>Ga0308170_10002751_pt1 | contig 14891 bp, 12 predicted proteins | sample PhyBR2_2_FD_202136 | JGI IMG/M metagenome (GOLD analysis project Ga0308170, IMG submission 202136) | Phyllosphere microbial communities from UC Gill Tract Community Farm, Albany, California, United States - DLSLSB.R2 | ecosystem: Host-associated > Plants > Phyllosphere > Unclassified | place... | reverse complement strand
TCCTGTCAAGTTGAGCCAGAAGCGTGCATGATTGCCGAGCATGCATCAATGACATGAAAGTTATAGTGAAAATGCACCAAGTGGATTTGTCCGGGGTCGACCTCAACCTGCTGAAGCTGTTCGAAGCGCTCGTCCAGGAGCGCAGTGTCACCCAGGCGGGGCTGCGCCTCGGCCTGAGCCAGCCGGCCGCAAGCCGCGCGCTGGGGCGGCTGCGCAGAATGCTGGGCGATCGCCTGCTGGTTCGCGGCAAGCTCGGGCTGGAACTGACGCCGCGCGGCCAGGCCCTGGCCGGTCCGGTGGCCCGACTGCTCGACGATGCCCGCGGTATCGTCGCACCGGCCGTCTTCGATCCCGCCTCGGCAACCGGGCGGATCACGATCGCCGCCCACGATCACCTGGGCTTTCTGGTCCTTGGCGGCTTGATTGCGCGCTTCGAGCGCCATGCGCCGGCGCTCGGGCTCCATGTCGCGCAGCCTGCCGGGGACAATGTGCGCCTCGTCGAGCAGGGCAGGGCAGATCTGGCGCTGGGAATGTTCGAGTCCCTGCCGGGCAGCCTGTATCGACGCGGCCTGTACACCGACCGCTATGTGTGCGTGCTGAGATCCGGCCACCCGGCGGCAAGCGAACTTGCACTGGAAGCGTATGTGGCCCTGCGCCATGTTGCCGTGACCATTTCAGGTCTGGGCGAGAGTGCGGTCGACGTCGCTCTCTCGACCCTGGGGCTGAGCCGTCACGTGGCCTTGCGCGTTCCCCACTTCCTGGCTGCCGCGATGCTGGTGGCGGAGAGCGACATGATCCTCACCTTGCCGGGCCGTCTGGCGCGCCGGCTTGCGGAACGTCTCCCGCTCGTGCTCGTGGCGTTGCCGCTGCAAGTCCCTCGCATGTCGCCGGCCATGATCTGGCACGAGCGCTTCCACGGCGATCCCGCCCATGTGTGGGTCAGGCAGCAGCTTGTCGATGTCGTCGCGTCGCTCGATACGGCCGGGTAGATACCGCCGCCCTCCAGGTCAGCCCTGGACCTGCTGATCGCGCAGGAATCTGGCAGGCGTGCTTCCGTAGCGGCGCTGGAAGGCCTTTGCCAATTGCTGGGGATTCGGATAGCCGCAGGTGTTGGCGATGATCTTCGCGGACAGGCCCGACGACAACAGCCCATGCGCATGTTGCAGGCGCAAGGTCTCGACGAAGCGCGCCGGAGGCTGGCCGAGGCAGGCATTGAACTTCCGCTGGAAATTCCGTGGCGACATCATCGCGCGTGCCGCCAGCGATTCGACGCTCATCGGCTGCGACAGGTGCGCCTTGATCCAGCCGATCAGCTCGGAAAAATCGTTGTCCGCCTTCTTGAGAGCGGCGACCACGCCGCTGACCTGGGCCTGATAGCCGGGCCGCCGCGTCTCCAGCACCAGGCGCCGCGCGATTTCGTTGGCGACGCTCTCGCCGAGGTCGCGGGCGACCATCTGCAGGGTCATGTCGATGCCGGTGCTGACGCCGGCGGACGTCCACAGCCGCCCATGTTCGATATAGATCGCATCGGCGACGACGCTGATGCCGGGTATTTCGCGGGCCAGGCTGGCGCATGCCGACCAATGGGCCGTGACACGCGCCCCGTCGAGCACGCCGAGCCGGCCCAGGGCCTCGGTTGCCGGTGCGCTGCTCGAGCCGAAACGCCGGCAGGCGGAAATCGCGCGGAGCGCCCACTCTCGCATGGCCTCGTGTTCGAAGGCGTCCGCCGCGGCATGGTCTCCGCTGCCCGTAAATATGACCGTGTCGACGTTGTCCGGGTCGACGGTGGAAATGGAATCGGTCGAAATGGTAATCGCCGACATGCTTTCAATCGGCCCACCCGTCGGTGAAAGGATATGGATGTTGTAGACCGGCTGCCCTGCGACGTTATTGGCTGCGGCGAACACCGCCGCGGAACCGGTAATGTTGAGAATCTGGGCGCCTTCGAAGACCAATAAGGCGATTGTTCTGGGCGACTGCATGGCTTGATTTAATTTCCCCGGCGACATGGCGCAATTTGACCAGAGTTTGTCGTTTTTGACCATCGCAAAGGAAGGTTAGACTTCAACGCTCAATCACTTCACGAAGCATGATGAAAACATTCGGCATTGCTCTCGGCATTCTCGGCACCACCCTTTTTTCCGGCGCGCCGGCCCGCGCCGCCGACTGGTACGCCCCACAGGAACCATTTGCCGTTTACGGTAATACCTATTACGTCGGCACCGGCGGCATCAGCGCGGTGCTGATTGCGTCTCCGTCCGGTCATATCCTTATCGATGTCGGCGGTCCGCTGGCGCCTGGCCAGGTCGAAAAACACATCCGGAAACTGGGATTCAAGGTCGCGGACATCCGCTACATCCTCAACTCGCACGCCCACACCGACCACGCGGGCGGCATTGCCAGGCTACAGAAACTGAGCGGCGCCACGGTATTGGCGAGCCCGGCATCGGTGGATGTGCTGTCGAGCGGCCGGCCGGACAAGACCGATCCGCAAATTGCAAACCTGACTCCATTGGCGCCTGTCGCCAAACTACGCGTCATCCATGACGGCGAAGTGGTCCGGCTCGGCCCGATCGCCGTCACCGCACACTTCACACCCGGGCATACCAAGGGCGGCACCAGCTGGACCTGGCAATCCAGGGAAAATGGACGGGTCGCCAATATGGTGTATGCGGACAGCCTGTACGCGATCTCCGGCGACGGGATTCCCTTCAGCGCCAATCCGGGCTACCCGACTGCGAAAGCGGACGTCGAGCGATCCATCGCCGCCGTCGAGTCCCTCGACTGTGACGTACTCGTGTCCGCCCATCCGGAACTGGGCGGCTTATGGGAGCGAAAGGCAAAACAGCCGACGCTCGGCAACGCCGCCTTTATCGATAAGGGCGCCTGCCGCGGCTATGCCGCCAGGTCCCGGGCCTGGCTTGCGCAAACGCTCGCCCATGATGCCGCTGCGGAAAGCGGCAAGGCGGCAAAGTGAGCGGCATCCACAGCGCAGCGCCAGGGCCGGATCTGTCGGCGATAGCGGACTACATCATGCCGGACATTCCCGAGCAAAGGGCGGATCTCGGCTTCGTGTTCGGAACGCGGCAGGGTGTCGAGGAATTCTGCTTGACCGCGCATTCGCTCTGGCAGCGCAAGATGTTCGACCGGCTCCTGATATCGGGCGGTGCGACTCTTGGGCAAGCTGAAACCGAGGCCGAAGTGATCGCCGAAAGGCTGCTTCAGATGGGCGTTCCCCGGGACGTCATGATCCTGGAGAAGTCGGCGACGAATACGGGCGAGAACGTCATTTTCTCGCGCAGGACGCTCGCAGAGACCATGGCGCTGGACGATATCAAGAGCGTTCTCGTGATCGGCAAGATCTGTTCGCTGCGGCGTTATTTGATGACCCTGGAACGCCATTGGCCTGGCCTCGTGCTGTCTGCCGCACCCGTCAATTTTTTCGGGGTCAACAAGGCGCACTGGCACACGCATGCGGACTTCCGTGCGCGGGTACTCGCCGAATTCGAAAAAATACCGGATTACCTGCAACGCGACTTCCTGCGCGAACTCGCGTTGAAAAACTAGTGAAAGAATGCCCGACATGTTGAAAAAGAACTCCACCATCGCAGTGATTGCCCCGGCGGGCATTCCGGACATGGAACAGCTTGAAAAGGGGATGGCTCTGCTTCGCGACTGGGGTTACCAGGTCCGCGAAGGCCGGTATTTGCGCGAGCGCTTCCGCTATAACGCCGGCACTGCCGCGCAAAGGACCGAGGATTTGCTGTGGGCGCTGTCCGACCCGGAGATCGACGCGGTATGGCTGGCCCGCGGCGGCTTTGGTTGCATCCACTGCCTCGAGGAACTGCCCGATACGCTTCCCAAGGAAAGGATGGTGATCGGCTTTTCCGATGCGACGTCCCTGTTCGGCGCCTTGCATCGCAAGGGCCATGTCCAGCTGGTTCACGGCCCGACCTTGGAAAATCTCGCCACCACGATCGACGACCTCAGCCGGCAAAGCCTGCGCGCATTGCTGACCGGAGAACCAAGGCTGCCGCTTCTTGGCACGCACATCTGGGGGCCTGCGCACGAGATCGCCGCGCCTGTCATCGGCGGCAATTTGACGGTGTTCGCCAGTATCGCGGGAACCGCATCGGCCATGAATGCCAAAGGCGCGATCGTCGTGCTGGAAGACGTTACCGAGCTCGCATTCCGAATGGACAGGACGGTTTGCCAGCTGCTCGCCAGCGGATTCTTTGACGGCGTCAAGGCGATCGCGTTCGGGGAATTCGTCAGATGTCCGGTACCGCCGGGCAGCGATTTCACCGTCCAGGACGTGTTGACGGATCTGCTCAAGCCTCTGGGCGTTCCGATCATTGCGGGACTGGGCGTCGGGCATGGCGAACGCAATCTTTCTTGGCGCATTGGGGAGCGCGGGACTCTGCGCGACGGCAGCATCAGCTTTGAAAAGACATCATGAAAATGTTTGTATCGCGACTCCTCGCGGGCCTGATTGCCGGGGCCCTGCTTGCCGCTTGCGCCGGCGGCCCGTATATCGACCGTTCGCTGTCCACGCCCGACCAGCGCAGCCGGGTGAAGTACCTGGTCCTGCATTACACGGTCACCGACACGCCGCAATCGATCCGTATATTCACCCACCAGGCCGGGGTCGAAGCCAGCATCCATTACCTGCTCAGTAACGATCCGGAACCGGTCATTTACGGCATCGTGGATGAAAGCCGGGCCGCCTACCAGGCCGGATCGGATTCGGGCTGGAAGCGGGACCGCAACCTGAACAATATCTCGATCGGCATCGAGATCGTGAATGCAGGCTGGGTCGACGGACCGCAAGGACGCACCTGGGCAGCCTATCCGCAACGGCAGATCGAGACCCTGATCCCGCTGGTCAAGGACATCATGGCGCGCCACCACATCGCGCCGGAAAACGTGCTGGGCCACGCGGACGTCGCGCCCCAGCGCAAGCAGGATCCCGGCGCGCTGTTCCCGTGGCAGCGTCTGGCCGCGGAGGGCATCGTGCCATGGCCGGACCCGGCCGTGGTCGCGCTCAAGCGCGTCGAGTACGAATCAGCCCTGCCGGATATCGCCTGGTTCCAGCGCAAGCTGGCGGCGATCGGCTATGTCGTGCCGCAGGATGGGCTGGCGAGCCAGGAAACGCGCAATGTCCTGATTGCCTTCCAGACGCGTTATCGGCCCTCGAAGATCGATGGCGAGCTGGATGCCGAGACTGCGGCGCTGCTGGATAGTCCGATGCGGGGGGGCCGTGGCGACGGGCAAGCGTCAGTGAGTCCACGCTGATCTTCAATACCGCTCGTCAGCTGGAAGGGGCATTGGACCGCTCCCGACCTGGCTGCCGGGGCCACGCGATTTCACCGATAACAGACCGGCCGAGACTCTCATCCAGCTGCTGTCGCCGGAAAATCGTCTTCGGTCGCAGCGAGCCCGTATGGTTTTGGAATTTCCGGCCAGGACGTTTGGGGCTCCGCCGTATTGGCACAGGCGTTAATCGATGCTGTGTCGACCAATCCACGTCGACACCCGGATCAGGACGGTGTGCTCGTCCAGGGCAGCGCGCTGAAACGCTCTGCCAGCAAAGCCACCACATGCTTTACTTTGGGCGATAGGTGCCGGTTCTTCTGCCATACCGCATAAATCGGAAAACCCTGCGGCCTGGCGTCGCTTAGCACCTGTATCAGCCTGCCGGATTCCAGGTGTGGATTTACCAACCAGCCAGACAGCAGGGAAATCCCGAGTCCCGCAAGGGCCGCACCCATGATGCCTTCGCTGTCGTTGATGCCGATGCGACCGCGCACCGGCAACGCTTCGGGACGGCCACGTTCGTCGAGGAAGTACCACGGACGGGTCTGTCCTCGGCGGCCGAATGTCAGGCAGCTGTGCTCTTCAAGGTCGGCAAGAGTGCGCGGTGTGCCATGCCGTTCCAGGTAGCCGGGCGAAGCACTCAGGACCGCCTGTTGCACGCCCAGCAGCTTGGCCACCAGCGAGGCGCTATCGACCAGGGGACCGACCCGGATCGCCAGGTCGACCCCATCTTCGACAAGATCCACCACGCGGTCGGTCAGGCTGATGTCCAGTTCCAGGCCAGGATGCTCCAGGGCGATGTCCAGTAGTTCCGGCAAGACCCAATGGCGGCCGAAGATGACGGGCAGGCTGACTCGAAGGTTGCCGGTCATCATACGGTGAGGCGAGGCAAAGGCCGCCTGTGCGTCGTTCAATTCGCTGCGGGCCCGGCGGCATGCATCGCTGTACACGCGCCCCTCCTCGGTCAGTGTCAGCCGTCGTGTCGTGCGATGGAACAGACGCACGCCAAGGCTCGCTTCGAGTCGGCTGATGCTTTTCGAGACGTTGGACTTGCTCATGTCCAGCCTTTCGGCCGCGGTCGTGAAGCTGCCGGCGTCTGCCACCTCCAGGAAAACGGCAGTGCCGCGAAACGGATCAAACTCAGGCATACAGCATCCAATTGGTGAATGTGGTTCAACTCAGTTGCGAAGAACGGCTTATTTATCGCCAATTCTAGCGCCAATAGAATAGTCGTTCACGCAGTCCATGAGCGACTGCAGCAACTGAAAGGCTATCGATGGACCACTCTTCCCATAGCGCCGCATCAGGCCGCGCCTTGTTCCTTCTTGCCGTCTGCGCTGGCCTGGGCGTAGCGAACGTCTACTACCTTCAACCTAGCTTGTTTGTCATTCAGTCCGATCTGGGCGGGAGCCCGGAGCAGGTCGGCTGGCTGCCGACTGCCACGCAGCTGAGCTACGCGCTCGGCATGCTGCTGCTGGCGCCACTGGGCGACGTGATACGGCGGCGGCGCCTGATCCTCGCGAAATCCGCGGTCCTTGTGGTCGCACTGTTGGCGGCCTGGCGGGCCCCGACGCTGGACGTCCTGATCCTGTCGAGTGCAGTCGTCGGCTTGCTCGGCAGCGTCGGCCAGGATTTTGTGCCGGCCGCGGCCCAACTGGCCCCGGAAAAGTCGCGCGGGCGTGCCGTCGGCACCGTCACGATGGGCTTGCTCAGCGGGATTTTGCTATCGCGTACGCTGGGCGGCTGGGTTGCCGACCTGTTCGGATGGCGCGAGATGCAGCTGGTCGCAGCGGGCTTGATGCTGGTCGTGATGATGATTACGCGCTTTGCGGTACCGGACACCGAGCCGGCACACAGCAGTAGCTACGGTGCCTTGCTTGGCAGCCTGTGGACTTTCTGGCGCGACTCGCGCGAGTTACGCTTGTCGGTCATCGTTCAGGCGCTGCTGGCAGCGACCCTCGGGGCATTCTGGTCCTGCCTCGCGCTTGTCCTGGCGGCGCCTCCATTCCAGTTCGGTGCGGGCGTGGCCGGCAGCTATGGTATCGCCGGCGTCGTCGGCGCCCTCGCCGCCCCGATGTTCGGCCATCTGGCGGACCGTCGCGGTCCTTTGCTCGCGATCCGGGTCGGCTGCGCGTTCGTCATCGTCGCTTTCGTGGGCATGACACTGGCGCCGCCCAGCTGGTGGATCATCGCCATCGGCGCCGTGCTGTTCGACCTTGGCGTCATGGCGGGCTTCGTCTCGCATCAAGCGCTCGTCGGCGGCATCAATCCGCAGGCCCGCAGCCGCTTGAACGGCTTATTGATGACCGGTGCCACTGTCGGCATGGCGGCCGGCGCCGCGATCGGCAGCCTGGCGTGGGCCCACGCCGGTAGCGCGGGCCTGTTCGGCTTCGCTGCCCTGGCCGGTGCGGCTGCGTTGCTGTTCTCGTTCCTTCACCAACCCTTCTCGAAAGCCCAGCATGCAGCAGCCAATCAATAAGCCGGTCCAGGAAGATATCGGCCCTGCCAGCCGCGGTACGGAACCGCTGACGGTCATCTGCTCGTTGTTGTCGCGCGCCGACGCCACGCCGGCGAACGAGCGCTCTCGTGCCGAGGGCCACGTGCTGGATCGCTTCGGCTCCCCGCTGGCGGATCCAGCTGCGGACGCCCATGACAATGCCTTCGCCACCGCACCGCATGTGCATTTCGAGCATTGGGGTGAATACTGGCGCAAGGTGCACGGTGCGCGATTCCTTCACCTCGACGAGCCGGACGACCGTGGTCTCGACCTCCTGCTGCGCTATGACCAGTTGCATCGCTTCGCACCCGGACCGACACACACCGACGCGCCGCCCTATCGTGCGCCGGTCGACCTGGACGGCCGCCTCTGGCCCACGGTCATTGGCCACATCGCGCCATATGCCCGGCCACAGTGGGACGGGATCGCCTGTCTCGCCTTCGGCAGCGAGGCGGACGTTGCGCCGGTGCTGGGCAGCGCACGGTTCCGCGAAAAGATCCTGCCGGAGGACCGGGTGATGTTCCGCGACATCGCCCCCATCCTGACGCGCCAGTACGTCGTCGTTCCTGGCAGCCAGGGCAACGAACCGGTCACGCTGGTGAAATTGCATGTCAGGGCAGCGCATGTCGACCGTGCGGCGTTCCAGCAATGGTGGTTGCACGAGCACGCTTCGCTGGTAAAGGGCGCCGTCGGGGAACGCGTGCGGCGCTACGTCCAGCTTCACAACGTCGGACCGGTTGGACCAGGGCTTCCATTCCAGCATCCGTATGGAACTGCCGTGGACGGCGTCACGCTGATGTCGTTTGCCAGCGTGACCGAGCTGGAAGCATTCCTGGGCAGTCCTGGGCAGCGAGCTATCGCCCGGGACGAAGCACGCATGTGCGACACCGCAGCCGGCGAATGGTGGACGGCGATCGGCATGATTGTGACGAGCCGACTCGGCGCGGAGCAGGCGACGACGTTGCCGGTGCGGGCTTAAGTGCAGGATGTTCGGACGAAGTACGTTCTGGTTCAAGCTTCAGGAGGAAGATATGTCGATACCGAAATTCGCTTCATGGTGGAGGCCATCGCTGCAGCGGGTTGCAGCAGGCCTGGCTTTTATTTGCATTGTGTCGGCGGCACAGGCTGCCACGGACGATGGCATTGCAGTCGACAAGGCGGCCTACGCCAACCGCACGACGCTCGACGATTTCACCGCCGCCGCGTGCCCGGACACGCCCCGCGGGCTGGTTCACGTACAAGGCAGTCTGTATCGCCACACCGTGGGTGGCGGCGCGACGCTGCATAGCGGCCTCGTGCTGATCACCGGGGAAGGTGCATTGGTCGTCGATCCGGCAATGACATGCACGTCGACCTGGTTGAAGGGCGAGATCGCCCGGCGCTTCCATGTCGGCGTGAAGTATGTCGTCTACACGCATGCCCATGCCGATCACATCAGCGGTGGCCAGGTGTTCCAGAAAGATGGTGCGCTCGTGGTAGCGAACCGGCGCGCGATCGAACCGATCGTCGGAGAAAAACTGCCGACCGCACTCCCGGACAGGATCTTCGATACCGACATGACCATCACGCTCGGTGGCGAGACCGTCCAGTTGCACCGCGTGGCACCCAGCCATTCCAATAGCATGGTGATGGTTTATTTCCCTGAATACCGTGCGCTGCAGTGCACCGACGTTTGCGAAAGCAAATCGACGCCCTATAACGACTTCCTCGATTTCTATTATGACGGCTGGATGGAAACGCTCGACTGGGTTGTCGCCAAAAATGCGGTGGTGATCGATGTGGGCCACTATACGCTGGCGAAGACGGCTGACATCGTTGCCGAGCGCGCCTACCTGGTCGATCTGCATCAGCAGGTACTCGACGCGGTTCGCGCGGGCCAGTCGTGGGATCAGCTATATCGCAAGGTCAAATTCAGCCCGGAAGTGCAGCACTGGACCGGTTTCGACACCATGAAGACGCTGAACATTCTTGGAATGTACCGCTGGGTTGACAGCCACCGACGTGGCGAATGGTGACGGTATGCCCCGAGGCGAGTAATTGATTTCTGCCGTTCAATGTACGACAGTTGTCGATCCAAAACAGGCACCCCTGAAAGCGCTACCACGCAGTTGACGGTTTCTCAGACTGCGTAAGTCGGTTGCGACGCCGTCCGGTTGCTTCCATGAAGATGCGCGTGGCCACATCGGGAGGAAGGGGCTGTTCCGAGAGTCCGTTTGCTGCGTGCGCGCGAATGTCCGGGGCGCCCGAATATATGACTGCGTCGATCAGGAGGGCAGTCTTGTAGTCGCAGCGTCTGTTCATGGTTCATGCACCAATGTCAGCCTGTGTACGGTGAGTATATTCAATCGCGCTCATTCTCGACATGCGCAGTGGGTATGGCCTTCATCGTGGCTCCCGGCTACAGCGGCAGCGCCGTCTCATACTTCACCTCCCGCAGCGCCACGCTGGTATTCACCTGCGACACCCCGTTCAGCTTGACCAGCACGTTGTGCAGGAAGTCGTGATAGGCATCCATGTCCGCCACCACGACCTTGACCAGGTAGTCCGAGGTGCCGGTGGTCTCGTAGCATTCCACGACTTCCGGCCGCAGGCGCATGGCCTGCTCGAACTGCTCGACCACGCCTTCGGCATGGCGCAGCAGCGACACGTGCAGCAGGCACACCACGGCCAGGCCCAGCTTGCGGCGGTCGAGGAGGGCGGTGTAGCGCACGATGTAGCCGTTATCCTCCAGCTCCTTCTGGCGCCGCCAGCAGGGGCTGGCCGACATGCCGATCTTCTCGGCCAGCTCGTTCGACGAGATCCTGCCATCCCTCTGCAGCTCGGCGAGAATTTTCATGGATGCGGCATCGATCGAATGATTTTTCATGTTTTGTGGCCAAATCAGACAAGATCTTGCAATTCTAGTCCTGAAACATGAACAGATAGAAGAAATCTTTCTCAGTGCGCGGCTTATCCTAGTTATATGAATGACATGACACTCCCCGCGCCGGCCGGGCTGGCAGACCCCGACTACGCACTCGACGACAACCTGACCCGCGAGCGCGGCCGGGTCTTCCTGACCGGCACCCAGGCCCTGGTCCGCCTGCTGTGCATGCAGAAGCGCTTCGACGAAGCCCAGGGCCTCTCGACGGCCGGCTTCGTCAGCGGCTACCGCGGCTCGCCGCTGGGCGCCGTCGACCAGGAGCTGTGGCGCGCGAAGAAGCTGCTGCAGGCGCACCAGGTCGAATTCCTGCCCGCGATTAACGAGGAGCTGGGCGCCACCGCCGTGATGGGATCGCAGCAGGTCGAAGCCAATCCGACCCGCAAGGTCGATGGCGTATTCGGCATGTGGTACGGCAAGGGGCCGGGTGTCGACCGCGCCGGCGACGCCCTCAAGCACGGCCACGTCTACGGTTCGTCGCCGCATGGCGGCGTGCTGGCCATCCTGGGCGACGACCACGGCTGCGTGTCCTCGTCGATGCCGCACCAGAGCGAGCAGGCGCTGATCGCCTGGGGCATGCCGGTGATTAATCCGGCCAACATCCAGGAATACCTGGAATTCGGCCTCTACGGCTGGGCGCTGTCGCGCTATACGGGCGCATGGTGCGGCTTCAAGGCGATCTCCGAAACGGTGGAGGGCGGCGCGGTGGTCGAGCTGCCGGCCATGCCGCGCTTTGTCGCGCCCGCCGACTACACGCCGCCGCCGGACGGCCTGCACAACCGCTGGCCGGACCTGCCGGGACTGGCGCTGGAACAGCGCGTGGCGGCCAAGCTGGAAGCGGTGCAGGCCTTCGCGCGCGCGAATTCGATCGACCGCCTGGTGGTGCCCGCGCCCGGCGCCCGCATCGGCATCATCGGCGCCGGCAAGGCTTACCTGGACCTGGTCGAGGCGCTGGAGCGCATGGAGCTGTCCGTCGAGCGGCTGGCGGAACTGGGCGTGCGGCTGTACAAGCCGGGCCTGACCTATCCCCTGGAAGCGAGCCGCCTGTCCAGCTTTGCCGAGGGCCTGGACGAGATCCTGGTGGTCGAAGAAAAGGGCCCGGTGATCGAGCAGCAGGTCAAGAACCTGTTCTACAACCTGGGGCCCGAACAGCGGCCGGCGGTGGTCGGCAAGACCGACCACGACGGCGCCCCGATGCTGTCCGCGCTGGGCGAGCTGCGACCTTCGCGTATCGCACCCGTCCTCGTACGCTGGCTGGGCGCGCGCTTTCCGGCGCTGGAGCTGAACCGCTTCCTTCCGGACTTCTGCGCCGCCGAACTGCCTTTCAATCCCACCGACGGCGTACGCCGCACCCCGTATTTTTGTTCGGGCTGCCCGCACAATACCTCGACCCGCGTGCCGGAAGGCAGCCGCGCCCTGGCCGGCATCGGTTGCCACTTCATGGCGACCTGGATGAAGCGCGACACCTACTACCTGTCGCAGATGGGCGGCGAGGGCATCAGCTGGGCCGGCACGTCGCGCTTCGTGGCGGAGAAGCACATCTTCCAGAACCTGGGCGACGGCACCTTCTACCATTCGGGCTCGCTGGCGATCCGCCAGAGCGTGGCGGCCGGCGTCAACATCACCTACAAGATCCTCTACAACGATGCGGTGGCGATGACCGGCGGCCAGCCGGTGGACGGCACCCTGTCGGTGCCGCAGATCCTGCAGCAGGTGATCAGCGAGGGCGTCAAAAAGGCCGTGGTGGTGACGGACTACCCGGACAACTACGACGGTGTGAGCTTGCCGGAAGGCGTGACCGTGCATCACCGCGGCGAACTGGATGCGATCCAGCGCCAGCTGCGCGAGCTCCCCGGCGTGACGGTGCTGGTGTACGACCAGACCTGCGCCGCCGAAAAGCGCCGCCGCCGCAAGAAGAACAAGCCGGACAATATCGTGTTCCCGGACCCGGCGCGGCGCATGGTCATCAACCCGGCCGTCTGCGAAGGCTGCGGCGATTGCGGCGTGCAGTCGAACTGCCTGTCGATCCTGCCGCTGGAGACGGAGCTGGGGCGCAAGCGCCAGATCGAACAGTCGTCCTGCAACAAGGATTACTCCTGCGTCGAGGGCTTCTGTCCGAGCTTCGTCTCGGTGCTGGGCGGCTCGCTGCGCAAGCCGGCCGACCAGAAGCTCTCGCTCGCCGACCTCGAACGTGTGCTGGCGGCGTATCCGGGGCCAGGCGGCCCGGCGCTGGCCAAACCCTTCGAGATCCTGGTGGCCGGCGTCGGCGGCACCGGCGTCGTCACCGTGGGCGCCCTGATCACGATGGCCGCCCACCTGGAAGGCAAGGGTGCCTCCACCCTGGATTTCATGGGCTTCGCGCAGAAGGGCGGCGCCGTGCTGTCCCACGTGCGGGTGGCGTCCTCGCCGGAGCGCCTGCACCAGGTCCGCATCGACCTGCGCCAGGCCGACGCGGTGTTCGCCTGCGACCTCGTGGTGGCCGGCATGCCGGACGGCCTGGCCGTCATCCGCCACGGCCACACCAGGGTCGTGGCCAACGAATACGAGATCCCGACGGCCGACTTCACCCGCGACCGCGATGCCCAGGTCGACCGCGAGGGCCTGCTGGGCAGGCTGGGCGCTGCGGCCGGCGGAGAGAACTTGCTGCGCCTGAATGCCCAGGCGACGGCCTCGCGCTTCCTCGGCGATCCGGTCGGCAGCAACGTCCTGCTGATGGGCTATGCCTGGCAGCAGGGCCTGGTGCCGGTGGGCCTGCCGGCGCTGATGCGGGCGATCGAACTGAATGGCGTGGCGGTCGACATGAACAAGCGCGCCTTCACCCTCGGCCGGCTGCTGGCCGCCGATCCGCAAGCGCTCGAGCGCATGGGACAGCCGGCCCAGGTGATCCAGTTCGCGGCGCCGAAATCGCTGGAGGAGATTGTTGCCTTCCGCACCGACTGGCTGGCCAGCTACCAGGACGAAGGCTACGCCCGACTGTACCGGGAGGCGGTGGCCGCCGTCGAGCAGCGCGAGCTGGCCGTGGAGGGCAGCGGCTCGCGCCGGCAGCTCGCCAAGGCGGTGGCGCGCAACCTGTTCAAGGTGATGGCCTACAAGGATGAATACGAAGTCGCGCGCCTGCACAGCGACCCGGCCTTCCGCGAGCAGATCGCCGGCCAGTTCGACGGCGACTACAAGCTGGCCTTCCACCTGGCGCCGCCGCTGCTGGCGCGCAAGAAGCCGGGTTCCGATGTGCCGGCCAAGATGACATTCGGCGCCTGGCTGCTGCCGGCCTTCGGGGTACTGGCCCGCTTCAAGGGATTGCGCGGCACGGCGTTCGACCCCTTCGGCTACACCCGCGAGCGCAAGGAAGAGCGTGCGCTGCGCGAGCGCTACCTGGCTTTCGTGCGCGAGCTGTCCACCGGCCTGCGCGCCGATAACAAGGAAGCGGCGCTCAAGCTGGCGGCCCTGCCGGACCAGGTGCGCGGCTATGGCCACATCAAGCGGGCGGCCATGAGCAGGCTGGAGACGCAGTGGGCCGAACTCTACCCGCGCTACCGCGACGGCCAGGTGGTGGAGCTGCGGCGTCAGGCCTGAGGTCCTTCACGCCGCACCGCGTCCCTTGCCCCGGCCAGCAGCTCGATCGGCATGGGAAACACGATGGTCGAGGACTTGTCGCCCGCAATCGCGCCCAGGGTCTGCATGTAGCGCAGCTGCATCGCGCCCGGCTGCTGGGCCAGCACGAAGGCGGCCTCCTTCAGCTTTTGCGAGGCCTGCAGCTCGCCCTCGGCGTGGATCACCTTGGCGCGCCGCTCGCGCTCGGCCTCGGCCTGGCGGGCAATGGCGCGCACCATCGATTCGTCGAGGTCGATGTGCTTGATCTCGACGTTCGAGACCTTGATGCCCCAGGCGTCGGTCTGGGCGTCGAGCACCTGCTGGATGTCGAGGTTCAGGCGCTCGCGCTCGGCCAGCATCTCGTCCAGTTCGTGCTTGCCGAGGACGGAGCGCAGGGTGGTCTGGGCCAGCTGGCTGGTCGCTTCGAGGAAGTTGGCTACCTGGATGATCGCCTTTTCCGGATCGATCACGCGAAAATAGATCACCGCGTTCATCTTGACCGAGACGTTGTCGCGCGAGATCACGTCCTGGGTCGGCACGTCGAGCACGACGGTGCGCAGGTCGACT
>Ga0308170_10002750_pt1 | contig 14893 bp, 8 predicted proteins | sample PhyBR2_2_FD_202136 | JGI IMG/M metagenome (GOLD analysis project Ga0308170, IMG submission 202136) | Phyllosphere microbial communities from UC Gill Tract Community Farm, Albany, California, United States - DLSLSB.R2 | ecosystem: Host-associated > Plants > Phyllosphere > Unclassified | place... | reverse complement strand
TCGAGCGCGAGGACAAGGAGACGCACTCGTCGACCCGCTTGCGCGCCTCGTCGGCGTCCTTCCAGCCCTCGAGCTTGGCAATGTGCCCGTAGAGGAAGTCGCGGATCTGCAGGGCGAGAGTGGGAGGGAGAGGGGGAGGAAGAGGGGCTGCATCAGCAGAGGCTCGAGCGCAGGGGTAGGCCCGCGAGAGCGACTTTGCGCCTCCAAGCCGACTCGTGCCGATCGAGGAGAGAATGAGAGCAGGTGAGACGCACCTTGTCGGCGTCCTCAGCGGCGTACAGGTCCCAGACGGCGACGCCCGGCGAGCCGTCGGGCATGTCGCTCGCCCACATGAGGATGTTGACGGCTGCGGCGGGCGCGAGAGCGTGTCAGCGATGCTCTCGAGGAGAGAGAGCTGAGGAGGAGGGAGAGAGCGCACCGTCTGCGACGTCCTGCGAGCGATACGTCCGTCATCAAGGTCAGCACTCGCGCGACAGGTCGAGAGAGTAAGGCCAGGACAGCAGCAGCGCGCTCACCACTGTGCGCGCCGGATCAAGAATAAGGACGTCAGCGTGCGGCTCAGAGGGAGAGCCTCCAGCAGGCGACGGGCGCGAGCGAAAGACGGACGCACTGTGCAGCTTGGTCGACCCGTTGCCGCCCTCGCCGTCGTCCGAGATCTCCGAGAAGTAGCCTGCGCGCACGGTGTGATGTGGGAGGGCGTCAGTGCGAGGCTCGAGCGTTTCGAGGTGCGACTGCTGCTGCTGGGGCTGCTGAAGCGTGACGAAGGCGCAGGAGGACCGTGCGCAGGACTCGAGCGCTCCCTTTTCTCGACTCGCCCGCCGCACCGCGCCGCGCCGCGCCCGCACGAAGTGCGCAACGACCTCAAGAGAGAGAGGTTGAGCAGCAGCCGACGCACCCTTGGGCCCAAGGTCGGGCGGGTTCGCGTTGACGGGCGTGTGCGCCGAGATGTTGAGGACGCCGTCGCGGCGCGTGACCGAGCCGGCGGGGAGGATGTCCATGAACTGCAGCGAGCGGGCCGAGGTGGGTCGGGCGAGAGGAGGAGCGGCGGGGAGGAGGTGGGCGAGGAGACGGAGAGGGAGGGAGAGGGAGGGAGAGGAAGGGAGGAGAGGTCAGTCGGGCTCGGGCGATGACGAACGTGCTGCGCAGCAGAGAGGGAAGGAGGGCCCCTCGATGAAGAGGACGTCGGCAAATAGTAGGATGCAGAGAGAGGACGGCGTCGAGGAGGAAGAGGAAGAGCGAGAGAGAGAGACGCACGTCGTGCCACAGGCCGGGGTACTCCCTAAAGTCGCGCGCGGCCGGCCAGTCCTGCGCGCCATTCCCAAGCTCGACATCAGCTCCTCCATCGCGTCGTGCGCACGAGGACGAGAAGAGCGAGCAGCGAGAGAGGGGGGGCGAGCGCACCTTGATCTTCTCCGACTCGAACCGCACCTCGGGCTTTGCGCGCTCCCTCGCGCCCGCGCCGCCCTCGTCGTCCCACAGCGCGCCGCCGCCCTCCCCTCCTTCCTCCTCCCCTCCCTCTCCCTCTCCCTCTCCCTCGCCGACCGCGCCCCTCGCGCCCAGCCGTCGCCCGCCCCTCCCGCGCCCGAACCCGCCAAAGAACTTTCCGACGGTCGTCTGGCGCTTGTCGTCGCGCGTGTTGCTCCCGACGGTGCACGGGCGGTCGCCGTACGCGAGGGCGAGGAAGTCGGGCGACCAGGGGAGGGCGGGGAGGCCGTGCTGGGGCGGCGGGGCGGCGGCGGCGGGAGGGGGAGGGTCGGTGCGCGGTGCGGCGGCGGTCGACGAGGGCGAGGGCGCGGCGGGTGCGGCGGTCGAGGTCGAGGGCGACGCCGAGGCAGCTGGCGCGCGCTCGAGCCGCTCGAGGTCGACGAGCAGCGGCTCGCCGCGCCTCCACAGCGCGCGGAACAGCTCCTCCTGCCCCACGCCCTGCGGCGGCGCGTCCTCCCGCACCTCCTCCTCGCCCTGGGCGCTCGCAGCGCGGCGCCACCCCTCGTCGAGCCGCGGCGGGACGAGCCCAGCCCCGAGGCGGACGAACGGCCTGCCGTGCTCGGCCTCGGGCTCGCCCGCGCTCGTGACGCGGTGCCGCTTGACCCATTCGCTCCACGCCGCTGCGCCCTCGCCCTCGTCCTCGTCCTCGGCGCCCGGCTCGCCCTCGGCCTCGCCGGCGCCGGCGCCGTGCTCGGCGCGCCACCGCTCCATGGCGCCGAGCACGCGCCTGAGCTCTGGCGCGCCGATGCGCGCGAGCGGCACGAGCTGCGCGTGCGCATGCCTCGCGCCGCCGGGCCGTGCGCCGCCCTTGCACCTCGTGAGCTTGTCCCACGCCGCCGTGCCCTCGCCCTCGCCCGGCGCGGCGCAGGCTGCGAGCCGCGCGCCGCACTCGAGGCAGTACTCGCGGCCGCACACGGCGCAGATCCAGCTGCCCGAGAGGACGGCCGCGTTGCAGCCGTCGCACGTCGTGCGCGTGCCGAGCGCGCGGCGCACGCGCGCCGTGCGCGGGTGCGCGAGTTGGGCGTGCGCGAGCTCGAGCGCGAGGTGGGGAGGGAGGTGCAGGGCGGCGGTGGTGCGGAGGGTGTGGGCGATGCGGGGGGTGAGGCGCGCGTTGAAGGCGGGTGGGGCGGTCGTCGACGAGGAGGACGAGGTAAAGGTGCCGGTCGAGGCGGAGGACGATGACGACGATGGCCCGGGCGCGACGAGCGGGAACACGGGCCTCTCGTCCTCGCCCTCGTCGGCGTCGCGAAAGACCGGGTACGGCGCGGGTCGCCCCTCGCGGTCGAGCGGGAACGAGCGCAGGCCGACGAACGCGCACGTGAAGCCGCTGTACTTGCTCGTGCAGGCCTGGCATTTGAGGGCGGCGACGAGGAGGGGCTTGAGCGGGTGCGACGCGCGCGCGGTCGCGCAGGCGACGAGCTGGAGGTGGTAGCCGTACTTGCCTGCGAGCATTCGAGGCTGGGTCACGACTTGCACTCGGGTGGGCCGAGCGAGAGGGAGAGGGAGGAGGACGCACCGTTCTTGACGTGCTCGAGCTCCTCGAGGGCGGCCCGCTCGTTCTCGCGCGTGAGCTCGTCGTCGTCCGGTCCGAGTGCGTTGATGCCCCTGTCCTCTTCGTGAGCCAGTACCGAGAGCGAGTCGACGCCGGACGCGACGAGCGCGCCGCCGAGCGCAGGGAGGAGGGGCGGTGCAGGCTCGACCGAGTGCGGCTGCTCTGCAGCGGCCGGGAGCGCGCCGAGCGCTGAGGCGGCGTCGACGGCGGGTGCGAAGTCGCTGGCGAGGGCGAGCGAGTGGGCGGCAAAGGGCCCGGCGAGCGAGAGGGCGAAGGGCGAGTGGGGACGGCGAGGGGGCGGTGCTGGTGCGGGTGCGGGTGAGGGTGGAGGAGGGTCGAGGGTGCGGCGGCGCTTGGCGGGCGGGGCGGGGTCGGCGTCGGGGGTTGAAGGCGGTGGTGCGCGTGTGCCCGGGTGGCCTGGGGGCGCGAGGAGAGGGTGACGAGGCGGGACGGACGCGGCGGGGGCGAGGGGAGCCGGCGGTGAGGACGGGTGGGTTGGCGAGTTGGCGGGGTGGCCAGAGTCGGGCATGGCGCACTGGGTAAGCTCTCGGAGGTGCAGGTGCAGCGCTCGAGGGTGTGGAGGGAGAGAGAGCGAGAGCGAGACAGTTGGCGCGCGACTTGATCTCGTCTCGTCGCAACCCGACCCTCGCGCACGCCAACAACACGACGAGCATGGCTGGACCAGCACAGCCAGCACCACAGCCAAACCCACTCGTGCACTCGCTCGTGCCCCTCGCCGCCGTCCACCCAGTGCGGGTCGCGTCGCACTCGTCGCTCCACTCGCTGGTCGCCTTTGCCCTCTCGCACCTCGGCACGCCCTCCTGCCCGCCCTTGGTCCTCCACACCCTCCCACCACCCTCGACCAAAGCCCCCACCGACCCGGCAGTCGCAGCCCTCCCCAAACTCGTCTCGCTCCACCAGCTCGTCCTGCGCACCTCGCCCTCGCCCTTGCACTCGTACACCCTCGTCGACTCGTTCGAGCGACACGGCATCGCTTCGCCCGCGCCACCACAAGGCACCGACCCGACCGCCGACGAGCACGAGCAGATGCGCCAGGACCTCGTCGCCCTCGACTGGCTCTCGGGCCGCGCAGGCTCAACCCGCAGGTCCGTCCCGCTCCCGCTCTCTCGCTCGAGCTGCACCTCACTGACCCATCTCGCCCTCGCCCAACAGACCCCGCCGCAAGCACACGCCCCTCATGCTCATCGTCGTCTCGCCCACCCCGCTCGACCTCCCCTCGTCCTTCACGTGCGTCCCTCCCTTCCCCTCTTTTGCGCCCTTCCACTCTCTCACAGTAGCTGACTCGAGTAACTTGCTTTCGTGCAGGCACCAGCCCCCGACACCCCTCTCGCGCAACGCCAAGCGCGCCCTCAAGCGGCCCGCGCCTGCGCCGCCGCCTCCTGCGCCGCAGGCCGCAGCAGATGCAGCGCCTCGCGGCGCAGCGCCCGAGGCAGCAGCAGGAGAGGGCGCTGAACGGGCAGGCGAGAGCGCAGAAGCTGGGGCCGGAGCGAGAGAGGGAGCGGGCGAGCCGAGGAAGCGCCGCAGGAGACGGCGCGGGAAGGGCGGCGGCGGCGGCGGCGGCGGGGCGGGCGCAGCGGCAGCGCAGGGTACGAGCGAGAGCGAGGGCAAGGGCGAGGGTGAGGGCGAGGGCGGCGAGGCGGGCGGCATGGACGTAGATGCGGCGGCGGGCGCGTGAGCTGGAGCGCAACTCGGACCCCTCGCTCTCCTCCTTTCCGTGCTCCTCGAACGCAGGCACCGTCTCGTCGAGCGGCACAGCATTCTCCTCACAGAAATCAGGTGAGAGAGCGAGAAAGAGAGATACAAAGAGCGCTTCGCCCGCTCGAGCCCCTGCGCGACCTCGTCCCCTCGACCGCCCCGCCCAAGCCACACTCGCCCGCTCCCGCTCTCCCACCGCTCACCGCCCGCTCTCGCCCGCCCCTCCTCCAGCCCCAGCCCCTCTCCCAGCCGCGACCCCGACCCCGACCCCAACCGCGCGCCAGTCCTGCCCGCGCCACAGCACCATGCCCGGCGCGCCCCTCGCCGCCGCCGCGCAGTGCGCCGCGCGCTCGCGCGCCGTGCGCGACCGGCGCAGCATCGAGTCGGCCGTCGCGGCAGCAGCGAGTGCGCGTGCGCACGCGAGGCCGGGGAGCGCCCAGGCGAGGTCGGTGCTGTCGCCGGCGGGCGAGGCGGGCGGGGCGGCGCCCTCGACGACGGGCGAGCGCGGGAACGCACCCGTGCCGAGCGCGTCCGCCGCCGTCGAGCACGGCGCAGGCGGCCTTGCAGCGCCGGCTGCGCCGGCCGCTCCGGCGCCGATGCCGCTCGGGGTCGAGCTCTCGAGCGGGCGGGCGCTCAGCTTCAGGGCCGGCGGCGGCGGCGTCGACATGAGCCCTGCAGGCGCCTCCTCGGCGCCGTGCGGCCCCGCACCCGGCTCGAGACTCGCAGCGCTCCGGGGCGGCCTCGCCGCGCCGCCCCGGACGGGCCTGCGCACGAGCCTCGCCGGCGCGTACACGAGCTCGGGCGCGGCGCGCGCCGCCTCGAGGACGTGGCTTGTGCGAGCCGGCGCAGAGAGCGAGCGCAGGGCCATGAGGCGTGCGGCGGCGGGGGCGGGGAGGCGAGCGGCGAGAGAGAGAGGCGTAGGCGCGGGAGAGGGGGATGGGTGGTCGAGCGCGAGCGCGAGCGCGAGGGGCGGCGCGGTAGGCGAGCGGCGGGGCGGGCAAGGCGTGCGAGGGAGCGAGACGATGCCCTCGAGGGACGACGGCGGCGGCGGCGGCGGGCGCAGCGTCGTCGAGCTGAGCTGCGGCGTCGCGATGCGGACGTGGCGGTGCTGCGTCGGGCGCGAGCGAGGCGGCGTCGATGCGGCGGCCGAGAGGGACTCGGCGTGCCGCGAGGTCGGCTCGGTGCTGCTGAGGTCGGGCTGCGCGTTTGCGAGGGAGCGCGCCGGCGGCGGAACCGTGTGCGCGGCGGACGGGTCGCCGTCGTCCCCGCCGCCGCCGCCGCCGCCTCGCACCGGGCTCGACGTCAAGCTCACCGAGACAGCCCGCGCCCTCCCGCGCTTGAAGCGCGCCGGCGCGTACACGAGGTGCGGCGCCGCGCTCGCCGCCTCGAAGATGTGCGCCGCGCGGCCCTGCGCCGTCCTCGAGCGCTGCGCCATCTGCTCCGACACCTGCTCCGCCGTCGTGCCCGAGCGAGCGACGCCCGGCTGCGCGTAGTCGATCGCGGCAGGCGCGACTACGCCGGGCGCCGGCGGCGGTGGCGGCGACGGCGTGAGGCGGGACGAGATGGCGACGCCCTCGGTCACGGTCGGGAGCTGCGCGCCCGCCGGTCCGGCCTCGTCGAGAGCGGCGCCGCCACCGCTGCTGCCGTCGGTGCTCGAGCGCGCAGGTGGCGGCCGGACCGACCGTGCGCCCTCGCTCGACGCCGGCGGCGTCGGCGTCCAGTCCGAGAAGTGCGACTTGGCGCCGACCTGCGACGAGCGGCCCTCGCGCGCCTTGTGCTGCTCGCCCGGCCGCAGCGGGCGCACCGGTGCCTCGTCGCCGCCCGACTTGGCCGAGCGCGTCGAGCGGCCTGACCGCGCCGAGCGGCCCGAGCGCCCCGAGCGCCCCGAGGCGACCGACGGCGCGCCGCTCGACGACGCCGGGTGCGGCGACGGCGACGGGTCCGAGAAGCGCGACGCGAGCCCTTGCTGCCACGAGTAGTCCGAGTCGGTGAGGCTCGCCGTGAGCGAGAGCGGGCGGCCGGCGACGAGGCGGGTGCGGCCGCTCGGGCTCGTGACGGCGCGCGGGTACGACTTGAGGCCCGCGGGCACGCTCGCGAGCTGGACGCGGCGGGTGTGCTGAAGGCGGTGCGGCTGCTCGGCGGCGTCGTCGCGCTGCTGCTGCTGCTGCTCCTGCTGCTCGACGCTCGGCTCGCTCCTCGTCGTCGGCGTGCTGCCGCCGCCGGCGCTCGCGCTCGCGCTCGGGCTCGGGCTCGCTTGCGCCTGCGCCGGCATCGAGATGACGAGCTCGGCGGGCGACTCGTTGCCGCCGTCGTCGTCGGGACCGGCGAAGGGGGCCGGCGCGGGCGTCGAGGTCGAGCTGCCCGGGATGGGCGCGAGCGTCGGAGCCGAGATGAGGCGACTCGGGTGGCTGAGCGCGCGCACCGGGCGCGTCGGGTGCTGGAGCGGGCTGGGCGAGTGCGGCGTCTCCTGGTGCGAGCGCAGGGCGTGGTATGAGGGCGAGTCGGCGAGGGCGGGAGACGACGGCGCCGTCGTGTTGGGCGTCGCGCGCGCGGCAAAGCGCCGCGCCGAGATGGTCGAGCTGCCGATCGACTCGCCCGACGACTTGCTCTTGACGTACGGCGCCGAGACGGACGACCGGCGCAAGATGTTGCCAAACATGCGCCCGAGGTGCCAGTGCGAGTGCGGCGCCTTGGTCGCCGTCTCGATGTGCGCGCCGTGCCCGTGCAGCGGCACCTCGCTCGCCGAGGCAACGGCAGCCGTGCTGGAGGCGGCGCCCGTGTCGCCGCCGCGCGAGGCCGACGTAGGCGGTAGCGCAGGACGGCGGGCGGTGATGGTGCGGTTCGAGGTGATGGTGCGGTCCGAGGTCGCGGTGCGGTCCGAGGTCGTCGTTGGATGGTGCTCAAGGCGAGTCGGACGCAGAGGCGAAGGGGCGTACAGGCCTGCGCGCGCGAAGAAGGGAGTATGGTCAGAGCGAGTCGGGGCAAGGAGGAGGGCGGGGCGGGGAGGTCGAGAGAGAGGACGCACCGACGAGCTCGGGCGCATGCGGCCGCTCCTGGTGGGCCCTTGTCGGCGACTTCCACTGCTGCTGGTACCGCTCGAGCGGGCTGAGCGGCTGGCGGTGGGCGGACGAGAAGCGGGCCGCCGGGTCGTCGGTGAGCGGGCGGGCCTTGCGCTTGCCCGTGGCGGTGCTGCCGCTCGCCTGCGGCTCGTAGTAGCTCGTGCGGAGCATCTTGGGCGCTCAGGTCGGGCTCGAGACGAGGATGAGGGAGGGTGGGAGAGGGGAGGCGAGGCGAGGTGAGGGACAGGGCGAGTCGCTACGACCGCCGCGCATCGCCGGCCGACGAGTGGCGCTCCTGGTGCTGCGTGTTGATCTGATGAAGCTAGGCGGCGCACTGCTGCAGCTCGCGTTGCAGCTGTCGAGGTGTAGGCGGTCGACGAGGTCGGACGAGATGATGACGAGGCGAGCTGGGCGACGAGAGCTGCTGCGAGGCGACAGCTGCCGAGAGGAATCCATATCTACACTGCAGCTGCATGGCTGTGCGAGCCGGCGAGGCGTGCGGCAGGGGCGCGACGAGGTCCGTGTCCGAAGGCGAGCTCTCGACGCGCCCGCTCGGCTCGAAGCCAGGCTGGTAAAGCCTGATTAGCTTTGGCGCAGTAAGGCGAGATTAGCGACCGTCGGGCTCAGGGGAGGCCATCTTCCGCGACGCGCCAGCCGCTCCTTCCCTCGAACTGCGCCTCTCTCGGCCACTCTCGCCTCGCCTCGTCGCACCACGCCCTGCGCGAGTGCGCTCAGCGATGCAATCAAGCTCCGGCATATCCCTCGTCCAGCCTGCGCTCGCGCCCGAGCCCTGCGGCGTCGGCTGCCCCGCTCATCGCCCTGCGCCCTCCGCCGCGCCTCGACCACCCGCACGCCGCCCCGACGCGCTCGATGGACCGGCAGCATCGCCAGAGCGCACGTCCTAATCTCTTGGCGCCGCTCTTCAAGCACGTCGTCGCCGTCCCGAGCAGACGAGGATCCTCCACGCCTCGTCGACGTCCGCCTCGCCTTCTCGAAGCGGAAGCACGGCACGGCCAGGTCTCGACCAGCTTGGCGACCCCTCGAGCTCTCCAGACGCTCAGCACAGCAAGCCACGGCGCCGCGCGGCGGATCAAGCGTGTCTCTGGAGCAGGCGGCGGCGGCGAGACGGGTCGTCGACTCGGGCGAGGGGCCGCTCGGCGACGATGCGCGGTCGACAAGCGTGCGCCACGAGGCGGGCGGGAGCAGTGATCGCGTTCATTCTGGCAGGCGATCCTTTCATCGAGCGAGAGAGGTGCGTCCCGAGCCCGCACGTCCCTCGGCGATGGTCGACGCCGACGACCACTCGAGCTGACTTTCCTTCGCCTCCTCTTCCTCCCCTTCTCTCTATCTCCTCTCCTATCCTCGCGCACCGTCTCACCCTCGTCGCTCCTTCCGCTCCGACCCACTCCAACGTCCCTCCCTCCTGCTCTCGACATGGTCGTCCTCAAATCCCTCGTCGCCCTCGCCCTCGTCGCAGCCGCCGCTGCCCGAGGCGACGCTCAGCACCAGCCGTCGAGGACCGTCAAGCGTGCCGCCAACGCCGACACGGCCAAGCTGCCGTACAACGTCGCCGCGCCAGCTGCAACCCCATCGTTCGTCCACCCGCCCGAGCCCGTCCTCCTCCCCCTCGACAGCGTCGCGTCCCTCATCGGCGCGACGACGGCGTCGCCGACAAGCGTGCTTGGACGAGCGGCAGGCCTGCTCAGCAACACGATCAAGACGCTCGGCGGCGGCAAGAACTGCCTCGACAGCAAGTCCAACTCGGCCACGATCAGCTCGCTCTTCTACTGTGCGTCCCGCCCGCCTGCCCGTCCGAGTGGATCTGGACCATGGCTGACGCCCTTTCTTCCCCCTCGCAGATGGCGGCAAGGACACGACCGTCAACCTGTGCCCGTCGGCCAACATCGCTGTCGCCTCGCCCATCTACTTCTACGGCGCCAACCAGACCTTGACGACGCTCGGCAGCCCAACCGGCTCGACCCGCGCGACGCTCGCCGTCACGGCCGGTTCGTGCGCGCTCTACATCGCCGACGCCGGCAACGACGGCTCGACGCTCTCGCACCTCATCGTCAACGGCAACCGCGCCCTCCTCGGCCGCGACCCGTCCGGGCTCGCCCTCATCGAGATGGGCGGCAACTCGGTCGGCCAGACGATCCACCACGTCAAGGCGTTCGAGCCGCGCGCCTGGTCGGCGCTGCACATCCTCGAGGGCTACGAGGGCCGGTGCGACCGCACGATCGTGCGCGACAACGAGCTCGGGCCCGCAGGGCACGCCCCGAGCGGCTCGCAGCAGTTCAACCCGGTGCGCAGGCGCTCGCTGCGCGCCGAGAGCGTGCGCCGAGACGCCGTGCCGCACCTGCCCGGCGAATGGGCCGACGGCATCAGCCACGCGTGCAAGAACAGCATCGTCACGGGCAATACGTGCGTCCTCGTCCTCCTCATTATCATTCTCGGCTGTCGAGACGCAGCAGCTGACAAGATCTGAACCGCTCGCCCGCAGGATCGTCGACGCGACCGACGCGGGCATCGCCCTCTTCGGCGCTCCTGGCTCGCGCATCTCGGGCAACACGATCATCTCGGACCAGCGCTCGATGCTCGGCGCCATCGCTGCGTGCGTCGACTCTACTCTCATCCCCTCGCTCGAGCCTCGCCCCGCCCGTCGAGCACACCCTGACGCCCCTCGCCCTCGCCCGCTCGCAGCGCCGACTACGACCCCTGGGAGGGCAGCTTCGAGGGCACCGTCGTCAGCGGCAACACGATCACGGCGCGCGGCAGCCTCATCAAGGTCGGCATCGCGACGGGCCCGGCGACGTGGTACGCCGGCTCGGGCGCCGAGCGCAGGATCCGCGGCGGCGAGTGGAGCAACAACCGGTTCTCGTCGGGCGCGACGGGCTACTTCAGCTACGGCATCTCGGTCGCAGGGCACGACGACGCGACGTTCGTCGGCAACTCGTTCGACAAAGTCAACTTTGGCGGGGTCTACTCGTCGTCGTGCTTCTCGGGCATGCCGGCGATGCAGCCCATGGTCTACAACTCGGCGCGCTCGTCGGGTAACACGCTGCAGAGCGGCTTTGTCGACGCCGACTATGTGCTGGCAATCTGGTGCGTCCTCGCTGTCCCTCTCCTCGCTTCCCTTTCCTCGTGCTTCCTCTCCTTCTTTCCGCCTTGCGCGCTCTGGCTCACGCTCTTCGGCCCTCCTCTTCGCAGTGTCGGTCCCGGCCCGATCAAGTCAACTCAGACGGCTTGAGCCCTGCAGCGGCAGCCGCAGCCGCCGAGTCGTCGTCCTCGCTCGCCGTCCTCGCCGACGAGGTTCTCCGATCGTCTTTCTTTCGCGCTCTCTCTCACCTTGGCATAGTTCTGTATCTCTCTGAGTAGCTTGTGTCGCTGTAGCACTGCATCGCGCCGCGTCTTCTGTCCCCTCTCGAGAGGCCGTCGCGCCAAGGTCTCATCTCGCTCGCGGCGCCTTTGAGCGGCTCTCCCGCGACCCACACAGTCGCGCAGCTTCAGCACGCCAGCTCGCCGACTCGCACGGACTGCTATGCGCCTGCGCACGCTCTAGCGCCGCCGCCCTCGTCGTCCCACGCCCTTCGCTCGCGCCGCCCCGCCAGCCCATTGTTCCCTCGCCCTTATCCGCCCACACCGCCGCGCATGCTCGCCAGGCTGCGCCGCACCCACGCACCGCCACCGCAGATCCACGAGCCGCCGCCACCGCCACCGCCAGCGTCGGCTCGCCGCGAGAAGGAGGGGCGTTGGCTGAGGTCGATCGGGAGGAGCGGCGGCGGCGCGGCGGCGGGCTTGGCGGCGCGCGAGGGAGCGGCAGAGGGATCATGGCAGTCCACGAGCAGCTTGAAGGGCCGGGCGCAGAGCGTGCGCAGCTCGAAGAGCACGGGCAGCTTTCGCCTCTTCAGCGGCGGCGGTCCTGCCTCGCGCACGGCGAGTCGAGACGCGCGCGACCTCGGCGGCGGTGACGGTCCCGCTCCAAGCGGCGCAGGGCGCGCCGCATCGTCCGGCAAGGGGTCGCTCGCCCCGCCGTCGGCGTCCTCGTCCCGCTCGCGCCCCGGCGACGGCCCCTCCCGCCCTCCGCCGCACCCTTCATCCTCGTCGACCTCGTCCTTCGCCTCGGCCGACGCCCTCCCCGGCGGCCAGGACCCTCCCGTCTCGTTCGCGCAGCGCCTCCAGGAGCTCGCCGTCGCCAACGCCGACGGGCTCCTCGACGAGGACGAGTACCGGATCCTGCGCGGGCAGGTCTTCGAGAGCAGCGTCGTCGTCGGGACAGGGGCGGCGGCGTCAGGGCTCTCGGCGAGGACACCGCATCCGGGCGAGGGGCACCTGGCGGTGCCGAGCTTGAGGCGGCTCGAGGAGGAATCGGGACGAGGTGCGTCCCTCCTCTCCCTCTTCCTGGCGCCGTGCGCAGCGACAGGCAGGCTGACCCGCTCATCCTGTGCAGCCTCATCCAGCTCTATCAACGCTCACTCAACCCTCATCGGCGCTCCTCCCTCCCCCGCATCCGGCCCCTCGCCGCACCTCGTCCCGACCTCGTCCTCACGCCGCCACTCGCTCGCGCCCGACCCGCAGCGCACGCCCTCGATCGCTCACTCGGCCAACTCGAAGCGCACCTCGGGTCTGCGCGGGCTCTTCCGCCGCCCGTCCTCGGCCTCGGTACGCGCCGGCGAGGTCGAGCCGCTCGGCGAGGGCTGGACGCACGTCGTCTCGCCCGCGCTCGCAGCGTCGGCGTCTTCCCCGAACCTCGGCGACGGCGCGAGCGCGCTCTCTGTGAGTACGGCCCGGCGGTCGAGGCGGTCCATCGATGCGTCTGCGCGCTCGAGCGCGCACGCCGGCGCCAACGGGTACTCGACCGACCGCACGCGCTCGGTTCGCCGCCACCCCGCCCTCGCCTCCTCCGCCTTCGCCTCGTCCTCCTCGGCGCGCCTGTCGAGCGCCGACTCGAGCCCCGAGCTCGGTCGGGCCGATTCCACCTCGGGCCGCTCCATCGGCTCGGCGACGACGACGAGGACGTCGCCCGCCTCGCAGCTGCATGCCAAGCTCCCCTCATCCTCGCTCGCCGCCTCGACTACGCGCTCGTACGCCTCGCGCGCCTCGCACGCCTCGCACGCCTCGACCTCGTCCTCGGCACCCTACGCCTCTGCGCCGCTCCCGCCCCTCCCGAGCGCGCGCGACCCCGCCGCGCTCGTCTCGCGCGACCTGAGTGCGCTCGAGCTGCGCGGCGAGCTCGACGAGATCGAGGGCGAGTGGCGGAGGGTGCGCGGGGCGTGGGACGCGCTCGCGCGGGACGAGGTGCGGAAGTGGGAGGAGGAGGTCGGGCTCGAAGTCGTGCGAGGGCTGAGCGGGCTCGCGCTCGCGCCGCCGGGCGAGGCGAACGGGGTCGGCGCCGGCTCTCTGGGGCGCCGAGGCGCAGCGGCGTCCCGCTCGGCCCTGTCGACACCGACCACCTCGCCTCGACACCTCGAGCTTCCCTCGTTCCTCCTCCCCTCTTCGCCGAGCCCGATCCCGCCCGGCCTCCCCGACGACATCGACCTCGTGACGCGCGCCGTGCAGCGTCGAGTGCGCGACGTGCAGAACCGCCAAGCGGCGACCGACGACAAGTACTCGCGCCGGATCGACTTTCTGCGGGCGCGGCTCAGGGCGGCCGAGATCCGGGAGCGGCTGCGGTGAGCGAGGGAGCAGGTCGTCGAGGGCTTGCTGTGTACAGCTGCAGGTTGTTGTGCTAATCTATGCATGCCGTTCTCGTTGCGCGTCGGCTGCCGTGGGGCTTTCGTCGAGCCGAGGCGAGCGGGAGAGCGGCTCTCCTCGTCGCGCTTCCTTCGTTCGTAGAGAGCTACCGACAGCGTATCGTCCTCGACGCATAGCACACGTCGTCTCGAAGAGAGCGAGGCAGAAGGGTCGAGAGCTCGCCACACACCCTCTCCCGCATTCCGCCCAACAGGAGCTGCTCGAGCGCTCGATCGTGTCGGCGTGACGGGCGAGCGCGCTCCCTGTTCTTCCTCTCTACTACCACGCACTCGCTCAGCGCACGGCCATGCTCGCCCTGCCCGTGTCGCCGCTTCTCGGAGGCTCGGCCTCGCCCACGACGACGCGCCGACCGTGGCACCGGCTCGCCAAGGACGACCGCGGCCTCGTCGCGGCGCTCATCGCCGTCGTCCTCTTCATCATCCTCGCGTCGGTATCACGCCACCCTGCCGTCGCGACGGCCGCGACTGCCGCCACCGCCTCGCTCGGCCGCCTCCCCGACAGCCTCAAGGCCGCGCTCCAGCAGAACCAGGGCCCGGTCGTGTGGGCCTCGACCCAGCACGGCCTCGTGCAGAAGTTCTTCGACGCGCCGTTCGACGAGCACCGCGCGACCTTCATCCACGCCGTCGTCCGGAGCGAGAACGAGACGTACCGCCGCGAGGACGCAGAGTGGGACCGCTACGTCGCCGTTCCTGTGCACGTCGAGAGTGCGTCCTCCTTTCTCTCTGTCGATCACGTCGAGCTCAGCATCGAGAAAGCACGAGCTGACGTGTTGCGCGTCCTCCTCGCCTCGCAGAGCTGCCGTGGTACAATCCGGCGCACCAGATCAAGTCGACGCCGACCGACTTTGTCTCGCACATCGAGTGCAGGCACGCCTTCTTCGGCAAGGTGTACGAGACGCGCGCGTTCGAGTCGTACGTCGGCTGGGTCTCGTTCGTCGGGTGCCCGCTCCCGCGCGAGCTCGACGACGTGCTCGACGCCAATCCGCGCAAGCTCCTCGAGACGACGCTCAAGTGGGTCTACAAGGAGGACAAGGGCAGCTTCAGCAAGACGCTCACCCTCAAGGCGCACTACCCCGAGGTCGAGAGCGAGGTGAGCTTGCTCTCCTCGCCGTCGCGCTCGATCCCCTTTGCGACCTCGAGTTGACTCCCTGCTCCCTCCGCTCGCAGTTCGGCATCTGCCTCTCGCCCATCTGGGGCCACCTCGACGCTCGTGCGACCCTCGAGTGGCGCGAGAACATGCGCCTGCTCGGCGTCAAGACGGTCCATTGGCACGCTCGGGCCTCGGTCGTCGGCGATTTCGTCGAGCGGTACAACTACGTGACGGGCTCGAG
>Ga0308170_10002749_pt1 | contig 14894 bp, 12 predicted proteins | sample PhyBR2_2_FD_202136 | JGI IMG/M metagenome (GOLD analysis project Ga0308170, IMG submission 202136) | Phyllosphere microbial communities from UC Gill Tract Community Farm, Albany, California, United States - DLSLSB.R2 | ecosystem: Host-associated > Plants > Phyllosphere > Unclassified | place... | reverse complement strand
AGCTGGTACACCAAGGCGCTCGCGCACGAGACGCCCCTCGTGAGCTTCCTCGCGTCGCTCTTCCTCCTCGCCGTCCTGCAAAAGGCGTCGGCCGTCCTCGCCGCGCTCGCCGACGCGAGCCGCACGCTCGAGGAGCACGACGGCGGGCGGTGGGCCGTCACGGCGCGCAGGGTCCGCGACGAGCTCCGCGCGCGCCTGCCCGACCCGGCCATCGTCGTGAGCCTCATGACGAGGACCGCCGCGGCGGCGTCGGCGGCCGAGCCCGAGCCGGCCAAGCGCGGCGGCAAGGGCAAGGGCAAGAGCAAGGGCGGGCAGGCGGCGGCCGGCGACGAGGACAAGAAGGGCGACTCGGCGGCCAAGGTCAACAAGAAGGCGTCGGTCGGCGCCGGCGAGGGCGCCCTCCTGCGCACCAACGTCGCGCTCCGGCTCCTCTTCCTGTACCACCGCGTCGCGCCCCAACTCGTCGCGGCCCTCAAGTTCGACTTCGCCAAGCTCCCGCAGACGTACGCCCGCGCCGGGCAAGCCGTCGTCACCGTCGCGGCGCCCGAGGCATCGGCTGCCGACGCGGCTGAGCCCGAGCAGGGCGACGACCCGTCTGAGCGTGCAGAAGGTCTGCGCGCCATCTCGTCGGCGTACGCCTTGCGCCTCGCCGCCGCGCACACGTCGTCGTCGTCGCTCTCGGCCGCCGCCTTCGCCCGGCCCGCCGACTACTACAAGCAGACCCTCGCGCCCTTGTTCGAGCTGTACCGCGTGCCGGCGACGTCGTCGAACCGGGCGCTCCTCGGCGCCATCCTGCGGCGTCAGCTCGGCAGCGCGGCGCTCTTCGGCCCGGGCGCCGAGGAGAGCGGCGAGGTCGACACGTGGCTGCGCGCGCTCCCCGTGCCCAAGGAGGAGGGCGACGAGCACGCCGCGACCGTCCTCGACGCCTTCGAGCAGGCCGTGCGCGAGACGCTCACCAAGCCGCTCCAGGCGCCGACCGCACCGGGCACCGCCGACGCGAGCGGCGCCGCGGCGCTCTCTCCGCTCATGTGCACGGCGCTCGCGCACCTCGCCGCCCGCGACGCCTCGTCGCCGCCCGGCACGGCGATCCTGCGCTTCTTCGGCGCGCTCGTCGTGCAGCTGCTCGCGAGCGAGCGCTCCCTCGCGCGCCCGAGGGCCGTCGTCGACGCGCTCGAGCACGCGCTCGCGGCGCACTCGAAGGACAAGGCCGTCAAGCAGGCGCTCGCCACGTGGCGCGAGTGCCTCGCTGTTGCGGCCGGCGAGGAGGCGCCCGCGCACGCTGTCGCAGGTCTGCGCGACACGGTCGAGACGGCGTCGGCGTCGGGCGAGGATGCGGTTGAGGAGGTGGTCGCAGCTCTTTCGCCGAGGAGCGAGAACGTCTTTGTCGCGCTCGAGGGACAGCAGGAGTCGCTCAAGAGGTACGTCTCCTCCTTTCGTCCGGACCTGTACCTGTCCTCGCCGTGAGCTGACTCTACTGAACCCTCGCAGCGCGATTGCCGTCATGTCCCTTCCCCTGGCGTTCCTCCATGCCCGCACCGCCGACCTCGCCGACCCTGCCGTCGCCCAGGCCCTGCTCGCCCTCGTCGACGCCATGTCGGCGCACCTCTCCGCGGCGCAAGTGCTCCTGCATCGCTTCGTCGGGTCGACCTCACAAGCTCTCGCGGCCTTCATCGGCGCCGTGTACCGCTCGTGCGTCGACCAAACGGCCAAGAAGGAGATGCGCGAGCGCATCGCCGGGAGCGAGGGACTGCTCGGCCTGTTCGCCAAGGAGAACTTGTCTGCGTCGGCCTGCCGAGGTGCGTCCTTTCTCTCTCCTCCATCTTGTGCGCTGCGCGAGGCTGATTCGGTGCCTTCCACAGCCACGGTCGAGCTCCTCGGCACCGTCCTCGACGACTCGCGCTCCGCCGACAAGCAACTCGTCGAGCCGTTCTGCACCCTCGTCCTGCAAGACCTCGCCCCGGTCGCCTCGCCGGCCAAGAAGCGCAAGCACCGCGACGCGTCTCCGACCTCGGCGCTCTCGCCGCGCATCCTTGCCGCCGGCCCGCTCCTCCCCTTCTTCGACACGACCTCGTCTCTCCCGCTCCTTGACGCCCTCCTCGCGCACCTCGCCCAAGCCGAGCTCGACTCGGCCACGTCCGCCCTCCTCGCCGCCGCGCTCGAGCGGGTCCTCGCCCTCCCGCCGTCGGTCGCCTTCACTAGCTTCTGGACGGCGCAGTTCGAGCGCCTCAACGCGCTCGCCGCTGTACCCGCACTCGCCGGGCCGGCCGGTGCGGTCCTCGAGAAGGGCGCGATGGCGCTCCGCCCGGAGGCCGCCCTCGCGCACGGCAGCGCAGGCGGCGGCGAGACCTGGCGCGCGCACGTCGTCGACTGGACCGACGCTCTCCTCGCAGCGCGACCGCTGTCGGCCCCGCAGGCTGCGACCCTCGCCGCATTGGTCGCGCGCTCAGCCGCCGCACGTGCTCTCCTCGTCGCCGCGCTCGAGTCGCGCGAGGACGGCACGCTCGTCGAGTTGGCCAAGCCGCTCGAGGCGCTCGTCGAGACCGCCCACGCCAAGGGCGCAGCGGTAGCTGTTCCTGAGGGCCTCGCCGCTCGGTTCGTCGGCGAGCTGCTTGGCTCGGGCAAGGCGCTCGGCGACGCCGAGGTCCGTGCGGCACAGCTCCTCGTTTGCGAGTCGGCGGCCGCGGCGGCATCGGCGCAGCGTGTGCTCAGTGCGCACGTCGCCGAGCTCGGGCGCGACGAGCACCGGTCGCGCGACGTCGACCTCGTCGCACGGTTGGCGACTACGGCCGAGTCGCTCAAGCCGACCTTGGTCACCCTCCTCGAGGGGACGCTCGACGGGCTCGTTCGGCGCTTCGCCGAGCCAGACGAGGACAGTCAGGAGATCAAGGACCTCACGCTCGCTCTCAGTGCGTCCCAGCTCTCGCCTCACACGCCCGCCGCGCCCCTGCTGACTCCTGCCACGTCTGCAGCCGCCGCCTTGCACCTGCACCCCGACTTGTCGCTCTCGAGCCACTCGCTCGACCCGCTCGTCACCAACATCGCGACCCGCCGCCTCGAGTACCCGTACGCGACCGACTTTGCGACGGCCCTGGCGCGCCACCACCGCTTCAAGGACAACGAGGTCACACGCCACCTCAACGAGATCTTTGCGTCGTCCAGCTTCGCCGCCTTCGCCACCGAGCACGCCGAGTCGGTCGAGCCTCGTCGCTCGGCACTCGCCCTCGTGCTCGCCCTCGCGACCTCGTCGGTCACGGCCGCCGCCAACGCTCGGGTCGTCGACCGCCTCGTCCCCTTCTACCACGGCACCCTGTCGACCATGGACCGAGCACTGCTCGACCTCTTCCAGCGCGTCGAGCTCGTCAGCGGCTCGTCGATCTCGCCCGCGCTCAAGGCGTGGAACCCGTCGACCGACTCGACCGCGCTCCTCGACGGCACCCGGGTCGGCGCGCTCGGCGCCGCGCAGAAGACTTTCGTGCGCCGCAGCTGGGCTCGCGCCTTCGCCTCGTCGCGCACGGTCTATTCGTCGGCCGAGGACGAGCGCACGTACGACCCGCTCTTCATCGTCGGCTTCGTCGCGGCGCTCGCCGAGGAGGATGAGCTCAAGCCGCAGGAGTGGACGACGCTGCTCGAGAGCGGCGTCCTCGGCACGGTCGTCGCCGCGCTCGCCTCGTCGAGCGAGGGCCTGCGCGGGCTCGCACGGGCGACCCTTGCGATGGTGCTCAAGACAATCCAGGTGCGTCACCGCACGCCTCGAGACCCCGAAAGGGCCTCAAGCTGACCTAGCCTTTCCCTCTCGCAGTCTCTCACGTTCCGCGAAAAGGATGAGCTGCACCTCGTCTTGACGCAGGTCCGCCTGAGCATCTACTCGTCGGCCGGCGAGGCCATCCCGGCTTCGATCGCCCTCTTCCTCGCGCACTGCGTCTCGCTCGTCGGCGCGCCGGGGTCGCCGCTCTACCCGGCCTTCATGCGCTTCCTCCTCCAGCGCTCGACCGTCGACTCGCGCGACGTGCCCATGTTCTACACGATGCTCTACTCGTCGAACGCAGACGAGTTTGCGGCGGCGCCGAGGGAGGAGCGCGTGTGGATGGTCCGCTTCTTGACCGAGGGGCTCGTGCGCACTCAGGTGCGTCCTCCCAGGTCTCTCTTACGCTCCTGCGACTGCGACTGACGCACACCTCTTCCTTCGTGCAGGACTGGAAGATCTACCGCCGCCGCCAAGTGTTCGAGATCCTCGCGTCCGTGTTCCAGTCGAGCCGGCAGGACCCGACCTTGCGCAAGCTCATCCTTGAGGTGCGTCCCCTTTTCCTTTCCAACTCACGACGTTGTGCAGGTACTCATGCACCCGATCGTCCTGCAGTTCCTCATCCGCGCGACCTCGTTGTCGAGCGCCGCGCGCGAGCTCCTGTCGCGCAACGGCTTCCTCGGTTGGCTCGCCGCGCAGGCCCCGCTCGACGTATCGGAGCGCAGGCTGCTCGTCCAAATTGTCGCCAACATGGTCCAGGTCCTGCCGTTCGAGCAGATGACGGGCGTGACCGACGCGGTCGAGGCTTTGGAGAATGCAGTCGGAGGCGAGGGTGCGTCCCTCTCTCTCTCTCACCATCTCGCGCCTGTCTTCCTCGATTGACGCATCCTCGTCGTTCCATGCAGTTGCTGTCATCGACCCAACGACCCTCCTCGACCTCATCCGCTTCGTCGCCGGCCGTCTCCCCGCGACGACGACTCGCTCGGCCCTCCTCGGCCTCGTCCTCGCCCGCCTCTCCTCCCTCCTTTCCAGCATCGCCACCTCATCCGCCTCGTCGACGTCGCCTGGCGTGCAGCACCGTCTCTACGTGACGACCATGCTCGTCGCCTTCGTGCGCAGCGAGGCCGGGATCAAGGAGGGGGAGCGGGAGAGGGAGCTTTGGCGCGTCGCGGTGCAGAAGGGCCTGGAGGTCGGGGACGAGGGGCTCAGGAGGGAGGTGCTGCGGACGGTGTGCGAGTAGGCGCACGCCAGACCGGCTTGCAATGTCGGGCGTCGTCGTCCCTCGTCGCTCGTCGAGTTCCTTCGTTCTTCACAGTCAACGCGCTTTCGCCGTCTCGGAGCCCTGCTTTGATCTCGCAGAGCAGCGAGAGCCGCTGGAAGCTGCACGTCCGCCGCCGGCTGAGCAGCGAGCGCTGTCTCCCCACAGCCAGCTTCGGCTCGCCCCCACGCAAGCCGGGCGAGGCGTCGGCGGTGGAAGATGGCGTTCCGCGGCCGCCCTGCTCTCTGCTTCGCCTCGCGCCTTCACGCTGTGCGCCTCATCTCTACCAGCAGCACCATGGCACCAAGCAGCATGCTTGCTATGCGCTACCACGGCCGACCCGAGCTCGTCCTCGAGGAGGTCGCGCTCCCTCCGCTCCGGCCTGGCGAGGTGCGGGTCAAGGTCGCCTTCTGCGGTGCGCCAGCTCTACCTATGCTGCTCAAGAGACTGAGCTGACCCTGAGCTGTACCGCTCGCAGGCATCTGCGGCTCGTGCGTTCCCGCTCCTCTCCTTCACGCACCTCCCCCACTTCCCGCCGCCCGCTGTTCGAGGGCGGCTCGTCCTGCTGCTGCTGCAAGCTGACCAAGATCCCTCTTGCTCGCCTGCGCGCAGCGATCTTCACGAATGCTTCGAGGGGCCGCTCACGTGCTGTCGCCCCGAGCAGCCTCACCCGCTCACGGGCGGTACCTTGCCAGAGACGCTAGGTCACGAGTTCTCTGGCTTGGTCGAGGAGCTCGGTGAAGGCGTCGAGGCGTGCGGCGTCCTCAAAGTCGGCACGCGTGTCTGCATGTGCGTCCCCGCCGCCTCTCGCCCTTCCTCGGCCGCTTCTCGTGCGCCTGCTGACGGTTCTTTCCTGCGCGCAGCGAGCCCGTCATCTCCTGTCGAAGCTGCGACGCCTGCAAAGCCGGCGACACGCCCCTGTGCGACTCGCCCATCGCCTTGTACGGCTACAACCGGCCAGGAGGGCTCGCGCCCTTCGTCAACGTCGCGAGCACCAACGTGCATGTCGTGCCCGACAACGTCCCTCGTGCGTGTCCTTCCTCTCTCGCATCTGCTCTCTCTTGCTGCCTACGCGGTACTCGGATGAGAAGCAAGGCTGACGCCGTCTCCCGCTCGCAGTCGACATCGCCGCGCTCGCCGAGCCGCTCTCGGTTGCGTGGCACGCCGTTCGAGTCTCGGGCTTCAAGGCGGGCGAGACGGCGTTCGTCATTGGCTGCGGGCCCATCGGTTCCCTAGTTACTCGGTGCGTGCTCCGCTCGAGCCTCTCAAGATCCCCCTCTCGACCGCCGCGAGAGCCTGCTACGGCGCTCGCGAGCTGGATGTTCTGCAGGAGCACAACTGACTCCCTCTCTTTGACGTGCACGCAGGGTCCTGTTCGCACAAGGCGCCTCGGCCGTCTACGTGTCCGAGCCGTCATCGAGCCGTCGAGCCATTGCAGCTCAGTGCGGCGTGACAGCCGTCTTCGACCCTACGAGCGAGGACGCTCTTGCACGTGTGCGAAAAGCGACAGGAGGACAAGGCGTCGCCGTCGCCTTCGACTGTGCAGGGACGCAGCGCACGGTCGATGCGGCAATCGAGTCGACGAGGAGGAAGGGCAGGATCGTCATGGTCGCGCTCTTCGACAAGGCCAAGCTACCGACGGTGGACATGTGGGTGCGTCGCCCTGCTTCTCTCTCTCCCTCTCCTTCCACTCCCTGCCGGGCTCTTCAGCCGCAGGACGAGAGAGCTGACCGACGTCCCCCTCCCCCTCCTCCTTCCTCCCTCCTCTCGCTCTCTCTCTCCGCCCGCAGGCCCTCATGCTCAAGGAGCGCACCTTGACGTCGTCGTGCTGCTTTGGCGCCGAGGACATGCGCCAAGTACTCGCGGCGCTGTCGAGCGGGCGCATCAAGGTCGACGACCTGATCACCTGCCGGATCGCCCTGAGCGAGGTGTTCGACAAAGGGCTCGAGGTGCTGCGGCAGGACCCGACACAGGTCAAGATCCTCGTCGACCTCTCGAAGGAGGCGTCTTAGCGGGCGTGGCTGTAGCAGGTCGTGCGCAAGCGGTTTTAAGAAGGTCCAGCTTTTGCGAGAGCGAGAGGTCCGAGCGAGCGTTTCGAGATGTGCACGAGCAAGCGCCCGCTTCGGCTCGCTCGGGCGTCTTCAGAGAGCAGTCGGCGAGCTGCGCAGGAAGAGGGAAGCAAACGCGCGAGCCCCCGCCCCCCGCCCGATTCGATGGGTGCGGGCAGGTCGGGCCGCGGCGTATCGGCAGGCGGCCGCCCGTCGTGATGTCGGTTCGGCTCCACCTCTCCCACCCTCCGAGCAACGCAACGCCAGCACACAGCTCTGCGCTCGCCCCTCTCGCTCAAGCACCCCGTCCGCGAGTCTCCTGTGCGTACGGCTCACCCCCTGTCCGTCCGCCGAGGGGAGAGTCCGGGGAGCCGTCCGGCTCACGGTCCTGACTCTTGCGCGCCTCGTCCCTCCCTCCTCCTCGCCCTCCTCCGCCGCCCGCCTCGCTCTCCACCTCGCCACACGCCGCCGATCTGTACATCGCGCCGCCCACGATGCTGCTCGCACCTCCAGCCCGGCCACCCGCCAGCCTCGCGTCCGCCCTCCGCCTCGTCCGCACCTCCACCTCGCCCCGGCCCAGCATGAGCTACACTTCGGCCCTGTTCACGAGCGCGCGCTACCACACGTCGCGCGAGGCACGAGACCCCAACTACCGCGTCCTGACGGCCGCCTCGATCAACAAGAGCGTGCTCGAGGCGCAGTACGCCGTCCGAGGCGCGATCCCGCTCCGCGCAGAGGAGCTGCGCGAGGAGCTCGAGCACAAGGGCAAGGACGCCGGCCTGCCGTTCGACGAGATCGTGTCGTGCAACATCGGCAACCCGCAGCAGCTCGACCAGAAGCCCCTCACGTTCCTGCGCCAGGTGAGCTCCTCCTCTTCCCCCTCGAGCTCTTGGCTCGACTCAACCTCGCCCTCGCCCCTTGCCCAGCGAGCGTGCGCGCGCCTGCAGGACGATGAACTGACTCTGTGCACCCTGCTCGCCCCGCTCGCAGATCTCGGCGTTGACAGAGTACCCGGACCTCATCAGCCACCCGCTGTCCAAGGAGATCTTCCCGAGCGACGCCCTCGAGCGCGCACGGAGCCTCCTCGAGGAGATCGGCAGCACCGGCGCGTACTCGCACTCGATGGGCGTCCCCTCTATCCGCAAGCGCGTCGCCAAGTTCATCGCCGGTGCGTCCCGCTCTCGCAAGACCTGCGCCGCCCGCCGAGCCGAGCTGACCCTGCCGCCCACTCCTTCCCGCAGACCGTGACGGCCACGCCGCCGACCCGAGCAAGATCTACCTGACGGCCGGCGCATCGGCCGGCGTCTCGAACCTCCTCCAGCTCCTCATCTCCAGCCCGACCGACGGCGTCCTCATCCCGATCCCCCAGTACCCGCTCTACACTGCCGCCCTCGCCCTCAACGCGGCACGACCGGTGCCCTACTTCCTCAAGGAGTCGGCCGAGTGGGGCCTCGACATTGACGACGTCGAGAAGAACATCGACAAGGCGCGGCACGAGGGCACCAATGTCAAGGCGATGGTCGTCATCAACCCGGGCAACCCCACGGGCAACTGCTTGTCGCTCGAGAACATGGAGGACATCGTGCGCGTCTGCTACGAGCACGGCCTCGTCCTCATGGCCGACGAGGTGTACCAGGACAACATCTACCACCCGAACCGGCCCTTCACGTCGTTCAAGAAGGTCCTCAAGGGGATGGGCGCCCCGTACGCCGACAACGTCGAGCTCGTGTCGTTCCACTCGATCTCGAAGGGCCAGACGGGCGAGTGCGGCCGCCGCGGCGGCTACTTCGAGATCTGCAACTTCTCGTCCGAGGCCGAGGAGCAGGTCTACAAGCTCGCGTCGATCCAGCTGTGCCCGTCGCTCGGCGGCCAGATCGGCGTCGATGTCCTCGTCGCGCCGCCGCAGGAGGGCGACCCGTCGTACGCCCAGTGGCGCGAAGAGAAGGACGGCATCGCGCGCACGCTCAAGCACCGCAGCGAGGTCCTCGTCGAGGCGTTCCGCGAGCTCGAGGGCGTCAGCTGTAACGAGGCCGAGGTGCGTTCCCTCCCTCTTTCTCGCTCTCCAGTTTTGCTGTGCGCGCCGACGCTGACCCTCGTCTTCTTTCTCGCGCAGGGCGCGATGTACCTCTTCCCGACCATCTCGCTCCCGCCCAAGGCCATCGCCGCCGCCAAGGCCGCCGGCCAGTCGCCCGACGCCTTCTACTCGCTGCGCCTCCTCGAGGCGACCGGCATCTGCGTCGTCCCCGGGTCTGGGTTCGGCCAGAAGCCCGGCACCTGGCACTTCCGCACGACTTTCCTCGCGCCCGGGACCGAGGACTTTGTGCGTCGGCTCAAGAAGTTCCACGAGGACTTTATGGCCGAGCACAAGGAGTAGGCAGGGCGGCGGAGAGGGTCGGTGGAGCTCGTCGACGACGCGCTCGAGGGCACGCTTTTTTTCTGTAGACGAGCCCGCCCTATCATAGTAATGCAGCAGTAACGCGGCCAGAACGACGAGCATGAGTGTGAGAGCTCGCCCAGACCCTTGTCGAGACGGCCGGTAGTTAGCTATCTTCGTCGCCTCGCGGTGCGCGCCTGAGGCTGCGCGCGACTCGACCGAGAGGCAACCTGACTCGCCTGACCGAGACTCGACCCCCTGGGCTCGCTCTGTGCTCTCTCTTACTCCGCTCTGCCCTTGTCTTCCTTTCCACACGCTCAGCAAGCTCGAGAATGCTGCGCCCGACCGGCTTCACCTCGGAGCGCCTCGTCTACCGTGCGCCCAGCTTCCCCGACGACGAGCCCGTCTTTGCCGAGTTCCTGCGCGACCCGACGGTCCTCCTCGGTGCGGTTCCGAGCACGTGCAAGCCGCTCAACAAGAAGGATCTCGACGGCTTCAAAAAGGCGAGCGAGGAGGCTTCTCCCGGACTCGCGTGCGCACGTTCCCCTCCTCCCCGGTTCCCGCTCCCAGAGCTCACGAGCGCTCGCACACGCTTGTCGCAGGGTCCTCGCCTGCCTGCCGCACTCGCCAGAGGAGCCAACACGCGCAGGAGAGCCGGTCGGCTGGCTGTGCCTCGCTCACGTTGGCGATTTCGGCGGGGTTCACCGCAACGCCGGCTTCGGCCTCTTCTTCAGCGCAAAGCACAGCGTGCGTCGCTCGTTCCTCTTGATCGACGAAAAAATCCGTCGACCTCGAGCTGACGGTTCGGCGCGCTCGACAGGGGAAAGGCTTTGCGACCGAGGCGGTCAGCTGGCTGCTTGAGCTTTCCTTCGTCAGCTACGGGCTGCACCGAGTCGAGTGCCAGTGTTTCGCTTGGAACGAGGCGGCTCTGCGAGTGTACGAGAAAGCGTGCGTCTCTCTCGCCGTCGCTCGCCGTCCCTCCCTACGAGTCGAGCGCTGACTTTCCTCTCTCTCGCGCAGCGGCTTCGTCGTCGAGGGCCGACGCAGACAGGTGTTCTGGCAGGAGGGCGCTTGGCAGGACGACATCATGCTGTGCGTGCCTCCCCTCTCGGTGCGAGCAGGCCTGCGTCACATGCACGAGCCGACGCTCGAGCCCCACCTCGCTGATCCTGCATCTTGCTCGCAGCTCGATCCTCGCCGACGAGTACCGTGCTCGTCACCCTGAGAAGTTCGACCGGCGCATGACTCGAAGGTAGCTTCGATAGCCGCTCTGCAACGACGTCACCGCTTGGCTTTCCGTCGCCCTCTCTGCTGCTCTCCTTCTCGCTCGGCGTCTGCACTGCGTACCCTCTTGCCCTGCCCCACATCGCTGAGAGAAGAAAGAGACAAGCAACGACAATGCAGGACGCGAGCTGTACAAGGAGGCCGACGAGAGGAAGAGGAGGGAGGGACGAGGAGCGACGCCGGCTCTGCGACGACGAGTAGGCGCGAAGCCGATGACGAGCAGGGATTCGAGGGAGCGCTCAAGCCTTGAAGTGCAGCTCGAGGTCGATGTCGGCGAGGCGGGCCTTCCACGTCTCGAACTCTGCGAGCTTGCCCTTGAGCGACTCGATCTCCTTCTGGAACGACAAGTCTCTGCGCGCGCGCCGAGGGGCGTGTCAGAGCTGCGGCACAACGACGATGAAGAGCAGAACGAGGAGAAGGACGCACTGGTCGGCCTCGCCGATCTTGGTGAACTCCCACTGGCCGTGGTCGCCCGTGAGGCGCAGGAGGTACAGGTGGTGCTGGAACAGGCTCGGGCGGTGCGAGATGGTGATGAGGGCTGCGAACGGCGAGCGTGCACGAGCGAGCGAGTCAGCAACGAACCTCGAGGAAAGGGCGACGAAGAGGAGGTCGGGACGCACTGATGCCGACGTCCTTGGCGTGCTGGTACATCGAGCCCTCGACGTCGGTCGAGACGGCCGACGTGCACTCGTCGAGGACGCCGTACTTGGGCAGGTGGTAGAAGAGGCGAGCCATGCCCATCTGCGCGCACAGGAGCCTTCGAGTCAGCGTCGTAGCGCGGAGAGAAGGGGGAGAGGCAAGCGCGAGGGACGACGCACGCGCTGCTTCTCGCCGCCCGAGAGGATGTCCTTCCACTCCTTGCGCACGTCGTAGCCTGCGTCGGCGGAGCAAGGGTGAGCTCGAGCCCTGCAGGGAAGACAGCGAAGAGAGCAAGGAGGAGAGGTTCGGGCTCACCTCCCTCGCGAGCAGGCAGGTACGAGAGGTGGACTTTGCGCAGGATCTCCATGAGGTCGGCGTCCGTCTTGCCCGACTTTGCAAAGTCCGGGTACGAGTGCGGGTAGATGATCCTGCGCGCGTGCGACCGAGGTCGGCGGGTCAGCCTCCGCGCGATCAGGATCGTCTCGGGGAGAGAAGGACGACGCACTGGTCGCGCAAGCTGCCGCTCGAGAGGTACGGCCGCTGCGGGAGGAACATGATGTCGTCGTCGCTCGGGCGCGCGACGACGCCCTCGAAGACGGGCCAGAGCCCTGCGCGCGCAGCGTCGACTCGCTCGTCAGCCCAGCTCGGCCGCCCCTCGCCGCGCAAGACGCAAGAGAGAGAGAGAGCGAGCGAGAGAGACGCACCCGAGAGGACCCTTGCAATGGCCGTCTTGCCCGACCCGTTGCCGCCCGTGATGAGCAGGTGCTCGCCCGGCTTGACGCGCAGCGACAGGCGCTTGACGAGCTCCTCCCCGCCGCTGGCGACGCCCGGCGCGGGCGCGACGATCGGCACCTTGTCGAACGAGACGCCCTCCCCGACGGGCGCGTCGTCGACGAGGCGCCCGTTGAGCGACCCGAGGTCGTAGAAGGGCTGTTCGGGCGCGAGGTCGAGCGGGCGCGCGAGGGCGGCGTAGGTCGCGCCCGAGAGGTCGTGCAGGGTCGAGAGGAGCGTGTAGACGCGCGAGGTCGAGCCGGCGAGGGCCGAGAGGTCCTTCCACGAGAGCATGAGGCGGCCGCCGGCGTCGGCGAGTGAGAGGAGGAGCCGGCGGTTCGAGATGTAGTCTGCGCGCGCGCACAGGGTTCGCTCGTCAGCCTCAGTCCTCTTTGCACGTCGAGCAGGGAGAATGGACGCACTCTGCGTGCGCTGTGAGACCGAGAGCCCGTCACCGACAGCCGCCGCCTCGAGCGCGACCGCCGCCGACGCCGCCGTGTCGACCTTGGCCGCCGGCGCGTCCGAGCCAGCCGTGACGGCCTGGGCGAGCTTCTTGGCCTTGGGGAAGAAGACGGGGATCGAGATGAGGCAGTAGCCGCTCGCGCTCCACAAGTACTTGATGACAAAGTCCTCGGTCTGCGCACGAGAGGAGGGAGCAGAGTCAGCGGTCGAGCGAGGGGCTCGAGCGAGGGGCTGCGAGCAACGGCGGACGCACCATGCCGTAGAGGATGCGGATCTGCGGGCGCACGGGCTCGTCAGTGAGCTGCGCGCCGGAAGGACGTGCAGAGGAGCGAGGGAGCGCACCTTGAAGATCGAGTTGATGTGCTTGATGAGGCGCAGGTAGGCCCTCGTGAGGATGTCCTTCTCGATCGGCGCGCCGTCGTAGAACCTGTTCGGGCGCAGTACAGCGACGGCATGAGTTTGTCGTGCAGGGACGAGCGCGAGAGAGTGAGAGAAAGGGGACGCACGCGATCTCCTCGGCGTTGATGATGAGCCTCGAGTGGGCGGCGCGAAAGTCGCCCTCGAGCTTTGCCTCGATCGCAGCGAGCTTGCCGAACGCGGGCGTCACCTTGCGGAGGATCCACACGGTGGCGGCGTACGACGCGAGGAGGAGGGCCGAGCCCCTCGGGCCGATCGAGCGCCCGAGCTGGACGTTGAACAGGATCAGGTCGAGCGAGGGCTTGCTCACGTTCGAGTACAGGGCGCTGAGCGTGTCGCAGAACCGGCTGACGTCGGTCGTGACAAACTGGTCGGCGCCCGACGAGCCGATGCGGGCGTCGAGGTTGACGACCTTGTAGAACGTGTTGGTGTGGTCGAGGTACAGGTCGTGGACGTAGCGCGTGAGGCGCGTGCGGAACGAGATGGCGAGCTTGGACTGGAGGAGGCGGATCATGGCGTTGGTGTAGACCGAGGGGATGGCGAGCAGGAACCAGTACGCGAGGCCCTCGAGGAACCCGCGCCCGTTGGCCGACACGAGGTCGCCGACGAGCTTGCCGTCGAGTTGGGCGACGAGGAGGCTCAGGTAGGTGCGCAGGAGGAGGAAGGCCGTGTGCGCGCCGAGGAGCCACACCTCTTTGCTCGTCGCGTGCGGGATGATGATGCGCAGGATGGCGCCGAGCTGCCGGAAGAACTCGCGGTTGACGCCGACGCGCTGCGCCGAGGCTGATGCGGCGCCCGGCGGTTCCGTCGTGGGCGCGGCCTTGCTCGACGACGAGGGCGCGGGCGGCGGCTTGCGGAAGAGGGGCCGGTGCCGAGCGAACGTGCTCGCCTTGGTCGGGCGGATGATGACCTTGGACACGCGGCCGCGGGTCGGGACGAGGAGCTCTCGTGCTCCTCCTGGTAGTCTGCGGGCGAGAGCAGTACGGCCAGGTCAGCTCGTGAGGCGAGGACCAGCGAGGGGGAGGGGGACGCACGGGTTGTACAGGTCGCGCTGCGCCATCTCGATCTGCGGCGTCGTGAGCATCTGCTGGTTACCTGTGGGGTACATCCTCGTCAGCTCGGCCCACCAGGATCGAGCCGGAAGAGAGAGCGAGGGACGCACGCTTGTCCTGGGCGTCCTGGGCGGCCTGGGCGAGCTTGCGACGGAGGTACAGGAGGGCGAAGAGGGTGCCGACGAAGGCGGCGCCGCCCTTGGTCTGCATGCTCGTGAGGAGCGCGGCGGACCGGGCCAATTTGGACTGGGCGGGCGCCATGTGGACGAGGTTGCCGGCGTCGCTCGAGGTCGAGGAGGTCGCGGTGGTGGTCGACGGCGGGCGGATGAGCGTGGCACAAGGGCGCAAGGTGGTGCTGATTGAGCTGTAGCGAGTGCGAGCTGGCCGCCTGGGGGTGTAGTCGAGGAGAGTGACGAGGTCGGGAGGAGCGAGGTGCGATGAGGAGCCGGCGTGGGGGGAGCCGGGGCGGGTCGAGGTGCTGGCTGGGCCGAGTCGGTGGCGCAGGTGCGAGTTGGGAGGTGTGCTCCTCGCTGTGGCTGTAGCGGGCTCTGCTCGAGGCGGTGGTCGAGGTGAGGGCTGCGCCGAGCCGGTCACGTCGCCGTCCAACGTCGACCGCCGCAACCGACCTTGGCGACCGACCTCTCGCTCATGCGGGCAGGGTCAGCGGGCGTGCCCCTCACGGTGTGCGAGCACAGCATGCAGTGTACCCATCGAGAGCCCCTGCAGTGCGGGCGACTCACGTCCGCTCGCGCCTTTCACGCTCAAGCTCGTCTCGCTCGCCTCTCTCGCTCCCTCGCTCCTCCCACCTCGCCGCGCTCACGCTTGCCGCACGGCCATGCCGTCCGCT
>Ga0308170_10002746_pt1 | contig 14896 bp, 15 predicted proteins | sample PhyBR2_2_FD_202136 | JGI IMG/M metagenome (GOLD analysis project Ga0308170, IMG submission 202136) | Phyllosphere microbial communities from UC Gill Tract Community Farm, Albany, California, United States - DLSLSB.R2 | ecosystem: Host-associated > Plants > Phyllosphere > Unclassified | place... | reverse complement strand
GCGGATGTATTCGTCGGCGCGCTGCACCTGGCGCGCGATGGCCCAGATGGCGGCGCCGAAGCCGATCATCGGGCTGGCAAGGACTGCGGTGCGCAGGACGCCTTCAGGCATCGGCCGGCCGAACTTGAGCGCCGCCGTCAGCAGGATGGTGTACAGCACGAACGCGGCGAACAGCTCGCGGTAGTAGATCCTGGCGATACGTTTCTCGTGCATGACAAGCACCTCCATGTAAAGTATGCTTTACATAGTAGGCAGCATTCCGGAAGGTGTCAAGCTTCCTTTACATGCACTGGCACGGATTTATTCGAACTGGCGCGAGACCCAGCTGATCACGCCCTCCAGGCTGCGAAATTCGGCGACCGAGCGGCAGGCCACCTGCGGGTGGCGCCCCTGGAACATGCGTGCCAGCGCCGCGCCCGGCCCCAGCTCCAGCGCCACGGTGATCCCGCTCTCCACGGCCGCGTCCATGCAGGCGCTCCATTCGATCGTCTCCGCCAGCTGGCGCGACAGGTGTTCGATCGCCGCCTCACGTGTGCCGATGCGCGTCCCCGCGATCCCGGACAGCACCGGGCAGCGCCAGGCGCCGAACGAGGCGGCGCCGAGGGCTGCGGCGAAAGCCTGCACGGCCGACGCCATCAGCGGCGTATGCGAGGCGACGGCGACGGGCAGCTGCTGGACGCGCGCCCCGGCCGCCTCGCAGGCCGCGGCAAGGCCTGCATAGCCCGCACCCGGCCCGCCGGCGACGCAGGCATCTTCGCCGTTCACGATGGCAACGTAAAAACCGGCCGCCTGCGCCAGTTCGCGCGCCCGTGCAACCGGAATCGCACCGATGGCGGCCATCGTCTTGCCGGGATCGCGTGCGGCCGCCCCGTCCATGCCTGCGGCGCGCACGCGTGCCAGTGCGATGGCGTCCTGCGGGGACAAGGCGCCGGCAATGCCATGCGCGGCGAGTTCGCCGATACTGTAGCCGGCCGCGAGCGAGGGCGCGGGCAGCTGCGCGCGCAAGGCTTCCCAGGTCGCCAGCGTGGCGGCCACGATGGCCGGCTGCGCGGCCTGGTTCTCGAACAGGGTGTCCGCATCCAGCGCCGGTGCGCAGGCGTCCAGCAGGGCGGCGCCGGCGGGATCGCCCCGCGCGAGGTCGTACATGCCGGTGTGCTGGCCGCCCTGGCCCGGACACAGGATCAACAGGCGCGCGCTCATGGCAGGGCGCCCGTCGTGGCCGCGTGCACCAGGCAGGTGGCGGCCAGCAGGTCGGCCGCGCCGCCGGGCGACAGGCGCTCTGCGACGAACAGGCGATGGCAGTCGAGCGCCCGGACGCGCCAGTGCGGATCGGCCGTGGCCCCGGCGTCGAGGAAGGCCTGTGCGTGTTCGCGCACCGTCGCCGCGCCCGCTGCACCGCCGCGATGAAAAACGTTGGTGTCGCTGATGCGCGCCATCAGCGCGAACAGGGCGTCGATGCGGGCGAGCCGCATGCCGCGTCCAGCGGCCAGCGCCGCGCGCAGGGCCGGCAGGCCGGTCTCGAACACCGAGGGCAGGCCGAGCGCCGCTTCCTCGCGCGCGCCGCCGGCGCCGTGCAGGTCGGCCACGCGCAGGCCGTTCGACTGCTGCGCACCCGGCACCGTATGCGCCGCCAGCGCTTCGCCCCAGCGCAGCAGCAGGACTGCGCGCAGGCATGCCGGGGTGAGGGCGATGCCCTGGGCGCGCGCCCGGCCGATTGCCGCGCACAGCAGGCCGAGGCAGAAGATGGCGCCGCGGTGGGTATTGATGCCGGCGGTGGCGCGCAGCATGCGCGCTTCGGCCTCGATACCGAGCCGTTTCAATTCAGGGAAGGGCACGCCTGCCGCGCCGGCCCGGCTGATGCGGGCAAAATAATGGCGCAGCGCGAACAGACTGCGCATGAAGGTGGCGGCGTTCATGTCGCTGTGGCTGCCGTTGTCGACGAGCGAAACCAGGCCCGGCTTCGGGTACAGCGTCAGCTCGGCGTACAGGCAGTGCAGCGCGAGGCGCGCGACCTCCCGGTGCAGCGCTTCGCCGGGTGCACAGCGAGCGCGCGGCGCAAGGAGCGCGCCACCGGTGGCGGCAACGATGCTCATCGCTCCTCCAGCGTGGCAAGCAGCGCGGCGCGTTCGGCCAGGCGCACCGCATCGATGGTTTTCACCAGTACGCGCGAGCGCGGAGCGGCGTCGCGCCACTCCTTCCAGGCCACGGCTTCGCCGCTGGGAAAGACGACTTCGCCATCGAGCGGCAGCGTTTCGGCGTAGCGCGACAGCAGCCCGATACCGGCATCGAGTTCGGCGCGGCTGCCTGGCGCCAGCAGCAGGTCGATGTCCGAGGCCGAGGTCAGGTAGGGCAAACCGGTGATGGCCTGCAGCGCGAGCGAGCCGTAGGCGCGCAGCGCGACGCCGGCGCCGGCCAGTTCATCGAGTGCAGGGCGCCAGGCCGCCGGTGCGGCCGCCATTGCCTCAGCCAGCCCGAGCGCAGGAAGCCGCCGCTGGACATGCGCGGCGTCCGCGCGCAGGCCGATGCGTTCCTTCGGCGCGTCCGCACCCGATGGCGGCAGCGCGATCCCGAGCGAGACCACGTGTCCGGGCGCGCCGACGTCGCGCCGGCGCACGACGGCCGGCCAGCCTTGCCGTTCCCACAGCGCGAGCGAACGCAGGTCGCCCGGGCGCACCGAGGCCGCTGCTTCCTTCCATCCCTGCGCCGTCAGCCAGACCAGTTCATGACGCGAGTGCATCGCGCCCCGCCACGATGGCGTCGATCACCGGCTGCGCGAACTTGCGCCCGCCGCGCGCCAGGCCCAGCGCCGCGCGCTCGTCCTGCGGTGCGGCGGCTGCCAGTGCCTCTTCCAGTTGCGCCGCAAGGTCGCCCGTCCAGATTTCCTGTACGCCGCCCATGCGCAGGTAATTCTCCGGCCCCGGCGCGAACACCGGGTTGCTGACCGCCAGTTCCGTCAGCCGCTCCTCGGGCACCTTGGTGATGCGCGCCATCGCCGGCAGGCCCATCACGCGGATGGTCGAATCGGGCAGCGCATAGCAGGCGTCGGCCAGCAGGCCGCTGGTGATGAAGCCGCCCGACAGGGCCTGGTCGTACACCAGGCCGATGACCGGATGCCCCTGGCGCCGCGCGAGCTCCACGCATTTGCCGAGGTGGGCCATGTAGCTATTGATGCCCAACATTTCGTCGCGATGGCGCAGGCGCTGGCCGACCGTGTCGACCAGGATCAGGATTGGCCGTCCCGGATGTTCGCGCACGGTTTGCAGGATGAAGCGCGCCTGCAGCAGCGCGATCTCGACCCCGATCGGAGAATGGCCGGTGGTGCCGACGACAGCCACCGTCTTTTCTCCAACCCGGGCCGAACCGCTCAGGAAGAGCTCGCGTTCGACGACATCGTGCCCGTTTGGGAACAGGGCGCTCGTGATTGTGGTCCAGTCCATCAGTTCGCTCCAATCCGGTAAGCGGCAACCTGTTCCACGAATGGCCCGGCCTCCAGCAGGGGCAGGCTGCGCGGCTCGGCGATCCCGAGCGCGGTCCAGATCTGCATCGGTTCTTCCAGGCCGCCGAAGCGCTCGAGTCGCTGGGCCAGCATGGTTTGCTCGGCTTCGAGCGCGGCCAGGGTCAGTGCGGTCTCCTGGGTACGCAGGCGGGCCAGGGTCGCCAGCACCGCCGCACGGAAGGCGGGTACGCTGTCGGCCACCAGTTCCTGGCAGTCGCCCAGCAGGTAGCGGTGCTTGCCGCCGGTGGTGCGCCAGACCAGCGCGCGGTCGCGCGAATCGAATTCCTCGACGCCGGCCGCGGTCTCGATGACTTCCGGTCCCGACATCGCCAGCCGCGCTTCTTCCGACATGATGACGGCGTTCGTGCAGCGCGCCACGATGCCCATGCCGCCGAAGCAGCCGTTCGCGCCGCCGATCAATGCGATCACCGGCACCCCGGCATTCCTCGCATCGAGCACCGCGCGCATCACTTCCGACACCGCGACCAGGCCCGCATTCGCTTCGTGCAGGCGGACGCCGCCGGATTCGAGCAGCAGCACCACGGCCGCGGCCTTCTCGGCCACCGCGCGCTTGAGCAGGCCGACCAGCTTGGCGCCATGCACCTCGCCGACCGCGCCGCCCATGAAGCCGCCTTCCTGGGCGGCGGCGAAGACGGCCTGCCCGTCCAGGCGCGCGCGGCCCACGGCCACGCCGTCGTCGAAAGCGACCGGGGCGTCGAGCTGGGCCAGGTGCGGACTGATCACCCGCGCTTTCGGCGGCAGGAATTCCTCGAAGCTGCCCGCGTCGAACAGCAGCGCCAGGCGCTCGCGCGCCGTCAGTTCCAGGTAGCTGCTCATCTCAAGCCTCCCAGCATTGTCTCCACCGCCTGGTCGAGGCGCAGGCTGACCACGGCCGGCGTCGCGCCCATGTCGTTGATCGCAATGCGGGCGTCGCTGAGCTGCCAGCGCTCGTGGAAGTCGCGCATGACGGCTTCCCAGGTCGCGCCGAAACCCAGCGCCGCGGTATTGACTTCGATCGCGCAGTCCCCGCCCAGCGGGCCTGATTCGATCAGCACCTCGAGGTTGCCGGAGCCGACCACGCCGACGAGTTCCGCCTGTTGCGGCAGCGCGCGGCTGCCGCCCTGAAATCGGTATGTAAGCTTTTCCATGGTCTCTTCACCAGTTCTATTTACCAGTTGCGGAAGCGCTTCGGCGGCTCGTACATGCCGTGCGATGCGCGCACCAGGTCTTTCATGTTCTTCGCCGCCAGCAGGTCGCGCGTGGCAAGCCGCTTGTCGATCCCGAGGTCTTCGGCGCGCTTGATCACGCCGCGGTCGCGCAGGTTCTCGACCATGCGGCGGTCGCGCCCGAGTCCGACCGGGGTGTAGCCGGCCACGCCGCGGATCGCCTGTTCGCGCTCCTCTTCATTGCGGCACAGGAGCAGGTTGGCGATGCCTTCCTCGGTCAGGATGTGGGTCACGTCGTCGCCGTAGATCATCACCGGCGGGATCGCGAAACCGGCCTGCTCGGCCAGTTCCCAGGCATCGAGCTTCTCGACGAAGGCCGGCTGCATGTGCTCGCGGAAGGTCTCGACCATCTGCACCACCAGCTTCTGGCCGCGCGGGATGGTATTCCTGCTGCCGCGCGCCTCGGCGCCGGCCTTGAGCCAGCCCGGGCTGGCGTGGCGCCGCCCGCGCGCGTCCGCGCCCATGTTCGGCGCGCCGCCGAAACCGGCGATGCGGCCGACCACCGCGGTCGAGGAGTTGCCCTGCAAATCGATCTGCAGGGTGGAACCAATGAACATGTCGCAGGCATAGTGGCCGGCTGCCTGGCACAGCGCGCGGTTGCTACGCATGCTGCCGTCCGGGCCCACCGCGAACACGTCGGGGCGCGCGCGGATGTATTCTTCCATGCCGAGTTCCGAGCCGAAGGAATACACGGATTCGACGAAGCCGGACTCGATCGCCGGGATCAGCGCCGGGTGCGGATTCAAGGCCCAGTGGCGCCCGATCTTGCCCTTCAGGCCAAGGTCGGTCGCATAGGTGGGCAGCAGCAGTTCGATGGCGGCGGTGTCGAAGCCGATGCCGTGGTTCAGGCGCTCGACCGCGTACTCGGCGTAGATGCCCTTGATGGCCATCATCGCCATCAAGACCTGGATCTCCGAGATCAGGGCCGGGTCGCGCGTGAACAGCGGCTCGATGTAATAGGGCTTCGGCGACTGGATGACGTAGTCGACCCAGTCGCCCGGGATGTCGACCCGCGGCAGCGTGTCCATGATGCGGTTCACCTGGACGATGACGATGCCGTTCTTGAAGGCGGTCGCCTCGACGATCGCCGGCGTGTCCTCGGTGTTCGCCCCGGTGTACAGGTTGCCGTTGCGGTCGGCCGCTTCGGCCGCCACCAGCGACACGCGCGGCGGCAGGTCGATGAAATAGCGGCTGAACAGCTCGAGATAGGTGTGGATCGCACCGATATTGAGCTTGCCGCTTGATGCCAGCTTGGCCACGCGCCCGGCCTGCGGACCGGAGAACGAAAAGTCCAGGCGCGAGGCCACGCCGCGTTCGAACACGTCGAGGTGTTCCGGCAGCGCCAGCACCGACTGCAGCATGTGCAGCTGGTTGATGCGCGCAGGATCGAGGCCCGCCAGCGCCTGGGCCAGGAAGTCGGCCTGCTTCTGGTTGTTCCCCTCGAGGCAGACGCGATCGCCGCAGGCCAGCACGCTGTGCAGCAGGTCGGCGACGCGTGCGCTGGGCACTGCCTTGCCGTCCAGGTCGCGCCCCAGTACCTCGGCCGTGCGCGCCAGGCGCGCGTTGCGGTCGGCCTGCAGCGTATTCCATACTTTGCCGGGCGCGTTCATCCTGGGCCTCCCATCAGCATGGCCGGCAGGCCGGTGGCGATCTGCGGGAACACGCACAGCAGCACGACGGCGACGAACATCAGGCCGACGAAAGGCATGACGCCGTAGATCACGTCGCGCAGCGGTATGTCGGGCGCGATGTTCTTGATGACGAAGATGTTCAGGCCGACGGGCGGGTGGATCAGGCCCATCTCCATCACGATCGTCATCACCACGCCGAACCAGATCAGGTCGAAACCGGCTTCGCGCAGCGGCGGCAGGATGATCGGCGCCGTCATCAGGATGATCGACACTGGCGGCAGGAAGAAGCCGAGCACGATCACCATGAACAGTATCACCGCCAGCAGGATCCAGCGCGACAGGTGCATGTCGACCACCCATTGCGCGGCCGACTGGCTGATGTGCAGGTAGCTCATCACGTAGGAGTAGAGCAGCGACATGCCGATGATCAGCAGGAGCATGGTCGACTCCTTGATCGTCGCCGCCAGGAAGGGCGACAGGTCCTTCGGATGCCACAGCTTGTAGACGATGGCGATCAGGACGATGGCCAGCAGCGCTCCCAGGCCCGCCGTCTCGGATGGCGTGGCATAGCCGCCGTAGAGCGCGATCATCACGCCGATCAGGAGGACCAGGAAGGGCAGCACGCGCGGCAGCATTTCGACCTTTTGCGAGAGCGTGAAATGTTCGTCCTCGAGATAGGCCGACTTCACGCCGCCGCCTTCATAGGCCGCCAGCGCCAGGCCGTATTCCTTGCGGGCGCGGTAGACGGCATAGCCGGCGAACAGCAGAACCAGCAGCAGGCCGGGGCCGATACCGGCCAGGAACAGGCGGCCGAGCGACTGTTCCGCCGCCACCGCGTACAGGATCATCGTGATCGAGGGCGGCAGCAGGATGCCGAGCGTGCCGCCGGCGGCGATGATGCCGGCCGCGAAGCCGGGCGAGTAGCCGCGCTTCCTCATTTCCGGGATGCCGGCCGAGCCGATCGCCGAGCAGGTCGCGGGCGACGAGCCGGCCATGGCCGCGAACAGCGCGCAGGCGAAGACGTTGGCGATGCCGAGCCCACCCGGCACCTTGTGCAGCCAGGCGTGGATCGCGCCGTACAGGTCGCGTCCCGCCGGCGACTTGCCGATGGCCGCGCCCTTCAGGATGAAGAGCGGGATCGACAGCAGGGTGATCGAGGCCATCTCTTCGTACACGTTCTGGCTGATCGTGTCGAGCGAGGACGACGGCATGAAGAAGTACATGAAGCCGGTCGCGACCAGGCCGAGTGCGAAGGCGATCGGCATGCCGGAAAACATCACGACCAGGGTGACGGCGCCGTACAGCGCGCCCAGGGTCAGGTCGCTCATGGGGCGCTCCGTTTACTTGTGAAGTGGGCCAGCACCTGGACCAGGATCTGCAAGGTCAGCAAGGTCATCCCGGCCGCCATCATGGAATACGGAATCCACAGCGGCGGCGCCAGCGTCGACGAGGTGGTCTGGCCGTCGACCCAGGCTTCATGGCACAGCGCCCAGGATTTCCAGGCGAAGAAGGCGCAGAAGGCAAAGGAGAGCAGGTCGACCAGGAACAGGCGCACGGCATTCGCTCGCGGCGGCAGGATGGCCGCCAGCGCTTCGATGCCGATGTGGCCGCGGAAGGACTGCACGTAGGCGGTGCAGAAGAAGGTCACGCCGACCAGCATGAAGACCGAGGCCTCGTCCTGCCAGTCGGTCGGGGTCTTGAAGAAGTAGCGCGTGACGACCGAATAGGTCAGCACCAGGGCGGTCAGCAGCATCGCCGCCATCGACAGCTTCAGCAGCAAGCCGTTGATGCGCGCCAGCAGCAGCTGGAGCGCCGCTACCGGCGCGCTGCCCGACACGGCGGCAAGCCGTGCCGGCTCGAGCTCGAAGCCATGGCTCACAGCGTCTTCTCCGCCAGGGCCAGCAGCTTGGCGCAATTCGGATTGCGCGCGCCGTAGTCCTTCCAGGCGGTGTTGCGGGCAATCGCCTGCCACTTCTTGATGGTTGCCGCGTTCAGGTCGACCACCTTGGCGCCGACCTTGGCGTAGACCGCGGCCACGGCCTGGTCGTCCGCCTGGGCTTCCTTGCGGGCGAAGGCTTCGAGCTCGCCGCCGGCGGCCAGGATGGCTGCCTGCTGGTCCTTCGGCAGGCGGTCGAACACGGCTTTGGACATCATCAGCGGCTCGAACATGAACCAGTAGGCGCCGGTGCGGCCGGTCGTCAGCGCTTTCGAGACTTCCTCGAGGCGGAACGAGATCAGCGAGGTCGAGGAGGTCAGTGCAGCATCCATCGCGCCGGTCTGCATGGCGGCGTAGATCTCGTTCGAGGGCAGCGTCACGACGGCGGCGCCGGCTTCCTTCAGGATCAGGTCCATCTCGCGCGAACCGCCGCGCACCTTCAGGCCGCGCGCGTCTTCAGGCTCGACGATCGGCTTCGAGCGCGAGGCGACGCCGCCCGCCTGCCAGATCCAGCTCACCACCACGATGCCTTTTTCGGCCAGGATGCGCGCCAGCTCCTTGCCGACTTCCGCGTTCTTCCAGCCGTAGCCCTGTTCATACGAGGTCACCAGGCCCGGCATCAGGCCGATGTTGACTTCCGGGACTTCGCCGCCGGCATAGGACAGCGGCACCAGCGACAGGTCGAGGGCGCCCTTGCGCATCGAGGAGAACTGGGCGTTCGTCTTCATCAGGGAGGAGCCCGGGTAGATCGAGAACTTGAGCGCGCCCTTGGTGCGCTTTTCGACGTCGGCGGCGAACATGCGGCAAAGACGGTCGCGGAAGTCGCCCTGGGTGACGGAGCCGCCCGGGAACTGGTGCGAGATTTTCAGCGTCGTGTTCGATTGGGCGTGCGCAGCCTGAAACCACAGCGGGGTAGTAGCGAGCGCGCCCAGGACGGCCCTGCGAGTCATTGCGACCATGTGTATCCTCCAAGAATTATGTTGTAGTCATCGGATCGTGCCAGGGTGGTCCGTATGCATCGTCCGTCTTTGTGTATACAAGAATAAGCTTAAAATAGTCGTTGTCAAGCTATACGTTGCTTTTATAATGAGATATCGAATACATGAATGGCGGCAGGATATGAAGAGCAGGTCGGAAACCTTGAGGGACGCGATTGAAGAGATGATCGCCGTCGGCAAATTCGCCCCCGGCCAGCACCTCGACGAGACCGAGCTGGCGGCTACCTTCGGCGTGTCGCGCACGCCGATCCGCGAAACCCTGATCCAGCTGGCCTCGATGGGGCTGGTCGTGATCCGTCCGCGCCGCGGCGCCGTGGTCGCCGAACTGGGGCCGCAGCAACTGGTCGAGCGCTTCGAGGTGATGTCCGAACTGGAGTCGATCTGCGCCCGCCTGGCCGCGCGCCGCATGACCCCGGCCGAGCAGGAAGCGCTGCTGGCAGCCCACGCGGCGTGCAAGGAAGCGATGGGTTCGCAGGACCCGGACGACTATTATGTGAAGAACGAAGCCTTCCACGAGGCGATCTACGCCGGCAGCCACAACGGCTTCCTGATCGAGCAGGCGCGCAGCCTGTACCGGCGCCTGCGGCCCTACCGGCGGCTGCAGCTGCGCGTGCGCGACCGCGTCAGCAATTCGTATGCGGAGCACGACGAGATGGTGCGCGCCATCATCGACGGCGACGGCGAACTGGCGGCGCGCCTGACGCGCGAACACGTCATGATCCAGGGCCAGCGCTTCGCCGACCTGATGGCGTCCTTGCCGCAGCTGACGGCCGCCGCGGCCTGAACCAGGCGTCAACCCGGCCGGGCGAGGGCTGACCGCAGCGCCCTTGTCGTCTACAATGCGGCTCCCGTTCCTCTCTGCCGCTGCCCCATGCCGAACCCTTCCTCACCTTCACCACGCGTCGCCGTCATCGGCGGCGGACCGGCCGGCCTGATGGCGGCCGAAGTCCTGGCCGCCGGCGGCGCCCGGGTCGAGGTGTTCGACGCCATGCCCTCGGTGGCGCGCAAATTCTTGCTGGCCGGGAAGGGCGGCATGAACATCACCCACTCCGAACCCTACGCCGATTTCGTGCGCCGCTATGGCGCGCGCAGGGGTGAAGTCGCGGTCTGGCTGGGCGATTTCGGCCCGGAAGCGGTGCGCGCCTGGATCCATGGCCTCGGCATCGACACCTTTATCGGTTCCTCGGGCCGTGTCTTCCCGGCCGACATGAAGGCCGCGCCCCTGCTGCGCGCCTGGCTGCATCGCCTGCGCGAAGCCGGCGTGCGTTTTCACATGCGCCATCGCTGGCTGGGCTGGGACGGAGAGTCGCTGCGCTTCGCCGCGCCGGAAGGCGAACATTGCGTGCAGTTCGACGCCGTCATCCTGGCCCTGGGCGGCGCCAGCTGGCCGCGCCTCGGTTCGGACGGCGCCTGGGTGCCGCTGCTGGAAGCGCGCCGGGTGGAGGTGGCGCCGCTGGTGCCGGCCAATTGCGGTTTCGACGTCGACTGGTCGTCCCACTTCAGCGACAAGCATGCGGGCGCACCCTTGACGACGGTGGCAGTCCAGTACGACGACCGCGATGGCGGGCGCGTGCGGCGCCAGGGCCAGTTCGTCGTGACGGCCACCGGCATCGAGGGCAGCCTGGTGTATGCGGTGTCGAGCGTGCTGCGCGACCAGATCGCCGAGAATGGATCGGCGACGATTTGGCTCGACCTGGCGCCCGATCACGATGCCGGGCGCGTGCGCGCCGAAGTGCTGCGCCCGCGCGGCGCGCGCTCGATGTCGAGCCACCTGCAAAGCCGGCTCGGGATCAAGGGGGTGAAGGCGGGACTGCTGCGCGAATGCCTGTCGCAGGCGGACTACATGGATGAAGAGACGCTGGCCGCCGGCATCAAGGCGCTGCCGCTGGTGTTGAAACGTCCGCGCCCGATCGCGGAAGCGATCAGCAGCGCCGGTGGGGTGCGCTTCGAAGCGCTGGACGCGGACGGCATGCTGCGCGCCGTGCCGGGCGTGTTCGTGGCCGGGGAGATGATCGATTGGGAGGCGCCGACCGGCGGCTATTTGCTGACCGCCTGCTTTGCCAGCGGGCGTGCGGCGGCGGCAGGCGTGCTGCGGCGACTCCAGGGGCGCTGATCCGCGTGGGCATGCCCACCCTACGGTGCGCACCTGCCGGCGGCATCGGCATGGTGCTGCGAGCCGCGGCATGTTCCGTCGGTGACGACCTGGGTGCTCGCCAGCGCAGGGTGCGCACCGTAGGGTGGGCTCTCGAGCCCACGCGGTACGCACGTATCCATTTGCCACCGGCGGAAAATGCTCGCTCCGCGGCCTGCGCAAACATCCCGTAGCCGGGCGTCGCATCTCGAACGATGCACACCCCCAGGTGTCCGCAGGAGGCGCTCGTCACTGCGTGGGCGCGGGGGCGCTCGCCCTACATTCAGTGGTCGAAATGCACTTCGCCGCTGCCCGTGCGGCTCACGCTACGCTGGGCCGGATTGCCATAGACGTCGACATCGCCGCTGCCGCTGACCGCGGCCGCCAGCGTCGCATGGGCCGTCACGCTGGCGTTGCCCGAACCCGTCTGGCGCACCTTGACCTCCTCAGCGCGCAGCCTCTGGGCGTCCAGCGTCCCTGAACCGTTCGACGCCGCCTGGAAGCTGCGCGCGGCGCCGGCCAGCACGATGGTGCCATCGCCCGACAGCTCGGCCTCGACGCTGTCGCCGTTGCCGGCATCGAGCGTCAGTTCGCCCGTGCCGTGCACCGTCGCCTTGGCGTGGCGGTAGCGGCCGTTGAAGTCGACGCTGCCGGAGCCATTCAGTTCGAGCTCGATGCGCTCGCCCGAAAAACCGTTGATGCGGGTGTCGCCGCTGCCGTCCACGCCGACCCGGTCCAGGCCCGGGAGGGTCAGTTCGACTTCGATCGGCTGGCGGTGGCGCAGCACGATGCCGCGGGTGCCGATGTGCAGCACGCGCCCCTCCAGGCTGGTCTCGACGTTCGCCAGCAGGCGTTGTTCGCCACGCACGACAAGTGCCGGCTCCGCTCCGTAGCGCAGGGTGAGGTCGATCGGGCCGCTCAGCTCGACCGCGCGCACCTGGCGCGTTACCTGGCGCGTCTCGTCGCCGACGATGCGCGCGTCCAGCCGGGCGGTGCCGCCCTGGCTGCGCAGCGCGCCGTAGGACAGGCCGATCAGGACAAAGGCGAGGACCAGCAGGCCAAAACCCACCCGTAACAGGGAACGCATCGTCTCTCCTCAACTGCCGCGCAGCAGCGACAGGTTCATTTGCAGGTAGCGCTTCACGCCCAGCGCCGCGTAGCGCGTGACCACGATCGAGACCAGGAACAGCACGATCCCGCCCAGCACCATCGCCAGGCCCAGCACCGTCTGCGTCGCACGCGAGTCTTCGTCCATGTCGCTCGAAATGCGGATGCCGCCGCCGGCGACGCGTTCGGCGCGGCGCACGGCGCGCGCGGTGTCGCTGGCGTCGGCGTCGGCCCTGGCCTCGGCGCCGGCGTCCTTGTCCTGGGTGACCTCGATGCCGCTGTCGCCGATCGACACGCGGGTGCGCGCCCCTTCGGACAGCTCGCCGCCGGCGATGTGGCGCAGCGGCCCGTCGATCACCAGTTCGTTCGCGCCGGCCAGGCCGCTGGCGGTGATCGCGATGCCGCTGATGTACAGCGCAAAGGCGCCCGCGTAGAGTGCAGCGAGCAGCGAGCCGAAGACGGCGGCGGGAATGACCATGAACAGGTTGAAGATCAGCAGGCCCGCCACCGACACCAGCAGGCGCACGAAATTGGCCGGGTTCTTCTGTTCCTTGAAGGCGTGCATGTGGGCGTTGGTGCGCAGGGTCAGGGCGACCTTTTTCGGGTCGTCGAGTTCGCGTGCGATCTCAGGCTCGGGCCGGCCCGCGGCCATGCCGTCGACGAAGCGCTGTTCGTACCATGCGAGGGTCTTGGCCTGCAGCTCCGGCGGCAGGCCGAGCATGGCGCGCTTGAGCGCGTCGAGGTATTCGAGCTTGCCCATCAGTCAGGCATGGCCCACGGCCAGCATCGACAGCAATGCCTGGCCATGGGCGTTGGCGCGCGCGCCGATGAGTTCGGGCGCGACCAGCACCAGCGTGCTGGCGGCCACGAGGGCCAGCAGGAGCAGGGTGCGCAATCCGAGTTGGGCTGTCATGTCGGGGTCCGTGATTCAGGTAGTCGATGCTGCTACTGTACGGATCCGGCTTGTGATCCGCCAGCGGCGTGCGACAGGCCGCCGTTTTTGCGGCCTGGCCGGTTCCCACGCAGGATGATCGACGCCGCGCCCTGGCCGCTCTGCACCGCCGACTCGAGCGTGGCGGGGTAGTCGCCCGCCGTGTAGTCGCCGGCCAGCACCAGGCCGGGCAGCATCGTGGCGTTCGGCGGACGCGCCAGCCCGGGCGTGCAGGCGAAGGTGGCGCGCTTTTCCGTGATCACGCGGCTCCATGCCGGCGCGGCCAGGCCCAGGCCGGGGAAGGCCGTGTCCAGCTGGGCCGCGAGGGCGCGCGCCAGGCTGTCCTGCTCCAGCGCGGCAGCGGCGCCGGCGGCGCTGATGACCACCGCCAGCAGGCCGGCATGGCCGGGGTCGAGCTGGCCGCGGTCGAACACGAACTGGCCGAAATGCTGGCGGCCGGGCGCGTCGAGCAGGGCGCAAAACGGCAGCGGCAGGCGCAGGCCCGGGGCGTATTGCAGGTAGCAGGTGGCGATCGGCTCGTAGTCGAAGGCTTGCAGCTGGGCGGCCAGCCCGGCCGCCTCGGGGAAGGGGGCGAGCAGGGCGCCCGACTGTGCCGCCGGGGTGGCCAGCACCACCGCATCGAAGTCGCCGCGCCAGTCGCCGCCGAGCGCCTGGCCGCTGGCGGCGACCGTCCAGCCTTCGCCGCTGCGCTCCACGGCGCTCACTTTCGCGCCCATGTGCACGGCCGCGCCCTTCGACGCCAGGTAGCGCGCGGCCGCTTGCGGGAACAGCGCGCCCAGTTCCAGCCGGGGGAGCAGCATGTCGGACGCCGCGCGTTTCGCGCCCAGGCTGTCGCGCAGCACGGCGAGGAAGACGTTGGCGGACGCGCGCTCGGGGGCCGTGTTCAAGGCCGCCAGGCAGAGCGGATGCCACATCAGGCGCTGCAGGCGCGCGGTCTGGCCGAAGCGTTCCAGCAGCACGCTGACGCTGACGTCGAGGTCCAGGCGCCAGCCCATCCAGCGCGCCGCGGTCGTGAAGCGGGCCAGCGCCAGCTTGTCTTCGCGCGCCAGGCCTTTCGCACGCAGCAGCGCGACCATCATGTGCCAGGGCGCAGGCAGGCGAGGGGCGACGAAATCCATGCCATCGCTCGCCGCCGGATAACGCATTTGCAGCGGCAGGCGCAGGAAGGCCGTGGACGGGTCGACGCCGACGCGTTTCAGCAGCGCGAGGGTGTCCTTGTAGGCGCCGAGCAGGATGTGCTGGCCGTTATCCAGCAGGCGGCCGTCGATCTCGACGCCGCGCGCGCGGCCGCCGAGCGTGCGCGCCGCTTCGAATAGCGTGACCCTGGCGCCGCGCCGCGCCAGTTCGACCGCGGCCGCGCAACCGGCCCAGCCGCCGCCGACGACGGCGACGGTCCTTGCTTCAGGTGCGGACATAGGT
>Ga0308170_10002734_pt1 | contig 14941 bp, 25 predicted proteins | sample PhyBR2_2_FD_202136 | JGI IMG/M metagenome (GOLD analysis project Ga0308170, IMG submission 202136) | Phyllosphere microbial communities from UC Gill Tract Community Farm, Albany, California, United States - DLSLSB.R2 | ecosystem: Host-associated > Plants > Phyllosphere > Unclassified | place... | reverse complement strand
CGTGAGGTACCCTATCGCCATGGAGTCGCTCACGCTGAGGCCGATATACGACTTGTAAGCCGCGAACAAGCCGACAAATCCGGCCACTCCCCGCGCATACAGGTACCGACGCATTTCCGGTGGACCGAGGACCGGGTTCGGGTCGCCCATGAGGTACAACGCGAGGATGGACCCGACGGAAGAGATGCCCATCCGGACGAGGATGAGCGTCGTGACGGTCACGGGAGTGATGGACAGAAAGTACTTGACGGTGATGTTCATGCAGGCGAAGCAGAACTGCGCCAGGGCGACGAGGACGAACCCGACGTTCGAGGTGATGAAGATGAAGGCCGGGCCGGATACGTACGGCCTGAGCCAGGCGAACTCGGCGTCCGGATCGGCTGGCGAGGACGGACGCGGTCGGTCGTTGCCATCGGCAGGCCGGTCATCGTCTGCGCTGTCTCCTGGGCGCGTTGACATCGGTTTGATAGGTGGGTCTGTAAAGTAGAAATCCATCGGTGCAACATTTCGAGTCGTCCAATGTGACGTCGGCCCGACCGTGATCGGAAATAGCCAGATCTCTTCGCGCCGCATCTGACACATCATCATCCCTCGCTCGAGATGGACTTCCGCGATCCGGGGCCAAGCTCCGCATACTACACTCAGTTCCCATCGACGTCGACAGGGCCTGTGCGACCCGACTCGCCGCCGTCGTCGCCGCTGCTGGTCCCGGCGCCCGACGGCGACGACCCGTCATCACCCCCGGACCACCTCTACGCCGTGCTCAATGTTCCGCGTGATGCGTCCCAGTCCGAGATCAAGGACGCATACCGCGCGCTGGCGCACACATTCCACCCGGACAGGCAACGCACCGAAGCGGCCAAGGCGGCTGCACACCTGCGCTTCCAGGAGATTGCACGCGCGCACGAGGTGTTGAGCGATCCGGCCAAGCGATCCATATACGACCTGTTTGGCGAGGAGGGCCTGCGGTCGTCGTGGGAGCTCGGACCGCGGAATATGTCACCAGAGGAGATGCGGCGGCACTTTCACAAGCAGATGCAGGAGCAGCGGCAGATCGAGGTGGAGAAGCTGATCAAGTCCAAGGGGGACATGAACATTGTCATCGACGCCCGGCCGGTCTTTCTCTCGAAGAGCTTGTTTGACGACCCGAACGTGGTCAAACATGATCCGATCTCCCGGTTGAAGCGGACGCGGCCGGGGAGGATCACTATGCGGCACTCGTTCGAGACGGCCATAAGTGACAAGACGCAGGTGATCTGGGCTGGTCAGATGGCGAGTAGAAATGGCGCAGGTGGGGCGAATGTCGTCGGCACGGTCAAGCATCAATTTTCGAGCAAGCTCTGGGGAGAGGTCGGCACGACGTTGTTGAACCCGAGGGTGGTCACGGCGAAAGGCACATGGACCTACGATGCCAACACGTGCGTGTGGGCGAGGGAGTCTAGCATCGCTGACGAGCAGGTATGTCACGGTCAACGCGGTGCAGCAGACTATGCAAGCGCCGCCTCGTGTGTCTGTGACGCTTGGACGGCGGCTGTATACATACACGACGGGCTTCATCAGTGCGTTATCCAGTTGATCTGCACAGTGACTGACCGCAGCCTACAAATCCGGCTTCTTCAATATCGGACCCTGGGGCAGCTCTCTGCCGCTCCAGCTTGCTCTGTCAGATCGCTCTGCCCTTTCCCTAGGCCTCACTACGTCCCGACCAGATGCCTCGGGGTGGACCGTCGAGACTCAAGCGGGCTTGATCGCCTCTCATATTTCAGCCGACTGGGGAACGAAATTGCTCGGACTCAAGGTCAAAGTCGGCCTGACCGCCGAGACGATGGACGGTTTGAGCGCGTTCGTCGACGCCGAGGGCAAGGTCACCAAGCATGTACGCAGTGGTGTCACGCTTCAACTGCAATGGGCCGGCGGGGTCATCATGAAGTGGAGGTGGGTTACGCAGACTGCTTTTAGACTAGCGTTGACAGCAGGTTCTCTCGCCTCGGCCAGAAGATCGCCCTGCCTATCATGCTCACCCACGACCTCAATCCATACGTCCTTGCCGGCGCGACGTTGATACCCGCAGCGGGGTACCTTGCGCTGCACCGCTATGTCATTCTCCCCAGGAAGAAGCGCAGCATGGTGGAGTGAGTTGCTGGCATGTTCGCCGCGCACGGCTGATCCCAGGCGCGTCACAGAGCTGCGCCAGCAGCACGCCGAGTTCATCGCGCAAAAGAAGGCCGAGGCCCTCGAGTCAGTGTCGATATTGGAGAAGCCCACTGCAGCGCGGCTGGCGGTGGAGAAGCAGAAGAAGGGTCTCGTCATTGTCGAAGCGTACTATGGCCACGCCGACTCGTTCACCGCCCGTGGGATGCGAGAGCAGCACGACGGCGAGGGCGGCGAGCGCTACATCGACGTGACAATCCCGATCCAGGCGCTCGTCTCGGACAGCAAGCTGGTCATCCCTGGCGGGCGGGGTAAACACAACTTGATCGGTTTCTGGGATCCGTGTATCGGCGAAGGGAAGAAGTTGCGGGTGAGGTATTTGTTTAGGGAGGTGCTGCACGAGGTCACGGTGGATGATATGGCGGCGCTGAAGCTGCCGGTCAAGGGTGGGTCGGCTCGATATCGACGGGCATGCTGAGCTGATCGCAGCGCACGCCGTCGCTCAGTGAGGATCGAGACACTGCTCCACGGGGGGGACTCGCTGGCACTCTGGAACAGGCTGGCACATAGGCGACCCTGTCGGGTCGTCTGCAAACAGACACAGAGAGAGAGAGGAGCGGCAAATGTCGGAAGAAGCATAACAGGACGCATCTGATACATCACCACTACATATCTTGCATGCACAACGGCTCATACAGTCCTGTACCCACTGTCATCAGGCTCTGGTCATCGCAGTATCAATGTGACTCGAGGTTTCCGACGGAAGCGAAGACAGGCACCGGCGCTCGAGATTGGAGATGATTGACTTTGATCGGTCGACCGGTCTTCGTCTGCTTTAGAGCACTCACCTATACCCCGTTGCACAGCATATATCCCCTCAACAGAGGCCAAGGCCGCCGTTCTCCTCATCATGATCGCGCCCATACCTCGTCGGCCTTCCCATACGCGCAGTCCACCGCCGTTGACAGCTTCGACCTCGAACAGCCAGCAGCAGTCCAACTCGCGGTCAATGTTGCCGATGTGGATGAAAGGCGGCACACCGATTGTGGGTCGAGCTACCTCCTTCTTCCGTGACTTCGAAGAGGTCTTCAGGATCGTTCTGGAGAACATGTTCGCTCATCTTCAGCCGATAAACCTCACACGGCGACGGACAATTCCTGTCCCGCTCATCCCCCTCGTACTTGTCGGGGGCTTTATATTCCTCTTCTGGACTCTCCGCTCGCCGCCCAAGGCATCCCCATTCGTCATCAAGCCCTCGCTATTCATATCGCCGCCTCCATACCCGCCTCCACCGAGCTACCTCCCCGCGCCGGTGGAGCCAAAAGCGCGAGGTATGGTCGTCCCGCACGCGGTACACTACGTTTACGGCCTCAAGCCGGTCAGAGAGGGCGAGAAGCCAGAGGAGCTGCCGTACTACGCCTACCTGGCGATGCGGAGTGCGTTGATCAACATCCGCCCGAAGAAGATGTTCTTGTAAGTCGGCGTTGCGCGGCAGAGATACGCGAAGCGGGTGGGGATTTGGACGAGCGGCGCTGAGCGACAGTCACTATGAACACCTGCCTACGGGGCCTTGGTGGGACCTCATCGAGCCGCACTTGACGCCGGTCAAGACGGTTGTACCGGAGACATACCTCGGTAGGGAGCTCAAGCACTTTGCACACCGCGCCGACGTGCTTCGCTTGCTGGCGATGAAGCACTCGGGAGGGATATACCTCGACATCGACATGTTTGTGTGAGTCCCGAGCTGGATCGGCAGCATGGCATACGTGCTGACAGGCAGGGTGAAACCTTTCGACGACCTCATGTACCACCCCACGACGCTAGGCATGCAGATGTCCACTAATTCTGAGGCGTCGGACCTGGAACCGCAGGGTCTTTGCGTGGGTCGACCATTGCATGGGCAGGGCGTGAGCTGACGGCAGAACGCGGTGATTGTCTCTGCGCCGCATTCATCCTTCATCGACCGCTGGCTAGCGACGTACGAGACGTTCGATAACGGGGCATGGGACCGGCATTCGGTGAATATGCCCTGGGTGAGTCGAAACTTGGAAGCCACGCTGCTGAGGAGGACTGACGGGAAGGAACTGGCCCGGCGATACCCTGACGAGGTCCAGGTGCTCTCGAACCGGGCATTTTTCTACCCCATGTGGCATGGCAACGAGATTGAGAAGACTCACGAGCTGGACGAGCACGATTTCAGGGCTTCTGGGCAGTACGCCTACCATGCCTGGGAAAGCCTCGCGATGAAGTACTTGAAGGGCCTGTCGCCGAGCGGGATCAGGCAGAACGACAACAGCTTTAACCGGCTCGTTAGGCCGTGAGTGATGGTTGGACGCATTGGCTGATGGACAGATTCATTGGCGAGAACGATGATGCAGTGTTTGCGCGATGGAAAGCGAGCCAGGCTTGATGTAAACGTTCCGGGCACAACGGGTACGGAGACGACACGCATGATCACGGAATGCACGACACGTATCACTTTGTCTAGCTTTGTGCCGGCGCGTGTGCTAGCCCTTCCGATCGCCCCAACTCTGTCTCCCTGCCAGCTTGCTTGCTTCCAGCTTGCGTCCCCCTGGCCGCCGGGGCGGACGCGGCGCATGATCAGGCTGCTCCCCCCACACGATCCGTTTCTCGACCACCTCCCGCCCCTCGGCCCAGCGCATATCCTCGCCCACCATCTGGTCCTCCTTCGTCACGCCCCGGCGGCGCTCAGACAGGCCAGTCAGGTTGATGAGAAGGAAGGTGAAGGCGAAGCACGCCCCGCAGAAGACTGCGAACAGCAGCACTGTGTCAGTCAGCGCGCGCCAGTTATCGAATGCACGTCGACGGCGTGATATGGGAGATGCTCACTTGCATCGGCGATCTCAGACGACTGTATGAACACGTAGTCTCTCCCAAGACCGCTAATTGCTGCCCTGGGCGCCGTAGGGACTGGAAAGTCTGGGCCGAAAGTCGTGAGGACTGCCATCAGCGAGAGCAGCCTGAGGCAATCAGGAACACACCGATCAAGTCCGGGGATTGAGTGGGCGAGACGACAGTCTCCGAGGCCACAGTCGCCTGAGAAGAATGGCTGGCGGATGTTGCCTGACCCCGTACTGCCGATGATGAAGCGGCACGGGACGAAGTGGAACTGCCCACGGTCACGGTAGGAGTGGGGGCTGCTCGGTTCGTGGTAGTCGTACCTGGCCCGACTGTCGTCGGCCTCAATGTTGTCTCCCCCTCCGTAGTCTCCCCCTGGGTGGTGCTTTGTGCAGTGGTCCGCTCATCAACATTGTCCTGTGTCTGTGTCGCGGTGACCCTCGGGCTGGTCTCTTGGTCTCTCTCTGCTTCCGGACCGGGAAGCTGTTCAGGCCGGCCGATTTGACGTGCTGATAGCCTGCTTCTCGCAAGGGGGCGCCGACGCAAGTGGGGACGCAGGTTGGGTAGAATCATCCTGTAGAAGAGACATCTTGTTCTCCCGACCCAGCCGTCTTGTGTGCACAACCCGGCCATCGATCAACGACAAACTCCTTTGTTGGCGCGATGCGTCCTTTCGACCACTCCACTAGCCGTTTCATGTACGAAACTCGGTGGACCACCCCTCGGTGACAGACGAGGCTCACATCGAGCAAGGTCGTGGTTATACATGCGGAGCTATACTGTAGAGTTGCTGGGGAAGCTTTGCTTGTGGAGACAGGGGTAGCTGCTATGACGCGGGAAAATCCGAACGAGAGGTCGTTGCGAGGGACCCGCTTCGCCCGGCTCCGAGGATGTATGATACAGATGAACCGGGGCAGATGAGCGGTTTGCGTCGAGTGGAGGAAACTGTACAACATATCGCTATCCGCGCTGCCGTGGAGTCGATGCCTAGCACATGATCAGGGCCGGAGCACCAAAGAGCGTCATCAAGAACGCATCACTACCATCAGCTCAGCCCTTGCGCAGCATCGTCCAGCTCACCCCTCTTTGACTTTACGCCTCTCAACCTCCTTCGCGACCGTCACATCCGCGCACTCATCCTCGCTCTCGTCGTCGCTGCTCACGCCGGATTGGAACCCGTTCTTCAGCTGGACGGGCTTGGGGTGCTCGTCCTCATCATCGTCGGCGATGGCGCTGTCGAGATCAAGCCGGAAGTGCGGAACCTCGTCGTCTTGGTCGTGCGGCTTTCGCGGTGATTTGATCGACGGTCGACGAGCGACGACGCTGCTCGTGCGCCTCACGGCCGGCTTGAGCTCCCGCTTGTGCTGCACGGGCGAGGTGATGCTGGGGGCGAGGCGGATACATCCCCATCCGATCTGGTGCTTGCACCCGGAAGCGGACGATCCCGAGTTAGGCGATGTCGCGGACCGGGGCAAGAGGCGGTACGAGGCCGGGATCTGGTGTTCCGTCAACAGGTACGACAGGAGCGAGTGCGTGTGCGCGAGGGTCAGGTCGCGCAGGGCGTGCAGCGTCGACAGATCTGTCGTCAGTGCCCGGTCATTCGAAAGTCGTCGCCCTGCTCACCCTGGAAACACCCGGGACTCCACACGGGGATGTCGACGATGAACTCTGCGCGCTCCAACTCCCAGCTACCGCTGAGACTGCTTCCGAGACTGCGGATCTTTCTGTTTTCGTCCACTTCGCCGACGTTGAACAGGGCGCCGGTGCGCGCTCGCCTCGCACGCGCCTCAATGATAGCTACGACTCTGTCGGCAAAGGCTTTCGTGTCGCCATCGATGGGCTCGCGCTTCTGCTGAAGTCGCGTCTGGAGGGCATAGGGCCTCGGCTGCGGACCGCGGGCGTACGAGCGCGGCGAGGATGATGCGGGCGAGGAGGGTGCGGGTGCGGCTGCAGGCAAGGAGCCGAACATTGGTAGCGGCGAGGGGGAGGGTGAGGGGGCAAAGGGAATGGCGCGGAGAGATGGCGAGGCGGTGGGCGATGGTCGGTGCGACACTACGGCGGACATGGTGATCGGTTGTGGAGTGTGAGTCCTGATCGACGTGAAGATGCTACGTTGATGTAGTCGTGCGTGGGCGGGAAAGATTCTTGCGGTGCGAACACTTGAAGAAACGTCGATCTCCGACAAGGCGAGTTAGCGAACTGGCCGTTATTGTGTATATAATGCTTCCTGATGCGTATGGCGAGCTCCGTGCCGGCTGAAGAAGCGGCAGACAGGTGATCAGACGACAAAGTAATGCGAGATACCTTTCCTGCGATGCGAAGCGATCGAAAGGGCGATGCGTGGATTGGGCGCCAGTGGATGAACCGGACAGGTAACGAGGGTCCTTTACGAGGTGATCCGGGAGCGGCGGGAAGTCAAGTCGATGAATTTGGCAACGGTGGGTCCTGGGAGTGAGCCATGTTGCATCACATTGACAAACTATGCGGCCGCATGAAACGGAGAGAGAGCGATGGCGATACCGGCGCCGACGCCATGCTGACATCAGGTCTCAGGCTCAAACAGAGCCGTCACCCCTGCCCGGACCACCATGTCCGTTCCCGGTACATCACGCGGCAATGGCCTTCTGTGCTCACCTTTGATACGGCCACACTACAGAAGCAGACACCGCGATGCAACTGCTGCTGGATGCAGAAGTGCAGATGCAGAGATAAGCACGAGCGTCCCAGACGGTGGAGAGCTTTCAGAACAGAGGGAGCACCTAAAACCGGCAATTCGGTCTAAAGAGATGGCGGTCAGGTGACGGTGAGCCGGTCCGTTTCCGATGGAGCCTCGTCGATCCGTCTTCGTGGTCGTGTGCCTTGTTCTGCCTGCGTCGTCACGCGATCGTCCTCTTTGCAATAGCGATCGATGCTGCGGGAGAAGAGTTCAAAGATGACTTGGCTGATGACACTGCACCAGTCGTCGTCGGAATGGTGATGATCGTGATGATGAGGCATCGGATATCAGGCAATAAAAACACGAAGCGAACATGCCACCCTAAACCGTCCGACAGCAAAGATATCCGCTCTGGCAAAACTCGGCCCGGCCTCGCCGTGATCCGGGAACGGGGGAACCGGCTCCCATGCGCGTTCCAACATTTGCCACCCAGCTAATTGCAACTCGCTCGGCGCTCCGTCTTCCCAATCCCACACGCTTACCCGCAATGCCCCGTTTCTCCCCGTCAAATACCACTCTGCATCACTACGGACCACGATGCATGGTCAGTCACATTCCATACTAGCTCCATGCATGTCGCGTACAAAGACCACACGATCCACAGGGCGAGGGGCACGGAAGATCGCGCTCTCTGAGCTCCATTCATTCGCTCATCAATCGGGCCCTTTCGGTCCCCCGGCGGGGGACGGAGGCATGCGTCGACCTCTTTCTCCATCCCACCCCTATACCCATGACCGATTCCCGCAAAGACTACGCGGGCACACTCGCCAGGGGTCCGGCTCGAAACGTCTTCACTAGCCGGATGCCCTCGTGTCCGGTGGAGCGCCCATTGCTCCACGGTAGATGTATGCATGGATCCGTGTTGGTAGGGCTCATCTAATGTAATTCGGTGTGACTGTTGTATTCTGCGATCCAGCAAAGGCCCAAATAGTGGCTAAAACTCTATCCGCTGCCGGCCTCCGCTGCCCGCCGTCTGTATCCACAACCCCTCCCTGATTGCTCCCGACTGATTGTCCAGCAGTATCCAGTCCATCCGCGCATCAACACTCTCTCCGCACTTACTTGCCGCCGGTCTGCTTGAACATGATCAAACCGCCGAGGGAGATGCTGCCAGTCAGCCATGCTTGGGATACCAATTGTTGGCACTCACGAGTATCCGAAAACTTGCAGCGCAGTGATCTCGGAACCGAAGGCAAGGACCGAGCCGGTGATGAGGAGCTGTACGTCAGCAGAGCACTTTGAATAGGACGGTGTCACTGACGATATCCTTGAGCACGCCAGCAAGGGTCAAGATAAGACCAGATCCGACGCTAATCAAGAAAACAGCCGCGACATTGAGGGCGAAAGCAATACCGGCGTTGGTCAACAGGACGAGGAGACCAACTCGGTGCAGGGCGTAGAACGGCTCGAGACCCTCGGTGAACGGCAAGATGCAGAAGTTGATGACCGCGCAGACCGGCGCGTAGTAGTGCAGCGAGACAATCGGGTCCATCTGGGGTTAGCCACCAAAGACAGGCGGAACCCACCTTGAGGCCGTGCAGCAGGAGCTGGATCATGACAAGTCGGGAAGCCTCGAAGGCAAGCGCAGCAACCTGGCAGAGGAAACCGAAGAGCTCAAAGTGGACCTCTCCGTACGCAGCTGGGCGTCAGCTGGGAATGGACAACGAGATCTTTCTAGCTGACCGAGAGCACAGCCGCTCGAGATGAGCTGCAGTTAGCGATATTCAGTTCTATCTGTTTGAGAGTTGCTCACCAGCACAATGATGATCAGCCGCGAGTTGGGCTCCTGGATCTTGAACGCGAACGAGATGAGCAGGATGGCGACTGGGTTGAACGCCTGCGGTCAGTGGTCAATCCTCTCACACCGCCCGGCGCCTGCCAACTCCGGAACCCACCTTGAGCATCTGGATGAATGACACCGAGAGCGAGAGGTAGGCGTAGTTGGACAGGATGAGCGATCCGGAGAACAGCGCGCCAATGGGGAGAATCGATCGGACCCATCGGTCTCGCTGCGGGTCAGCGGCCGTAGGGCTCGTGTCTCGATCAACTCACGCTCATCTCAATGTCCCTGGCACCGTCCACGAGCGTCGTCGTCCTCTGCAGAATCCGCGTCGAAATGGCCTGCGCGTGAGCGACACCCTGACTGGATCTGGTCATCGCTCACCGAGAACGCCAAATGCCACGTCGTCAAGAAGACGGGGAACGGGAAGTTGAGCGAGGAGAAGACGTATTCTGGCGTGAGCTCGGCAAGCCCGTTACTGGTAAACACGCACTGTTGTAGAGAATGACGCAGATCGAGCAGCTCATCCAGATTGGGATGACTGCAGGTCAGCTCCGGCCATTCCGCACACTCGTTGATCTAGCTCTTCCCACGGGCCACCGGCGCCATGGGGGATACCAGACCGGAGAGAGCCACTCACTGATGAAGGCGGGGATGACAATCTTCTTGGGCTGGTTCGTCGGCGGTCTAGCGTCGGCGATCCTGCACCGTCAGCACCGCGATACACGTGCCAGGCCAGACGAGCCCGATACGCACTTGACTTCGATTCGCTCGCCATGGGACAGGTCCATGCCGACATCCGACGCTCGGGGCATGCCCTGCGGGTGAGCTCATCGCGTGCGGGGTGCATTGGAGGACGGGAATCACGCACGGTGAGCGGAATGGACGCCTCGACGTCCTTGTCGTGGTGCTGGCTCATGGTCTATTTCGGTCTGCCTCGAGGTCTGGATCGTAGTGGTGGTGTCAAGTATTCCAACCCAAATCTCCCTGGTCTGATGCAACGAGTAAGTGACGGGTCGATCAGTGATTACGAGGCTAATGAGCGTCGAGGGACGGTGGGATGGGGGATTTGTTTACGGAGCGCGGAATGGAGAGAAATATCGAGGACGACGTACAGGAGGAGTGGAATCTGGAAGCGTGTCGTAACGCGACGCGCACCTTTCCAAAACGAGCGGTACAGCATCACATTCGTACTACGCGCTCAGGGGCTCAAGAGCGGACAAGGCATAGCCCACGGGCGGTGGCGGGCGGGCGGGTGTCTTGTCGACACGTCATCCCTCCTCGGGGGCGGTATCAAACGAATCACCCCTCCCACTGGGACTTGTCCGGAATTTCAAGCTCGTTTCACCATTGATCGCCTGCCAACTCACATCCTCCTCGTCATACACCCCGCCATGTCCCGCTCTATCAAAGCACGCCAAGCCCTTGCTGCGGCGACGCGCACTCCCGTTGAACTCACGCCGCTGCGCAAAATGATCCGACTGCCCGTCGCCGACGCCATGCCGCATTTGACGAGTGGCCCCGCTGCGATCCGGCTTCCGCTCGATGTCGTCTCGCTCGAGTACCGCTATCACCCCAAGCACACCTCGATAGGCTCCAGGTGGGTGACCAATCGATGTGGTAGTATGTATCTGACTTTACAGGCAGTTTATGGGCCATTACGCGCCGCAAATAGCATACAACAACCCGCACATCCCGTTCACGTTCACGCGGTTAGGCAAGGCGCCAGAGATCAAGCCTGCCTCGGCGGAGGGAGAAGCGCCGGCTGCTGCAAAGACAGAGACGACGGCGGACGATTCAGCTGTGGACGCTGCCGAGGCCGACGAGACGAGCACAGAGTCGGAACCGAAGAAGGGCGAGCTGGCGCCGTCTTCGTTGATACTGAGTCTGAGTGCGTCGGGTCTTGACGTCTTCGCATGGTGCGAGCTGACGGGCAGAGAATGGTCAGACCAGAACAATCGAGACGAAGGACGTGGGCGTTGACCAGATTCTGGCGGAGCTGCTCAGCATCGTGAACGTCGCGGGGGGACCGCAAGTCGATGCGCCGGAGAAGTTGCCCGCTCTGGAATCGCCGGGAGCGGAGGCTACACCCGAGACCGCGGCGGCGGCTTGATCGGCGGCGTGAAGCGGCACAGGAACGGCAGGATCTGAGCGGAGTGGAGTCGGGCACTGGGATTGAGCGGTTCTTTTGGGTTGGACAGCAGCATCAGCCTGCCTCACGGCACATTGTACGATATCACGACACCGCATTGACAATTGCACCATGCATATAGCACTACACGATCACTCCTATCAGCGCTGGCCGCCGCGGGACGGAGCACTGCTCTGTAGGGGAGATTCATGTTGTGGTCACCTGTAGGCCCTCCTAAAGGACCCTCAGAACACCGAAATATCCGCTAACTCCGCGCCGCCCCCCGGCATTTACACGTGCTCTTTGCTCGGAAGCTTCGTTAGACGTGTGCCACCCTTGCGACAGCACGTTGACCGACGAGCCTATCACACTTGGAACACGACATTGCTTGACCGCGGTTCAGGACGTATTCCCTTTCCGTGGTCATCCTCTCCGGAGTTTCCGAGCCGAAGTGACCCGCCTTGGACTCGTCACTCGGTACATCCTGATGCCGTTGCCCAGCGGCATGCCGTTACGTGCTGGTCCACTAGGACCTGCGTGCATGTCGAGTACATTAATGCATGATTTCGTGCTATGTTACAAACAATATGATGGGGATGATCAGAGTCCACGGCGCATGCGAGACCCCCGAAAGTTCAAACCGTCCTCGCCGGCTCTATAGCCTGTCTAGAAGTACCTCCTCTTGAGCTCGTCCACGATCCGCTTCCTCTCGGCCGCGGCGCCCGCATCGCCGCTCATGAGACTCTTGTTCTCGATCGCCCGTCGGCCTAGGAACGGCATCACCTCGGACAGCTTGCCGTATGCGATGTACTTCATCGCGATGGGCATCGGCGAGGGCTCGAATGAATCAACGACGAGGTCCATCAGGTCGTCCTTCATCCCGTACAACTGGGCGATGAACACCTTGCCCAGCACGTCCTTGCGGACTCGGAGCCGTCCATCCATGCCGTCGAGAGCGAGGCCCTGTGTCTTCATCTCGCCAATGACGCGCGAGACGGAATCTGGGTTGTGCGTGCCGAAGAAGACCGTCAGGGCGAGATCGGGGCGAGGTCCGGAGAGCTGAGCAGCGAGCGTCGAGATGAGAGTCGAGACGCTCATGTTGAAGGCGAGGTCCGTGGCGGGTTTACTGGAGATCAGCACAGTACAGGAACAGACCCGATGATGCTCACTCGGGCCAGATCGGGTCGGGACCCTCACGACCTTCCTCCTTCCATTTCTGGCGCTCTTGCACAAAGTACGCGCCCCGCACGAGCTTGACACCAAGGGCGTAGCCGTTCTTCTCGGCGTGGCGGATCGCCGTGAGGAGCAGCGCGGGCTGACGCGTGAGGTACGACTGGTAAGTCCCGCTTTTCATCAGCCTTGATCTCTTATGAACCGTGGTGAACGCACTAGATCAAGGGACCCTTCCACTTCGAGCCGTCCGTGGGCGGCTTGTTGAACTCCTCAGAAAGGAGCAGCGTGTAAGCGTCGAGCGAGGGCTGGTACCAGCTGTGCTCGGCGTCGATGAGCAGCTTCACCCTGAGAGTCAGGGGCATGTCTCGTCGCTACGCTGACTTGGCTCACCCGTTGCGCTGGGCCCGCTGGCCCAACGACCTGAGTTTGACCCACAACGCGCTTAATGCCTCGAGGTCGCCCTTCCTCAGCCCCTCGTCGGTCTCCAAGACGCCCATGGACGTCAGGTCGCCCTTGAGCGACAGCAGAGCGATATTGTCCTCCGCGACATCCCCCACGGGCCGGGCGACGACTTTCGCGTCCGAGTCGAGCGGGCCACCCGGGTATGGCACCGGCGGAAGCGAAACCGAGGAGGGTGAAGACGGCGCGTTGGACGTCGTGAGCGGTCGCAGGCGGAGCAGGGTCGTCGAGGCGCGGTGCAGGATCTCCGGGTCGATCAGGCCGGTCTGGCATCAGCCTCACACCTCGCCTGTCTGCGTACTGCAAACTCACAATCTTGAGCGCGAACGACGTCGAGCCTGCCATCCCTCCGTTGGCCTCGACATCCCGCTCCCACCGTCCCGCCTCGTCCAGCGCCCGCTCGACCTCCTCCAGTCGCGCCTGCTCGAGCTTCTTCGCATCGAACTCGACGCCCAGATCCGCCTCGGCCGAGTAATTCAGCATCGTCCCGACTCCTCGACTACGCAGCTTCTCCATCGTCTCCCGGCATCCCGCGACCGACTCGCCCGCCACAAATTGCGCAAAGAACGTCTGGCGCACGACCCCCTCTGTGACGAACTTGAGGCCCGGGATCGGCGAGTGCGTGAGGAAGTGGAGGAGGGAGGGCGAGTTGTCGATCAGGAGCGGGACGGAGCAGAGCGTGTAGACGAGGTACGATCGGAGCAGCTCGCCGAGGCCCGCGGACTGGATGGATGGGGGAGGGGGGGACGAAGGATCCGCCGTCATGGAGCCGTCGAGGACCAGGGGCGAGGCGAGGTAGGCCGTTCCGCCCAGGGCGACCGCAAAGGCCGCCGGAGCCGTGTACCGTCTCCGCGCAGGTGCCTGTCTAGACGAAGAAGCGACGCCGCGACGCAGAGGCGCCGAGGCGAACCCGCCGAAGCGCAGTCCGCGGTGCAGCATTGTCCGACTAGGCTAGTGGTGCGTTGACAGAAATGACGTCGAGTGGCGATATGCACAGATAGACCCCTCACACCGTAAGCTTCAAATACGTCGTCGCTGGTTGTTGTTGACGTTGTCGTGGAATTTGGGGATGGATGAAAGGACAAGAAGACGTCGGCCCTGCTTTCATACGATTTTCGACGGGCTCAGCATCATCCTTGGCGAATGGACTCCGAGCGGTGTCGACGGGCACGTTGCGGCCTGCGCTGGTGGATCACAGAATTTGGCCGAGCTCGCCATGTTCGGGGCACGATCATCGGCGAGCTCGGAGTGGCCGTTCGCTTATCGGTCTCACCCGGTCCCACCGTGTCGACCGTGTTTCAACCGTCTCGTGCTCTGTCGGCTTTGGCCGATGCCATCTCTCGTCGCCCAGAAAGCAACACAACATGCATGCATGGGCTCATTGTGCCCGTTTTGGTCTACGCGCTAAGCTAGATGAGGCGACATGGAAAGACGAGCGCGCCAAGAGTGCGCGAGAAATGTCTATCTGAAGGAAAAAAATGTCCGATGAAGCGAGACTGAGGTGGGCGATGCAGAATGTCCGTGGCGGTCGTGGGTCGTGGTCGTGGTGATCGTGGAATTATAGGCGAGACCAGGTGCGAAGGCTTACCGTCGTGGGCCAAGCACGAGATTAGGCGTGGTGTCGACGTGCGGTGCTGGTGGATGTTGGTCGAGTCAAGACGGGTCGTTGGGG
>Ga0308170_10002721_pt1 | contig 14970 bp, 19 predicted proteins | sample PhyBR2_2_FD_202136 | JGI IMG/M metagenome (GOLD analysis project Ga0308170, IMG submission 202136) | Phyllosphere microbial communities from UC Gill Tract Community Farm, Albany, California, United States - DLSLSB.R2 | ecosystem: Host-associated > Plants > Phyllosphere > Unclassified | place... | reverse complement strand
TCAACGATTCATTTCCCTTTCTCGTTGAACTACACTACTTCCTACGACTCAGACTTGTCAGTGTTGAAGGATATCGCAACTAAATGTGGGTTCTTGGGTGGAGGTTCAAAGAGTGACTTGAAAGTGAATTACAAGGTTCAAACCAAAGTCAAGGTTGTAGCCATCTCGATCTCTCCTTCGTACGCTCTCTCTCTTCCTCTCATCTCCTTCATTCAACGAAGACTGAGTCACGAGAGTGAGGTTGTACAGATTCTCAAGTTCCGCATCCTTTGCCTGCCCATTGAGTGAATCCGACCTTCAAGGGTTCCTAGGATCCTCCGACCTCTCCTCACTCGGTCTCGGTTCACTCGGCTCCGTCTTCGGCGGTAGCTCTCGTCTCACTCGTCGAACCCCCTCCAACTCGGAGCTCAACCTCGAAGCGAACGCTGCTTTATACAAGATCTTCATGAGGGGACTCGAGGTACTCAGCGAGAGGGCAGTCGTGGTGAACGCGAAGAGTAGGAATCCTAAGATTGGGACAGTTTTATCACCGGTGCAAGGACAAGGGGAAAAGGAGAAAGTGTTTGATCCGACTAAACCAGGGAGGATTGGGACGCTTGGTCCGTTGATCCCAGTACCGAATCCAAAGGGTAAGAAAGAGGGCGAGGAGGAGGCCAACTAGGTATTGATTGGGATGGGATTCAAACAATGGACATAGACACTTTCATATTCTCTCTCGCTTTCTCATTTCTTTTCGTTGTTTCTCCTCTGTTGATTCCTTTGACGACACTTCTTTGTTTTCCCCCTTCTATGACGTTGTGGCTTGTTCTTTGATAGAGCCTTGTTTCTGACTTGTAGCACTCTTGAATCATTTTGCAAATTTTCCGAAATCGGCGAAGAAAAGTCGTCGCAAGTTTGGAGACGATTCCAACTTGATATGGACACCTCACATGGTTTGAGTTTTTTCATTAGAGTATTGGAGACTCGTATAAACTTGATGTCCGACGAAACAAGAGAGAAGACTAGATGCATGCATTTTTGCGAAAGTACTTGACACTAAACGAAGCCGACTCCCGCTCATCTCAACCAACTCGCTTTGCTTGACAACTCAGACTCATACAGCACCACTTTACAATACTCCCTCTAATCTCTCGCTACCCTATCTACCAACTCTCTTAGCTTTTCGACCACTCTCCTTCTTCTTCTCTCCCCTCCACGCCTGCCCCCCTCTCTCTCTTCCTCCTCCCTCGTCAACTCGCGCCCATCCCGAAGGATAGAGTAGGAGTATGACTTCACACGTAGTGACTAGTAGTTCAAGTCATCATCAATCAAGTCATGGTTCAAACAGTTCGAGTTCGAATGTGATTGGAGTTCATTTCAGAGTTGGGAGAAAGATTGGTGAAGGTTCATTTGGGGTCATCTTTGAAGGTAATTGCTATTACCCTCACTACTCTCTCTCTCTCTATCCTAGTCTACGAGGGAAAGGCTGATTGAGAGAAGGAACCCGCGTTTCATATAGGTACCAATTTATTGAACAGTCAAACCGTAGCTATCAAATTCGTACGTCTTTCTCTCTCTCTCCATGCGCTCTCTAGAGTCGATTTGGGTAGAGAAGGATGGAAGAGACGGTGAGGGAGCGAGGCAGCGAGGGTGAGAGGGAATCGTCGATCAACGAATTCCGGGGCCAACAGGAAGGGAGAACTATCGATCAACTTTTGAACACTCTTCCTTAATATCGTTACTGACTGTACTCGCTTCTTCATGTATACAGGAACCTCGCAAGAGTGATGCACCTCAATTACGGGACGAATACAGAACTTACAAGATTCTAGCCGGTTCTCGTGAGTTTTCTCGCTATTCTCAAATCGATCTTTTCAGTTGTTGATTTCGGTGAGCTGGATTGCCACAGATGGAGTACCTCAAGTGCATTACTTTGGTCAAGAAGGACTTCACAATGTTCTCGTCATTGATTTGCTCGGACCTTCATTGGAAGATTTGTTCGACATGTGTGGGAGGAAATTCTCGATCAAAACGGTGGTAATGACTGCGAAACAAATGGTACGCTCTCCCCTTCTCCTTCCCTTCAACCCACGCAGAGCGCTGATTGACGAATGAACGGTACGTGCAGTTGAGCCGAGTTCAAACGATTCATGAAAAGAACCTAATCTATCGAGATATCAAACCCGATAACTTTTTGATCGGTCGACCTGGAACCAAGATGGCCAACGTCGTTCATGTCGTCGATTTCGGAATGGCGAAACAGTACAGGGATCCGAAAACCAAACAACATATCCCTTACCGAGAGCGAAAGAGTTTGAGTGGAACGGCTAGGTATATGAGTATCAACACCCATTTGGGAAGAGGTGAGTCGTTGATTCCTCCTTATCAGCAGCATCGGATCGGAAGCTGATATTGGAGAATCGACCCCCACAGAGCAATCTCGAAGAGACGATTTGGAGGCGTTAGGACATGTGTTCATGTATTTCTTGAGAGGTGGATTACCTTGGCAAGGACTCAAAGCGGCGACGAACAAGCAAAAGTATGAAAAGATTGGAGAGAAGAAACAGAGTACTCCTATCAAAGAATTGGCAGAAGGTTTCCCAGGTTTGTCCAAACCCTCTCTATACTCTCGCATCAGAGACTGAGTGTTGTTGGGGTGGTCGAAACAGAGGAATTCGCGATTTACTTGAATTACGTTCGCAAACTTGGATTCGAAGAAACTCCCGATTACGATTTCCTTCGAGAATTGTTCACGAAAGTACTCAAGAACTCGGGAGAAGTCGAGGATGGAGTTTACGATTGGATGTTACTGAACAACGGAAAGGGGTGGGAAGCAGGGGTACGTGATCGATCCTCCGAAGGTCTCTCGCTAGACTCGTCGTTGATCTTTCGGTTTCTCGTCATCGTACAGTCATCTTCGGTTCTTTCTCAATCAGCAGGATACGATTCACGACACCACCGTCAACCTCGAGACCGAGACCGTGAGCGTGAACGAGCAGAACGACACGCTCAAAGAGCGGCAGCTGCAGCAATCGCCGCCGCACGAGGAGATCCAGCAGTAGGAGGAACTGGAGCTTCTACCCCTACTCAACCTACACCAGCAGCAATCGCGAGAGAGAACTCGAAGCTAGGTCGACAAGCGCCTGCGGGAGGAGTTCCAGGACCGAACGCATCTGCCGTCGCCGTCAAAGGAGTTCAACCACCTTCTGGACCTACGACTCCCGGGTTATCTGGAGGACCGAGTGGTGGAATGACTGGAAGTAAATCGGGTGGAATTAGAGGATCTCACCCTTATGCGGCGAATGGAACGGGTTACGAGCGAGGTCAAGATGGATACGAACCTGCTGGCACAGCAGCTTACAGGAACGGTCAAAGTCAGGGTCAACAACAGATGAACGCTCAGAATAATACGGGTGCTCAGAACGTTCAACAGGATTACCAGGCTCATCAGGAAGAAGACAAAGGTGGATTCTCATTAATCAAACTCCTGACTTGCCGATGCGGTTGATCGACTGCTCTACTCTCTTTTCACCTATACCTCAGCCTTCTACCTTTGCCTCCTCCTATCGACGATGTTACCCATCTTACCCCAGCTATCTCCTCTATCGCCTTTCCACTTAACCACTTCCCTCTACTACCCCTTCACTCGACACTCTTCTCCCATTGACACATCTCGCTCTCGCCTTCCACTACTATACCCTTTCTTTCTGTCCTGCCGTTCTCTCATTGTGTTTGTTTTCATTTCCCTTCTTTCTCATTCCCCACCCTCTCTAAAGCGCTTTCTAAAACCCTACCTCCTTCTCATCATCGATTCCCCTATCTGCCCCCTCCCTCTCTGAATGATCGCGTCGTTCTCTTTCTTTCCACTCTCCCCATTTCTCTCGATAGCTAGCTCTTAACCCTTGTTCACGAATAATAACCTCCAAGATACCTTATCTGCTCACTCTGCTCTCTAGTTCCCTCGTCTTCAAACGAGAGATGAAGCTGTCCAAACAGTAAAATCTTACAAACACAGATGAAGAGAAACAAAAGAAAGGATGCGTAACAGAAGAAAATGAATGAGCCTATACTAAACAAAGATCCTCCCTTCTTCAGAACTCCATCTGACCCGAGAAAGCTGAAGATGGCAAAGATTGTGTCCTTGCGAACGACCTTTTCGCACCAGCTATCTTCCTCCCTTGTCCGAACATATTCGTTTTCGGTAAGTCTGCTGCTTCGTCTTCTCCCTCATCTTCTACATCCGTAGGTACCATATCCTCGTCATCTTCTGCTCCCTCTCCGTTCCCTAGTGATGCGGCATTCGCTACAGGATCTTCGTAAGCCCTCTTCATGCGTTGGGTGACGGTCCTCGTCGAATCTTGAGATTCTCCTTGACCTTGCGACGAAGAAGGGATGTTGAAACTCGACGACGAAGGAGCTCCGTAGACCTCATCGAGGTCGAATCCATCTCCATCATCATCCATCGAAGTTTCGGTCGCTCCTCCTCCTCCTCCCATCGCGTCTGAACCGAACAATCCACTCCCAACTTGCGAATTCGAACGAGATCCTGATGTCTGAGAACCTCCTGCTCCGAAAGGTTGTAATTCGTCTGCTCGTTTCCCATCGGTATAGACTAGGTTGATGACATCTTGTGCGGTTTGGAAAGGAGGGAACATGCTGGGAGGGTTCGAAGAAGAAGAGGAGGAACCGAAGGAGAGGTTGGGTTCAGTTCGAGAGAATCCCAAGGGTCGGCGGGTGTTGGGAGCAGTAGAAGTTGAGGATCCAGTCATTGGACCTCTCGATACGGCTGCAGGTGGGATGAGAGCGGATTGTCAGCAGGAGTTTTGGACCTAGGTTGAAGGAGTCGAGGACAATCCCTTACCTGCTCTCGCTTGAGTAGCTCTCCAGCTGATAGTAGGTTCGAATCCAGTCTTTGCAAATCTCGACATCGATCCTCTGATGTCGTTAGGGTCTTGAGCAGCTTGAGGTGACTCCATCGTCGCTCGTTTCGTAGGGGAAGGGAGGCAGTCGGACATGGTTTCAATGGATCGTGGACGTGTCTTCGAGTGTTCTGATTATATCTGAGTAGAGTTAGGGGTGTGGATGATGATGCGGGTGAGTTGAAGAGCTCCAAGTCGAGAGAGTTCCAAAAATTCTGTCTCTCCTCCTCCCACAGTTCACTGTCTTTCCTTAGCTCTCGCTCTTGAGGTTTTGTGGCTACTAACCGCATTCTGAAGACGCGTCGCTTGCAATCTGCTCGGTCATTGGTCACCGTCGCTTCGAGTCCTTCTCTTTCCTCCTTCTTCCTCCGTGGCTCGCTCCGAAGTCTAGCAAACTGCTCAGGCATCTTCAGCATAGCTTTTAGTCTCAGCTCCGCCTTGACTCCCACTCTCTTTTGACTCCCCGTCTCGCATTACTCACGATTTCCGCATTTTTGGGTTGAAAAGGCTTCGCAGTGTCACGCTGAGATCCTCTCCAAGCCATCAAAGCCTAACCACTGTCTCCACTTGTCGAGTTGTCGACGCTGTTGAAGCCATCGAAGGAGTGCTTGCTTGGTCTTCGACTTGGACTGTCAAAGGTGAAAAGCCAGTTCTGCGATCTAGTACAGGCGGCTTCCTACGCATTGCATGATTCCCTCGTCTTTACTGACGACTGAGCAAATCGACGTCCAGTGGGCAGAGCTCAGGTCAGAGGGAATGTCGATACGAGAAGGTAGAACCAGGAGTTTTTGCGAGAGGACAACTTTTTCCGCTGATGAAGCGCTTGCCTGTCGTCAATCCTCTACTCCAATTCGATTCAGGTTGAGCGAAGCCTTTCTCTCCAGAGAGCTGGAATGGCTCAAAGCCGATTCATGTTCGTTTGCGAGCCGTTCAGCTCGTCTTCCTCGACTTTTCATTTTCGTGACTTGTACTTTCGTTAATCTTTGCGAGCGATCCATGATCGACGTCGATCCTTTTCGAGCTTTACATAGCGGACTATTCGAATGGCAAATTAATCAAATCGACTTCATAGCGAAATCGAATTCCCCTCCACTCTTTTATCCCCTTTTCACCCTCAACTCTTACTCGACAGTCCTACCTCGAGAACGCATGCACAGATAAAGATCACGCTCTATAAATATGACTACACCACCCTCACCAGGCCGCCGCGTCTCTCCTACTCGAGAATCACCTTCTGAACACTCTTCCCCTCGACCTCAAAGCGAGCTCGGCCTCCCCGATGAACACTCTCAGCGACAACGGGATCAAGATGCACACTTGGCACAGAGTATGACTATGAGCTCTCAACCAGTCAGGAATCGATCGAGTACTTTACTCAACTCTGATCAAAGGACAACTTCAGCGGGCAATGGACTCTCCCTCGGACAGCAACAAGGAGAAGGATCGAGGGAAGGGTTCCATCGTGGAGTCAGTACTGGTACTGTACAGACAGTACAGGCTCATGGAAGCGAATCGAGGAGGAGACCATCAGTTAGCGTTACGCCAGATGCAACGGACGCAATGGGTCACTTGGCAGATGATCTGGAGAGGGAGGATAGGGAAGAGGAAGGGCACGATGATCACGAGGAGCACAGCTACTACGGAAGGGAAGCGGGAATGAGTGGAAACGGGAGAGGAGCGGGAGGAGCGGGAGGTTCACGATCAGGTGGAATCGCAGCCGGAATGAGATCGAATCAAACTCCGAGATCAGCAGCAGCAGCTAGACTGTACCGACACCACCGCAACTTGAGCGATTCGAGTATCGATAGTCAGGGAGGAGCTTACATCGACCATCGACGACAACCTCACTCTCTTTCGTCGGGTGTCACTCCTCGAGGAATGGCCAGGAGTCCCGAAGCGAACTACGGAAGTGCTCGCAAGGCGAGTGCCTTACGCCGATTCAGTCTCGAAGGTGGAGGAGGAGCTTCAGGAAGATCGCCCATCTCCGCTCGACCTTTCGACAACGACACTCTCCGCGCTTCCCGCTCTCCCGGTTACCCTGAAGAGGCGATCGAAGACGACGAAGATGGTCCTCGCTCCTCTGATCGACCTTACCTCAGCCGACACGATTCTCGCAAATCTTACCATTCGAACACTTCTCGACACTCGGACGATCACGCACGAGACGATGTCGCGTTCCCCGATCTCTCTCGACCTGGATCAGGTTTCGGCAAACCAGAGGACGATATCTGTTTCCCAGCTCACGGTGCAGCAGCAGAGATGGATTACATGGAGGATCATCACGGAGAAGTTGGAATGCCTGGAGTTCTCCCCAACTTCCCTTATCCTTTCGACTTTTCCATCCTCGAAGATTTCGCAACGGAGGAGCGAGAGTCGACTGGCAAGCCCATTCCTGCAGCTCGTCGAAGAGGAGGAGGGGGAGGAGATCGTTCAGGTGCCGATTCTTCGACTTCACCTCCAAGTTACGGCATTTCTTCATCGAACTCCAAGTCGAACCCTAGAGCAGGTGCATTCAGCAGTGGAAGTGAGGGAGAAGCACCGAGAACTATGGGAGGTCGTCGAAGGAGATTGAGCGAGAGTGTAGCTCCTGGTCGACACCGTCCTAAAGTCGCTCTCTTCGAAGGTTCTGGCGACACTGGAGGAGATGCACCACCTCCTACCTTCCGCAGCATTCTCGACACTCGTACTCCTCTCCTTTCCGCCGACAAGCGACACCCGAGCGATGCTGGCTACGGAACGAGCAGAAGTCGACCCAACGATCGCAAACCCACTGGACCTCGACCTTACCGATTCTCATTCTACTCAAATGCACTCCCCTCGACTATCCACGCTCGTTCACTCGCTGAGATCCCAGGAGAAGGTCAAACTTTCGAAGAACTCTTCATCGGACGCAAGGAGAACCAATACGAAGACGATCTCGCTCACGTCGGACTCGATCCTAGACTCGCTCAATTCCAGAGTGCGACCGCCTCTCAATCCGGTACAAGCACACCCAACTTGAACGGAACTGCAGCTTCAATCGCTGGATCTACCACTGGACGAGCGCAGATGGGAGCACCCGCTGGAGTACCGACTTCGAGAGGAGACAAGCCGAGAACTGCTGTTATGAGGAGTGATGCCGATGCAGAGTCGAACACTTGGTGGCTCGATGTGATGTGTCCAACTGATGCCGAAATGAAGGTCTTGAGCAAAGTACGCTATTCTCTCCTTCTCTTCAATTTCGCTCATACCTTTCACTGACGCATCTTCACAAACAGGTCTTCGGTATCCATCCCCTTACGACTGAGGATATCCAAATGGAGGAAACTCGTGAGAAGATCGAACTTTTCCGAAACTACTACTTCGTCTGTTTCCGCTCCTTCGAACAAGATCCTTACTCTCCTACCTACCTCGAACCTCTCAACATGTACATCATTGTCTTCCGAGAGGGAACCCTCTCGGTACGTTCCTCACACTCCCTCATTCTCCCTTGTCGACCAGCACTAACAGCTTTTAACTCGCACAGTTCCACTTCCGAGGTACTCCTCACCCTCAGAATGTTCGTCGTCGTATCAAGCAGCTAAAGGACTACATCAATGTCACCTCGGATTGGATCTCTTACGCTCTCATCGATGACATTACCGATGCTTTCGGACCTCTCATCCAGAACATTGAATACGAAGTAGACAGTATCGATGAATTGGTATTGATCTTGAAAGAAGCGGAACAGAGTGACATGTTGCGAAGGTGCGTCAAGATCCTCTTCTCTCCTACTTTTGCGATTCGAAACTAACGCTCTTCTCGTGTCTTCTTCCTCACAGAATCGGAACTTGTCGTAAAAAGGTTATGGGTCTTTTGCGATTGATGGGTAACAAGGCAGATGTCGTCAAGGGATTGTCGAAGCGTTGTAACGAGAACTGGACAGTAGCTCCTAAATCTGATATCGTACGTTTCAGCTCTCGACTTTCTCTACCGGCACTGTGCTCACCCGCACTCCGATCTACAGGGTCTCTATCTCTCCGATATTCAAGATCACATCACGACCTCGACTCAGAATTTGATTCATTACGAAAAGATTCTCTCTCGTTCTCATTCCAATTACCTCGCTCAAATCTCAATCGAGATGTAAGTCGCTTGAATGACACTCTTGTGACGACGTTATTGACTTGCGACTTCGATAGGACCGACGCCAATAACCAAATCAACGACGTTCTCTCGAAGCTTACCGCTCTCGGTACAGTACTCATTCCCGTACGTTTGACTTCCCCTTCCTACGTCTCAGGATGTTCGCTCATGTTTGGCGTTTCCAATAGATGAACTTGGTCACTGGTCTCTGGGGAATGAACGTCAATGTTCCAGGTCAATTTGCCGACGGATTAGGCTGGTTCTTCGGAGTAAGTCGGGAGTGTTCCTTTCTCTATTTCTCCTATGCAGTGTCACTCGCAACCTGCCCTGCTCTCGACGCTCTGCCGTAACTTTCGCTGACATCGGTCCTTTCTTTCCTGCTAGATCCTCGGCTGTCTCGGCGCATTCGCTGTCGCAGGAGCCTACCTCACCTTCAAAGTCTTCGTCAGACCTCAATAGAGCCACAGAGTCCGCCCCGTCATTGCACCGATTATCGCAAACTATACATTCACGACTATCTCTAGAAGTTCTTCGTTTTCTCCATCTCCTCAGTTCTTGTACTCTACAACCTTTCTCATACCCCTACATTCTACCTACTCTTTATCTGTAGCTGTCTCTCTCTCTCTCCCTCTCTCTATCTACACGTTTTCCTCTCTCGTTCATGATTCTTTCCTATCTACTCTCTCTCCGACATCGTGCAATTAGCAAAAATACATCTGAAGCTATCCTTTCTCTCGCTCTCTCCACTGCAGCAAGACGGACGAGAATGTAAAGCGATTTCGAATGGTGATTGCAAGCTATTGGTTTCAAGCGATACTCTTCCTTTCTTTCTTTCACAAGCGATTGCCCTTCCTCGTCTTCTCAAGCGTCTTCCTCTTCTCCTTCCTCATCTCCTCCGTCTTCGTCAGATTCAGCTGCGTTCGAGTCGTTCGGAGGCGAGTAGGAGATCTCGACGCCGTTTCCTGCGAGGACTTTGGCGTTCGAAGGACCACGACGGAGGATGATGTCGAGCTGTAAGAGCACGAGTCGTCAGTCTCATCACGCTGGAATGAAAGCTGAGGGGACTGACAAGGGTGAGCCAATCGTACTTGGTTTTCCTCATCGTCTTGCCCGGATGATTCAACCAGCAGAAGCTTTCTCCCAATTCCTCCAAATCCGCCATTGTTGTCGTCTCGTCGTCCAAACCGGCGGCTTCGATCATAGCACGTATAGCTCTCGTTTGCTGTACGCTCTTGAGGCTGCGAATCTCAGTTTGATAGTGAATCCAAGTCGTAGTCGTTGAGAAAGTCGGGAATGAACCGATGTGAAGAAGTCGCCCTTGGTTCCAATCATACGACGAGAGGAGAGAGGTGGCGCGAGAGAAGAAGTCGTCGTCGTAGGTCAAGTCGTCGTAATCTTTCGGATTTTTCGAAATTGTCGAAACATGAACACCTTGATTCGCAGCGAGGATGTGCCGGATAACATCGAGCTTGACAGAGTCGAAGAATCCCTGAAGGTCTTGTTGTATGGCTCGAGTCGCTTTCTTCTGTGCCTCGCGTAATGCTTTGTCTTGAACCAAAGCATCGTTCTCCTCCCAAAGAGGTTTGACATGCTCGAGTCGAAGGAATCGGTGGAAGTCGGGGAACACCTCGATCCAGGATGGATCCTGAGATTGCTTGAGCTTGCGGAAGAGAGGTGCAAGGCGATCTTGGCGTGTTAACTCTGCTCTAAATTCTGCTTGTCGAGCGGCGCTATCGGCCAATGCTTGCTGAATCATCTTTCGGTACGAGCGCCAAGCTGATTGCACAATTATGCAGCTTAGCATACTACACACCGAGGCAGAAGAGATCGAGACAGCAAGCTCACCGGCTGGATCCTCGGAAATCGATTTCTTTGGTGGATTCGTACTAGAGGATGCGGACGCGTATCGGGAATAAGAAACAAATAACGATGCTTGTTGCTCAGTCCAGTCGTAGGTGTCTCGAAGTTCCGCGGCCTCGCTAGTACGATAGCGGCGAACGTTAGACTTCCACCTTCAATCGGAGTCAAAGTAGAAACTCACGCATCAATTCGATCCCATTCTGCTTGTCTAGCTTGTCGATTCGCTTGAATCTCGTCATCTTCACGCTTTATGTATGCTTGCTCGAGCTGGCTTGATAGCTAGGCAGGACAGACATCGTCAGAAACGAAGAGAGGAGAAATTGACCAAGTCTGAAAACGCACTTCTTGCTCGGCAAGGACCCACTGTTGTTTCGCGGTGAAGAAAGAGATGACAGCATTCGCTTCAACTGGAGCATATGAAGTGACTTTGGGACGACGAGAGCGAGTACTCGATTTGCCAAAGTTTGATTCGATTTGAGCCAAAGCGAGTTCGTCTTCTTCTTCGAGATCTTTGAGTTCTTCATCGACTTCAGCGAGTTCGGAGACCAAGTAGGTACCTATAGAGCAGATCGTCAGGTTGAAGGATCGATCGAAAGAGAGCAGACCGGAACGCACGAGGTAAGGCTTTGCCGTTGAATCGAGTACCGTCTGCGAGAGAGAGGATCCTTAGCTACGTGTTTAACGCAGAAAAAGAGGAAGGTAATCACTGTCGAGGAAACGAACGCATTCGACAGCTGATGGATGAAGATCTTGCCATTGTGAGGAAAGCTTGTTTTGAGCGATGAAACTGGAGAGAGACCCTCAATGCGTCAGAACACAAAGGATGATACAGATCGTTATACAGTCGGAAGATTGCTCACTGAGTTTTGCGATGATCTTGACAAAGACGAACTCGTAAGAAGAAGTTTCGCTTGAAATAAGCTGTTTTCCCACAAACCTGCGAAAACAGCGATTCAACAATCAGCGCAGATCTGGCACATTCACAGGAAGCTGCTTACTTGACACGAATCATCGTTCATGAATTGACACAAAGCGATCTCCGACATCCCTTCGGGAAGAGGGAAACCATCTCTCTTCCTCGAGGCGGACCAGATTGAGCGAGAATCACGAGAGAGGAGGATCTTGCGAAGTGACTTGTTGACCATTGCGAGAGAGAGTAGATCGGAACCTTCGAGATGAGTGCAAGTCTGTTCAAGAGAAGAGAATAGTCAGGTCAGTCCGAGGAAAGCGAATCGGCGAGCCACTCACCTCTGCGAACAGGTCGAATGGCAAATTCAAGAGTAGTTGTACATTGTAGGTAGGTTTCTTGTCACTCTTCTTGCTACCTTTGCCGGTCTTCTGCTTCTTCTTTGAGTTGGCTGAGGAAGAGAGCGAGAAGCGACTTTCGATCAACATGAGATCCCTTTATTACAGCTCAGAGAGAGTAGCATGGACTCACTAGTAGTTCCATAGGTATCTCCAGCCTTCTTCCTGTCCTCCAATTCATCTCCATCCCCTTCTTTCCCTTTCATCTCGACAACTTTCTCTTCCTCATCCGAATCCATATCAAAGTCACTATCCACCTCTTGATAGCTTATCTCCTTCTGTCCTTTGCGTTTTGAGGTACTCATCTTTGACGGAGTGGAGTGGAGAGGGAAGAAGGGGAAAGAGTGGGAAAGAGGAGAGAAAGGGGGACTGAGCAAGCGCTCGAGCAAGATTCTTCAAGTTTCGCAAAAATGACTTTCGCAACCTTTTCCAATGAGCTACTTTCGAGAGGTGTTCAGATACAATGTAAAGCCGGAAAGATAGTGGATGAGGAAGAGAGAGGCCCGCTTTTCCAAACGGTCTCTTTCGCAAGGTCAAATTTGCAAACATCGACTGTTCCCTCTCTTCTACCGAGTCCTTCGGTTTGACCTTCCTCTCCAGTCATCCTCTTAGTCACCTTGAGCCTCTAGGAGCGAAGATTGAAACGGCTTTGCTGAAAGTTCCGCAACGTGACGTAGAACTCTTCCTCCGATGCGCTCTCTTCTGCTGTCCTGAGCGCGTGGCCTTCTGTACAACGTCCAAGACGGTCAGTACCCGAATCTCTATGGTGCAAAACGGAAACGTGGCTTACCGGCGATGCTCGAGAGTCTGCCGTTCGCAGATCCGACTCGACTCGATGTCGAGATGATACCTCCCCTTGCTGTCACCGAAGTGAAGCAAACACTTTCAACCTCGCACTCAACTGGTTCGCTCCTCCCTGGTCCTCGATTCCTCCAATCGTCTAAGCGTTTCCTCGGTCCTCTCAAACACTTTCTTCACTCGTTCTCGAATCTCCCTCCTCTCGTCTGCAGCATCTTCTCCAGCATCCTCTCCTTCCTCATCATCCTCGAGCGGGTACTCTTCATCCGGATCGAACCCTCTCCTTTGTCCAGTGATCGGTGTTGCTCCCGAATTAATCGTGATCTCGCCGTCGGTAAGCGTCGGAGGAGGAAGGCCTTCGAAATGGATCTCGAATGCTCCGGGAGAGTCTTCTGGGTCGGACGAGGGAGAGATGTAGCTGTCTTCGATCGAGTCTGCCGAGAGAGGGAGATGGCGTGAAGGAGGGGGAGAAACGATTTCGACCGCTTCGAATTCGTCGTCTGAATCTTCCTCGTCTTCCACGGTAGGTTGGAGGGTATTGATGGACATCGAGTCGTCGTTGTCGGTCGTATCGTCGTCTTCTCCCATACTCAACTCGGGAGTTTGTTCGGGCTTTGCAACCTCATCATCTCCGAAACGTCTTCGTACATCCACTGCAATCTCTTGCTCGAATGGATTGATAGCGAGAGGAACCATTTCAGGAAGGTTGAGCGAGGACGAAAGAACTTGACGAAGATCTTGAATGAGTGATCTCAATCGGACAACATCCGTGTTTCTTAAAGGCTGAACCTCGAACGTTCCTCCGGTCCCGCCATCCTTCGCTTGTGCACTCAAGTTGACATACTCCTTCCCTTCCAATACAGTCTGCCAACCTTTGTCGAACTCATCGATAGTTCGAAACAGTATGTCGAGCGATTCGTCGTTGAGAGGATAACCTTCGATTGCTGGACCGAGGTAGCCCGTCAACTGTAGCAAGTATGCTATTCGTAGTCCTCCCGAAGGTTTCGCAGTTGGAATTGATAGGATGAGGGAGAGAAGGGAGGGTAGAGTGTCGAGGAAAGAAGCGAGGGTCGAAAATTGCGAAGAAGAGGAATGACGGGACTCGAAGTCGCCCGAGAGGTCGAGTAGAGCTGGATCGAGGTGTCTGATGATACGTGACTCCTGCACAGCCGTGAGAGGCTTGCGGGATGTGAAAGGGGACATGTCGGAAGCGGGGAGGTTGAAGATGAGCTGGAGAGCTTCCGAGAGCTCGTATCGCCTTGCGTTTACTTCAGTAGTGTCGAACGGTCTGTGAGTCTGATTGGTGAAGCTCGGAGTGAAGTAGCTGAAGTGAAACTAGATCAATCTCGCTCATTTCTTAGATGAAAAATCTCAAATCGCTTGATTCCTCGCTTCTCGCTAAAAATGGCCAAATCCACCTCGAAATCCTCCACAAAGCAAGCAAAGAAAGCTGCATCACCTCCTCGAGCTCCCTCACCTGCAGCATCAGCTTCCTCGCGCTCGGACAACGACGACAAGGATTCATCCTCTTCCTCATCATCTTCAGACTCGGAAAGCTCCTCATCAGATAGATCATCAAAATCTCCAGACCCTCAGCCAGTACCGAAAGCTCGTAGAGTAGATCCTTCATCTCAGTCAGTTCAGACATTATTTTTCGATATTCTTGTGGAAAGACCGCAAGCTGACGAATGATGGATATTACTAGAAAGTACAACCCTCCAGCTGGATTCAAGGCATTCAAGGACAAGGGGGAGAAGAGCGAGATTGATTGGGATGAGATTAATGGAGATTCAGATTTACAACTTTGGGCAGTGAGGGTTCCTTCAGGAGTACGTGCATTTAGCTTTGTTTGAATGTGCATGAGCTGACGAAGTATTTGGGAGCAGCTCAAAGCGAAACACCTCGACAAAATGGTCATTCAACTCCCTCCTTCCTCCGTTCAAACTCCTCTCCAACCCGTCGCTACTTTCACCGCATCGAAATCAGAATACAACGCATACCTTTC
>Ga0308170_10002719_pt1 | contig 14994 bp, 15 predicted proteins | sample PhyBR2_2_FD_202136 | JGI IMG/M metagenome (GOLD analysis project Ga0308170, IMG submission 202136) | Phyllosphere microbial communities from UC Gill Tract Community Farm, Albany, California, United States - DLSLSB.R2 | ecosystem: Host-associated > Plants > Phyllosphere > Unclassified | place... | reverse complement strand
CGCGCTGCTGTCCGTCGCCCAGCAGCGAGGCCACATTAACCTCCAGATGCTGACCCAGCAGGTCGAGCAGCGCCGCTTCAATGCCGGTCACCACATGAATAGTGGTGCGCAGATCGAAGGTCTGGGTGCCGCGCCCGCTGGCATCGCGGTCGGCGAAGGTGCTGCGCACCAGGCTGAGAATGTTTTTGTATTCGCCCACGGTTTTGCCAATCACCAGCGACGCCGCATCTTCCAGCGTCTGGCGGATTTTTTCGCCGCCCGGGATTTCGCCGACGCCGGTGTGTCCGGCGTTATCTTTGATAATCACAATGTTGCGGGTAAAGAATGGCGAGTGAGCGCCGCTGAGGTTCAGCAGCATGCTGTCGTAGCCTGCGACCGGAATAACCTGCATGGCGGTGACTTTCGGTGTTGAACTCATCTCCTGCTCCTTATGCTGTTGCACGGCCAAATGCCGGGCGTTTGCGATCAAATGTCCAGCCGGGGACCAGATATTGCATCGCCGTGGCGTCGTTACGCGCACCGGCGGGCAGTGACTGATAAAGCTGATTGGCTTTGTTTACCTGCTCCCAGTCGAGCTCAATGCCCAGACCCGGCGCATCCGGTACGGCAATTTTCCCGTTGCGGATTTGCAGCGGATTTTTCGTCAGGCGCTGATCGCCCTCCTGCCAGATCCAGTGGGTATCAATCGCGGTAGGATTACCTGGCGCCGCCGCACCCACATGGGTGAACATCGCCAGCGAAATATCGAAGTGGTTATTGGAGTGGCAGCCCCAGGTGAGGCCCCACTCATCGCAGAGCTGCGCGACCCGCACGGCACCGCTCAGCGTCCAGAAGTGAGGATCCGCCAGCGGAATATCGACCGCATTGAGCATCACCGCATGATTCATCTCGCGCCAGTTGGTGGCGATCATATTGGTGGCCACCGGTAAGCCGGTTGCGCGCCGGAACTCGGCCATCACTTCACGTCCCGAATAGCCCTGCTCCGCGCCGCACGGATCTTCAGCGTAGCTCAGCACATCCTGCATCCCTTTACACAGCGCTATCGCCTCGTCCAGCAGCCAGGCGCCGTTCGGGTCGACCGTAATGCGGGCGTCGGGAAAGCGCTGCTTCAGCGCCGCCGCGGTGGCAATCTCCTGCTCGCCCGGCAACACGCCGCCTTTGAGCTTAAAATCTTTGAAGCCATATTTATCCGCAGCCGCCTCAGCCAGCCGTACCACGGCATCGCTGGTCAGCGCTTCCTGATGACGCAGGTGATACCAGTCGTGGCTGGCCTGCTCACCACTCAGATAGGGCAGATCGGTCTTGCGGCGGTCGCCGAGATAGAACAGATAGCCCAGCACCGTCACTTCATCACGCTGTTTACCTGGCCCCAGCAGTTCAGCCACCGGTACGCCCAGACACTGTCCCAGCAGATCGAGCAGCGCTGCTTCCAGCGCCGCTACCGCGTTGACCCGCAACTCAAAAGTCCAGGCACCGTTGCCGAAGGTGGTGAAGTCAGCCGACTGATTGCCTTTGTGCACCTGCTGCACCAGACGGTTCATTCGCGCAATCTGCTGGCCTTTCACCTGCGGAATCGCCTCTACCAGCGTCTGATAGATGGTGTCGCCGCCGGGGGCTTCACCGACGCCGGTGTGACCGGCGCTGTCGGTGAGAACCACAATATTGCGGGTAAAACAGGCGTTGTGCGCACCGCCAATATTGAGCAGCATGCTGTCATAACCGGCGACCGGGATAACCTGCATCTCAGTAATCACCGGCGAACTTTGCGTATTCATAATGCATCCTTACCGGGCCAGGTTTTCAGTTCGACACGTTTGATATCGCCCGCGATCACCAGGAAGCTGAATGCGGCGACAAAGGCGTGAATACCGACATAGATCAGCGCGCCTTCAAAGGAGCCGCTGGTGGCGATGATGTAACCGATGGCGATAGGCGTCACGATGCCAGAGAAGTTACCGAACATGTTGAACAGACCGCCGCTCAGGCCACTGATCTCTTTCGGCGCGGTATCTGCCATCACTGCCCAGCCCAGCGCACCGATGCCTTTACCAAAGAACGCCAGTGCCATGAAGAACACCACCACCCATTCGGTATCGGTGTAGTTACACATCACCATCGAAATAGAGAGCAGCATGCCGAGCACGATCGGCGTTTTACGCGCGATATTCAGCGAGCCGGTTTTACGCATCAGCCAGTCGGAGATCACCCCGCCCAGTACGCCGCCGAGGAAGCCGCACACCGCCGGAATCGAGGCAATAAAGCCCGCTTTGAGAATCGACATGCCGCGCGCCTGTACCAGATAGACCGGGAACCAGGTGATAAAAAAGTAGGTTAAGGCGTTAACACAGTACTGACCGAGGTAGATACCCAGCATCATGCGTGACGTCAGCAGCTGTTTGATCTGGAACCACTTCTCGCTCCAGCTCACTTTGCGGCTATCCTTTTTGACATCCATGTTGATCAGCGCACCGCCCTGCTCCATGTACTCCAGTTCGGCTTTATTCACGCCTGGGTGATCGGTGGGATCGTGGATCACTTTCAGCCAGATGAAACTGAGGATGATGCCCAGGCCGCCCATGAACCAGAACACGTGCGCCCAGCCCACGGAAGAGACCAGCCAGCCCATGATGGGCGCGAAGATGACGGTGGCGAAGTATTGGGCCGAGTTGAAGATCGCCACGGCCGTGCCACGCTCCTGCGCCGGAAACCAGGCCGCGACAATGCGGCTGTTGCCAGGGAAGGAGGGCGCTTCGGCCAGTCCCACCAGGAAACGCAGAATAAACAGCGACATGATGATGCCGAAGCCGCTGAACAGATCGACGAACCCTTGCAAAAAGGTAAAGAGCGACCAGGTAAAGATGCTCCAGAAATAGACGCGTTTTGAGCCGAAGCGGTCAAGCAGCCAGCCGCCCGGAATCTGACCAATAACATACGCCCATGAGAAGGCTGAGAAGATATAGCCGAGTCCGACCGAATCGAGGCCAATATCTTTTGACATCGCCGAACCGGCAATCGAAATGGTTGCGCGGTCACCGTAGTTGAATGAGGTGACGATAAATAACATCACCACAATCCAGTAACGGGCATTGGTGCGTTTCTGCACCGTTTCCGCGGTCTGGCTGAAACTATTCATGATGCACTCCTGAAATATAGCGTGAGCTACATTCGCTCTGACTGCATACACATCGCGTTGGGTATCAGAGAGAAGTTGGGTTAAACACGGCGATCTTTTTGTTTTGGCAAACTTTATTTATCCATCCGGCGTCTGGCAGCCGCGGCAGGTAATACGTCCAGGCAACCTCTTTCGGATGAATAATACGTCGTGACAGATAACCTGACTTTGGCTAACGGAACTCAGTATAAGAACAGCCTGTGGCGATCACATTGGCGCATCGCCCTGGAATAATCGCCTTATTGAAGTGATTGTCTGGCGGATGCACAAAAGCCTGCGGTATAGCTCACGAAAGTGGCAAATACCCGTGCAAAATCCGCCCCGGATAACGCTTTCCCCCGCTGTTTGTGAGGGTCTTCACTTGCTTTTGGATAATCGACCCAAAACAGCGAGACGAATTGCCTTAATGGTGGTCATTTGCACAATGCGCGACCCGCCCCGCCTCCCTATACTGAAGCTGGCAAACAAGGGCGTGACAGGTCAGATCATTACAGCGTGCCGCACAAGTACGGTACGACAGACGGGAAGGTGAGCGATGAACCCAAAAACAGATGAACAACCGCTCTATATCAAAGTCCATGAGCACGACAATGTGGCGATTGTGGTTAACAGCCTCGGTCTGCCAGCCGGTACGCAGTTTGCGGATGGCCTGACCCTCACAGAGCATGTGCCGCAGGGCCACAAAGTGGCGCTGAGCGCGATTAATCAGGGTGCAGAGATCGTGCGTTATGGCGAAGTCATTGGCTATGCATTGCGGGATATTGCCCAGGGCAGCTGGATTGATGAGTCACTGGTCGCGCTGCCGGAAGCCCCTCCGCTGGAGAGTCTGCCGTTAGCTACTCAGGTTCCACCTGATTTGCCGCCGCTGGAGGGCTATACCTTTGAAGGTTACCGCAATGCGGATGGCAGCGTAGGCACGCGTAACCTGCTCGGCATCACCACCAGCGTCCACTGCGTGGCCGGTGTGGTGGATCATGTCGTACAGATCATTGAACGGGATTTACTGCCGCGCTATCCGAACGTGGATGGTGTGGTTGCCCTGAACCACCTTTATGGCTGTGGTGTGGCGATCAACGCACCCGCGGCGGTCGTGCCGATTCGCACCATTCATAACCTGGCGCTGAATGCGAATTTCGGCGGCGAAGTGATGATCGTCAGCCTCGGCTGTGAAAAGTTACAGCCAGAGCGTCTGCTGACTGGCACCCCCGACGTGCAGGCGATTTCGCTGGACGATCATGACATCGTGCGTCTGCAGGATGAAAAGCTGGTGGGCTTTGGCGCGATGGTCAATGAGATTCTGCAGGTGGCGGAGCGTCATCTCCAGCGGCTGAATCAGCGCCAGCGCGAAACCTGCTCCGCAGCAGAACTGATTGTCGGCATGCAGTGTGGTGGCAGCGATGCGTTTTCGGGCGTGACGGCAAATCCGGCAGTGGGCTTCGCCTCTGATCTGCTGGTGCGTTGCGGTGCCACCGTGATGTTCTCGGAAGTCACTGAAGTGCGTGATGCGATTCACCTGCTGACGCCGCGGGTGATTAATCAGGAAGTCGGTAAGCGCTTACTGGAGGAGATGGCCTGGTATGATAATTACCTCGACCAGGGCCAGACCGATCGCAGCGCTAACCCGTCGCCGGGCAATAAAAAAGGCGGGCTGGCGAACGTGGTGGAAAAAGCACTTGGCTCGATCGCAAAATCGGGACGCAGCGCCATTGTTGAAGTGCTCTCGCCCGGCCAGCGGCCCACGCGACGCGGATTGATCTACGCGGCCACGCCCGCCAGCGATTTTGTCTGCGGTACACAGCAGCTGGCATCCGGTATCACCCTGCAGGTGTTTACTACTGGTCGCGGTACGCCTTACGGTCTGGCCGCGATTCCGGTGATCAAGATGGCGACGCGTAATGCGCTGGCAGAGCGCTGGCACGATCTGATGGACATCAATGCCGGGACGATTGCTACCGGTGAAGAGAGTATTGAGCAGGTGGGCTGGCGACTGTTTGAATTGATTCTGGATATCGCCAGTGGCAGAAAGCAGACCTGGTCCGATCGCTGGGGCATTCGTAATCAGCTGGCGGTGTTTAACCCGGCGCCTGTCACCTGATAGTGCACTCAACCGATATCGCCGTGCGCGCACTACAGGCTTATCTCTGTTAAGGCAGAGATAAGCCTGGCCTTGCAATCAGAGCTGCGCGCCCCAGGCTTCAACCCACGGCGAGGTAACCGCCTCCGGTTCCGGATTTTCAGTGGCATCAACCAGTAACACCTCACCAACCCGCTGAGCGCCCTGCTCCTGCAGCAGCGCGTCAAAGGTTTTACCCGCGCCACAGAAATGGTCATAGCTGCTGTCACCCAGCGCAATCACGCCATAGCGCAGCGCGGGCTGATGACCGAGCTGATCTTTAATCGCATGGAACAGACCTGAAATCGTGTCGGGAAAATCGCCATGCCCGGTAGTAGAAGTGACGATTAACGCCACGTCGCTGGCATAGTTTTGCCAGTCAGCCAGCGTCGGATCGTCAAACACCGTTACGCTGTGCCCCTGCTGCTGCAGAATGGGCTCTGCTTCTTCCGCGACCAGCAGCGCATTGCCATATACCGTACCTACAAAAATGCCAATCTTAGCCATCTGCTTTCTCCGTTATTCTGAAACGTTATCCTGTCCTGGCGCTGCGTCAAACTCAACCCGCGGCACCTCAGGAATGCGATCCTGCCAGCCAAACTGGTTCATCAGGTTCTGCCAGACGCCATCCAGTCCGGCGCGAAGCAACAACGGTTCACCGGTCACCGGATGAGTTAATGCCAGGCTGCTGGCGTGCAGCATCAGGCGGTTAGCGCCAAAATGTTCGGCAGCACCCCGGTTCTGACGCAGATCGCCGTGCGCCGAATCGCCAATAATCGGATGACGCAGGTGTGACATATGACGACGCAGCTGATGCTTGCGACCGGTTTTAGGGGCCAGTTCAACCAGGCTATAACGCGAAGTGGGATAACGGCCAATGCCGACCGGCATCTCGACCGTTGCCAGTGACTGATAATCGGTGACCGCGGGCTGTGCGGTGCGCGCTTCCGTGGCGTGTTTATCGGCAATTTTATCCAGCTCTTCCACCAGCGGATAATCGAGCGTCCCGCTGCTCTCCAGCCAGCCGCGAACCACAGCGTGGTAGGTTTTCTGCATCTGGTGCTGTTCAAACTGCAGGGAAAGCAGACGTCCGACTTCACTGGAGAGCCCCATCAGCAGTACCCCTGACGTGGGCTTGTCGAGACGATGCGCCGTAAACACATGCTGCCCAATCTGATCACGAACGGTCTGCATCACAAACACCGTTTCATGGCGATCCAGCCAGCTGCGATGAACCAGCCAGCCGCTGGGCTTGTTGACGGCAACCAGCCACTCATCCTGATAGAGTATCTCCAGCATCAGTGGGCAGCATCCGTGATTAACGCATCAAGTTGACGCAGGGTCAGCAACAGCGGCGCAATACCCGGCTGGTCAGGCACCAGAGCCACCTCATAATAGGGGGCCACGGCAAAATTTTGTGGTAACGGATGTCGGGCCGCAATCAGGGCATGCATCCGCGGGACTAACACCCACTGGAGCCACTGCAGCGGCTCCAGCGTATCCAGGCAAAAGGGTTCACGGCTCTCGAGCGCCCCCTCGGCCGGCGGGGTACTCTGCCAGAGATGGTGCTCACGCATCACCGCTTCCAGTTGTTCCAGCCGTTGCGTAATTAGTTGTTCAGGCGTCATGCGCCACCTCCGCGAGCAGTCAAAAATGGGCGGCAAGCATATCACTAGTTGGCACAGGCACAAAAAAAGGGAGCACTGTATAAACAGTGCTCCCGGTTCGTTTGCAGCCATCCCGCCACGTTAATGCTCCCTGCTCTTCCATGACAACTTGTCCAGTGCGAACTCCTGTCGCGCATCGTCCTGATGTATCCTTAGCATCCTGGCCCACCACCTCTTCTGAGGGGGTTCTCATTCTCCATCCTGGAGGTGTCCCTTGCTCAATCCTGAGCGATCCTGTTTCGTCCTGAAACCTTCCGTGTGCCGTAAGCTCCGTTACGTTCCTGCCTCATGGCTTATCATCATCCTGACGATATCTTTTTCCTGAGCCTCCTGCAGTGCGAAACATTTTGACAGAACTCGTTACGCGCACAAGGTACTCACAGCAGAACTTTACGAAATGTGCGGCGTAAATTCAGATAAACGCCATTAAGTTGATGATTCACAATATTTTTACATCTCAGCCTTCCGGAAGGCTCACCTGTTATATAGCGATCTCTCACAGCACATGTAAGAGATGTCTCACAAGATCAGGGGCAAATCACTGCAACTCAGATGATAACCGGTTGTAATGACTTAAGAAATATCTCAAGCGTTTCCGCTAATTTCACACGCTGTTTACCACCAGGCTGCTCCATAATCACTTCGCCGCTGAGATTAGAAAGCGAGATGATCTCCTGTTCTGACTCGGTGGTAGCGATAAACAGCGTAGGCGACTGTTTAAGGCGGCGCTGCATCACCAGATGCCCGATCAGATTCTCCTGTAGCCGCAGGAAATCATCCTCACTCCAGACCTGTAAGAGTGTCAGCTGATTCTCACCAAAACTGGCCTGCATATCACCGGCAAACTGCGTGGTATAGAAAGCCGTGATCTGCGGCTGGAGCTGGATGTCGATCGCCCGCTCAACCGCATCCAGCGTCTGTGGCAGAGTAAAAGGCTGCGGCTGCCAGACGACCCGCTGATCGCGATCCTCCAGGGCACAGGGCGAAGGTACGCCAAAGAGATCGCTGCTGGCCGGCGCATGCCCGGCCTGCTGAAGCCAGTGCTGGCAGTATCGGGTGGTAAAGTCGCGCAACGCGGCGGCAGTTTGCTGCATCATTCATATTCTCACTTCTGATGGGTTACACTTAGCCACTTTGATTAATTTTGGTGGTAACCGCAATGACTACTCACGAACAGGATCAGGCACTCAGCAACCTGACGCTGGGCAAACCCACAGCCTATCACGATCATTATGACAACAGCTTACTGCAGGCGGTGCCGCGCAGCCTGAATCGTGAACCCCTTGGCCTGTTTCCCGACAGCCTGCCCTTTACCGGCAGTGATATCTGGACCCTGTATGAACTCTCGTGGCTCAACAGCAAAGGTCTGCCACAGGTTGCCGTTGGCGAAGTGGTGCTCGATGCGCAGAGCCGCAACCTTATCGAGTCAAAAAGCTTCAAGCTCTACCTTAACAGTTTCAACCAGACCCGCTTTGCCGACTGGGGCGAGGTTCGTCAGACGCTGGAGCGGGACCTGAGTGCCTGTGCTGAAGGTGAAGCGCGGGTCGCGCTGTTCCGTCTCAATGAAGTGGAAGGTCAGCCCATCGGCCATTTTGAGGGGTGTTGTATTGATGAGCAGGATATCGCAATAGAGGATTATCGCTTCAATGCTGACTATCTGGCCGATGCTGCGGGCAGCGAAATCGTTGAAGAGACGCTGGTCAGCCACCTGCTCAAGTCAAACTGTCTGATTACCAATCAGCCCGACTGGGGCTCCGTGATGATTCGTTATAAAGGCCCGCGTATCGACCGTGAAGCGCTGCTGCGCTATCTGGTCTCATTCCGCCAGCACAACGAATTTCACGAGCAGTGTGTCGAACGCATTTTTAATGATGTGATGCGTTTCTGTCATCCGGAAGCGCTGACGGTCTATGCACGCTACACCCGTCGTGGCGGGCTGGATATCAATCCATGGCGCACCAATGTGCCCTTCTCGCCCGGTTTTTCGCGGCTGGTCCGTCAGTAGTTTGCGAGACTTCTCGCAGGCTGCGTGCACTAAGCGCAGTTCCGCTTGAGCTGTGCGGGCCGACAAGGCTACTCTGGTGATGGCGGCTACCTGCGGGTTGCCGACCAGGGATTTTCGTCACTGCCGTTGCAGTGCCAACACGCACCCAGGCGGGTGTAAAGGAGTTCATTTGATTACCCATATCAGCCCTCTTGGCTCGATGGATCTGCTTTCACAGCTGGAAGTCGATATGCTCAAGCGCACAGCCAGCAGCGACCTCTACCAGCTGTTTCGCAACTGCTCTCTTGCCGTGCTTAACTCCGGCAGCCAGACTGACAGCAGCCAGGAGCTGCTCTCCCGCTTTGAAAATTTCGACATCAATGTGTTGCGCCGTGAGCGCGGCGTCAAACTGGAGCTGATCAATCCACCGGAAGAGGCGTTTGTGGATGGCCGCATCATCCGTTCACTGCAGGCTAACCTGTTTGCGGTGCTGCGTGACATCCTGTTTGTCAGCGGTCAGCTCAACATGCCGGGTCGGTTCACTGCGGCTGAAGAAAATGACTCCGCCACTATCACCAACACCGTGTTTTCCATTCTGCGTAACGCGCGGGCGCTGCATATCGGCGAGTATCCCAACACCGTGGTCTGCTGGGGCGGTCACTCGATCAACGCCGTTGAGTACCAGTATTGCCGCAATGTCGGAACTCAGCTTGGACTGCGTGAACTGAACATCTGTACCGGCTGCGGGCCGGGCGTGATGGAAGCGCCAATGAAAGGGGCCGCCGTAGGCCATGCTCAGCAGCGCTATCGTGACAGCCGCTTTATCGGCCTGACCGAACCCTCCATCATTGCGGCTGAACCGCCGAATCCGCTGGTGAATGAGTTGATCATCATGCCGGACATCGAAAAACGTCTGGAAGCTTTTGTGCGCATCGCCCATGGCATTATCATTTTCCCGGGCGGCGTAGGGACCGCAGAAGAGTTGCTCTATCTGCTGGGCATCCTGATGAATCCGCAGAACAGCGATCAGGTATTACCGCTGATCCTGACCGGGCCGGAAGAGAGCGCCGACTACTTCCGCGTGCTGGATGATTTCATCGTTAACACGCTGGGCGAACAGGCGCGTAAGCATTATCAGATCATCATCAACGATGCAGCCGAAGTGGCGCGTCTGATGAAGAAAGCGATGCCGCAGGTAAAAGAGAATCGTCGCGAAACCGGCGATGCTTACAGCTTTAACTGGTCGATTCGCATTGAACCCGATCTGCAGGTGCCGTTCCTGCCAACCCATGAAAACATGGCGAATCTCAATCTCTACACCAATCAGCCACCCGAAAAGCTGGCTGCTGACCTGCGCCGCGCCTTCTCAGGTATCGTAGCCGGTAACGTCAAAGAGATGGGCATCCGCGAAATCCGCGAGAAGGGACGCTACAAACTGCATGGCGACCCCGACATCATGCACCGCATGGATGAGCTGCTTCAGGGATTCGTTGCACAGCAACGCATGAAACTGCCAGGCACCGCCTACATTCCCTGCTACGAAATTATCAAATAAACCAGGAGGCAGCCCCCGGGCTGCCCATACTCTCATGGCTCTTCATCTTGTTATTGTTGACGCGTTGAATCTGATTCGCCGTCTGCATGCGGTACAGGGCTCACCCTGTGTCGAAGGCTGCGTGGCCGCGCTGCGCCAGATACTGGGTCACGCCCATCCGACTCATGCGGTGGCGGTGTTTGATGGCGAAGCACGTCATCAGGGCTGGCGTCATCAGCTGCTACCCGATTACAAAAGTGGTCGCCCGCCGATGCCAGACGATTTACAGGCAGAGATGCCGGCGTTACAGGAGGCCTTTCGCGCCGCAGGCGTAAGCTGCTGGATAGCGGGCGAGGATGAGGCGGACGATTTAGCGGCGACGCTGGCGGTGAAAATGGCTCAGGCCGGACATCAGGCCACCATTGTTTCAACCGACAAAGGCTACTGTCAGCTGCTGGCACCCGAGATCCGCATCCGCGACTACTTCCAGAAACGCTGGCTTGATCTGCCTTTTATCGAGGCTGAATTTGGTGTGGCGCCACAGCGGTTACCCGACTACTGGGGGTTGTGCGGCATCAGCAGCAGTAAAATTCCGGGCATCACCGGCATCGGTCCGAAAAGCGCGAAACAGCTGCTGACAGAGTTTCACACGCTTGAAGGGATCTATCAGCAACTGGATCAGGTGCCAGCCAGATGGCGGGAAAAGCTGGCTGAGGGTCAGCAGATGGCAGAGATCAGCCGTCAGGTCGCAACCCTGAAGCGGGATCTGGTATTGCAGGGCAATCTGAATACGCTGCGTTATACCGGCTGAGTGCCCCTGCACTCAGCCCGGCGATTAACGTTCGTCGCGACGACCACCGGCAGCCGCCCAGATTCGGCGCACATGTACCGTCACCTCTTCGCGGTCATGATAAAGCTGGCGGGCGCGAATCTGCACGTTAATGCCATTATCATCGAATCGTTCCTGCATCATGGCCAGATTCTGCGTCACCTCTTCATAGCGCTTTTTCATGGGCAACTTAAGGTTGAAGATCGCTTCACGGCACCAGCCGTTGACCAGCCAGTCGGTCATCAGGTTAGCCACGCGCACCGGCTTCTCCACCATGTCACACACCAGCCAGCTGATGTTGGTGCGTGGCGGACGGAATTTAAAGCCATCTGCTTTCTCGTGCATCACCTGGCCCGTATCCATCAGGCTCGGTGCCATCGGTCCGTTGTCCACCGCATACACCATCATGCTGCGCTGAACCAGCTGATAGGTCCAGCCGCCCGGACAGGCACCGAGATCCACGGCGTACATGCCGCTGGCTAAACGCTCATCCCACTCATCCGCAGGGATAAAGACGTGAAACGCCTCCTCCAGCTTAAGGGTGGAACGGCTTGGCGCATCGGAGGGGAACTTAAGGCGTGGAATACCCATGTAAAACGGCGAGCTGTTTTCCCGGATGGAGTAGCCGACGTAACAGGTGCCCGGTGCGATGAAAAACACATGCACGACCGGGCGTTTCGGGCTCTCATAATTCAACAGGATCTTGCTTTCACGCAGTGCCGAGCGCAGCGGCACGGTGAACTTGCGGCAGAACTTAGTCAGCTCTTTGGCTTCGTTGGTGTCTGGCACTTCAACACGCAGTTCGCCGCCCTTTTCCACTACGCCGGTCAGCATGCCGACAATCGGGGTAATGCGATCTTCCTGCGGCAGGTCACGCAGCATTTCGCCGACGACCAGCATCTGACGGGCAAAAATCAGCTCGTCAAACGGCAACTCACGTGCCAGCCGCTCGGCATCTTCAAACTGATAGCACTCAAACAGCACGTAGCCAGAGTCATCTTTAACCCGTGGAAAGCCGTAGATTTCACGTTCAGCCGCTTTGGCGCTGATTTCCGCCGCACACTCTTTTTCAAAACCGGGACGACAATAGAGTAAAACTTTATTCATGGCGTTCTGCCTTTCGTTTAAGACGCAGCGCGCCAATCAACATCAATACCCAACCGGCGAGGAAACAGACCCCGCCCACGGGTGTGATAAAAACCCAAAACTTCAGATGTGACAGCGCCAGACAATAGAGGCTGCCACTAAACAGCACGGTGCCGAGCGCCATCAGCGCACTGCTCCAGTAAAACCAGATATTGGCGCGGCGTAACATCGCAGCACCCAGCCCCATCACCGCTAAGGTGTGATAAGCCTGATATTCCAGCCCGGTATGAATCCAGGCCATTTCAGCCGCACCAAGCGACTGACTCAAAACGTGGGCACCAAATGCGCCAAAAGCCACCAGCAGAAATCCGCTGATAGCCGAAAAAACAAACATGGCACGACTGGACATTAACCGATCCTCAGAGTCCTTTTGCATCTGAATGCAAATAAATCAATATGTTATTGTTGATAGCGAAAGCGGAATTTTTCTTGTTCGGTTGCAGCTTTTTCCAGGATCCACTGTCGGAAGGCGGCTATTTTACCCAGTTCTGCCTGACTGTCATGACAAACCAGATAAAAAGCGTTTTTACTGACTAATACATCATTAAACGGGCAGATTAATCGCCCGGCTTCTATTTCGCTCTGCGCCATGACGTTATTCGCCAGCGCCACGCCCTGACCATGAATCGCCGCCTGCAATACCATGGCGCTGTGGCTGAAGATTGGCCCCTGCTGCACATTGATATGCTGCAGGCCCAGTTGCCGGATATAAGATTGCCAGTCCCGGCGGGAGGCATCATGCAGCAGAGTAAAACGCGACAGATCCATCGGCGTTTTTAGCGGATTATCCCCGGTCATCAGCGACGGTGAACAGACAGGCAGCAGATATTCGGCGTAGAGTTTTTCAACCCGCAGGCCGGGCCAGTTACCCCGACCGTAAAAAATCGCCACGTCGACATCGTCGGCCAGTTTCTCTTCGTCGCGGTCAACCGCCTGGATACGCACGTCGATTCCCGGATAAGCCATATTAAAGCTGGAGAGGCGGGGAACCAGCCACTGAATGGCAAAGCTCGGCAGTAAACTGACGGTCAGCGCCCCCTTGGCGCTGCGCGCCTGCAGTTTGCGGGTCGCTTCGTTGATTGCCGAGAAAATCTCTTTGATGTCGAGATAGTAGCTTTGTCCTTCTTCGGTCAGTAATAGCGAACGATTCCTCCGGCGAAATAGCTTTAACCCCAGAAAATCTTCCAGAGATTTAATCTGATGGCTTACAGCAGCCTGGGTGACAAACAGCTCTTCTGCGGCTTTGGTAAAGCTTAAATGGCGTGCAGCTGCATCAAAAACACGCAGTGCGTTGAGAGGAGGAAGGCGTTTCGACATGGTTTTCCGTATCCGGATCGGCAAAAAATACGCTGGCTTATACAAAGCGTTTACGTATTAGAATTTTTAATCCGAGGCATTATAATTTGTCCGTTGAGGAACCTCCAGCAAATACCTATAGTTGCCGCACTTCCTGAGCCGGAACGAAAAGTTTTTAGATTTGTGAGTGAGTTCGCAGATTTTCTGAAAGCTTTTGGCTTGTGGTCGTGATGTTGTGTTTGCAATTTTTGATCCGACGATTGCGGATCGAACTCTTAATTCCTGTAGATTTACCCTGTCTGTCCATAGTGATTTTTAAATAGCACCGCAAATTGCGGTGCTTTTTTTTTGCTGCTTAGTTGCCAGACTCTACCATCTCTTTGACATCAGAGCGGTTGATTTGCTGCTCGTTGCCATTCGCATCTTTATAGCTGATCATGCCGGTATCGTTATCGACTTTAGGCTTGCCGGCAGCCACAATGGTGCGACCATCATTGGTATGCATCACGTAATTGCTTGAACAGGCACTCAGGGTAAAAGCCAGGGTACACACGGCCAGTACTGCGGTTAATTTTTTCATCTGCTATCTCCTTGTAGATTGATTGCATCAAACCACCCGCGTTACGCTAACCAGAGGCAGCCGATAAGTGAGATCGACTAGTAAACGTCCGATCGTTATGCGGGTTTGGTTCAAACCTTGCAATATTCAGCATAACGCGCTTTTCCAGCTTTGCCAGACGCAGACCATTCTTTCAGTGTGGTCCTAATTTTTCTTATCATGGACCAGGCATGACCGCATTCAATCCCACCGCATTTCGCCAGCAGTTTCCCGCACTCGCCGACGCAGGCGTTTATCTCGACAGCGCAGCGACCACGCTGAAGCCGCAGGCCGTCATTGACAGCACGCAGCAGTTTTACAGCCTCAGCGCGGGTACAGTCCATCGCAGCCAGTTTGCCGCCGCCCAGGCCTTAACCCATCGCTATGAGCAGGCGCGCAACCAGGTTGCCCGCTGGCTTAACGCCGCTGACGATCGTGAGATTGTCTGGACGCGCGGCACCACCGAAGCGATAAACCTGGTGGCAAACAGCTGGCTGCGCCCGCGCTTACAGCCTGGTGATGAGATTCTGGTCAGCGAGGCAGAACACCACGCCAACCTGGTGCCCTGGCTGATGGCTGCGCAGGCGTGCGGTGCCCGCGTCGTAAAATGGCCGTTAGGCGCGGATCGCCTGCCGGATATCAGCCAGCTGCCCGC
>Ga0308170_10002718_pt1 | contig 15003 bp, 13 predicted proteins | sample PhyBR2_2_FD_202136 | JGI IMG/M metagenome (GOLD analysis project Ga0308170, IMG submission 202136) | Phyllosphere microbial communities from UC Gill Tract Community Farm, Albany, California, United States - DLSLSB.R2 | ecosystem: Host-associated > Plants > Phyllosphere > Unclassified | place... | reverse complement strand
AAGGGATCGGTTGCTGCAAGCTGTCGATCAACCGCGCGCAGAATCGGTCGATCTCGGTGCTGTGCTCGACCCCGTTGAGCACCACCACGAATTCGTCACCGCCCAGCCGTGCCACCAGATCGTGCTCGCGAGTGCTGTCGCGCAGCCGCTGGGCGACCTCCAGCAGCACCGCATCGCCCGCTGGATGGCCGAGCGAATCGTTGATTGGCTTGAAGTTGTCCAGGTCCACCATCAGCAGGGCCAACGGCGCGGAATGCTCCTTGGCCAACAAAGCATCATCCAGGTAGCGCGCCAATTTGTTGCGGTTCGGCAGGCCCGTCAACGCATCGTGCAGCGATAGATGCTGGACCTGGGCATGGGCCGCCACCTCATCGGTGATATCGCTGGCAGTGCCGCGATACCCCGCCACCGCGCCCTTATCGTAGATCGGCCGCGCCGACACCCGACAGAAACGCAATTGCCCGGAATGCTCGCGGTAGGAACAGCGCAAGTGGCTGGTGCTCTGCTCCAGCGTCAACTTGCTCAGCCACAGGGCAATCGGCGTGGTGTCGCAATACAACAGTTGCTCAAGGTCTTGTCCCAGCCATTGCTGGTGGGAATATCCCGTAACGGTATTGAAGCGTCCCGACAGATAAGTGATGCGTCGTTCGTCGTCGACTTCCCAGATCCAGTCGGAGGCGGCCTCAGCCACTGCCCGAAAGCGCTCTTCGCTGGCCTCCAGGGCCCGGGTGGACGTCTCCAAGCTGTCGTAGCTGGCATCCACGTGCCGAGCCGTGCGCAGGGCGTAGCGAAAAAAATAGGCGGTCAACAAAGCCAGGACCAGCAGAGCGCCACCCAGCAGCGGCACCAGGGACCAGAGCAATTGCTGGCCGGGCCGTTCCAGCCGGGACACCAAACTGTAGCCAGTGCTGTCGAGCGGCACGGCGGGCTGGCCCGGTTCCAGCTCGGTGTCCTTCTTGAGATTCAAGTCGGTGAGGCCGAAGCTCTTGCCCAACTTGCGCAGCTTGACGGGGGTCAGTTGATCGACAAACAGCAGGACTGAGGTGCCTTCGGGCTTTACCTGGGGGCGCTCGTCATTGGGCAGTATCACCGAAGCCGTGACGACAGCCGGCCAGCCTTCGAACAAGGTGTAGCGGATCGCCGGCACCGTCAGGTCGGGCTGCCCTTGCAGGTGCTGTACCAGATCCTCCAATGGCGTGTCCATGTAGGCCGCCGCCGCGTCGGCCTGGACATACCTGCCCCGCACCACCGTGTACTTGGTGCGCTGCCGGTCAATGACAAACACACCTTCGTATTCGTCATTGGTGAACAGGGTCTTGCCCATATTCTGTTCGGCATAGGCCCACTGCACATCGACTTCGCCGTTGAGGTGGTCATAGGCGGTGGTCCAATAGGCGTAGCTGGCGATGTAGTTTTTCGAGGCAGTGATGCGATTGTCGAGGGCGCGCTCGGTGTAGAAAAGGGTTTTTCGCACGTCTTCTTCGTCCAGCTTATGGGCGATGTTGAACAGCGCGAAAACGGCTACCAGGACGCCCAGGACAAACAGTCCCGCGACACTCGCCACCAGGCGACGGGTAATGGGGGTGTGGCGCGTGATGTTTGAGGGGGTATCGGCAGCGGAATCCATTGGCCTGCTCCTATCCTGTCAACGCTGGCTTCGACGGTGAGAACGGCGAGAGTCGTTGGCGAGTTCGCAAGATTGCGACAAGGCCGGCACGCTCCGGCGTTTCGCCAGCGAAGTCCTGAGCAATGGACCGCCACGAACCGTCGATGATTCCAACCGATCTCAGCGATCCGAGCGCTCCAGCGCATCGAGCCCGCCTTCCAACGACAACACTGCCACACGATTGCGGCCGCTGTGCTTGGCCTGGTAAAGCGCCGCGTCGGCCCGTTGGATAAACACCTCGACGCTGTCCAGGCTGCTGGGCACGAAGGCATAGCAGCCCAGGCTCACCGTCAGGAAACCGGTGGGAGAGCCGGAATGGGCGATGTGCTTGTCGATGACCCTATGGCGGATCTGCTCGGCCAGCGCCATGGCCCCGTGAAGATTGGTATCTGGCAGCAACACCGCGAATTCTTCGCCACCGTAACGCACCGCCAGGTCAGCCTTGCGATGGCAGCAGTCCTTGAGCACCGTCGCCACTTGCGCCAGGCAATGGTCCCCGGCGACATGCCCGTAGGTGTCGTTGTAGCGCTTGAAGAAATCGATATCGACCATGATCAGGCTCAACGGGCTGCGCTGGCGGGCACCGCGCCCAAACTCGATGTCCAGCGCGCGCTCGAACAATCGCCGGTTCGCCAGGCCCGTCAGGCTGTCATGGGTGGCGATCAGTTCCAGCGCTTGCTGGGCCTCGCGCAGGTCTGCTTCGATCCGCTCGCTGTTGCGCACCTGGCGTACGAATACCCAGCCGAACAGGCAAATCCCCAGGACCACCAGGGCCACGATGAGGCTCGATTTAAAGGCCCTGTCATGCCAGCCTGCCAGAATCGCGTCTTCGGACATGGCGGCGGTGACCACCAACGGATAAGCCTGCAGATGTTGATGCCCATACAGCCTGACAATGCCGTCAACGTCGGACCGGATCATTGCATCGCCAGACATCCCCGTTGCCAGGTCATGCTTGAAAATATGCTCCTCCACCAGCGGACGACCAATCCGCGCCTCATCGAAGGGCCGGCGTGCCAGCAATGTCCCATCGGACAATGCCAGGCTCATCTCACCCTGATCGTCCAGGCTGAAGCTTTTGAAGAATCGATCGAAGTACGACATCTTGATCCCGGCCATCAGCACGCCCTGGAAGTTGCCGTCCTGGTCATTCAGGCGTCGTGAAATCGGGATGATCCAATCGCCGTTCTGGCGACTGCGAATCGCCGGCCCGACATGGCCGATCAACGACGCGTTCTGTTGGTGGAAAGTGAAATACTCGCGATCCGCCACCCCCGCCCCTCTTTGCAAATATTCGAAAGAGGTGGTGACCCAGTGACCGTTCTTATCGAACAGGAACAAACCGTGCAATTGCTCCAGCGACTGCACGCGCCGGGCAAAGGTTTGTTGCAAGCGTGGCTGTACAGCCTGGCCGAAACCATCGACCTGAATCCAGTCCGCCAGGCTGGCGAGGACCAGATCGGCCTGAAGAAACGTGTCCTGGGCCTGCTGCGCCATGGCCCGGGTAAGGTTGGCCGAGGCGATTTTGGCCGATTGCAAGTCATAACGACGGGACTGCTCCAACTGCAGGTAGAGCAAACCACAAAGGCACAGGCACACCGCAGCGATAAACGTCACCGCTGCCTTGAGTAAAGGCAGGCGTTTGAGGGTACCGCCAGAGGCGTGGAACGGATCGATGATGGGGACTGGCAAGCGAATTCCTGAAGAGGACAAAGCATGAGCAATTCGCCCAAAGCCCCCAATATCCGTGAGCTTATCCTACCGTTTGTGAGGCGGCAATTTGCCTTTGTCGCGCAGCCGATGGGTGGCTGAGTGGATCCAAAATTCGGCATGAAAGTCGCTGAAAGCGGGGTATTTCGGCGGAGATTGGTTATTGGCGTTCCCCCTCTTTTATCGTACCGGCGGCACGCGGATCTCCCCGGCCCGGCATTGCGTCCTGACGCCCTTGCCGCAAGCGGTGAATGCCAGGTCCTTGTCCAGGCACACTCGCACTTCCGACAGCTGCGGACCGCTGCAGATCACCACAATGCCATCGGCGGCGATACCTGGATTGCTTCGACGAAACAGTCGGACAATCTCGTCGGCCTCGAAATAGGTCGATGAGCTGAAGGGCTGCAGCTGTGGTGGAATTTTCACTGCGCCGAGGGCCTGGTCGGAGGCCGCCAGGTAGCCCATGGCGCCGAGGCCAGTGCAACTGCCATGCTTGGCCCATTCATGGGCAAGCAGCTTGGGAGTCGCAAACAACGTCAGGCCTTTTTTCCGTTCGACGGCGCTCATCGGCACCTGGGGAGCACAGGATTGCGGCCAGCCACCCTTGCTGTACTGCGGCCAGAGACCGTGCAGCACAAAGCCGTAGCCTTTGCCGGAACACTGCGCATCCTCGCGGTGAGTAAGGCAGAACGTCGGGGACCAGGACAGCGCCAGCACGTAGTAATCGAATAGCCCCGCCACGGAGGGCGCCCGAGCGTTGGCGGATTCGCGGGCGTTGCCCGTACCGATGCTGCCCAGGCTCAGCAAAATCAGCACGACGATGGCAAGACGTTGCTTCATTGACCCACTCCTTGGGGCGACTGCGCAAAACGGGATGATCCGTCGATGATGATTCAACCTTGTATTTCACGGTTTTGAAGAGCTGTTTTTTACAAGCAAACCTCGCCGGGGGCTATCTAAATTGCGTAACGCCCCCTAACTTAGATCGCCTTTGATTGCCAAGGGCCCTCGCCGACCATGAACAGACCGCCCCAATCCGTCGACGCCCTGACTCGCCCCGCGACCGTCAGCTTGCGAGAAGCTTTCTGGTTCTGGCTCAAGCTGGGCTTCATCAGTTTTGGCGGGCCGGCGGGACAGATCTCGATCATGCATCAGGAACTGGTGGAGCGCCGACGGTGGATTTCCGAGCGGCGCTTCCTGCATGCGCTCAATTACTGCATGTTGTTACCGGGACCTGAAGCCCAGCAGTTGGCAACGTACCTGGGTTGGCTGATGCACCGCAGCTGGGGCGGGGTCATCGCAGGGGCGTTGTTTGTCCTGCCTTCGCTGTTCATTCTCATCGCATTGTCTTGGCTGTACGTCGCCTTCGGAGAAGTGCCGATAGTGGCGGGTGTTTTCTATGGCATCAAACCGGCCGTGACGGCCATCGTGCTGCATGCCGCCCACCGTATCGGTTCCCGTGCACTCAAGAACGGTTGGCTGTTGGCGATCGCTGCGGCGTCATTCACCGCGATATTTGCTTTTAACCTCCCGTTCCCGCTGATCGTGCTAGGTGCGGCTGTCATCGGTTACTTCGGCGGACGCTGGGCTCCGGGCAAATTCAGCCAGGGCGGTCACGATGCCAAGCAGCAATCCTTCGGCCCGGCCTTGATCGACGACGACACGCCAACCCCGGATCACGCCCGTTTCAGCGCCTTCAGACTCGCTCGGCTGGTCGTCATCGGCGCCCTGCTCTGGGTATTGCCGATGGGGCTGCTGACGGCACTGTTCGGCTGGAGCGGGACCCTGACCCAAATGGCCTGGTTCTTTACCAAGGCCGCACTGCTGACGTTCGGTGGCGCCTATGCGGTTTTGCCTTACGTGTATCAGGGCGCCGTCGGACATTTCGGCTGGCTGACGCCGACGCAGATGATCGACGGCCTGGCCTTGGGCGAAACCACGCCCGGGCCACTGATCATGGTCGTGGCGTTCGTCGGTTTTGTCGGGGGTTATGTCATGCAGGTGTTCGGCCCCGAACAGGCATTCCTCGCTGGCGCCGTGGCGGCCACGCTGGTGACCTGGTTTACGTTCCTGCCTTCGTTTCTGTTCATCCTGGCCGGCGGCCCATTGGTCGAATCGACCCACAACGCGTTGAAATTCACTGCTCCGCTGACGGCGATTACCGCCGCGGTGGTCGGGGTGATCCTCAACCTCGCCTGTTTCTTCGGCTATCACGTGCTGTGGCCCAAAGGATTTTCCGGCGCGCTGGACTGGCCGTCAGCAATCATTGCCCTTGCCGCGGCCATTGCGCTGTTTCGCTACAAGCGCGGCGTTATCCAAGTGTTGGTGGCGTGCGGGTTGGCCGGGTTGGCGGTGCATTTGCTGCGCTAGGCAGACGGTGGCGACCACGATTGCGACATCGCCTCATGACCCAGCGCAAATGCCACCACCCCCTCATCGGCTAAGCTCAACCTATCATCTAGACAGGGAATCGACATGAGCAAGGCAGACCAGCTAGCGGCCAAACTGAGGCAAACCCAGCAAACCCGTGCCGACACCGACAATTGCGCCGACCTGGCAATCGAACATTGGCCCGCCCAGGTCTACGAGCTGTACCGTCAGATCGAAACGTGGCTGGCGCCGGTGTGCGAGGCCGGCCTGGATATCCGGCGCAACCCTACCCACGTGTTCGAAAGCCATTCCAGCGGTTCGACGTACCACTACGCCATCGATCAGTTGATCATCGAAGGCAACCATCGACGCATCACCCTTGACCCAATCGCGCGCTTCTCGGCCAAAGGAGACGGCTGCATCGAGATCCACATGAAAGGACAGGAGCATTGTCTTTTACGGACATTGGGCGAGCATGGCGATTCGTTGTGGCATATCCAGGCGCTGCGCTCGGCCGGACAACAGCCCGACCCCGTGGCGTTGGACGAGGACGCGCTGCTGTCATTGATCGAGGAAGGCCTGGGGCTATAACGCGAATGGGCAGCCCTGAGGCTGCCCATTGTTGTAGCGCAAAACCGCCTAGAGGCTGATCCGTGTGGTCGATTCGGGCACGGGATCAACAGGCTCCCTTCGCGTTGCCCCTGCCGTTTGCCGTCCCAGCAGAACACTCAGGGCGTCGTCGATCTCGTCAGCCGCGCCGTTTGCGTACCGCGCATCGGCCCAACCCCAGTAATGATCAGCCATCAGCCCACCCACCGCTTGCGCGCACAGCTCATCGCTGCTGATGCCCATCTTCCCGGCAGCTGTGATCACCGCCATAAGGGCCTGTTCCAATTGAGAAATTCTCTCGGTAGCCACAACTAATCAACTCGACTGATCGTTGAGCGAAGCTTACCAAGATATCAATGTGCCACCAACTCCAGGCGCCCAATGGTCATTCCAATCATTGCCTTTGGCGTTGGACCGGCGCGGCTGATCAGCCCGCCGTGTTGTAGCTCACTGCGCGGCGCAGCGATGAACAATCCCGACGTGCTGCGCGCGCCGCCAGAACACTCAGAACCGCAGCAACGCAGAGCACGGCGGCGCTGGTTTCGAAGGTCGCCTGGTGGCCACTCAGATCAAACAGAATGCCGCCCACTGTTGCACCCGCCGCGATAGCAAGCTGGACGATTGCGACCATCAGCCCGCCCCCCGCTTCGGCGTTATCCGGCAGCGTTCGCGCCAGCCAGGTCCACCAACCAACAGGGGCTGCCGTGGCCACCAGTCCCCAGAGGCCGAGCAGTAGGGTCGTGATCGTCGTCGACTGTGCAAACCACGTCAGGGCAATGGCGATTGCCGCCATCAACAGGGGAATGACCACGAGCGTTCGATATAGACCGTTCTTCAGGAATGCGCCGATCAGGAAGGTCCCCAGCAAACCTGCCATTCCGATCACCAGCAGCATGAAGGACAGCATGGGAACGCTCACCTGCGTCACCGTTTCCAGAAACGGTCGCAGATACGTGAACAGCATGAACTGGCCCATGAAGAACGCGCTGACCGCCAGCATGCCCAGCGCAACGGACGCGCGGGTCATTATCTTGAAGACGTTGCCACTGCCTTTCTTCGTCCGTGAATGCATGGAGGGCAGGCGTAACAGCAGCCAGACCAGCGCCACCGCTGCAACAGGCACGATGCAAAAAAACGCGCCCCGCCAACCGATGATCGCCCCGAGGAAGCTGCCCAACGGTGCCGCCACCACCGTCGCCAGGGCATTGCCGCCATTGACGACGGCCAATGCCCGCGGCACTTGATCGTCCGGTACCAGCCGCATGGCCGTGGCGGCCGACAGCGACCAGAAACCGCCAATCGCCACGCCGATCAACGCGCGGCCCAGCATGAACGTCGTGTAATTCGGAGCCAGCGCGACCACGGTTCCAGACACAATCATCAGCAGCGTCAATCCTGACAACAGCCACTTGCGGTCGACCCGGGCGGCAATCGAAGCGATGAACAGACTGGCAATCAAGGCGAAGGCGCCGGAGACGGCAATGCCTTGGCCGGCCTGCCCTTCGCTGACGTGAAGGTCAGCCGCAATCGGTGTCAGCAGGCTGACCGGCATGAACTCCGACGCAACAAGGGCGAACGCGGCGAGCGACATGGCGAGTACGGCACCCCAGGCGGGTTGGCCTGGTGGTTTCGGCAATGAGGTATCGGTCATTGGCATTGGACCTTTGAGTTTCTTGGTGGACTTGAAAATCGGCGGCGCACTTCGCGATCCCTGAAGGCCAGGTGTTGCCTGCGCAGGTTCGAACACGTATTGGGTAACGCCCTCCTGAGTCAGGTTGGATTGCATTCTCAAGGCCCGACCTGGATCACAGGTAGCGCAATGCACTGGTTTTTTTGCCCGATCCTATGAGTTCGTCTATTTCGTGTAGGCAGCGCTTCGCTTGGCGGGTTAATGTCCTGCCTATAGCTCTTAACCGGAATCCACCATGGCAAGCCAACGCAGATCCCTACAAGAGACGCTCGCCGACCTCATTGGCGCCCGTACCCCACAGCCGGGCGACTTTGAAATGCCGATTGCCGGGCTCAGCTTTTTCCGCCGTGAAGCCCCGGCGGCGCCCGTCATTTGCATGATCGAACCGAGCATCGTGCTCGTGGCTCAAGGCGTGAAGCAGGCATGGGTAGGCGGCAAGGCGTACGGGTACGATACCGGGCGCTTCCTCATGACCTCGCTGGATATTCCCGCCAACTCGGAAGTGTTGATGGCGAGCCCGGAGACGCCCTGTCTTGGGCTGGTCTTGAAGCTCGATCTGCGCATGGTTGCCGATCTGGTCGCTCAAGGGGGCCTGGCACCGCACCGTGATCGGCCCGTCGGGATCGGCGCGGGAATCGGCACCACAACGGCCGACTTGCTGGCGCCGTTCGTGCGCCTGCTGGCATTGCTCGATGAGCCCGAAGCGATTCCGGTACTGGCGCCGCTGATCCAACGTGAGATTCACTACCGACTGTTGATGAGCGACCAAGCCGCCCGCCTGCGGCAGATCGCTTCCGTGGACAGCCAGGGCTACCGGATCGCAAAGGCCATCGACTGGTTGAAGTTGAACTACACCGAGCCCGTGCGCGTTGAGGAGCTGGCGGCGCGCGTGCAAATGAGCGCCCCTACGTTTCACCACCACTTCCGCCAGCTCACAGCGATGAGCCCACTGCAATATCAAAAGTGGCTGCGATTGAACGAAGCAAAACGCCTGATGCTCAGCGAGCACCTGGACGTGGCAAGCGCGGCCTTCAAAGTGGGCTATGAAAGCCCTTCCCAGTTCAGCCGAGAATATGCCCGCCTGTTCGGCGCGCCGCCCAAGCGGGATATTGCGGCATTGCGTCAGCCGGACAGCAAGCGCGAGGTTGTTTGAATCATCGTGGCGAGGCTATGCATTCACGCAGATCCAGCCGTGGATACCCACAAATTGGGCATGTAGGGTCTAGAGGCGCTTGGTGATTAACAAGGGCTGAGATTTCATCGTATGGTTGAGCACACCCGTCCTGGCTGCAAGCCAAACGAAAGGGCTGACACAGGGTCTTTTTTATACATACAGAATATGCACCCGAACAGTCAAACCCTATCCAAACGGTATTACCCGGTCCGACGGGAAGGATTTGGAAAAGCGGTTAGCCGCTATGACTGAGGAGCTGCACAAGACGGTGGACGCATCTAAACCCGGTAAAGCCAAAGCATCGGTATGAACTGAAAAGATCCGATTTACGCTGGAGAAAGGCACTGCCTTAACTCAGTGCCTTCACCTGCACCGACAATAATCCGCTTACCCATTTTCTCTCCCACCTCCAACGCCTGTCCATCCCGCTGCTTCCCCCGCCGCGCCAAACCCACCAGTCGAGGAATCAAATCTCCTTCCGGTAAGTGCTGCCAGAATCTCCCCGGCATGTGCTGGCGCAGCGCCTGGGGATTGAGCCGCGCCGGGTTGAAGATGTGCCGGTAATAGGTCCGCCACAGCTCGGCGCCGGGATCTTCGGCGTGACGTGCCCATTGTCGCCATTGCTCGGGGCAATGGCGCTGGTAGTCCAGCCGCTGGCCATCGAAGCGGATGCCGTCGCGAGGCGTTGCGATCAGCCAGCGTTGTTTGCCTAGTCGATCGGCAAAATGCCCACTCGCGCTTTCAAGGATGTCATGGGCTGGCTGATGAAAAGACACCAGGTCCAGCTGCAATGACTCGGCTATCGCCGGCGGCAACGGGATGAAACGCACAAAGGCGTGCAGATGATGCGCTTCACGCTGGACCTGCTTGATCCGCCGCTGCAATTCACTGCCCAGGCGATCACCGGCCAGCATGGCGGTGCGGTCGCCATGCGCGACACGCCAGAGCACTTCGTACAGCAGGTTCCAGCGCTGCTCGCCCTGGTAACGCCCGGCCTGTTCGAGCTGAGCCAACAAGGCCGCCGGCACCCGCGTGCGGTACGGCCCTGGACCTTGGGGCAATGGCGTCGGCACAGCCAACAAGTCAGCCATGGGGCCTTGGGCCCATGTGACATCGCTCGGATCGATGCCATGGCCGAGCAGCGTCCGCGCCTGGTCGCGCCACGTGGAGAAATCGTCATCACACTCCAACGCGATCATCCCCACAGCCCCATCTGCACCGGCCTCTGGGGATCGCGCAAACGCGCCCGTAGCAAACCGCTGCGCACCTGGGCGTCAGCGGGCCGGTAGTCGCTGGTAACAATGAACGGGCGCGCCTTCTCCAACACGCACCGCAACTGCACCAAGTCGTCATAGCGGACCCGCCGCTCCCTGCGCAACGCAACCAGCCTTTGGACGCTACGCAGGCCAATCCCTGGAATACGCGCCAGCAATGCGGGTTCGGCGCGATTGACATCGAGCGGGAATACCTCCCGGTTGGCAAGCGCCCAGGCCAGCTTGGGGTCGATGTCCAGGTCCAGGTTGCCGGTATTGCTTAAAAGCTCACCCGCCTTGTAGCCATAACCGCGCATAAGGAAATCGGCCTGATAGAGTCGATGCTCACGCAACAAGGGAGGCGCCGCCAGGGGCACGCTGGCAGGGCTGTAAGGAATCGGACTGAATGCCGAGTAATAGACCCGTCGCAGGCCATAACCCTGGTAGAGCGATTCGGCGTTGCTCAGGATGGCGTGGTCATCGGTGGCATCAGCACCCACGATCACCTGGGTGCTCTGCCCCGCCGGGGCAAATCGGGGCGCCCGCGGCTCGCCGGCCACGGCTTGCTGGCCCAGTTGGATGGTGCCCATGGCTTGGCGGATCGTCGTCAGCTGCTTTTCCGGTGCCAGGCGCTTGAGGCTGATTTCCGAGGACAGCTCGATGTTCACGCTCAGGCGATCAGCCAGCCGCCCTGCCTCTTCGATCAGCAGCGGATCGGCATCCGGAATGGTCTTGAGGTGGATATAACCACGAAACTGATGCTCTTCGCGGAGCAACCGCGCCACGCGAATCAACTGCTCCATGGTGTAATCGGCCGATCGAATGATGCCGGAACTCAGGAACAAGCCACTGATGCAGTTGCGGCGATAGAAATCCAGCGTCAACCGCACCACCTCCTCAGGCGTGAAGCGCGCCCTCGGCACGTTGCTGGAACGGCGGTTGACACAGTACTGGCAGTCGTATAGGCAAAAATTGGTCAGCAACACCTTTAGCAACGAGACACAGCGCCCATCCGGCGTGTAACTGTGACAAATCCCCATGCCATCGGTGGCGCCCAGCCCCTCGCGGCCTCGGGAGCTGCGCTTCGGAGCTCCACTGCTGGCGCAGGAGGCGTCATATTTGGCAGCGTCGGCAAGAATGCCAAGCTTGGCGATCAGTTGCATGGGAGCGTCTCGATACTGGATGCATAAACAGTATTTTGAGATGTGCGGCGATGCAAGCGCCATTGGTCAATTGTGAGCAGATGAAAGCCGGTTCGTCCGGGCCCTCCACATAGGCCATGCCAGTGGGGGAGCTGCGCACCGTTGACATGTCCTTATGCGTTCATTCCGCCGGGTGATACAGTTGCCATCAATTAAAATCTGCTAAAGCACAAAAAATGTACAGGACGACGTCATTCCCACCCAACAAAGAAGGTCGTGATTTTGTGGTGGGCGACATTCACGGGCACTTCAAACTTCTAACACAAGCCTTGGATAAGTTGGACTTCAACAGCGAAGTGGACCGTATTTTTTCTGTGGGAGACCTCATCGACCGAGGCCCCGACTCCATAGACGCATTGAACTGGCTTGAAAAACCGTGGTTCCATGCCGTGCGCGGCAACCATGAACATATGCTTATCGAGTGCATCTCCGGCCACGGCGACATACCCAGGCATATCCGAAATGGCGGGGCTTGGCTCTACGAGTTACAGCCAGACATCCAGCAAGAACTATTGAAAGTCTTGCAGGCACTGCCACTGATCATTGAAATCAACGTTTCAAACGACCAAACAATTGGAATCGTCCATGCCGAAGCTCCTGTTATCGGGAGAAACGATGGATGGCCGGAAGCGAAGGACGCTATCACTGGAAGACTCGGAAAGCCGAATCAACAACAGGCCTTGAAAACAGCACTGTACGCCAGAGAGAAAATCGAGCGAGAAGACCACACTGTTATCGAAGGAATAACTCGGCTTTATGTAGGTCATTCAACAGTACCCAGTGTCATGCGCTTGGGTAACGTGGTCTACATCGACACTGGCTGCTCATTTTCCGATGGCGCATTAAGCCTCGTGGAGATCAAAACCGAAACGGTAAATAGCATAAGCATGCATTGTTGAGGTAAGGGCTGATTTTGAATCCCGGGCACGAGATCCGTCGCATTCACACCCTCCCAGACCTGATAAACTGTCTCCCCTTCGCAATTTTCATCCGATCTCATGTCCTTACAGAAAACTCCGCCACAGGTTATCTCTCGCCGCTTCAGCGTTGCGCCGATGATGGATTGGACTGACCCCCATTGCCGCTACTTCCTACGCATCCTCTCCAAACATGCCCTGCTCTACACCGAAATGGTCACCACCGGCGCGCTACTCAACGGCGACCATGAGCGGTTCCTGCGTCACCACGAGGCCGAACACCCGCTGGCCCTACAACTCGGCGGCAGCGTCCCGGCAGACCTGGCCGCCTGTTCGCGGATGGCCCAGGACCACGGCTACGACGAGGTGAACCTCAACGTCGGCTGCCCCAGCGACCGGGTGCAGAACAATATGATCGGCGCTTGCCTGATGGGGCATCCGGATCTGGTGGCCGATTGTGTGAAGGCGATGCGCGATGCGGTGTCGATTCCGGTGACGGTCAAGCACCGCATCGGGATTAATGGGCGAGACAGTTACGAGCAGTTGTGTGAGTTTGTCGGAACGGTGCGTGAGGCGGGTTGCACCAGTTTCACCGTGCACGCTCGGATTGCGATTCTGGAGGGATTGTCGCCGAAGGAGAATCGTGACATTCCGCCGCTGCGTTATGACGTGGTGGCGCGGTTGAAGGCGGATTTTCCAGAGCTGGAGATCGTACTCAACGGCGGGATCAAGACGCTCGAAGCGTGCCATGAGCATTTGCAGACGTTCGACGGCGTGATGTTGGGGCGCGAGGCGTATCACAATCCGTATCTGCTGGCCGAGGTGGACCAGCAATTGTTTGGCAGCACCGCACCGGTGATCAGTCGGGCCGAGGCGCTGGCGCAATTGCGGCCTTATATCGCCAATCATCTGGCCGCGGGTGGCGCAATGCATCACATTACCCGCCATGTGCTAGGGCTCGGCACCGGTTTCCCGGGAGCGCGACGGTTTCGGCAGTTGTTGTCGGTGGATATTCACAAGACCCAGGATCCGTTGGCGTTGCTGGATCAGGCAGGGCAGTTGCTGGAAGGGCGTTAACCGTCACTTGCTTTGAACCTGCGGCCTGTTTTGGCATCGTATCTACCGATACCGCCCTGGCCTTTCAAACAGCCGTTTTCAGGTTGTTGCCGCCGGGGCCTTCGATACCTCTACACGCCCTTGAGTGGCTGCCGGCCCTCGGGTAATGTCAACAGACCCATAGGACAGAGCATACTCATGACTTCCAAGCTGGAACAACTCAAGCAATTCACGACCGTCGTGGCCGATACCGGCGACTTCGAGGCCATCGCCCGCATCAAGCCCGTCGACGCTACTACCAACCCTTCCCTGCTGCTCAAGGCTTCGGCCATCCACGGCTATGCCGAGCAGCTGAATGCCTGCGTGGCGGATTGCAAAGGTGATGTGGGCCTGGCCAGCGACCGTTTCGCCGTGGCGGTTGGGCAAGAGATCCTGAAGGTGATTCCAGGCCGTATTTCCACTGAGGTGGATGCGCGCCTGTCGTTCGACACCGATGCCATGCTCAAGCGTGCCCATCGCCTGATCGACCTCTATGAAAAGGCAGGCATTGGCCGTGAGCGCGTGCTGATCAAGATCGCCTCCACCTGGGAAGGCATTCGCGCCGCTGAGCAACTGGAGCGCGAAGGCATCCAGTGCAACCTGACCCTGCTGTTCTCCTTCGCCCAGGCTGCGGCCTGTGCCGATGCTGGGGTGTTCCTGATTTCGCCGTTCGTGGGCCGTATCTACGACTGGTACAAGAAAGCCAATGGCAACGATTACACCGGCGCCGATGATCCGGGCGTACAGTCGGTGACGCGCATCTACAATTATTACAAGGCCAATGACTACAAGACCGTAGTCATGGGCGCGAGCTTCCGTAACCTCAACCAGATCGAGCAATTGGCCGGTTGCGACCGCCTGACCGTCAGCCCGGAGCTGCTGGAGAAACTGGCGACAGACGAAGGCAAGCTGGAGCGCAAGCTGGCACCAGGGCAAGCCGGGGAAACACGCCTGAACCTCAACGAATCCCAGTTCCGCTGGTTATCCAACGAGGATGCCATGGCGACTGAGAAACTGGCTGAAGGTATTCGTCAGTTTGCCCGGGACCAGGAAAAGCTGGAGGCGTTGCTGCAAGCCAAGCTGTAAGGCGATTCAAGCAGCATGAAAAAGGGCGAACCTTGGTAGGTTCGCCCTTTTTCATGGGGGGTTGATAATGGAACGCAGCGACTGAAAGGCTCGCTCCTGGCTCAGCCGCCGGGACGCTCCAAGGCATTCACCAGATCATGAAATGCCTCACGATTGGAGTCGTTCAGCCCCATGAGGATCTTGTGGGCTTCGAGCACCTTGATCCGCACTTCCTCTTCGGACTGATCCTGG
>Ga0308170_10002717_pt1 | contig 15006 bp, 16 predicted proteins | sample PhyBR2_2_FD_202136 | JGI IMG/M metagenome (GOLD analysis project Ga0308170, IMG submission 202136) | Phyllosphere microbial communities from UC Gill Tract Community Farm, Albany, California, United States - DLSLSB.R2 | ecosystem: Host-associated > Plants > Phyllosphere > Unclassified | place... | reverse complement strand
TCCACCTTCTCAGCTCGGGAGGACGACCCTGACGCCTCTCTCCTTCGCAGCGCATCGCCGTCCTCGAGTCGCAGTGCAACACGATCACGCGCGACGCGCACGCCGAGATCCGCCTGCTCAAGGACCGCGTCAAGGCGGCCGAGGAAGGCCTCGCGCTCGAACGCCGCCGCGCGCACGAGCTCCAGGAGACGCACCGCGCCAACGCCAAGGCGTACTCGAAGCTCAAGGCACAGTACGACAAGGCCAAGCAGCGCGCGCTCCTGCAGCCGGGCGACGCGGCGGCGTTCCCCGCCGCGCTGCACGGCGCCGGCGTCGGCAGCACGCCCGCGCACACGCCTCGCGTCGGCAGCACGACTGCGCGCCAGACGTTCGTCGCCGGCGGCGCGCACCCGCAGCCGCACCAGCAGCAGTACCGTCCGACGAGCACGCTCAGCCACGCGCAGCAGCAGCAGGGCGGTGGCGCGAGCTGGACGCCGCACGGGCCCTCGCACGCCGCCGGCCCTTACGCGCCCTCGAGTGCGTCGCACCCACTGCAGCAGCACTCGTCGAGCCGCACCCGCCGCACACTCGTCCCCGAGCCGCACCTGCACCCGCACCCGCAGCAGCAGCAGCAGCGCTCGTCGGGCGCGTTCGGCGCCGGCCGCTTCTCGAACGCGAGCGGCTCGGGCTCGGGCGGCGGGAGGACGCCCGGCAGTGCGGGCAGCGCCGACAGCGGCGGGAGGCAGGAGCGCGGCGGCGGGACATACGGCCCCTCGCGCGGCAGCGGCGGCGGCGCGGCGAGCGGGTTCCTCGGGCAGCAGTCGGCGGGCGGAGGAGGGTTGGGCGGCGGCGGCGGTCGCGGTGCGTCTCGCTCTCTTCCCTTCCCCGTCTGCTGACGAGCTCTCACTGACGCTCTGTATTACCTGCAGGAGGTGGCTTCCGCCCGGCGCAGCGGTGAGGCGCCGCCCTCCTCTCCTCTTCTCCTCCTCCTCCTCCTTTATCTCGCCTCGCCCTTTTCCTCCTCGCGCATGCCCATGTCGGTACAGCTCGTGTAGCTCTCGCTTGTGCAACATGAGCGTCGAGCGCAAGCTTAAGTTTCGCGATCAGCCTCGCAGAGACCCGAACCGTCGAGGGTGCAGTCGAAGGCCCGTGCGGCTTCGAGGCGGTGCTGGAAAGCGCGCGAGCGTTCGAGAGCGATCGCAGCCTGAGGGGAGGTGCGAGTGTGAGGTGGGGAGCGACTCGCGCGAGCCGAACTTGGGAGCGGAGCGAACGACGTCGTCGCCTCGCCTCTCGCTCTCCCTCCTTCACCCAGCACACCGCACACCCCAGCACCAGCAGCATGGACAAGCTCACAGAAGCATCCGCATCTGCCCTCCAGCAGGCCGTCGAGCTCGCCAAGGAGAACGCGCACCCGCAGGTCGCGCCAGTGCACCTCTTCTCCGCCCTTCTCACGCCGACAACGAGCGCGACGGGCCAGACGAGCCAGACCCTGCTCCACTCGATCCTCAACAAGGGTGCGTCCTGCCGTTCCTCTAGCATCCTGGGGGCGCAGGGAGGGATGCGCTCCCTCCCCCTCACCCTCATCTCCTCCTCGTCGTTGACCCCCACCTCGGCTCAACTTGCTGACCCCATCCTCCTCTCCCTCGCCCCGCCACTCGTCCTACTCCAACCGCTCGACACACCCTCCCCCTCGAACAGCCGGCGCACAGCCCGAGATCGTCCAGCGCGGCCTCGCCAAGTACATCGTCCGCCTGCCGTCGCAGGAACCCCCTCCCGAGGATGTCACCCTCACGCCCGCCTGCGCCAAGGTCATCAAGCAGGCCGAGCAGATCATGAAGGACAAAAACGACTCGTTCATCGCCCAGGACCACCTCATCCTCGCGTGCAGCCAGGACCCGTCCATCGTCGCCATCCTCAAGGACGCCGGCACCACGCCCGACGCCGTCAAGCGCGCCGCCGCTGCCGTCCGCGGCGGCAAGAAGGTGGACTCCAAGGGCGCCGAGGAGGGCTTCGAGGCGCTCAAGAAGTACGCCAAGGACCTCACGGCCGAGGCGGAAGCAGGACGGCTCGATCCGGTCATCGGGCGCGACGACGTGATCCGCCGCTGCATCCGCATCCTCTCGCGCCGCACCAAGAACAACCCGGTCCTGATTGGCGAGCCGGGCGTCGGCAAGACGGCCGTCGCCGAGGGCCTCGCGCAGCGCATCGTCGACCGCGACGTGCCGCCCAACCTCCTCGGCCGCCTGTGGAGCCTCGACGTCGGCAGTCTCATGGCGGGCGCCTCGTGAGTCTCGTTCTCTCCGTCTCGTTCCCTCCCATCACGTCGAGCACGTCACTGACGCCTTGCCCTCTCCCCCTCGCTCCCTCCCCCTTCCCTCCCTCGCTCTCTCTCCCGCATCACCTCTCCCTCTTGCAGCTACAAGGGCCAGTACGAGGAGCGCATCAAGTCGGTCATCGACGAGTGCGAGAAGGCCGAGTCGGGCGTCATCCTCTTCATCGACGAGGTCCACCTCCTCATGGCGGGCCAGGGCTCGTCCGGCGGCGGCATGGACGCGGCCAACCTCCTCAAGCCCGCCATGGCGCGCGGCAAGATCCGCATCATCGCAGCGACGACCCTCAACGAGTACCGCCAGTACATCGAGAAGGACGCCGCGTTCGAGCGTCGGTTCCAGCAGGTCATCGTCAACGAGCCGTCGGCCGCCGAGACCATCTCGATCCTGCGCGGCATCAAGGAGAAGTACGAGGTGCGTCCCGCTGCTCATTCTTGCGCACGCTCGAGAGACGACGAAGCTGACTCGCTGCTCGCCCCGCAGGTCCACCACGGGGTTACCATCCTCGACTCGGCGCTCGTCGCCGCCGCCACCCTCGCTCACCGCTACCTCACCTCGCGCCGCCTCCCCGACTCGGCCATCGACTGCATCGACGAGGCGTGCTCGGCCGTGCGCATCGCGCGCGAGTCGGCGCCCGAGGACGTCGACCGGCTCGAGCGCGCCAAGCTCCAGCTCGAGATCGAGCTGCACGCGCTCCAGGGCGAGCTCGCGCGCGACAAGAAGGACGAGGTGTCCAAGGCCAAGATCGAGGAGTGCAAGCAGGCCATCGCAAAGATCAACGACGAGCTCGCCCCGATCAAGGCGCGCTTCGAGGCCGAGAAGGCAAAGACCGAGGAGCTCAACCGCGTCCGCAAGCGCATCGACGAGCTCACGGCCAAGGCGGCCGACGCCGAGCGCAAGTACGAGTACGTCGCGCACCTCTCTTCCTCTCCCTCCCTCCCTCTCTTGCCCCGCTCGGTCGCGCTCATGCTGACGGCTCTCGTTCCTCCGCAACAGCCTCGCGACCGCCGCCGACCTGCGCCACTACGCCATCCCCGAGCTCAACAACCGCCTCGTCAAGCTCGAGGAGGAGAAGAAGGCCGAGGAGCGCCAGCTGCGCGCCGAGGGCGGCGAGGCGCTCGCCGGCGACACGGTCACGCCCGAGGCGATCCAGGCCGTCGTCTCGCAGTGGTCGGGCATCCCCGTCTCCAACATGAAGGTGCGTCCCTCTCATTTTCTCGCTCGCTGTCCTTGCGCCGCATCGCTGACGCTCGGCCCCTCCCCTCCCCTCCCGCCTCTCCTCCTCGCCTCCTTCGCTCTTGCAGACGACCGAGAAGCAGAAGCTCCTGCGCATGGAGAAGTCGCTCCGCAAGGAGGTCGTCGGCCAGGACGAGGCCGTCTCGGCCGTCGCCGACGCGATCCGCCTCAACCGCTCGGGCCTCTCGAACCAGGACCGGCCCATCGCGAGCTTCCTTTTCGTCGGCCCGACCGGCACGGGCAAGACGCTCCTCGCCAAGGCGCTCGCCAAGTTCCTGTTCGACTCGAGCGACGCCATGCTCAGGATCGACGCGTCCGAGTACAGCGAGAAGCACGCGATCTCGAGGCTCATTGGCTCGGTGCGTCTCCCTCTCTCTCCCTCCTACGTCGAGCCTGAGCGACTGGCACTGACTCTGTCTCTCCTCTTCCCTCGTCGCAGCCTCCTGGGTACGTCGGGCACGAGTCGGGCGGCCAGCTCACCGAGTACATCCGCCGCAAGCCCTACAGCGTCGTCCTCATCGACGAGATCGAAAAGGCGGCGCGCGAGTTCCACCAGCTCTTCCTCCAGGTGCGTCCCTCTCTCACGGCTCCACTCACTGCACCTCGTTGTCGACAGGCGCTGACGATCCTCTCGCTCCCCGCAGGTCCTCGACGACGGTCGCCTCACCGACTCGCAGGGCCGGATCGTCAACTTCAAGAACACGGTCATCATCATGACGTCGAACATTGGCGCGTCGTACCTCAACGAGCTGCCGGACGAGGCCGACACGATCCCGCCGGCGACGCGCGAGCTCGTCCACTCGGCGCTGCGCACGGCGCTCCCGATCGAGTTCGTCAACCGGGTCGACTCGATCATCCTGTACGAGCGCCTGTCGCGCAAGAACGTGCGCAACATTGTCGACATCCGCATCGGCGAGGTGCAGCAGCGCCTGCGCAAGAACGGCCGCGACATCAAGCTCGACCCGACCCCGGCCGCGCTCGACTTCCTCGCCTCGGTCGGGTACCACCCGCTGTTTGGCGCGCGGCCGCTCAACCGGTCGATCCAGACCGAGCTCCTCAACCCGCTGTCGCGCTTCATCCTCGACGAGTCGATCCGCGACGGCGAGACGGCCCGGATCGACTTTGACGCAAAGGCGAACCGGCTCGTCGTCGTGCCCAACCACGAGCCGAGCGTCCCGATGGACGAGGACAACGGCGGCGACACGGACGACGACATGAAGGACGACGACCTCGAGGTCGAGGAGCTCGACTGAAGGGCCGGTCAAGCCGACGAGGTGGTCGGGTCGGTGGAGGCCGAGGACGAGCCGTCGAGGAAGAGGAGGAAGCGCGCATGATCCCCCCGAGCAGCCTGTGCATAGCCTTTTCGCTTTTCGTAACGCAGTACTTTTTTGCCCCAACACCGTGAGCCGAGAGAGCTGGAGAGCCGAGTGGCTGCAGCTGCTCGAGAGGACGAGGTGCGCTCAGGCCTCTCGCCGACGAGAAGCGCTGCAAGGCCCGGAAGACGACGAGCCTCGCCGTCAAGGCGCCCAGAGTGAGCAGCCTGGCGCACAGCGGCAGAGAGTCGAGCTGCTCAGCGAGAACGACGCCGCGGAGTGTCCGTCGTCCTCCCCGCTCGCCGACCAGCCGGGGCCTTGTCCCTCCTCCCTCACCTACTCGCTCGCTCTACCTCGTCACAGCTCCAGGAGGCCTCCCCGAGCGCCTCCCGACTCGCCAGGCCACCACCCTCGGCCCGCCATGTCGTCCAGCGACGCCGAGCCGGCGCCATCAGCCGGCGTCTTCCACGGCCTCACCTTCCTCGTCCACGGCAACCAGGGCAAGCGCACAAAGGCGCTCATGACCAAGTTCATCGAGCTGCACGGCGGCGCCACGACCCGCCACGCCTCGTCCGACTACCTCAGCCACCTCGTCTGCGAGCGCGACCTGTTCGCCGAGCACTCGGCCTCGACGCTCGACCCGGTCTTCACCGAGGTCCTCAAGGCCAACGAGCAGAAGCGCAAGGAGGCCGGACCCGACCAGAAGGTGCGTCCCTGCTCCTCACCGCCTCTCACTCGCGCTCGATGACCTGAAGCTGACTCGGTCCTCCCCCTCCTCCCAGCCGCAGCGCGTCTGGATCCTCCCGCCCGACTGGGTCGAGGCGTGCGTCAAGAACGGCCGCAGGCTCGACGAGGACAAGTGGGACCTCACGCTCAACGCCGACGCGGCGCGTGCGCCGCAAGGAGACGGTCCGTCCCCTCTCGCTCGCCCGCGCGCTCGCACCCCTCGAACAGCGTTGACCCCTTTCCGCTACAGCGTCGACGAGCAACCGCAAGAAGGACAAGTCGGACGGCGGCAAGCGCAAGCGCTCCGAGGCCGACAGCCGCCAGGTCAAGAAAAAGCGCGAGACGCAGCACGAGCCCAAGCCCCAGCCGCGCGCGAGCTCGTCCTCCTCGGCGTCGACCAAGACGAGCTCGAGCAAGACGACCGCTGGCGCTCCTGACCGCCGCGACGAGAAGCCCGACCTCGGTGCGTCCAGTCTTTCTGCCGCCGCCGCCCGCACGAGATCCTTCAGCTGATGTCGGCCGACGCTCTTTTATGCCAACAGACCGTCCTCTGTCGGCCTTGCAGACCAACGTCTCGACGTCCACCTCGTCCTCGAAGGCCGTCCCGGCATCCGCGCCCATGGTCGGCGGTAAGCCCGAGGCCAAGCCCGCCGTCGTGTCGGTCAGCCGCACGTTCATCAAGCCCGCCTTGTCGCAGCAGCAGCAGCCCGGCCAGAAGAAGAAGAAGGGCATGTGGGGCGGCATCCAGCGTGCCCTGCCCAAGCAGCCTGGCGTGCGCGCTCCTCCTGTCGTCGAGGCGAACGGCGACGGCGAGGAGGTCAAGGACGTCAAGCGCAAGGGCAAGGGCAAGGCGCGCGCGACCGAGCCCGAGGAGCTCGACGACGACGACGACGACGCCCTCGAGAAGGTCATGGAGAAGATGGCCGACGGCGCCGCCTTCGACGACAGCGGGCTCAGCTCGCTCGAGGACGACTCGGACTGAGCGGCGGCGGCGGCTTTTCCTCGTTTTGCTCGGTCTCGTTCTCCCTCTGTACTCCCTGGTGTACCAGCTTGTCGTGCTCTGTGTGTAGTGCTTTGCAGTGCAGAAGCTCCTCGGTCGATGCGCGCGCGGCGAGAGAGCGCAGCTGTCGCGAGAGCGAGCGCGAGAGGGTCAGTGCGCGCCCTGCGCTCGCCGCTCTTCTTGACCCTGCGCACTCGTGGCTCGTCCAGCCTCGTCGTGCCCGACTGTTCGCACCCCCTCTGCTCACTACGAGCTCGTTCGAAGGAAGAGCGACGAGCGAGCGAGGTTCGAGGCGAGCCGGCGGAGCTGATTAGCTTCTGGGCGGTAATGCGGATTAGGGTTGATTACGATTGCCCGACTTGGCCGTGAGGGCGGCGGCGCGGCGCGCGGCGGAAGGTTCGACGTGGAGGTTCCAGCGTGTCGCCCTCTCTCCTCCTCCCTCCACTCGGCCCTAGAGCTGGCTTGAGCCCGCACAGGGCACCCACACACCTACACGCTCGACCACCACCAGCATGGACACGACCGAGCCTGCCCGCACCTCGTCGAGGAAGCGCACCGCCACCTCGCTCGCCGCCTCCGACTCGCTCGACACGGCCCCCGAGCCCGTCGACCAGGGCCCGGCCAAGAAGAAGCGCGCCCCACGGTCCACCGCAGCCGAGAAGCAGGCCAAGAAGGTGGCGAGGATGGAGCGCAACCGCCGTGCGTCCCCTCTCTCCTCCTCTCTCCCTCTCTCTCGACAGCGCTGACGCCGTTCCCCTCGCTCGCAGTGGCCGCCCAGGTCTCGCGCGACAAGAAGCGGCAAGAAGCCGAGCTCCTCGCTAAGCGCGTCGCCGAACTCGAGGCCCAGCTCGTCGTCGACTCGCCCTCGACCGCGCCTTCGACCTCCTCGGCGTCGCCCTCGTTCGCCCTTCCGCCGACCCCGGCCAGCTTCACAACGACGACCCTCCCCACCACCTCGACATCGACCGGAGACGCCCTCGTCGAGCGCCTCCAGGACGAGAACGAGTCGCTCAAGACGCAGCTCGCCCTCGAGCAGCTCCAGTCGCAGTCGCTCCAGATCCGCCTCTCGTCGCTCGAGGCCAAGTTCGGCCGCCTCGAGCAGCTCCTGTCGCACGCCAACGACGGCGACCGGTACGAGCAGGTCCAGCACGAGCAAGACGGCGCGCTCGGCTCGACGGCACCGGCGGCGCAGGTCCTCGGATCGACGGAGACGGACAGCTCTCGCCTCGTAGCACGCGAGGACGACATTTCCCTGCCGCGGAAGCTGTCCCACCCGTCTTTCCTCCCTATGCCGCCACCGCCGTCGACGTCGCGCCCGTCCCTCCCCGCTCGGACCTCGACCTCGGCCTCGGCCTTCAGCTCGACCTCGACGCCCTCCTCGGCCTCGACTTTGGCGCCGCGCCCCTCGACGCGCCCGTCGCTGCACCAGATCCTGTCGTCGATCACGGTCTCGCCGCCGGCCACGAGCACCTGCCCGACGACGTCGTCGCGCAAGCGTGGGTCGACTGGGCGAGCGGGCTCTCTCTCGATGCTCTCGAGGCGTCGGGTCCAGACCTCGCAGCAGCGCCGCCGCCGCCCGTCGAGCAGCAGGAGCACGAGTTCGACCTGTTCGAGTTCTTGCGCCAAGACGCGGCTGCGGCTGTCTGTTAGGCGGTGACGGCCGGCGCGCCTCTCGCCCCGACTCGTTCCTCTCACCGACACGAGCTGTGCGTCCTCTTTACTCTCCTTCTTCTTCTCACCCAGAGAACTCGAAGGCTGACTCTTCTCTCTCCCTGCAGCTCCTCGTCCAAGCCTCTTCTCCCACCTCTACCTCCTCCCTCGCCTTCCCTCCCCTCTCGCCTCGACATCTCCCTCTCCTCCTCGCCCTCTCGACCTTCCTTCGCCTCTCCCTGCTCTCCTGATGCACTCTCTCTCCTCTCTTCGCCCTCGTCAGCTTCTCCTCTCTCCGAGTGAGACGACGAACCGGCACTGGAAGGGGTTGGGGTGCGTCGGTCGATGAGCTCGGCGGCGGCACGGCGGACTCGAGGTTGCGCGGCGGTCGGCGGTGCCGGATCGGTTGGATGGGCGGGCAGGGACGGCGGCGCGATGCGGTCAAGGCGGGCTCGAGGCGAGCACGTCGTCGCGACGAGGTCGAGTCGCTCTTCCCTCTGTAGCACTCCCTCCTCGCTGTTGTAGCTCTCCCTCTCTCGCCTCCTTGGTAATGCAGACACTCTCAGTCCTATTCTGCTCGCTCTCCTCGAGGCACGTGAGCGAAAGTGCAAATGCAGTGCGACACGAGCAGGAGGTCTAGTGGTACACGGCGGCGAGCGGCGAGAGAGTGCACTCGCCCTCCGGCCTGGGTCATCGCCATCCCTCCTGGTTGCGGTCGTGAGGCGGCTGGATCTGCGCGTCGTCGACCTTGCGCCTCGAGATCGACTCGGAGCTGTCGGTCGCGCTCGCGCCCGTCGACTCGCCCTTCTCGTTGGGCGACTCGCCGAGGCTCGCGAGCCCGAGGTCGGCATCGCGCCCGTCGTCGCCGCTGCCGACCATGGCCGACGCCTGCCGGCTGCGCTGCGCATCGGTGAGCGGCGCGACAGCGTCGAGCCCGCCGGCATCGACCGGCGCCTGGTGGCTGCCGAAGCTGCTGCGCGTGCCTCGGCTGCGCAGGACAAAGTCGCCCGGTGCCGGCGCGCCAGGCTCGGCCGAGGCGACGGTCGTCGTGTCGTCGCCGTGCTTGGCGAGGTCCGAGGGAAGGAGGACGGCGCGGTCGATGGCGATGGGGAGGCCGCGGTGACGGCCACGTATCATGACGGCGATGATGATGAGCTTGCTGAGCGGCGACAGGACGCCGGCGAGCGACGTGTTCGTCTGCGAACGAGCGACCAGGAGAGTCAGCGTCAGCCGAGAGCCCTTGTGAGCGCGCAGGAGGAGGGAAAGGAGCGACCCACGCGGTTGTTGCCGAGGCTGAGGCCGACCGTACCGTACGCCGACGTGATCTCGAAGATGAGGGTGAAGATGGAAACCTCGCTGCGAGCGCAGGGAAGGTGCGTCAGCGACGGGCGAGTCGAGGAGGACGAAGAGGGAGGAGGACGCACGGCCAGTCGGTGCTGCCGAGCCGGTGCCGCTCGACGATGCAGATGAGCCAGACGGCAAGGCCGAGCCACCACAGGTCGAACGCGAGCTGCTTGCGGGCGTGGTAGCCGATGTACTGCGTCGCCGAGTGTGACTTCTCGAACCGCGCCTCGACGTCGTCCGGGTCCTCGTCAAAGTCGTCGTCGTAGACGCCTGCGCTCGTCGCAGCATCAGCAGGGCGTCCATGCAGGGCGCAGAGGATGGAGAGGGACGCACCCATGGACTTCTCCTCGTAGACGTTGGTCGCGCGAATCGAGACGGCGATCGGGTACACGGCCTAGGAGGTTCGAGCGTCAGCTGAGGCTCGGCGAGGGCGCGAGGGAGGAAGAAGGACGCACGATGTACATCATGATGACGTAGAGGAACTGCGAAGACGAAGCATGAGCGGCGAGCACACCGTGCAGAGGACGGACACGACGCACCTGAAGAGCCGGCGCGACCGAGGAGAGCGGGACGATCGAGAATCCAGCTGCTCGGACGGCGAACGCTTGCAGGAGACCGTCGATGACGCGCTGCAGGGGAGCATGGGAGTCAGCCGAGAGCTCCTGCGAGCGTCGAGACGGGCGAGAAGGGATGCACCGTGCCGACCGGGATGGCCTCGATGACCGGGTTGCCGATATCGAGAACGAGGAAGCAGGCCCAGTCGATACCGCTGCGAGCGAGAAGAGTCAGTGCAGCCCGGACGACGTGCAGAGCGAGAGAGGGACGCACTTGAGGCAGACGAGCGTGAAGACGAGGAACCAGGTTTGGCTGCGAGGAGGTCAAAGCGTCAGCGTCGGCGCGCTCGAGCAGGATCAGGCTGTCGAGACGCACTGCGAGGGGAAGAGATAGATGAAGCATCGGCGCGGGTGGTCGAGGAGGAACTGGAGCGTCTCGCGCAGCTGCGACCGGCGCGGGACGACCTTGGAGAAGGTCCAGCTGCGGGCGAGCAAGCGCAGCGGTCAGCGTCGGCGCGGCGTCGCAGAGCAGTGGAGAGCGTGACGCACATGACGAGACGAAGGCTGTGCGGGAGAGGGCGAAAATCAGCGACGAGGCAGGACACGGACGAGTCGAGCGGGACCGAGCGCACAAGATGGGGAAAGCCGTGTTGCCGCCGAGGATGAGGAAGCTCATGACGATGATGAGCCAGTAGCAGCGCTGGAACGGGATCATCGACGCATCGACCGTGCTGCAGAGAGAGAGGCAGGCGTCACCTCGAGGCGCAAGTCGTTTGGGCGAAGAAGCAGGAGGAGGGACGACGCACCTCATGCCGTTGTTGCTGAAGGCCGACCAGACCTGGAAGAAGACGAACCAGGTCGAGTTGACGACGTCCCAGTCGTCCTCGATGATGTTGTCCCACCGCGGCGAGTTTGAGAGCCAGGGCGCGAGGAGGAGGACGGCGAGGAGCTGCACGCCGAGCCAGTAGGCGACGACGATGCGGAGCAGGACCGTGAGGGCGCGGAACTCGACGCCGCCGAGCTCTTCTTGCTGGGCGTTGGTGAGGCCGTGGAACTTGGAGTTGCGCCCGACGATGGCGTCGAACGAGATGTACGACACGGGCTTGACCGTGCCCGTCGCGGCGTGCACGACGCCGCCGGTCGCGCCGCCGCCATCGCCGTGCGAGTGCGTCGACATCATCGTCGTCGTGCGCGGCATCGTCAAGTTGCGGTCGAACACGTTGCGCACGGCCGGGATGCGCTGACGCGCGAGGCCGGCGACGGCGACGAGCGGGTTCGGGAACCCGCCGAAGCCCGTGTGCATGGCCGCCTGGTCGAGCGTCGTCGTGCGCGTAAAGGTGCGAGCGTCGATGCCGCGCATCGTCGTCGAGTGCGAGCCGCGGCGCGGGGTCGGAAAGTCGGGGTCGATGGCGATGGTGCGGTTGCGGCGCATGCGCAGGTCGGGCCGGTCGTCGGCATCGCGGAACTCGATCGTGCGCGTGTGGCCCATCTCGAGGTCGCGGTGGCGGAAGGTCGGCGAGGTCGGCGTGCCGATGGACGAGGGCGACTCGGTGATGCCCTGGAGGTGGCGATGGTCTGCGCGGGGACAGGATCAGCGCCGACACGAGCGAGCGTGAAGTGCGAGTCGAAGAGGACGTACCGAGCGTGCGAGTGCGAGGGAAGGCGGCTCCCGGAGCGCGATGAGGCGACGCAGCCGAGTCGCTGCTCCTGCGGCCGCGGAAGTTTCTCGGCGGCCGGGCCGACTCGTCGATCTGGATCCTGCGAGCGGTGCAGGCGCATCAGTACAAGGCGATGGGGCACGGCGTGAAGAAGAGGACTGCGACGCACGCTCGCTGATGGCCTGCCACGCTCGCGCCGTCGTCGACCCGGAGGGAAGCCACCTCGGGCGACTCGACGGCCTCGCCAAAGTGCCTCGGCCGCACCTCGTGCGTCGGCGGCGCGTCCTCCTCGTCGGTGAAGACGTCGGGCAGGTTGTCGGGCGACGGCGGCGACGACATGCGGCGCGGCCTGCCGCGCTGCTCGCCCTGCTCGCCCGCGACGCGCTCGAGCCGGGCCGTCACGCCGCGCACGACCTCGTCGTTGCCAAGGCGCGGCGAGCGCTCGCCGCCCTTGAGGTTGCCCGCGACCGGCGCGCCCGTCGCCTCGCTCGCCGCGTCCGACGTCGCGACGGCCGTCGTGCCGGCGTCGGCGAGCGAGTCCGGGCCGGGCGTGCCGCCTTCGCGGCTGCGCCCGCCGCCGAGACGCCCACTGACGCTCATCTCGTTGACGCGGACGGGCACGTCCACGCGCTTGATCATGTCGGCCGTGAGGCGCGCGATCTTCTTGCGCTTGCCCTTCTTCTCCTTGTCCTTGACGGCGTCCTTGTCCTTGTCGCCGCCGCGCGACTTCTCGCGCTCGCGCTCCGAGTCGTCCTGGGTCGGGTGAGCCGAGCCGAGAGGCGTCGGGCGCGGCGTGAGCGGCGTAGCGGGGCCGGTGCCGTTGCCGCCGTTGCCGCTGACGGGGACGAGCCCCGCGAACCAGGGCGTGTGGCCGGGGCGGTGGCTGTCGTCGAATGCCTTGTAGGAGCGACCATGACGAGCGGCCTGCGGACGAAGGGCGAGGCGTGAGCGCCGAGGCAGGAAGCAAGGCTTGCAGGGGGAAGGAGACGCACCTCCTGGGCGCCGATGTCGTTGACCCGCTTGCGCGCCGCCTCTGCGAGCACGAGAGAAGCATCAGTGAGTACGAAGGACTCGAGGTAGGCGAGGAGGAGGACGCACCGTCGTTGGCGACCATGTACTCGAACTTGTTGCGGAAGAACTGGCTGCTCGGCGGCGAAGCGTGCTCGTCGTCAGCTCACCGGGGTCTAGAAGTGTGCAGCATGAGGGCAAGCACGCACCGACGGATGACGATGACGATGATCGAGACGAACGACGTCGACCCGATGGTCATCATGAGCTGCGAGCGAGAGAAGAGTCGAGGGACGAGCGTCAGCACCTTCCCACTTCCCACTTCCCCATCGCCTCGCTCAGGGCCTGCCCGACAAGAGCGAGCCCGAAGATAGTGAGAGACGGACGCACAAAGATGATGACCTGCTGCCACAGAGTCATGCGCACGAACAGGATCGAGTTGAGGCCCGTGACGGTCATCGACGAGACGACCATGAAGAGCGCATCGACGTAGGCGATCTGGTTCTCCTCGGTCGGGCCATTGCTCGCGTAGAAGATGCCCGAGACGATGAGCGGGACAAAGATGAAGGTGAGGAGGTGGAGCCGGTAGAAGTTGAGGTGGGCGGCTGCGAGGGCGAGAGCGACGAGAGCGCGCGAGGCGAGGTCGAAAGTCAGCGTGCGCTCGCAGTGGACAGTGCTGGCGGACGGCGACGCACCGCTAAAGGCCGAGATGCGGTTCCACACGCTCGAGCGCTGGAGGAAGTCGGGCAACCGGGGTGCGGTCGACGGGTGCCGGTTGAGCGAGAGCCGCCGGCGGACGGCCATGGTCGCAAGCTGCTGATGCTGCTGGCTGCTGCTGTCGAGGTGGACCGACTGCTGCGTGAGAGGGGCGCGAGGGAGGTCCGCCGAGCGGAGAGGGAGATGGGGAGGAGGAGGGGGGCGGTGCGGCTGCGAGGTCAGCTCTGGGCAGTTGCGCAAGGGCATAGAGGGACTCGAGCGCACCTGTGTTATCGACTGACGCTGTTCTAGCTGTACTGAGGGCCTCGAGGGCGGTGTGCGAACAGCGACCGTGCGGGGTGGGCACGGAGCGAAGACGAGCTCGTGCGCTGCCGCCTGGTCGACGGTCGGTGCTGGACGGTCCTTGCGAGCTGTCGCGAGCTCGTGCGGCGCAGCTGGTGCGCAAACGAGAGGCGGGCGTGACAGGGTGCCGCCGGCAAGCGCGATCGGGCGACGTGAAATCCGCGCGCAAGGGGAGGCGGCGCGCACCGAGGTCCGAGAATAACCTCTGCAGCTCACCAGTCGTCTGGCTCGGTCTACACACCGTCTATTGCACACAACATCTACCGAGAAGAGAGGCGCGAAGGAGGGATGAGGCGTGAGCGAGCGAGAGGAACGTGCGAGCGCTCGTCGCTGCGATGCTCGCTCACGAGGGCCGCGCTCGCCGCGCCTGCTCGCCGCCGCCGCGAGAGCGAGTAGTCGTACAGGAGGATGAGGTGCGAGGGTCGGCGACGCGATCAGAACGCCTCCCAGTGCGCCTTGCCCATCAATCTGCGCGGCGAGGAGGAGAGAGAGGGTCAGCTCAGGCCCTCGACGACAGCCCGACGCCATGAACGCCCCGACAGAAAGGAAGGACGAAAAGCACGACGCACATGAAGCTGTTGTAGGACGTCAAGTTCCTCGTTACGACGGGCTCGAACGCCATGACGTCGCGCCACTCGCGGAACAGGCGGCGCCAGTAGCAGTCGACGCTCCCGACGCTCAGCCAGTGGCGCCAGAACGCGTAGCTCGTGTCGGCGATCTGCTTGGCGCGCGCGTCGTCGGCGAGGAGCTCGTCCATGACCGAGGGGAGCTCGTCAAAGTGGTGCCCGGGCACGGTGACGAGGTTCTGGGCGGGCGAGGACGGGTCCGAGTTGAAGAGGTGGTGGAAGTGTTGCACGTAGCGCATCTTGTGGGCCTGCAGGACGTGCGATCGGGGGAAGAGCGTCAGTGCGAGCTGCTCTGCAAGCGCAGGACCGAGCGCACGGTCCGTCGGGACGAGCGAGCGAGGGAGGAGACGCACGACGATGACGCTGCGGCACTGCGTGAGGTACTTGAGGCGCCCAGAGTAGGCGAGCCCCTCGACGTGCGCGAGGAACTTGTAGTCGCAGTGCTGCTCGGGCGTGAGGAGGAGCTTGTTGACCTGCTCGCGGTCGCCCCAGTCGAGGTCGCTGACGGCACCTGCGGGGTGCG
>Ga0308170_10002714_pt1 | contig 15009 bp, 13 predicted proteins | sample PhyBR2_2_FD_202136 | JGI IMG/M metagenome (GOLD analysis project Ga0308170, IMG submission 202136) | Phyllosphere microbial communities from UC Gill Tract Community Farm, Albany, California, United States - DLSLSB.R2 | ecosystem: Host-associated > Plants > Phyllosphere > Unclassified | place... | reverse complement strand
AGGAGCGAGGCGATGAGCGTCGAGGCGAGCATGGTGCGCTGTCGGACTGCGGGCGTGAGGAGAGGAGGGAGAAGGTCGAACGTCAGCTCGTCCTGGACTTTCTGCGACCTCGCGCCGACTTTCTCCTTCCTCCTCGCGCCAAGCCAGTGCACCGCCGTGCCCCTTGGCAAAGGTCGCGGTCGATCATGCAGAAACCGGATCGTCGACCGGTTGAAGCCAAGGAGAGAGGACCTTCCCGGCTCCGGTCGTGGTCGCGAAGAGAGAGAGTGAGCCTGCGCACCGGGGCCAGGAGAGCTTGACGAGGAGTGCGACGCCGTGCAGCTGCGGGCGAGAAAGAGAGGGCGACGCAGTCGGCGCGCAACGCCGAGCGCTGAAGAGCCTGCGGAAAGTCGAGGTCAGCCTCGAGTTGCCGCGGCGCAGGAGGAGGGAGGGACGCACCGAGAGCACAAGCACGACCTAACCATCAACGATACGGAAGCGTGAGACCGAGCATCGAGGCAGAGAGGAAGCGAGAAAGGGTAAGAGAAGCAGAGACGAGAGCCTCGCGCTCGAGCCCAGCCTCGCAGATGTCCGACTGCGTCTCGATAATCCACCGCGCTCTAGTCATCTAGGAACTCGCTCCCTCTCCTGCTCCACTCGGGCATCTCTGCCGGCCCCTGCGCCGCCTCGACCCCGCGCACGGTCCCCCTCACGCGCGGCGGGCGCCCCTCGCCCTCCATCCACTCCGAGTCCCACACGTCGCGCACGGTCGCGCGCTTGGCCGGGTCGCGCACGAGGAGCCGCCCGACGAGGACCTGGACGGCGGGCGTGACGAGGCGGGCCGAGGGAGGCGGAGGGGGAGCCGAGAGCGGGTCGTCGAAGGTCGAGGAGGAGGAGGAGGGGTGCTGGCCGGGCTCCGAGGCGGACGCGCCGTGAGCGAGGTGCGAGGGTCGAGCAGGCGTCGATGCCGAGAGGGAGGGTGCGCGAGAGAGCGAGAGGGTGCCGGGCCAGCGGTAGTCGGCCTTAGCGATCTTGAGGAGGTAGGCCTTGCGCCCTCGCGGGCCGGCGTCGGTCGCCTCGACGAACGGCATGACGCCCGTGATGATGGCGAACAGGACGACGCCGAGCGCCCAGGCGTCCGTGTGCCGGCCGTCGTACTTCTTGCCCATGATGAGCTCCGGCGCGGCGTACTCTTCCGAGCCGCACCGGGTCGCGAGGAGGGGCGACGCCGGGTTGATGAAGCGCGACAGGCCAAAGTCGGTGAGCTTGACGAACGGTGTCGGCAAAGACGTGAGGAGGCTCGAGGGCGAGGCGCAGGGGAAAGGTCGGCACGTGAGGAGGATGTCTGCGAGCGGCGGCGGTGGAACAGGTCAGCGGCTCTCCTCGACGAAGACGAGCGCGAGAATGGACGCACTCTCGAGCTTGATGTCGCGATGCACGAGCCCGACCTCGTGCATCCAACCGACGGCCGAGCACAGCTCGCCGAACATGCGCCGCGCGAGCCCCTCCGACACCTGCTGGTGCCAGTCGCCGAGGAAGTCGAAGAGCTCGCCGCCCGGGCAGTAGTCGAGGACGAGGGCCGTGTATACGGGCGTCGAGAACGAGCTCGAGAGCGACACGAGCGACGGATGCTGAATGTTCTGCGGGCGCGAGAAGAGAGAGTCAGCTTCAGAGCTTTCTCGAGGCGGAGAAGGGGGAGCGAGCGCACCTTGAGCACCTCGACCTCGCGCATGACACTGATCCGCATCCGCTCGTTCTCCTCGCACGTCTTCTTGAGCAAGAGCTTGAGCGCGACGAGGCCCGGTTCGGCGCTCGCGCTCGGACCTGCGCCCGTCGGCGTTGCCGCTCCTCGGCCCGACGCCTCGCGCTCGCGGCCCTTGCCCTTGGCGAGGCGCCCGAGGACGACGCGCGAGAACGAGCCCGAGCCGAGGACGCGCTCGACGACGTACTCGCCGACTCGGTCGCCGCGCTGCAGCGGCGCCACCTCGTCCTCCCGCGGCGACGAGATCGGCGGCGCCGACGCGACGGCGGCTGCAGCTGCGACGTCGAGGTCGCGCGCAGGTCGGCGGGACGCAGGGAGCCCGGCGGGCGTGGTCGCGCCGGACGAGGCGGGCGACGGTGCGTCGTCGAGGGCGACAAAGTTATTGAGGAAGGCCGAGGGCGAGGGCGAGTTGGTGCGCGAGCCGAGCGAGCCGAGGTCGAGGAAGCGGGACCGAGGGCCAGGCTCGACGGCGCTCGGGAGGGACGAGAGGGGCTTGTGCGGGAGGGAATGAGGGGTCGGCGAGGCGAAGCCGGACGAGGGCGAGGGCGACGACGTGTTGAGCGCGGCGAGTCGAGGCCGCAGCTCGTGCAGAGGGGACGCCTCGTCGCCGTCGAGGAAGGCGCCGAGCGGCCGAGAGGGCGACACTCGGCGAGGCGTGAGCGCGCCCGACGGCGCCTGCCACCCACCGGCGTCGGTGCTCGCGACGCTGCCGATGCTGCCGCCGCGCCCGCGCATCCAGCTGTTCGACCCGCCCGCCGCCTCGTCGAGCCAGCTCCCGCCGCTGCTCGACGCGATCGAGGACCGCAGCGGGTCGTGCGGCGCCTTCTCCCAGCCGGGAGAGGGCGGCGGAGCCGCAGCCGACGACGACGACGAGGTGGAGGGCCGCGGCCCGGTCGTGCTGCGGTGGTTGAGCGAGTTGTTGCGCGACGGCGGGTTGAGCGGCGGCGACAGGGCGCGCGACATCTCGTCGTCGAAGAACGAGAGCGTCTTGCTGCGTGCCGGGTCTCGGCGCCCGTCGGCGTCGGCGTTGGCGGCGAACGACGAGCCACTCTTGACCGGGGACGTGCTCGGGAACGCGCCAAACTCGTCGACGGCCGCGGCGCCGTGGTGGTTGCTCGCCGCGCTGATCCAGCTGTCGGTGCGCGCGCTCGCGCCCGGGACCGACGGCCGCCCGACGCTGCGCCCAAAGTCGAGCGGCGCCGGGTCGCGGAACTTTTCAAAGACGCTGCTCGCCCTCGAGCGGCCGCCCGTCCCGACGCTGCCGGCGTTCCACCCGGTCTGCCAGTTGGCGCCCCCGCCCGTGTCGCTCCCGCCGCCGTTGCGCGCGGCCTCGCCGCCGAAGAAGCCCCACTCGCGCCCTTCGAGGGGCGAGGGGAGCGGCGCCATGCGCTGGTCGCCGTACGCCGACAGCGTGTGATACGTCTCGCTCGTGGCCGAGCCCCACGAGCCGACGCGGCGCGCGAACGAGCCGGCCTGCGAGGTCGACGGCGTCGGCGAGGCGGTCCCGGGCGCGACCGAGAGGTGGAGGGCGGGCTTGCGCTGCAAGTTGGCCATTGTGGGAGGAGGGACGGAGATTCCGGGAGGGGAGGCGGCCGCGGCGATCGCGTCGAGGGGAGGGGGAGGGTCGGCTCAGGTGGGGTGAGGGAGGGGGAGGTCGATGGCGCCGGTACGAGTGTGCGGCTGCGGCTTGTCGCCGTGTCGTGTAGGGCTTGTCGCTGTCGAGCGCGCAGGCGTAGGTGAGGGCTCGCGCTCGTGGAGGGAAGGCGGACGAGGTGGTCGAAGGCGGAAGCGCGAGGGGAAGAGGTGGACTCGACGTCTGCGAAGGGGTGGAGCGTCAGCGTTGCGTCTTCGTAGTCTGCTGAGCTGCTCGAGGGGTGGGACAGTACGCCGGAGCTCGAGGCGAGCATGCCGTCCTCGTCTTCTCGGCGCCAGATAGTGCTTGGCCGTCCTCGCTCGCCCATCGAGAGGAATGAAGAGGCCGTGCAGCGCACCTAGTTCACTCAACGATGTCACACACTGGCCTGCTCGTCGTCGTGCGCCTGCTGGGCGTGGTGCGGTGGGCGACGAGGTCGAGGTTGAGCGAGTGGGTGGACGGGCGGGCACCGGACCGCACGGGTCGCGAGCGGGTGCGCAGGTGTGCGCTGAGTGGCGGTAGGCGACTGCTCTTGTCGCTGTGCAGCTGGCTGGCTGGTGCGCGTCTGGGCTGAGCGGGTGAGGGACGGGCCAGGCACCGCTCCGCTCGTCGGTCGCCCGCTTCCCTCGCCTCCGCAAAACACGACCGGCCGCATTTCCGATAGCACCCTGAGCGTCTACACGAGCTCGGCAGCTGCTGCACGATTGCATGACATGGCAAAGCCGCCCGCCAAACGAGCGTCTCGCCTCGTGCGCTCTGACCTCTTGCGCTCAGCTCTCGCTAGGCTCCTCGCTGCCCTCGCGACGACTGCACGACAGGGACTGCACGAGCGACAATACAGGGACCAGGGACAGACACAGGTAAGAGCTACACAGACCGAAAGGGGAGCGCGCGGGCGAGGAAGAGGAACGAGTGACGGGCTGGGGAGGAGGACGGGGAGGGCGAACGACGGCGAGAGGGGAGAGAGAACAGGCACGCCGACAACGCCGACGACGCCGACGACGACGTCTAGAAGTAGAGGACGCCGCTGTCGTATGTGACGACGGCGTCGTCCTGCGCGGCGAGCGACTCGAGGAGCTCCTCGACCTCGGCGCGGCCAAAGAGCTGGGCAATCTCGAGCCCGCCGTTGAGCGGCTCGATGAGCATGTCGAGCGTGAGCTCGTCCGTGTCCTTGAACGCGTCGCTCTTGCGTACGGCGGCGAGCCGGGTCTGGAACAGCTTGAACCGCGCCGGGTTGACGCCCTCCTGCTGCGGCGTCGGCGCCTGCTCGACCTGCGCCGCCTGGACGACGGCCGGCGGCGGCGGCGACGGGAGCCCGCCCTCGGCCTCGCGCATGGCCGCCTCCTCGTCGTCGTCGGCGTCCTGCTGCCCCTGCTCGACGAGCATGTAGTCGTCCTCGCCCTCGACCGAGAAGGCCGCAGGGCTGCTCGCCGCCGCCGCCGTGCTGCCGCGCGCGCTCGCGCCCCGCGTCCCTCGTGCGGGCTGCGCGCGCGAGCCGGCCCGGGGCGGCATGTCCATGCGCTTCGGGCCCCGGCCGTCCTCCTCGTCCTCGTCGTCGCTCGACTCGTCGTCGTCGCTGCTCGACTCGTCGCCCGAGCCCTTGTCGCCGCGCTTGGGCTTGTTGAGCTTGCGGCGCTTGGCCTTGTCGCCCTTCTTGGACGCCTTGACGACCTCCTTGTAGAGCGCGTAGCGCAGGATCTCCTCGGCGGCGATGGCGTCCTCCTCGAGGACGTGCTCCGACAGGCGCGCCTTGGCGTGAGCGGTCGAGAGACGGATGAGCGTCTCGAGCGCACGGACCGTCATCGGCGAAGTCTGCGGGCGACAAGAGAGGGAGGGAGAAGGTCAGATACGGTCGGGGCAGGAGGAGCGAGAGGACCAGGAGCGAGAGAGAGAACGCACCCGCTTCTGATTGGGCCCGGCGTCGTCGTTGCGCAGGTTGGTCCACGACTTGGTGATGATCTCGGACGCCTCGGGCGTGAGGACGGGCTGGATCGACTGCTTGGCGTACTGGATGTACTTCTTGACGAACGCGATCGTGAGGACCTCGGGCACCTTGGCCTTCTTCTTGCCGCCGCGCTTGACGGCCTGGGGCACGACGCCGCCGTGCAGGAGCGGGTTGAACTTCTCGAACGGCGACGCGTTGGCCTCGACCGAGTTGGCCGCCGGCTGCTCGGTCCCGACGCTCAGGTGCTGCTCGAGCGTGTCGAGCGCGGGCGCGCCCGGCTCGAGCCCGGGTTGCACGTAGCGGTGCATGCGCAGGACGTGCTCCGAGATCTGGCGGTCGCGCTGCTCGTCGGCCTCGTCGGTGACGATAAACAGGAGGTCGAAGCGCGACAGGAGCGAGTCGGGCAGCGCAATGTTCTTGTGCGGGTCCTTGTGCACGTCGTACTGGCCGTAGATCGGGTTGGCGGCGGCGACGACCGAGCACCGGGCGTTGAGCGACGTGTGGATGCCCGCCTTGGCGATCGTGACCGTCTGCTGCTCCATGACCTCGTGGATGGCGACGCGGTCGACCTCGCTCATCTTGTCGAACTCGTCGATGCAGACGACGCCGCGGTCGGCGAGGACCATGGCACCGGCCTCGAGGCGGCGCTCGCCCGTCTCCTTGTCGGTCGTGACAGCGGCCGTCAGACCGACGCCGGACGAGCCTCGGCCCGTCGTCGCGATGGCGAGCGGCGCCGTGTTGAGGACGAAGCGGAGCATCTGCGACTTGGCCGTACTCGGGTCGCCGACCATGAGGACGTTGATGTCGCCGCGCAGGTGGGTGCCGTTGGGCAGGTTCTTCTCGACGCCGCCGAGCAGGAGGAGGAGGATGGCCTGCTTGATGTAGTCCGAGCCGTAGATGGACGGCGCGAGCGACTTCCACAGGAGCTCGTACGCGTCCTTGCGCTTCGACACCTTGCGGATGTCGCGCACGTCGTGCTCGCTGAGGGTCATCTGGGCGATGCCGGCGCCCGACTTGGCCGACAGGAGCACGATGTGGTTGGCGATGATGAGCGTCCTGTGCAGGGCGGGCGTGCGAGTCAGTCTCTGAGGGGAGGAGAGGGGCGGCGAGGGGAAGAGAGAGAGAGAGGTGTGGGACGCACTTGAAGTGAGCCGAGCCGCTGTTGCCGCCGCCGAGGCTGCGGTACACGCCGACGATCTGCAGCCGGTCGCCCGGCTTGCACTTGTCGACGAGGTCGTCCTCGAGCACGACCTCGACGCTGCGCGGGAGCTGGCCTGCCGGCGCGCGCTCGGGCATCTCCTGAATCGAGATCATCTGGTGGTCCATGAAAGTCGACAGGCCGTGCTCGATCTCGAGCGGGTTGTTGTCGGCGTCGGTCTGCGGGTAGGCCGACGACGAGACGGGTGCGCCCGAGGCGGCGGCGGACGAGAGGCGGTCCGTGTACAGGCGAGTGTGGAAGTTGGTCGTCGTCGGGCAGTAGTGCACCGACTGCTGCATCTTTGGTCGGACGAGGTTGCCTGCGAAACGAGAATGAGCATCATCAGCTCCTGAGCCCGGAAGGGGACGAGGACGAGGAGGAGGAGGGAGAACGCACAGCGCGTGACGATCCCCTCGAGGCACACCATCTTGCCGAGCTTCTCGCTCTTGAGCGTCCGAGGCGTCGTGTGGTTCTCGCCGAACGAGCCCTTGTACCCGACGTAGAACGTGTCCTGCTGGAGCGCCTCGGCCATGCGCTCGCTCGCGACGTTGACCGCCGTCGCCTTGAGCGCCGCATCTGCCGCCGGGAGCCACGACGCCGGCTCCTTGAGGAGGCTGTATGAGAGGCATAGAGGTGCTCGTCAGCTTTCGCGCTGGCTGGGAGAAAAGGCGTGAGGAGAGGAGGACGCACCCGTCGCAGAACTCGCGGTCAAAGTCGCGCAGGTCGTCGAGGTTGATGATGAGGCGGCGCTCCTGCGCCTCGCACATCTTGCGCACCGCCGTCTTGTACGGCATGCTCATGCGCTGCGCGGGTGCTCAAGAAGAGTCAGCTACACAGGCTCGCCTTGCTCGCGCTCGGCGGACGAACGACGGCGAGGGCGACAGCAACAAGAAGAGAGGAGGACGCACGCGAGCCTGCGCCGAGCCCGGATCGAGGTCGAGGAACTCGGTGAAGCTGTGTGCGGTGCCTAGAGTCAGTCCCACGTCGTGCTGTCGTTGAGCTGATGAAGGTGGGCACGCACCGACGGGTGCGGGCCTGAAGCTGGTCATCCTGGAGAACGGGGAGGTCGGCCATGGTGGTCGGTGGCACGAGCTGGTCCTTGTGCGTGCGAGACCGGGGCTGGAGAGGACTGTGAGAGCGAAGCGAGCGAGGTGAGCGGAAGGGAGGAGGAGGAGAGCACTGAACGCGTTGCGGCGCGTCCGGCTCGCTCGGTGCCAGCTCGTGAGGAGCAGCCACACAGTTGCCGCTGAGCTGCAGCAGTCAGAGAGCGCACAAGATCGAGCAAGGGCGAGCGAGCCCTGCGTTCAGCCCGACTTCTCGCCTTGCTCCTCGACTCGGCCTCGTCGACCTCGCTCGAGCGTGATGCACGATTACACAGAGCTACAGATGCGCAAAGAGAGTCTAGAAGTACTCAGGAGAGACGAGAATATGGATATCGGCGGGCGCAAGGAGCCGGGACGAGAAGGCGCCCGCGCTCTGACCCCCTCCCACCCTCCTCCTCGGCGTGCTCACAGCGCCGCACCCAGCTGCTCCCGCACTTGGTCGAACGCCTGCATCTCGACCTCGCCCCACTTGCGCGCGCGCTCGGTCGTGTACCCAGCGAGGACCCAGCCCGTCTCGGTCGACTCGGCGACGGGCAGGAGGATGCCGCTCGCGAAGCCGCCCGCGCCTGCGCCTGCGCCTGCGCCGTCCTCGCCGCCCGTCGCTGCGGTCGGCGAGCGGTACAAGAGCCCGCCCTCGGGCGCGCGCAGCGCGCGCAGGTGCAGCGCCGGGTCGAACGACGCGTTCGAGTCGGCGGGGAGGTTGTGCGCGGCGACGAGTGTGAGCGCCGGCTGGCCGACGATCGACGGCGCCGGGGCGCACGAGGCGAGGTCGAGCGAGACGACGTAGACGAGCGAGAGGTTGAGCGACTCGGCGAGCGAGGTGCACGCTGTGGCGAAGAGGGAGGACGAGGGCGAGTCGGCGGGGAGGGAGGGGGGCGCGCCCGGCGCCGGCTCGGCGGTGGAGGCGGCGGCAGGAGCGGCGAGAGGGTGAGCAGGAGGAGCCGGCAAAGGCGCAGTCGGCGCCGGTGCCGCCGGCCCGCCCTCGCGCTCCGAGCCCGACGTCGACCCGCGCCGCCCGTCCCAGCTGACGTACCCTCCCTCGTTCGCCGCGCGCTCGGCGCCCGACCCGCCCGACGCCGCCTTCCTCGACCGCTCGCGCGTCGCGGTTCGTGCCGTCGCCTGCGACGCCGCGCTGTTACCGCCGCCGCCGTGCGCGGCTGCGCTGCCGACCGTCGACGAGACGGACGTGCGGCGCGCAAAGCGGTGCTGCTCGCGCTCGCGCAGGAAGCGGTCGATCTCGTGCGTGACCTGGCTCGCCAGCGAGCGTCTGCGGGCGTCGTCGGGTTGCGCGAGTCAGCTCGATGCTGCGCGAGGAAGAAGACCGGCAGCGAGAGAGAGAGAGAGGAGAGAGTGGGACGCACAGGTTTGCGCGGTCCTGCGAGCCGAACTTGCTCGTGCGCGGCCAGTCGTCGAGGAGCGAGACGGTGCCGATCGCGATGCGGCCGCCGGCCTCCTCCTCGAAGCCGGCGAGCGACGGCAGCGACGGCGCGAAGATGGGCACGCCTGCGAAGGAGGGGAGGAGGAGTTAGTCTTGCTGCTCGGGCGATGAGCACGAAGAGAAGGACGAGGACGAGGACGCACCGGCGAAGAAGCGGATCCCGAGCCCGCTCGGCGTCGCGCCAAACGCTCCGCTCATCGGGTTGCTCGGGCTCTTGCACACGACCTCGTTGCCCCGGAAGCGCCAGTCGCGCTCCGTGTCGGGGACGACGAGCCCGCGCTCGCCGGCGAGGAGGACGTGTGCGTCGAGCGCGTGCGAGATGGGCAACGACGCCGTGCGGGTCGGGAGGTTGACCGAGGCGAGGATCGTGACGTGCGACGACGCGGCCGTCGGGAACAGGGTGATGATGGCGGCCTTGGGCGCGGGCTTGAAGAGGGCTTGCGAGCCGAGCGGGGCGTACAGGGCGCGGCGCAGGAGGGCGAGGAGCGCAGGGTGGTTGCGCAGCGTCATGGCCGAGATGGCGTCGACCGAAGGCGCGTGCGCGTGCGAGTGCTGCCCGTACGGCTGCGCGTTGACCATCATGGCGGGCGAGGGCGCGCCGATCGGCTGCGGCGCGTACGAGGGGAAGACGGCGCCGCCCTTGGTCACGGCCGGCGAGGCGCCCGAGTGCATCGTCGACGGCGCCGTCGAGGCGTTCGACGCCCTGCGCCCCGCCGCGGCGTGCACCGACTGGACGAGCGAGTCGCGCCGCCCGCTCGTGACGCTCGACCCTGCCGAGGGGAGCGACGGGACCGGGCTGCCGTTGGTCGAGACGTGGAGCGGAACGGCCGACGCGTTGGGCAGGAGGTACGTCTCGCCGAGGAGGTCGAGCTGGGCGAGGAGGCGCTCGCGGGTCGGCGTGATGGGCGAGAGGTGCAGTGGGGCGGGGAAATGCGCCGCCTCGTAGGGCGACAGGCTGGATGGGCCCGCTCGGTGCGCCGTCGCCGAGGGAAAGGTCGAAGAGATGCCCGAGAGGGCGCCGAGAGGCGGAAAAGGCGGGTCTTCAAGGTCGAGCTGGCCCTGCGGTCAATGGAGCCCGAGTCAGCTGAGCGCACGAGCGAGGAGGAGAGGGAAGAGAAGGAGCCGACGCACCGCCGCATACGCCGCCGTGTACTCCTCCCACGTTTTGGGCACAAACTCGACCGCCGTCGAGCTGTCGATCTGTCCCGTCCCCCTCCTCGAGTCCCTGCTCCTCCTCGACCGGCTCCCCAAGTCGAGCGACTCGAGCTGCCTCGTCGGCACGCCCTCGTCGTCCGCCGCCGCCCGCTCGTCGCTCCTGCGCCCTGACCCGCCGCCGCCGCCGGACAAGTAGCTCACGCCCCCGCTGAGCAGGCGCCGCGCCTTGCCCGCAAGGCGCTTGTCCTCCCTCGCGCGCCGCGCCCGCTCGGCGGCGAGCAGCTCGTCGCGGTATGCCTGGGCGTCGCTGCGCGCGAGCGTCGCCGCGCGGCTGCTCGCGCTCGTGCTCGTGCTGAAGCTCGTGCGCTGCTGCGCCGACGCAGACGCAGGCGCAGGGGGCGGCGGGGTCGTGAGGAGGAGGATCTGGACGTCGAGCGGGATGGGCGGCTCGTAGCTGATGCGCGCCGAGCGCGGCGCGGCGCTCATGCCGGGGCCGGGGAGGGTCGAGCGCGGGATGGGCTGGGCGGGGCGGGAGGACGAGGGCGGGGCGACGGTGCGGTAGGGGCCGGTGGGCGAGTAGGACGCGAGGCCGGGCGAGGCGAGAGGGGGCGGTGCGGGTGGGTGGGGCGAGTGCGCGAGGCCGGGCGGGAGGGCGTAGGGGCGAGGGGCGGCGGGCCCGGCTGCACTGGTGCCGATCGACGAGTAGGACGAGTGCGAGCTCGTGCGGTGCTCGAGGCGAGGGCGGACGGTGCGAGCCGTGAGAGGGAGGCGGTCGCCGGCGGCCGGCGTGTCGAGCTTGAGCGACGGGGTGCGGCCAAAGGTGTAGGGCACGAGCACCTCGTCGATGGCCGTCGTCGTCTCGTCGCGCTCGTCCTGAGCCGCAGCGCCCTCGTCGCCGTCGTGGGCACCGCCCGCAGCGCCGGTGGAGCTCGGCAGCGGAGCGACCTCGTCGCGCGCCTCGTCGTCGTGGTGCGCCGGTGGCTGGGGCGGCGCAGGGCCCGCCGCAGTCTCCATGCAGTGTAGCAGGCTGCGCAGGTGTGCTGGCGAGAGAGCGAGAGCGGTGGTGGAGAGCGTCGAGCTCCTGCTCGGCCAGGGCCGCCGGCGCAAGCGTTCGAACTCGCGTGGCAAAACGAGACACCTCCTGCGAACAGCAGGAAGCGCGGAGCACCGCGACATGCACTTCTTTAGCGCGCCTTAAGGACTGCGGAATTCGCCGGGCAGACGATCCGGCTCCACGACGAGGCCCGAGCGACGCAGGCGGACGAAGGAGCTCCTACGGTGCAGCGACGACGACACGTCTGCTCGCTCTTGCAGTACACGCACAGCTACAGTCAGGAGAGAACGACCTCGAACCAGGAGAAAGAACGCGCGCCGCGCGAGCCCCTTCGCCTCCTGGCCGCCTCCTGACCGGAACACCGTTGCCGCCGCCGCACTAGCTCGCCTCGATGACCCGCCAAGTCCTCCCACCAAGCTCGACCTCGCTCGTACCACCTCGAGGCACGTCAAACTCGCCGAGCGACGGCAACCGCGCGCCCTCGCCCGCCTCGAACACCGTCTCCCACCGCCCGTCCTCGCGCCGCTCGCGCCGGACCGCGCCGAACCCGCCCTCTGCGTCGCGCACCACGCCGAGCTCGTACTCGCCGACGCGCCCGACGTGCGCCTGCTCGTGCGCGCCGGGGGAGGGTGCGAGCTCGAGGAAGACGACGCGCGCGTCGGGCGCGATGGGGAGGCGGCGCCAGACCTCCTCGTAGGGGGCGACGAGGCCCGTCTCGGGGCGATGCATCGAGCCCTTCTCGAGGACGTCGCCGTTTGGGAGGGGCGCGAAGGAGCCCTCGTCGGGAGGGGCGGCGGCGCTGTCGTCGGCGAGAGAGGAGGGGGAGGAGGGGGTGGGGCGGTGCGAGTCGAGGAGGGCGGTGAAGCGCGCGCGTGGGTGCTCTGTGGACATTGAGGGAGTGAATCCGCTGGGTCTCGCGGGACCTGATTGCGTAGAGGGAGAGAGGGAGCTCACCTTCGCCCGGCTCGAGAGGCAGGAACTCCTTGCGGCCGGCGGTCGCCCAGCCGATGCCGGGGTCGTCTCGGCTCGAAGGCTTGCGCGGTGTCGGAGAGCTCGAGCAGGCGGCCTTGTTGATGCGCAAGTCGAGGTAGAAGCCTGACCTTCCAGAGAGGACGAGGACGTCCTCCGGCTCGCTCGCAGGCTCGGGGGGCCAGCAGATCGAGATGCGAGTGGATGCGAGCGGGTCCATGGAGCAGCAGGGACGCAGCTGGCTGCGCTCAGAGAGGAGCGCGGTGGTGGGAGAGGCCACAGCCCGATCGCCGCACCGCCTCCGAGTCTCAGCTCCGTCTCCCTCTCGCCGCCACCTCTGCTCTGCCTCGATCTGCTCGGGCATGGCTCCACACCACGCACAACCGCACATCCACCTCGCAGTCGCGCACGGCGGCCGCACCGTCCCCTTCTACCTCCCCCCCACCTCCGACCTCGCTCACCTCATCACCGACCTCGCCGCCACGTTCAACCTCGCGCCTGCGTCCCTCAAGCTCGTCATAAAGGGCAAGAAGCTCGCGCTCGGCGACCTCGACGGCGAGGCGGCGCACAACGAGCTCGGCGCCACCCTCGAGGGCCTCCTTGGACCCGACCCAGTCGCAGCGGCGACGGGCGACAGCGACGACACGGCGGGCGCGGTCGCCGCCGAGCGCAAGATCAAGCCCATCAAGGCGCTCCTCGTCGGCACCCCATCGAGCACCCTCGACACCCTCCACGCGACCGAGGACCTGCGCGCCCGCAAGCACGCCGCCTTCGTCCACCACGCCTCGCGCGCCTCTCTCGCCCGCCCGACACCCGCCGCGCGCGTCCGCACGCTCGACGACGCCGCCTCCGCCGCCGAGCGCTACACCTTCCACGCCCTGTCGCCGTTCCCCTCGTCGGTTCCCGAGCTCCCTCGCCGCCGCGCCATGCTCGAGCGCCTCGCGGCCGACCCAGCCGTGCGCGACGTCATGCTGCGGCACGAGTTTGCCGTCGGCGAGCTGACCGAGCTACACCCGGTCCTGCAGCCGACGCTGCTCGGGCTCAACACCAACTACGGCCAGAAGGTGTCGCTCCGGCTGCTCACCGACCGCCTCGACGGCACCAGGGCGTACGGCGAGGTGCGCAAGGTGCTCCTCCACGAGCTCGCTCACAACGTGCACGGCAATCAGTGCGTTCCTCGCTCTCCCTCCTCGTCTGCGTCTCCCTCCCGCTCGACCCGGACCCAGACCTGACCTTCTCGCCCCCCCTCCCCATCCCCTCTCGCCCGCCCGCCCGCCCACCCGCAGCGACACCGGCTTTAAAGAGCTCAACTCGCAGCTCAACAAAGAAGTCGCCGCCTTCGAGTCGTCGCCCTACTTCGAGCCGTGGGACCCCTCCTCCTCCTCCGGCGCCGGCGCCGAGGAAGCGCACCGCCTCAACGAGGCCGACGCCGAGCGCGTGTGGGACGTCCTCGCGTTCGGGCGCGAGGACGAGGTCGAGCTGCGGCGCGAGCGGGTTGGGCGCGCGGCGGAGGAGCGCGCGAGGAGGGCGAGGAAGGAGGAGGAGGAGGGCGGGCGGTGAGCGGGCGCGAGGGCGCACGGCCCTCGTGCAGGAGTACGCGCACGACGAGGAGCGGTGCGGCGCCGCGCACGACATCGAGCGAGCGCCGGGCGCCCGGCGCGGCGCTCCTCGTCCTCGCTCTCGGCCGCGCCGCGGCGAACCCGCCGCCGCTCGAGCCAGCAGCTCGAGCGTCGCCCTGCTCGCGCGACGCTCGCCGCTCCGAGTGACTCGAGCTGCGGCAGGCCGGCGGGCGCCAGCACGGCGGCGCGAGCAGGTCCTCGGCGCACGGTCCCCTTCCCCTCGTCGCCGTCGCTCTCTCTTCTCGAGCCCGGCGTAGAGCTTCTTCTTTTGTAGACGTCTTTCACCTGCACCTAGATCGTTCGACGGCTCTCTTTGCACTTCTCGGCGAGCTGAGAGCTGCAACAGAGTAGAGTACAGGGCACGAACAAGCTCGACCGAGCGAAAGCTACAGACCTCCTCCGCCTCCCCAAGCGCTCCCCTCCCCTCCTCGCTCACTCCTCCTCCTCGCCCCCCTGCGTCTGCTCCCTCCTCCCCGTCAGCGGCACATACCTGACCCCGTACAGCCTCGTCCGCGTCACCTCGCCGCGCGCGTCCTTGTCGACCTGCCAAACGGCCTGGGCGCCGTCGGCCGGGCCGAGCGGGATGAAGATGCGGCCTGGGGCGGCGAGCTGCGCGACGAGGGCGGGGGGGAGGGAGGGGGCGGCGGCGCCGACGTGGATGGCCTGCGGGCGAGGAGAGAGTGGGAGAGGGAGGAGGAGGAGGGGGAGGGGGTCAGTGCGCTATGAGGCGAGAGGGGTGAGGTGCTGCAGAGAGAGGGCGGCTGCCGAAAGAGGGATGGGCTGGGCTCGGTCGAGAGAAGGCGCAGGCGCATGGAGCGCGAAGGGCAGGAGGGAGAGGGCAGAAGGAGGGAGCGAGAGCCGAACGCACCTGCCACCCACCCTCAGGCACCAGCCCCTGCGGCGCGCCCTCCCTCCCATCCGCGACGACGCACCTCACCCTCCCCTGCCCGCCCTCCTCGCCCTCGCGCACGAGAGCCCCGCGCACGGCCGGGTCCTCGCCCAAGTTCTCGCGCGCGCGCTCGACGAGCGCCGGGATGTGCTCGACGCCGAGGACGCTCCCGCCCGGCTGGACGAGCGCGTGGAAGATGCCGAGGAGGTAGCCCGAGCCGGAGCCTGCGAGCGGCGTGGGGAGGGGTGAGCTGGGCGGGGAGAAA
>Ga0308170_10002713_pt1 | contig 15012 bp, 11 predicted proteins | sample PhyBR2_2_FD_202136 | JGI IMG/M metagenome (GOLD analysis project Ga0308170, IMG submission 202136) | Phyllosphere microbial communities from UC Gill Tract Community Farm, Albany, California, United States - DLSLSB.R2 | ecosystem: Host-associated > Plants > Phyllosphere > Unclassified | place... | reverse complement strand
TATTTGCGCTCAGGTTCCCACCCACGGGCATGGGTTTGCGCAGCAGCCACTTCAGGCTCCAGAAATCGTTGCTGAAGCCGGTCGACTCGGCGCCCGAACCGGCGTGGATGATGAACAGGGCGGTCACGCTCCCTTCGCCGTAGATATCGAGGCTGTCGTCGAAGACGACGCCGTTGTCGAGCGCCGCCTGGACCGCGTCCTCGGCCATCTTCTGGCTGTTGCGGGGATAGGTGCCCATCCCGGAGTTGCCGCCCGTGTAGAAGTCGGAGGTCTGCGGCAGGCGGAACCAGCCGTGGACCTCGCCGCTGACGTCGATGCCCTTGTTGCCATCGCTACGCTTGAATTCACTGATGCGGCGGTAGTACTCGGCCATGCTCCCCGTCGGAAAGGTATCGAGGTCGCCGAACAGCATTTGCTGGAAAAACGAGGCCGTGCGTCCCGTGCTTTGCGGCCGGTCCGGAAAGTCGACGAGCAGCACGATGGTGTGAATCTCGCCGGACAAGGGACGCGGCGGACGGCTGATCAGTTGCTGATCCGTCCTGGGACCGGAAGCGGTCATGCCGTCGTCGAGGCCGACAAGGTTCTCGCCGCGCCGCGTGGTCGACCACACGCTGATGTAATCCTGGAATGCCAGGCCTTTCGGTAATTTATGTTCCGCGAGCAGGCTTTTATATTTCGCATACAGCTCCAACAAGAGCTGCGGCGATGGCGGAACCTGGCATCGCGGTTTGGTGCAGGCCAGCCCGCTGATGACTTTTGGAAGAATGAACATGTTTCCTCCGGAATCGATTGAGCGCGAAATGAGATTCGGCCGAGGGCGTTTCTGGAAAAAGATGCGCGGAACCGCAAGCCGCCAAAAAGAGAGCCTGCTGAAATTCGACCGCTTGTCCCTACCCGGCCTGCATCAAGCTTAGGCTTGTTTTTATCGGGCTGGTCGGCCTATTTTGATCCTGTGGCTGTGTAGCCACTCAGCGCTTGTATTGTTAGCGCCGGAAGGCGGGGGACGGGCGCGCGCATACAGGTCGCGCTCCTCGTTTGCGCATGGGCGTCGCCGTTAATACCCGTCGAACAGTCCGGCGCCTGCCCAGCGCGGACTGGTCGCCGGCGATTGCGATGGCACCGCCTTGCCGGCGCAGGCCGGGCCAAGCTGCAGGATGAGGCGGGGAAAGGCGCGGCAATAGCTGGACTGGATGCCGGCCAGGCGCGCGAGCTGGCGGTATTCGACCACCATTCCTTCGGGTACGGCGGCAAGCACGCGCCGGACGCGCTCGCGCCAGTCGTCGGACCAGGCCGGGGTTTGCACGCCGAGGTCCTGCACAGGGTCGCCCTGGCGGATGATGCCACCCGCCAGCACCCGCGCCAGCATGCCGCGCCGTGTGCTGTGCAGTGTGCTGATACGCTGCGCCAGCCGCGGCTGTACGGCGTCGAGCTGGCCGCAGGCTTCGCACTGGAACATCATGCGCAGGCGGACCGCGCCGCCGATCTGCAGGACGGTGCCCGAACTGAGACAGGCAGTCTCGAGACCGAGCAGCAGGTTTTCGCGCAAGGCCTGCGGCGGCAGGGCGAAGTCTTCGTAGGCCGCAGCACTCGCCAGCAGCAGCTGGCGCGGCGAGAGGGTGTCGGCATGGACGTCGCCGTCGATGCCCAGGCCCGCCAGCAGGCGCAGGCTGCCGACAGGAACCGGCGGCGCGCCCCGGACCGGCCGGGCGGCCAACCGCACGACGCTGCCGGCCTTCATCGGCTCATACCGCCACCGGCGCCTTGATCCCCGGATGCGACTCGTAGCCGGCGAACTCGAAATCGTCGAAGCGGTAGTCGAACAGCGAGTCCGGTTTGCGCTTGATGACCAGCTTCGGCAGCGGGAAAGGTTCGCGCGAGAGCTGCAGGTCGGCCTGCTCCAGGTGATTCGAGTACAGGTGGCAGTCGCCGCCGGTCCAGACGAAATCGCCCACTTCCAGGCCCGCCTGCTGCGCCATCATGTGGGTCAGCAGCGCGTAGGAGGCGATATTGAAGGGCACGCCGAGGAAGATGTCGGCGCTGCGCTGGTAGAGCTGGCAGGAGAGCTTGCCGTCGGCGACGTAGAACTGGAAGAAGGCGTGGCAGGGCGGCAGCTTCATCTGCGGGATGTCGGCCACGTTCCAGGCGGAGACGATCATGCGGCGCGAATCCGGCGTGCTCTTGATCTGCTCGAGCACCTGCGCGATCTGGTCGATGTGCCCGCCGTCGGGTGCCGGCCAGTTGCGCCACTGGTAGCCGTAGATGGGACCGAGGTCGCCCTCGGCGTCGGCCCATTCGTCCCAGATCGAGACGCCGTTTTCCTTCAGGTAGGCGATATTGGTCGAGCCCTGGAGGAACCAGATCAGTTCATGGATGATCGATTTGAGGTGCACCTTCTTGGTGGTCACCAGCGGAAAACCGTCCTGCAAATTGAAACGCATCTGGTGGCCGAACACGGACAGGGTGCCGGTGCCGGTGCGGTCGGTCTTGAGCGCGCCGTGCTCTTTCACATGGCGCATGAAGTCGAGGTATTGGCGCATTGCTATCCTTCTGCAGAAACGCGCTATTTTAGCTTATCTGCAAACAGGGCAAGCGCCTCGCGCAGGCGCGCTTCCGGCACGCCCAGCAGGTTGTCGCCCACGTACAGCTCGAAGTAGCTGGTGTCCGGCAGCACGCCGTTCGACACGCGGTTGAACAGCCAGATGCCGTGGCGTTCCGCCAGTTCGGTGCGGATTGCCAGCGCGCGCTCGCGGCCCACCGGCAGGTGCAGGTGCAGCATGTTGGCGGCAGGCCGCGCCGGGTTCACGCGGATCTCGGGATGTTCGCGCAGCGCTTCGTAGAGCAGTTCGGTGCGGCGGAAGTAGTCCGGCATCGCGGCCAGGCGCGCGTCGAACTGCATGGCCGCCGACACCACGTAGGGCGACCTGTGGACCACATTGCCGCCCTGGCGCCGGAACCATTCGGCGGCGCGCTCGACAAACGCGCGGGTACCAAGCAGCATGGCGCCGCCCAGGCCCCCGATGCCCTTGTACAGCGACACGTACACGGAATCGAAACCGGCCGCGATCTCGCGCGCGCTGCGGCCATAGCCGGCCTGCGCTTCCCACAGGCGCGCGCCGTCCATGTGCAGGTGGGCGCCGCGCGCCTTGCAGTGCGCCTTGATGGCGTCGAGTTCCTCCCACGGCGTGACCTGGCCGCCGATCTCGCGCATCGGGATTTCCAGGCCCACGGCGCCGAGTTTGTCCGGCACGGCTTCGAGGTCGGCGGCCGTCCACGGGCGGGTCCGGTCGCCGACCTGCAGGGCGTCGAAGTGGCCCAGCATCTGGTAGTTCGAGCGCTCGTGGACAAAAATGTGGGAGGTCGGGTGCAGCGCGGCGGGGGCCTTGCCGCGGTCGGCGCAGGCCAGGCGCAGGGCGGTCACCTGCGCCATCGTGCCGCTGATGCAGAACACGGCCGCTGGAAAGCCAAGCAGGGCGGCGATCTTGTCCTCGAAGCTTTCGATCAGGGCGCCCGCGCCGTAGACGTCGTGTTCGACGCCGTGCTGTTCGCACCAGGCGGCCATGGCGGCGTACATCTCGGCGGGGGTACGGGCGCGGTGGCCGGGGAAGACGGTGTCGCAGCGGCGTATGAGTTCGGCGTCGGTCAAGATGGGCTCCTGGAGTGGGGCACAACTTTACACCCTACGGTACGCGACGGGCGCGAATTACCCGTGCGTCAACGCGACGCGACGTGCCGGCGCCTCTGGCGCGCCGGTGCCGTCATCGAGCCTGAACAAACGCACCGCGCGCGCCAGTTCCGCGGCCTGGTCCTGCATCGCCTGCGCCGCTGCGCTGGCCTCTTCGACCAGGGCCGCATTGTGCTGGGTCGTCTCGTCCATCTCGCCGATGGCGCGGTTGACCTGCTCGATCCCGCTGCTTTGTTCGGCGCTGGCGGCGGTGATGTCGGCCATGATGTCGGTCACGCGGCCGACGCTGGCCAGCACCTCGTTCATGGTGGCGCCGGCTTTCGAGACCAGCTCGCGGCCCGCGTCGACCTCGCCGCTCGAGGCGGCGATCAGGGCCTTGATTTCCCTCGCGGCGGCGGCGCTGCGCTGGGCCAGGTTGCGCACTTCGCCCGCGACGACGGCAAAGCCGCGTCCCTGTTCGCCGGCGCGCGCGGCTTCCACCGCGGCGTTCAGGGCCAGGATATTGGTCTGGAAGGCGATGCCGTCGATGACGCCGGTGATGTCCGCAATCTTGCGCGAGGAATGGTTGATCGACTCCATCGTCTCGACCACCTGCGCCACCATGCTGCCGCCTTTCTGGGCGATGGTCGAAGCGGACACCGCCAGCGTATTGGCCTGGCGCGCGTGCTCGGCGTTCTGGCGCACGGTCTCGGTCAGTTCGCCCATCGACGAGGAGGTCGTGGCGAGGCTGCCGGCCTGCTGCTCGGTGCGGGCGCACAGGTCCAGGTTGCCGGTCGAGATTTCGTTCGAGGCGCTGGCGATCTGCTCGGCGCCGGTACGCACCTGGCCCACCACCGCCGATAGCTTGCGGCTGATGCCGTTCATGGAGTCGAGCAGCAGGCCGATCTCGTCGGTGCGGCCGGATGCGATGTTGACCGTCAGGTCGCCGTCAGCGATGCGCAGGGCGGCATCGCGGGCGCTGGCCAGCGGACGGGTGATGGTGGCGCGCACGAAGGCGTACAGGATCGCGGCGAAGACCAGCAGGGCGACCAGGCCGAAACCGATGTACTGGTTGCGCAGGCGCGAAGCCTCTTGCGTGATCTCGTCGCGGTAGGTGCCGCCGGCGACGACCCAGTTCCAGTCCTTGAACCAGGTGAAGGCCACGACTTTTTCGCGCGCCGTCGTTTCGCCCGGATTCTTCCAGTCATAGTTGATCAGGCCCGATTTCTTCTCGAGGATCTCCTTGACGAATTCGCGGCCATCCGACGCACGGCTGGCGAGGATGTTCTCGCCCTCGCGTGTCGGGTGCACCAGCAGCTCGCCGTTCGCCTTGCCGGGCGCGGCGTTGAGCACATAGAAGTAGCCGGTGTCGCCGATCTTGATCGCGCGGATGCGGTCCTTCAGCGCGGCCACGTCCTTTGTGATGTCGACCCCGACGTAGAGCGCACCGACGACCTTGCCGGCGCTGTCCTTCACCGGTTCGTACTGGGTGATGAACTGCTTGCCGAACAGCTTGGCCAGGCCGACGTAGACCTTGCCGTCCTTCAGCGCGGCATAGGCGGGGGAGGCGTGGTCCAGCAGGGTGCCGACCGCGCGATCGCCGTTTTCCTTTTTGACGGAGGTGGTGACGCGCACGAAATCCTCGCCGTCGGCGACAAAAATCGTGGCATTGCCGCCGGTCTGGGCGCTGAAGCGGTCGGGCGCGCTGAAGTCGAGGTTCAGGACCTTGCCCTCATGCGTCAGCGAAGGGACCTGCTTGCCGCCGATGTCGACGCGCTTCGCTGGGTCGGCCTCGAAGGCGCCGCCGAACTGGGAGGCGAAGATGCTGCCGAAGCTGACCGCTTCGCTCGACACGGTGCGGTTGAACAGCTCGACCGTGTCGACGACGCCTTTCAGCTCGTTCTGCATGTTTTGCGTCGCCCGGTCTTCGAGCATGGATGCGGTGGTGACGGTGATCGTCAGGATCAGCGCGCCGATGATCGCGCCGACGAGGGTGAAGCTGAAGGCGCTGATCTTGGTGCCGACGTTCCAGTTGGCAGGGTGATATTTGTTGTTGGACATGGATGAGGCGGCGATAAACGGAGTGCGTCGATCATACCAAAAACTTGCTCTCGGCCAACAAAACGGGGCGAAAATCCATTCGCCCTGTGTCGCCCGCAACACAGAATTGTTAAATATTAATGCTCCACATGCACCTGGTGGAACTGCAGCGCCGCCAGGTTGGCATAGATGCCCCCCATCGCGACGAGCGACGCGTGGGTGCCGGTTTCGACCACGCGGCCGTCTTCCATCACGACGATGCGGTCGGCGCGCTGCACGGTCGCCAGGCGGTGGGCGATGATGACTGTGGTGCGGCCGACCATCGCCGCTTCCAGCGCACCCTGCACCAGGCGCTCGGATTCGGCGTCGAGCGCGCTGGTCGCTTCGTCGAGCAGCAGCAGCGGCGGGTTTTTCAGCAAGGCGCGCGCGATCGCGATGCGCTGGCGCTGGCCGCCCGACAGGCGCACGCCGCGCTCGCCCAGGAAGGACCAGTAACCCTGCGGCAGGCGCTCGATGAATTCGTGGGCGGCGGCCAGCTTCGCCGCCGCGATGACTTCCTCGTCCGTCGCATCGGGCCGGCCGTAGCGGATGTTTTCCATCGCGTCGGCCGAGAAGATCACCGTATCCTGCGGGACGATGCCGATCGCGCCGCGCAGCGTGTGCAGGTCGAGGTCGCGGATGTCGACGCCGTCGAGGGTAATCGCGCCCGACTGCGGATCGTAATAGCGCAGCAGCAGCTGGAACAGGGTCGTCTTGCCGGCGCCGGAGGGGCCGACCACGGCGACCGTTTCGCCGGGACGGATCGCGAGCGAGACGTGGGACAGCGCTGCCGTGTCCTGGCGCGACGGGTAGGCGAAGGTCAGGTCGTGCAGGCCGAGCGCGGCGCCGTTCGACGAGCGTGCCGGCAGCGTGCGCGGGTGCGCCGGGTTGCGGATGTCGGAACGCGCCGCCAGCAGTTCCAGCAGGCGCTCGGTGGCGCCGGCGGCGCGCTGCGCTTCGCCCATCACTTCGGCCAGCGCGCCGATCGAGCCGGCCACGATCGAGGCGTACAGGATGAACTGGCCCAGGTCGCCACCGGTCATGGTCCCTTCCAGCACCGCGTGCGCGCCCAGCCACAGCACGAAGACGATGGTGCCGAACACCAGCACGATGGCCAGCATGGTCAGCAGCGAGCGCGCGCGGATGCGCTGCATGGCGGCGCCGAACGCGCCCTCCACGGTGGCGCCGAAGCGCTCGGCCTCGATCTTCTCGTGGGTATAGGCCTGCACGGTCGGCATCGCGTTCAGGATTTCGCCGGCCAGGGCCGAGGCGTCGGCGATGCGGTCCTGCGAATCGCGCGAGAGCTTGCGCACGCGGCGCCCGAACAGCACGATCGGCAGGATCACGGCGACCAGCAGGGCGAGGATGATCGCGGTCAGCTTGGCGCTGGTCACGAACAGCATCGCCAGTCCGCCCAGGAAGAGCAAGGTATTGCGGAGGGCAAGCGAGATGCTGGTGCCGACCACGGCCTGGATCAGCGTGGTGTCGGTGGTCAGGCGCGACAGCACTTCGCCGGTCTGCGTGGTCTCGAAGAACTCGGGACTCTGGTGCACGACGTGGCGGTAGACGGCGCTGCGGATGTCGGCCGTGACGCGCTCGCCCAGCCAGGACACCATGTAGAAGCGCGCGGCCGTTGCCACGCCCAGCACCGCGGCGACGCCGAACAGGGCGAGGAAGGTGGCGTCGACGTGGCGGATGCTGCGCGCGCCGGCTTGCGCGCCGAAGCCGAGGTCGATCATCTGCTTGAAGGCGGCGGGAATCGCCAGCGTGGCGCCGGCCGCGAACAGCAGGGCGATGCCGGCCAGGATGAACTGGCGGCGATAGGGCGCCAGGAAGGGAAGCAGGCCCTTGAGCGCGGCGAGGCTGCCTTTGCGCGGCGTGGCGGAATCGGTGGCGTTGCTGGTGGTGCTGATGCTGGGTGAGCGCTTGGTCATCGTGTCGCTTGTTGTTGTTCTGCTTTTATTGTGAACGTCTGGTTCAATGAACGTCGGTTCAAAGTTTCATCGGCCGTACATAGCCGGTCATTTCGAGGTAGCCGCGTCCGGCCGGCACGCCGTCGCGCTGCAGGGTCACCGCGCCTTCCCAGTAGACGGCGCCGGTCGAGCGGCGCGAATCGAGTTCCTGGTCGGGCTGCAGGGGCGCGATCTGCCAGCGCGTGGCGCCCGTCGTGATCGTCGTCGACACCGGGTACTCGCCATTCGTGCGCGGCGACTTCCAGCGTGCCCGCGGCGCGAAACTCACCTCGTCGGGTGCATAGCGCGTGATTTTTCCGTCGCGTCCGCGCACGGCGGCATACGCCCATAGTTTACCACCGTCCGTGCCGCGGATCTGGAAAGCAGTCAGCGCCGAACCGTCGTCGAGGTTCGCCCCGATCCAGTCCCAACCCTGCGCCCCGGGTTGCAGCGCTTCGCTCGACCATTCGTGGTCGAACCAGGCGCTGCCCGTCACCGGTCCCACGGCGCCCTTGCGGCCGGCCACGCCGGTCACCTTCAATTGCGGCAGGCTGTAGTAATAACTCGCGTGCTCGGGGGAGGGGCCCTTGCGCGAATAGCCGGCCTCGCCCTGCAATAAGGGCGGCTGGGTCGGCGCCAGCGTCAGCGCGAGCGTCAGTTCCGCCGACTTCAGCGTGACGCGGTAGTTGCCGTCGGCCGCGCGCACCATCCGCCAGTCGTCGAGTTTGACGTCGAGATCGCCGGCTTTGGCCCAGGCGAGACCGAAGCCTTCGCGGGCGCTCCGCTGGTCGTGCACGAGATGGCCGAGCGCCGGATCGGACAGCGCCGCGTGGCCGATCACCAGTTGGTGCGGCGCGAAGGCGCTCGGGTTGGCCGGATCGTGTTCGGTGCGGCTGCGGAAAAAGGTGACCTGGAAGCCGAGCGGCTTGCCGGCGGCGGTATTGAGCCAGCCCGTCACATACCACCATTCGGTGCGGAACCCGGGATGGGCGCCGAAATCGCGCGGGAAGGCCAGCGCCTGGCCGGGTGTTACGGGCGCAAAGCTGGGCGGCGCCGCCGGCGCCAGGCCCGCCACGAACAGCAGCATTACGAAAAGAAAGCGCATTACCAATCCTCCCTCACGGCGCGCACCGGGCCGCCCGATAACGCATAACGTCCCGACACCAGCGCCGTGCCGACCGAGGCCGCCACCAGCACGGCGGCGACCGTCCCCAGCAAACCCCAGGGCAGGTGCAGCCCCATGGTCCAGTGGAAGGATTGCGGGTTGACGACGAAGACGAGGATCAGGCTGATGACCAGGCCGAGCGCGAAGCCGCAGGCCACGCCGAGCATCGTCAGCAGCCCGCCCTCGCAGGCGAGGATGCCGAGCACCTGGCCGCGCGTGACGCCCACGTGGCGCAGCATGCCGAACTCGCGCGCCCGCGCCAGGGTCTGCGCCGAAAAGGTCGCGGCCACGCCCGACAGGCCGATGACGATGGCGATCGCCTCCAGCAGGTAGGTCACGGCGAAGCTGCGGTCGAAGATCTGCAGGCTGGCCGCGCGGATCTCGCCGGGCCGCGCCAGCTGCAGCGCGGGGCCGAAGGGCAGCTTGCGCAGGGCGCGTTCGATGCGGTCGAGGGTGGTGGCGTCGCCGGCGTAGATGGCGGCGTCGGTCACTTCCTGTGCGCCGGTCAGCGCCCGGTAGTCGGGCAGGCGCACCACGATCGAGCCGGACTGGTTGGCGTAATCGCGCCAGACGCCGGCGACAAAAAAGGGAGCCGGACGTCCGCCCAGCGGCAGCGCCAGCGCCTGGCCGACCTTGACGCCGTAGAGGTCGAGCATCGCCTCCGACACCCAGGCCGGACGCGCGCCCGGCGGCGCCGGCAGCGAGGCGCCGACGAGGAACAGCAGGCGGCCGGGATCGGCGGCATCGATGTCGCGCGCGATCAGCACCACGTCGGGGCGGTCGGCCTGCAGCGAGACCGGCCGCGTGCGCAGGAACTGGACTTGCGCTCCGCCGGCTGCGCCCGCAATCGCGTCCTGCTCCGGTTTGCCGAAGAAGCCCGAACTGTTCCCCGCGGCGCTGCGGACATACAGGTCGGCCGGCAGGATGTGGCGCATCCAGTCGTCGACCGAAATGCGGAAGCTGGCCACCATGATCCCCATCGCCACCATCAGGCTGAAGCTGGCCAGCACGCCGCCCAGCGCGATCGAGGCCTGGCCCGGGGCGTTCGCCAGGCGCGAGAGCGTCAGCGCCAGCACCGGCGGCGGCCGGTTTGCGCGCAGCAGCGGGCGTTCGAGCAGGCGGAAGGTCGACGAGGCCAGGCGCGGCATCAGGCCGATGCCGCCGATCAGCAGGAGGGCAATCGCGAAGTAACCGAACAGCGGCAGTTCGAACACGGGCGGGGCAAAGGCGAACAGCCCGGCCAGCGCCAGGCAGATGAACGACGGCCAGACGCGCGACAGGCGCGAGAGGGCCGCTTCGTCGTTGCCCGCCTTGAGGGCCACGGCCGGTTTGGCGCGCGCCGCCTCCAGCGCAGGCGCCAGGCAGCCGAGCAGCGCCACGCCCAGGCCCAGCGCAAAGAAGACGAAGGCGGCAAGCGGCGTGAACACGACCTGCGGCTTGATGCCGGGGAAATAGCCGGCGCCGAGGTCGCCGCCGAAGAAGCGCAGGGCCGTCGCGGCCAGCGCGTAGCCGGCAGCCACGCCCAGCAGCGCGCCGATCACGCCCAGGCTGGCGCCTTCGACCAGCACCTGGCGCAGCAGCTGCCCCCGTTCGACGCCGAGCACGCGGAGCAGCGCGAACTGGCTGCGCCGGCGCATGACCGACAGGGCCTGGGTCGAGAACACGAGGAAGGCGCCGGTGAACAACGCGACCAGGGCCAGCACCGTGAGGTTGACGCGATAGGCGCGGCTGAGGTTATTGTTGCGGCTTTGCTGGTCGCTGTCGTTCGGCTGCTGGACGCGGAAGCGGCCCGGGAAACGGTGTTCCAGGTCGGCCTTGAGCCCCGCCTCGAAGCCGGCGCGGTTCACGCCGCCCTGCAGTTTCAAATCGACGCGCGACAGTTTGCCGAGCTGGCCGAAGCGCCATTGCAGGGCGCCGATGTCCATGACGCCGAAGCGCTGGCCGGGCCGGGCGCGCTGCACGGGGCCGGCGACGCGCAGCGCGAAGTCCGTGGTGCCGGCGCGCACCGTGAGCGGCGCGCCGGCGCGCACCTTCAGCCAGCCCTGCGCTGCAGGGGACAGGAAGACCGTATCGTCGGCCAGCACGTCGGCAGCGCGTCCTTCGGCCGGGACGCCGAGCAAATCGGGCGCAATATAGCCCGCGCGCAGCGGGTCGATGCCGACGATGCGCAGCGAGCCCTTCGCGCCCGGCACCGCGGCCTGCACTTCGAGCACGGGCGAGGCCAGGGCCACGCCCTCGTATTGGGCAAGGAAGGGATAGACCGCCTCGTCGAACAGGGCTTCGCGCCCCGCCACCTGGACGTCGGCCTGCCCGGACAGGCTCTTGATTGCCGCCGAGAATTCGTTGAAGGCGGCGGCATTGATCAGGTGGATGGCAAAGCCCATCGCCACGCCGACCGCGATCGCGGCGACGGCCAGCACGGCGCGCACCGGATGCGCGCGCCATTCGCCGACCAGCAGCCAGCGGGACAGGACATTCAGGCCGGACATTGAACCGCCAGCGCCTCCGCCTGCCGCTTTGCTTTCAGGCGCGCAGCGGCGGACGCCGCCTTGCCGGCGCGCGCCGCGTCTTCCTCCGCCCATCGGGCTTGCAGGCGCAGGCGCTCGCACTTCTGGTGCGTCGCCGCCGCGGCGCGCGCCGCCCGCTGGCGTTCGCGCCCATCGCGCTCATCGCGCGCATCGGCAGCAGACCGTTCTTTCTGAAATGCCGCCAGGCGCGCCTTCTCTTCCTTCAACAGCGCAGCCGCAGCGCTGCTGTCGGGCGCCGGCGGCGGCGCCAGCGCAGTCGTCTTTCCCTGCGCGCAAGGCTGCTCGCCATAACTGACCTTGCCGTCCACCGTACATTTGTAGACCGTCTGCGCCGCCACCGGTCCCGCCAGCGCGCACACGCTTAACACCACCAGCATGGTTTTCATCGACCCGTCTCCCTCACAAAATTTTGCCAGGGTTCATGATGCCGAGTGGGTCGAGGGCGCCTTTGATGGCACGCATCATGTTCAGTTCGACGGGGTCCTTGTAGCGTTGCAGGTCCTCGCGTTTCAGGGCGCCGATGCCGTGTTCGGCGGAGATCGAGCCCTCGAAGCGGGCCACGCTGTCGTGCACGATGCGGTTGATCGCCGGCTGGTTGCCGAGGAAGGCATCGTGCGAGACGCCCTCCGAAGGCGCGACGTTGTAGTGCAGGTTGCCGTCGCCCAGGTGCCCGAAGCAGACCACCTGGCAGCCGGGGAAGGCGTGCGCCAGCGCGGCGTCGGTGGCCGCGATGAAGGCGGCGATCTGCGAGATCGGCAGCGAGACGTCGTGCTTGATGTTCTTGCCGGCGCTGGCCTGGGCCAGCGGGATGTGTTCGCGCAGCTGCCACAGGCCGCTCGACTGGGCGATCGAGGTGGCGACCACGGCGTCGTCCGCCAGGCCGCCCTCCAGCGCGGCTTCGATCGCGCCTTCCAGCAGGCCCACCGCGTGCCCTTCGGATTCGCTGCTCGACACTTCCAGCAGCGCATATTGCGCATGGCTGCGTCCGAAGGGGCGCGGCAGGTGCGGGAAGTGTTCGGAGACGAGTTTCAGGCAGAAGTCCGACATCAGCTCGTAGGCCGTCAGGCTGGAGCCGCACTGGTCCTGCATCAGCGACAGCAGGGACAGGGCGCGTTCCGGCGAATCCATCGCCACCAGCGCCGTCGTGGACGCCTTCGGCTGCGGATACAGCTTCAGCACGGCGGCCGTGATCACGCCCAGCGTGCCTTCGGCGCCGATGAACAGTTCGCGCAGCGCATAACCCGTGTTGTCCTTGCGCAGGCCGCGCAGGCCGTCCCAGGTCTCGCCGGCCGGGGTGACGACCTGCAGCCCCAGGCAGAGGTCGCGCGTGTTCCCGTAACGGAGCACGGCGGTGCCGCCGGCATTCGTCGACAGGTTGCCGCCGATGGTGCAGCTGCCTTCGGCCGCCAGCGAAAGGGGGAACAACAAGCCGGCGCGGCTGGCCGCTTCCTGGATCTGCTGCAGGATGGCGCCGGCTTCGACCGTGATGGTACGGTTGGTGGTGTCGATCTCGAGGATGCGGTTCATGCGCCGCGTAGAGAGCACCACGGCCGCGCCGCTGGCGTCGGGCACGCTGCCCAGCACCAGACCCGTGCGGCCGCCCTGGGGCACGACCGGCACGCGCGCTGCCGCGCAGGCGGCGACCAGTTGCGCCACCTGTGCGGCGTTCGAGGGCAGCAGCACGGCGCGCGCGCGCCCGGTGAAGCGGCCGCGCCAGTCGGTGAGATAGGGCGCCATCTCGCTTTCCAGCGACAGCACCCAGGAGGCGCCGACGATGGCGCGGCAGCGTCCGAGGAAGTCCTCAGTCATGCGGTACTTTTACCTTGTCGAGCAGTTCCTTGGCCATCTTTTGCGCCGCTTTTTTATAGGGACGCAGGTAGAGCAGGGCGCAGGCGAAATACACGCAGACCAGCGCCACTTCGCCCAGGGCCATCATGCGCGAGAGTTCTTGCGTGTCGCTCCAGGCCCGCACCGCGCCTTCGGCAAAATAAATCAGGATCACCATCGACGACCACTGCAGCGTGTACAGGTCGCGTTTGATGACGCCGCGCAGCGGCACCAGCAGCAGCACGGCTTTCAGGGCCAGCAGCGAGCCGCCCGGATGCAGCGGGGCGACCCAGATTTCCCAGGCCACCAGCCAGCCGATCAGCCAGATCAGGCTGGCGATGGCGCCACCATGGAAGAGCTTTTGGGTTTGCATCAGCGTGGTCCGTGCAAAGGTAACTGCAACTTGGCGGCGGCCTCGGCCAGGCGGCGCCCGAGCGCGATCGCCAGGCGTTTTTCGTCTTCGGTGACCTGCTTGTCGCCGTCGATGCCGGCCCAGTGGGTGGCGCCGTAGGGGCTGCCGCCGCTCGAGGTCGTCATCAGTTCCGGATGGGTGTAGGGCAGGCCCATCACGAGCATGCCGTGGTGCAGCAGCGGGATCATCATCGACAGCAGGGTCGCTTCCTGGCCGCCGTGCAGGCTGCCGGTCGACGCGAACACGACGGCCGGTTTGCCCGACAGGGTTCCAGCCAGCCATTCGGCCGCGGTCCCATCGAGGAAGTATTTCATCGCCGCCGCCATGTTGCCGAAGCGCGTGGGCGAACCCAGCGCCAGTCCCGCGCAGTCGGCCAGGTCGGATAATTCGACGTAGGGTGCGCCGTCAAGCGGAATGCCGGGCGCGGTCGCCTCGGCCACCGTCGACACCGCCGGCACGGTGCGCAGGCGGGCGTCGACGCCCGGGACGCTTTCGATGCCCTGGGCGATCAGCTCGGCCAGTTTGCGGGTGGCGCCATGGCGCGAGTAGTACAAAACAAGAATAGTCAGGGAGGTCGGGTTCATCGTTGGTATTATAGAATGCTTTGCTGGAGCAACTGCGCTCCCGCGGATCTGAAACGACAACATGCTATCCAAAACCGTTCATGCAATTTCGCGCTCGACCAACGAGATGCTCAGCGACGGCTTCGAGCGCGTGCGCGGCCTGACGCTGGCCGAAGTACAAGACCTGGTGCGCTTCGCGCGGCGCCGCCTGCGCGAGGAAATGCTGCCCCAGGTGGCAGGCAGCCTCACCTTTACCACGACGCTGGCCCTGGTCCCGCTCCTGACGATCGTACTGGCCATTTTTACCACGTTTCCGATCTTCGGTCAGCTCCGCACGGCCCTCGAAACCTATTTCGCCCAGGCCCTGATGCCCAAGGCGATTTCGAACACGATCATCGCCAACCTGACCCAGTTTGCCGACAAGGCCAAGGGCTTGTCCATGCTGGGTGCGATCGTGCTGCTGTTCACGACCACCGCCATGATGGGCATGATCGAGCGCGTCTTCAACCAGATCTGGCGCGTGCGCCGCCCGCGGCCGCTGATGCAGCGGATGCTCACCTATTGGGCCCTGATCACGCTCGGGCCCTTGCTGTTCGGCCTCTCGATTTCGCTCACGGCCCAGCTGTTCATGGTCACCGGCGGCGTCATGAAGGCCGTGCCGCTGCTCGGCACCATTCTCTCGACCCTGGCCTCGATCGCGCTCACGACCGGCGCCTACACGCTGCTGTACGTGGCGGTGCCGAACCGCTACGTCAACTGGCGCGACGCTTTGTGGGGCGCGCTGGGCGCGGCGATCGCCTTCGAGCTGGCGAAGCGCCTGTTCGC
>Ga0308170_10002710_pt1 | contig 15022 bp, 16 predicted proteins | sample PhyBR2_2_FD_202136 | JGI IMG/M metagenome (GOLD analysis project Ga0308170, IMG submission 202136) | Phyllosphere microbial communities from UC Gill Tract Community Farm, Albany, California, United States - DLSLSB.R2 | ecosystem: Host-associated > Plants > Phyllosphere > Unclassified | place... | reverse complement strand
GCTCAATGCCTTCAGCTTCAACCAGATCGTGCCCTGGCACGACAGCTTCTGTGGGCTCCTCGGTGGCCACGCTGAGCGCTCCAAGGCCGCGGGGCTAGAGCCCATCGACACCTACTCTGAGCAGTCGAGGGTCGCTGAGTTAAAATTTGACTACCGCTACAAGGAGGGCTACATGGAGGCGATCTTGTGACGGTGGAACCATGTTCCTGATCTCAGAAGAGTCTGTACCAGTGCTCGAAATGCCGCAGGCAGGAGGAGTGCTCGATTCCCGTTCTCGTGGCTCCCGATTCAGCCTCGTCGAGCACGAGGATAGCATCAGTGGAGTTGAGTTCTTCCTCAAGCAATTCAGCTACGATGAGAAGCTCAACTATCCCATCGGAGCTACCGGGCTCAGGGCGGACATCTGGGCTGAAATGGTCCGCACCATCAGCCTCGCTACCGTCCAGGCTCGCAGCTCCCATCAGCAGCCAGGCTTTACCTCAGCGGAATTTCCTGCCCTCGACGGCCTGGCAATTCGGCTCCTGGAAAAGCTCTTTCAGAACCAATACGGCAGTCCCAATGGGGCTCAGTTCAGGATGTTCAATCAGCGCTACAATGGCTTCAAGAAGAGCTTCCGGGACATCAGTTTCTACGGAGCCGTCTCTGAGCTCAATGGAGTCCATCTCCGGACGAACTCTAGGAAGCCTGAACCCACTCTGGTCTCTCGGGAGTTCAGTTTCCAGTCTGTTGGCAAGAGGCAGAAGCTGAGCTTCGAGGTCATACTGGAGAATGGGCTACCGGTGGATCTTAAGCTCAGCAGGCGCTGTAGGCCAGTGAATCCCGAAGCGGACAGTATCCTCAGGGACATCCGGAGCATCCTCCAGGACCAGAGGGAGCGGCTAGTACAGGCAAAGCTCTGTCTTGAAACTCCCGTCGCCCTCGGCCCTTCTCCGGAGCTCGTCTATTCCATAGTGGGTAAGCTCGCTGATCTGGGCTTTCCCTCCGGTAGCTATAGCCGGAGCTCCCTGGGGGCAGGAGTCTTTCCCTCCTCTCGCTACTCCCACAAGGTTCTCAGCATGGAGACAAGGCTCACATTCGGCCACTGCGATCGATGCCACAGCCTCAAGTTCATCACCGCCGATGAGGCTACCCGGGAACAAGTCCTGGGCCTCGAGTCGCTATCCAGGGAGCTCATTCTCCCCTGGCATGAGAGTATCTGTGGAAAGAGCCCCAAGGAGATCGAACGGGAAGATCGTTTGAAGCTCCTAGACCAGAAAGAGCGAGAGCTCAGACGGGAGAGAAGTCTTCGCTCTCAGCTGAAGCGCAATCCAGACTACTACAGGAAACAGAGCAGCTACCACTGGTAGCATCACGCAAAAGAGTGGCCTCTTAGCGCGCGGAAGCAGCAATTGAGCTACAATGGATGATAGGACAGTGGCAACTGCCACGAGGCTCCGGAAGGAAGAGAGCAATGGCCGACCGCACAGCCCATGAGGACGCAATCGGCGTCGGAGCAGCCATGCTCCCGGGATTCCGAGGGAACGGCAAGGACTTCACCGGCCGAGAGGAGCGTAGGCTCGTCGGCCGGGGCTACCTCGTTGGCTTCTTTGCTCTGGTGGCCGTTCTTGTTCCCCGAGTCTATCCCTTTGAGTCCATGGGGCTCTTCGGGACTGTAACCTCCCTGGTGATCTTCTTCGCTCTTCTGGGCTCCATCGTACTCGCTGGCTTGAGCTTCGTTGCTGTCGCCCAGCGAGCGGCGGAGGCAGAAAACGAGGAGGGGCTCTGAGCCCCAATCATGCGGTCCACGATATGGCCCGCAATCTACCCGCAAAGTAGCAGCAGTAGCAACAGATGGAGAGACTGATGACACTCATCACGACCGCCCACCCGCTCGTTCCGGCCGAGGCCACCGATCGACTCAAGGAGAGGGGCTTCCGGGTCTTCCTTTCCACTGAGTCCACCCTCGAGGCCGGCAACGGCATCCATGTGCTTCAGATCATCCGCCTTGAGGATGGGGAGTACCGAGCTTCACAGCTTCCGCAGAAGACCACCGATGTGGACTCCCACCGGGACGCAACCGTACTCCCAGAGATGGGTGAGGTTCTCAAGTGGCTCGACGCCCGTAGCGCGGGAAACTAACCGCTACTCCTCCGTGTATCATCGACTCCACGGCGAGATGCCTTGCCGTGGACACTAGTAAGACCTGACAGCTGAAAGAAGGATCTAGACCACCATGACCGCACTCACCGGCCTCCTCGATGGAGGGACCGCAGCAGCACTTCAGAAGCTCATTGGAGCTGACACGGCTGACGAAAATCAGTCCGAATCCGGGGAAACCAACAGCTGGGGTGACTACGAGGATGTGACCGATGAGGGCTCCTACTGTGATCGTTGCGGTGGCGAGTTCCCCGAGGACGAGCTCTTCGGCGGCACGGGCCCGAGTGATGAGGAGGTACTCTGCGGTGATTGTGACCGTCGAGCTCACACCCACGCGGTGGGTCGCTTCCAGTCCATCGACCACAAGTTCGATGAGGAAGACTGACTTCAGCTTCTAGCAACATCCCTGAGGGGTCGGAGAGCTTCGGTGCTCCGGCCCCTCTTCGCTGGTGTCCGGCTAGAGAGACTTCTGGCCCCATCCCGAGGTAGTAGCTGCCTTCCTAAGCGACCTTGTGTGGAAGGATGCGTTACCCGACGGAAAGTGCTTCCCCGTGTCACAGGAGGCAGCCTAGTGATTCGCTACCGTGTTAGAGAGCACCCCGAACGCTAGCCCGAAATTCTACGGAGGAACATCCATGGCTAAGTACCACATCAGCGATGACGGCATGCCCGGTGCCTGCAGAGCAAAGTCCAACGACAGCTGCCCTAAGACTCAGGCCGGCGACAGCTTCCACGGGAGCCTGGAGGAGGCCACCGTAGAGGCAGAGCGCCGCTTCGAGGAGAAGCTCGGCGCCTTCGTCACGACCCAGAAGAAAGAAGAAAAGGCTGAGGGGCCCAAGGCAGTCGGACGCTTTGAGAACTACACTGCAGCTGAGCTTCGAAGAGAGCTGGATATGTGGGATACTGAGAACCCCGAGGATGATCCCACCGATCTGGAGATTGCCCTCCTCAACGCAGAGGAGCGAGAGGCAGAAACCTCCGATGAGGTCTATGTGCATCCGCAGGGAAAGACCGTCAGGATCTCAGCAGACGGCACCGTGCGAGCCTTCAAGGATGGAAGGGAGATCAACACCTCTGCCACCGCTGAGAAGCTGCGAGCTGGCTACGGTTCCTGGAAGCGTGACTACACAGCTTCCAAGCCTAAGGTCTCTGCCGAAGATACTGAGGCCATGATGGACGAGCTCACTTCCTCTGAGTCCAACTACGAGAGAGCTCAAAAGGAGTACACTCAGGGCATCAGGGATCGCGCTGCCTACAACGAGGCAAACGGAGCCAAGGAAGGTCGCGCCTGGTACAACGATTACGATTATAGCTCAAGAAATGGGTTCTCTCCTCGTAAGGTCAAGGGCATGAACCCGAAGGCCGGTGGAACTCAGTACACTCCTACTCAGGCTCAGCTCGAGGAGCAGTTCGATCAGAAGGCAGCCTTCGACAGGGCTGTCAAGTGGCGGGAGGAGGCACAGACCAACCTCGAGGAGGCAGGTCTCGGCCACAAGATCCCAGACGATGGTAAGACGCTTCGCGTCCGCACTCAGGCTCAGAAGTGGCTCATGGAGAACGAGCTCAAGGGACAGTTCTCCGACGGTCACTGGGAGAACAGTGGCGGTGAGGGCTGGAAGGACTGGTCCGAGACTAAGGTGATCGTGGATCCCGACAACGCCGGTCGAAACTTTGTAGCACAGAAGGACAACTACAACCTCACTCACCCGGATCTACTTGGTGCGGTTGGAGACCGGATGGTCAAGGAAGTCAGTGAGAAGACCGGCAAGCCCTACGATGAGAAGGCAATGCGGGCTGATCTCTCTGATCTCAAGAAGATCTTCAAGACCCAGCGGGATCAGGTCGACGGCAGCTGATCGAAGTTAAAAGTCTGGGCGGGCGGTTCATCGGTAGCGGTGAATCGCCCGCCTTTGTTTGGCCAACAGGTCGTTAGATCAGCCCTAGAATTGGCCCCCAACCCCAAGGAGATTTCCTATGGCTCGCTACCATGTGTCTGAGGATGGAACGCCCAGAGTGTGTTCAGCCCAGAGCCCCGAGAGCTGCACCGCCCGTGGAGTCGATGGTGAAGCTGCCCCTCACGGAGATTTCAGCGATGCGGGAGAGGCTCGACGCTTTGCCGAGAGTGTCCTGGAAAGCAGCTTCGGAGATCAGAAGTCGGTCTCCAGAGGTTCGAAGGACTCCAGCACTTCAGCCCGTGAGCCTCTTCCCTCTCTCAGTGGCCTCTACGGTGAGGCTCCCCGGGTCAACATCGGCGTGGCTCAGACCTACGGCAACCTCAACGGCATCCAGAGGGATCTCGATGATGGCTACATCGATGAGCAGGAAGCTCGCAGCAGGATCGCTGCTGTCACAGCTGACCTCAAGCAGCTGGAGGAGTACAACTCCACCGCCCAGCGTCCGGATGCGGTTGCTTTCCGAGAGCGCCTCGAAGGGCTTGCAGGAGGTGCTGAGCCCTCTGAGCGATTCATCGACCAGCCGCAGTGGAAGGCCGTAGCCGCTGCACTCACAGATCACCTCGGCTCCAAGAAGCCGTCTGCGAAGGAGGATCGTCCCTACGAGTTCCTCCTTAACCACATCGGCGAGGGCAAGTCCGGCTACGATGGCTTCTCTATCTCCAAGGCCGTGGAGCTCAGCAGGAACCTGGAGAAGACCACGGCTCGGTCAAGGAAGCCGGAGCTCGTCGCTCTCCACCGGCGACTTACTGAGGCTACGGCAAATCCTGTCAGCTCTTCCAGCAGTGCGTCTGTTGAGGACCGACGAGCTTTCAGTACCGACATGAGCGATAGCTCTGAGTACCGGGTTGAGGGTGGAAAGCTCAAGGCGAACTTCGAGGGCGATGAGTACGATCTCGGAACCCTCCGGGAAGTACCCAGGGAGGAATTTGACAGCTGGAATCGAGAGGTCTTCGGTGGGGCAGTCAAGTTCCAGGATGGAGAGGTCTTCCCCGTTCATCTAGAGGACGGTTCAGAGGACGGGGCCTTCGCTCGCTTCGGTGACAGGTACTACCGAGCAGGAACTGGAACCGACTACTTCAAGGCCTGACCTGGTTGGAGCTTCAGCTCAGCGGGTGGGTCCATCGACAGTGATGGACCCACCCGCTTGTGCTTTGCTTTGAGAATTAGAGAATCTACCGACGATTTGAAGGAGACCAGCAATGGCTGCTAGAAAGTACCATCTCAAGGCCGACGGAACGCCCGGGATCTGTGTGGCGCAGACGACTGATGCCTGCAAGGCAGCTGGAAGCAGCGATGGCTTCCACGGCACACTAGAGGAAGCACAAGTCGAGTCTGAGCGCCGGCTCAGCGAGAAGCACGGCGATGTAGCGCCAGCCACCACTAAGAAGTCAACCGCTCCAGGCGCCGGGGTTTCTCGATCCAGAAAGATCACAGAGGCTATGACCAGAGCTGGTGGCAGGCTGGAAATGCTCGATGCCATAAAGAGAGAACGGGAAGAGTCCCCAAAGCAGACCAGCAGAAAGGTCTCTCCTCTTCCTCCCTCTCCCGTCCTTCAGCGCAACAACCCCGAGTGGACTCCCGAGCAGGAGATCGACTTTCAGCGCAACCACTCCAGCGATCCAGCTGTGGTTAAGAAGCGTGCGGGTGCGCTCAAGCGTGGCTCCGATGCTCGCATGGACCAGCTCCTTAGGGGAGCCGAAGAGCGCACTAAGCTCCGTGATGCTGCCAACGAGGCGACCGCCTATGCTCCCACGGACTCGGGCATGAGGCGCTACTACGAGAACGAGATCAAGAGCACTGAGGCCATCGTCAAGAGGGAGAGAATCTCCATCGGCGACAACCCAACGAAGCTCGACCAGCTTCGAGCCAACCTGCTAGCTCGCACCCATCACGGTGGAGGTCGCGTCTTCAAGACCGGTTCTGACTTCATCATCAAGGCCACTCTCGACGGCCACAAGCACGCCTACGGACCAGAGAGGGAGGGTGGAGATCTTCGCTACCTCGGAAAACTCGACCCTCGGCTAGAGAGCACGGTTCAGACGGCAGCTGAGCGCAAAGAGCTCGCAGGTGACAAGCCAGCCAACTTCCTCACGCGACTTCGCGGAACCAGTCAGTCCTACGGTCGAGCCACGGTGACCCTGAGCGATGGCCGCAAGGCGACCTTCGCAACGGACTCTAGAGGGTATCCAGTGGAGAAGGCTGTTTGGGATGACATCGACAGCTCCAAGCTTCCCCGGGAGCTCTTCGAGGATGAGAGTCTTCGGAAGTCCATCGCCAATCGAGGCGTGCTCACGGATTGGAGCGCGGCTGGTCTCGAGGCCTAACAAGCTGGTCGGCACCTCCACAGTCGGGCGGGATTCACTGGAAGCGGTGATTCCGCCCGATTGCGCTTTGAGCCGGACCCGCGTAGGATGTTCTCATCTGTTCGTGGTATTGGCTGGAGGTGGAGGACATGTTGGTGACCTCTCAGGAGATTTGTTACAGAAGTGCCTCCGCAAATCTCTCCGTGAGCCCTTCCGTAGGCCTGGCCTTCATCGGAAGCCTCGTCTCCCAGGATCGCCGCCAGGGCCATGCTACAGGCTTGCTTCAGCTGATCTGTGACAGGGCTGACCGGGAGGGTCTCGAGCTCAGGCTCACTGTGGGATCAGAAGGTGGACCTGAAGACGCCTCCAACGCTGATCTCATTCGATTCTACGGGAAGTTCGGCTTCGAGCAGCTCACTGCTGACAATGCTTACTACCTAGGCCGTCAACCCAGTCGTGGAGGGTCAACTTCAGTGGTTGCAGCCTGAAGCACTATGGTGTACCGTTGACCGTATGAGCGAACTCAATCCACTGGGTCTTGACGAACGAGACTTCTTCGAGGGCTTCCCCTCCACAGCCCTGCGTACCGACTTATACGAGCTCACCATGAGCGCGGCAGCCCTGAAGGCAGGCACTGCCCACAAGCGTGCCACCTTCGAGCTCTTCGGCCGAAAGCTCCCCACTGGTCGCCGCTACGGCGTCGTGGCAGGTGTGCAGCGGGCCATCGATGCGGTAGAGAACTTCCACTTCACAGATGAGCAGCTCGATTACCTTGCTCGACAGCCCATGCTTTCCAACGAGCTCCTCGAGGAGCTCCGGGACTTCAGCTTCAGCGGCACTCTGACGGGCTACCCCGAGGGGTCGCTCTACTTCCCCTACAGCCCGATCCTTCGGGTCGAGGGAACTTTCCTGGAGTGCGTACTCCTCGAAACGGTGCTCCTTTCGATCTACAACCACGACTCGGCCATCGCGTCCGCAGCTTCTCGCATGGTGCAGGCAACCCGGGGCAAGTTCGGGCTCATCGAGATGGGCTCCCGGCGAACCCACGAGGATTCGGCAGTCGCCGTAGCTCGCGCTGCCTACATCGCTGGCTTCCAGGCAACCTCCAACATCGAGGCCGGCCTCCGCTACGGCATTCCCATCACGGGTACCGCAGCCCATGCCTTCACGCTCTCCTTCGGCGATGAGCGTGAGGCCTTCAAGGCGCAGATCGATGCTCTCGGCCGCAACACCACGCTCCTCGTGGACACCTACGACATTCAGCAGGGTATCCGCAACGCCGTCGAGGTGGCGGGACCGGAGCTCGGCGGAATTCGCATCGACTCGGGCGACCTCCACGAGGAGACGGTGCGAGCCCGTCAGCTCCTCGACTCCCTGGGTGCCACGAAGACCAAGATCATCCTCTCCAGCGACATCGACGAGTACAGCCTCAGCGAGATGGTGGAGCGCGGTACCCCCGTGGACGGTGCGGGTGCAGGTACTCGAGTCGCCACCGGCTCTGGCCACCCGACCTGCGGCATGGTCTACAAGCTCGTTGAGCGTGAGGCCGAGGACGGCACCATGGTCCCCGTGGCGAAGCGTGCTGCCGGTAAGAAGTCCCTGGGCGGGCTCAAGACTCCTGTGAGGGCCATCGATGGTGAGGGCACCTACGGCCGGGAGATCCTCTTCAGCCGGGCAGACGGCGACATCCTCGCTCTGGATGAGTTCCGCGAGACGCCTCTGGCTTTCCAGCAGGTTCCGCTCTTCGATCCTGCCGACCCGGATGTCTACGACGGAAGCCTCGAAGCTGCCCAGGATCGGCTTCGCTCTGAGCTCGCTCACCTCCCCGAAGAGGCGCTCTCCGTGATTGCGGGAGATCCCCTTCTCGAGGCTCAGCCCTACGAGGCCCACTGAGCTTCCTGCTCACCATCTACCACCACTAGCTGCCCACAGACTGAGAGAAAAGAGACATCATGGCCAACGGCGCAAACGACATGACCATCCAGGACTGGGCCGAGCTCGATCGACTCTGCCGGAAGGCAGCCTGGGACTCAACCTCCACGGAGCAGTCCAAGGAGATCCTTCTCAATGTGTCCGCCTACGCGAGCCGCCGGAACCACTGAGCTCGGTACAACAGCGATAGGAAACTCCGACGAGGAAAGACCAAGAGAGGTCACCATGAGAACCGTTGAGAACGACATCCCAGAGGAGCTCGTCGAGCTCGCTGAGGAGGCCATGGGCCTCGGGCTCTACTCGGTGAATCTGGGCTTCCAGTACCTGGGCTCGGACTTCGTCAGCCCCATCGAGTGGGCGCTCTCGCTCCACAAGATCGAACCCGATCAGCGCTCCTCTGAGCGCACCTGGCTATCAGTGACCACAGGACGAGACTCCGGTGACACCTCGGCTTACATACCCAGCGAGGATCGTAGCAACTGGCGGGGTGGAAGCTACTGGAACATCGACCAGATCCGGGAGTGGCTTCAGCAGCCCGTTCCCGTTGATCTCGCCCTGGAGTACAGTCAGTCCTGGGCACCGGTCGCGGACTCCGATGCTCGGGAGTACTTCCTCCAGCAGTGGCACCTCTTCCTCGAGGGCGTGCGTAGTGGTTGGACCATGGAGCGGAAGGTTCGCTGGCGAGATCACCTGAGCTTCGGAAAGATCTGGGCGGAGCACGGCCTTTCTCCAGATCGGCTCCCCAACGCTTCCCTGGAGTGGTCGATCACCAACAGCTTCTACAACATGGAAGGACACCCCGACCACCGATCCACGGGAGCACCTGTCTCTGTGGGTGGCTGGAGCCTCCTCTCTCCAGATAAGGACGAGGTTTTCTACCGGCGAAGCGTCAGACCTGAGCTTCTGAGTGCCGACACCGTTCGGGAAGAGCTGGGCTCCACTGCTCCCTGGTTCGTCCGAGTGGCCCTCAACGATGAGGAGAATGAGCAGTGGCTTCACTACCCGGAGGCGCTGCAGGATCCAGAGGATACGGTGCAGGAAGCGCCGCCAAAGAAGTAGCTACCAGGAGGTAGATGCGCTATGACAACCACCAAGAAGACCCAACCCAAGAGGCGCGCACTCGTCATCGTGGATGTCCAAGAGGACTTCGTGGAGGGCGGAAGCCTTGCAGTGGCCGGAGGTAGAGAGCTCGCTGAGCGTATCGCCCTTGATCTCCTGCCAGCAGACTGTCCCTACGATCTCGTGGTGACCACCCAGGACTGGCACATCGATCCCGGCGCACACTTCTCCTCGGAGCCCAACTTTGTCACGAGCTGGCCGGTTCACTGTGTTGCTGGAAGCACTGGCGCACAGATCCTGCCCGCCATCGCAGAGGCCCTCGCCGTTCTCTCGGCACCCCGGGATCAGATCCTCAAGGGTCAGTACGAGGACGCCTACAGTGGCTTCATGGGCACCAACGCCTACGGGGACACGCTGGCTCAGATCCTCAACGAATCGGACATCTCGCGAGTGGATGTGGTGGGCATCGCCAGTGAGCACTGTGTGGCCGCCACCGCTCGCGACTCTGTGGCTGAGGGATTCAAGACCCGGGTGCTCAAGAACTACACTGTCGGAATCGATGCCGGCACTGTGAGTCGGGCCTACGGCGAAGAGCTTCCAACCCTGGGCATCACTGTAGTCTAGTCCTAGCCAATCAAGATCAGAAAGCAGCATCACAATGAGCGACAGCGAAGCAGCAAGCCCATCGGCTGGAAGAGTCAGCAGGGCCTTCATGAGCGGAGAGTTCATCTTCCGTAGCTTCAGCACCGGAGCTGTCCTGCTCATCATGAGCCTCCTCCTCGCTGGTGACACTCACTTCAGCACGGCCAAGGATGTGGGCACCGGTATCTACATCTTCGCACTGATCTTCCGAGCAATTGGAGCTCTACTCATCGTAGCAGCTCTAGTCGGCGTCATCAGGCAGCTCATCGGCCTAACCAGGCGAATCGGACGCGCCGCAGAGGTTCGTCGAGGTCGATAGTGGTGATGATAGCTAACGGACACCGAAGGAGCAATCCGATGACCGACAGCAACTGACGGAGAAGCCCACCCTTGGCAGAAGAAGAACAGCCCACACCATCCCCCTGGGATGATCCGACACCGAGCTTCAAGCTCGTGCCTCCGATCAATCCCAAAACGGGTGAACCTCTGGACCTCTACATCTGTCGGAGCTGTGGTGGCGCAGTGCTCGGCCGAAAGCTCCACGCTCAGTGGCACCGGGAGCAGGCGGGCCGCCGGAGCTGGCCTTGAGCTTTCCACATCCCCAAGAACATCCCCACAGACAGCGCAGCAAGCGGAAGGAACCGCCAATGGCCAATCTAGAGATCACCGACGAGGAACGGGGTAGGCTCCGCGAACTCGGAGAGCACATCCTTGAGACCTCCATCTCGGACATTCTCTTCGAAGACATCCTGGAGCTCAGCGATCCCGTGATCGAGCTCGTTCGAGAGCTCGAGGCAGCGCCCTATGAGGCTGAGATCCGCCATCACTGGGAGGGCGGTGGCTGGGACTCCTTCGATGTCTACCTGAAGCTCAGCAACCTCCTCGAGGATCTCCTGCTCAGCGAAGACGAGCTCGATGAGGACCACGCGGATGAGGTGGATGCCCTCCTCAAGGAGCGCGCCGAGAGCTACGACGATTCGGCTAACTTCTCCGCGCGGGCCGACGAGGACACTCCTCCCATTGCTTTCTTCGAGCTTGTCTCTGTCTACGAGGCCCTGGCCCAGCGCATCGAAGGGCTCGATCCCCTGGAAGTCGACAGGGAACTCGTAGCGATTCTCGACGGTAAGCCCATTCCTGAGTTCTTCATCGACGGTCGGGAGAACGGCTGGGACGATCCGGCAGTCGTAGAGGCTGCCACCAACTTCTATCTTAGCAGTGTCTCCGATGATCGGCTCCGGGAGCTCATCGGCGATGAGCCTGAGCCTCCCGCTTCCCATCCCGTGAGCCGCACAATCGGCAATGGGGCCTGGGATCTGCTTCCAGATGATCTCAAGGCGCTGCCTGACTTCCTCAGTGAGAGGCTCAGCAGCCTGGGCTTCGGAGAGACCTACATCGGTGCTCCCTCGGGGGAGAAATCGGAGCCTGCCTACTGGCCCATCGCCCTCGATGAAGAGATCGGTGAGGAGCTCGATTCGCTAGAGGGCGATCTAAGCCCTCAGGACTCGGAGACGGACACGACCGACGACGGCGAGTGGGACCTCGCTGAGATCGCCGTAGGTGACGAGCCAGAGGTCGATGAGGCCTTCGATGATGACGAACTCGCTCATTCCCATGGGGATCACGGCCATGACCACGCAGTGGATGATGACCATGTGCACCAGATCCTCGCCGGAGAGCTCCTCGGTCTCGATGACTACTCCGGAGAGCCCGCCGATGAGCGAGAGACCACTGTGCTTGCTCTCATAGCAGAGGGACTAATCTACGCTGAGCTCAACGAGATCCTCCTTCAGGATCTGGTGGCAGAGGCCGATCCCATCATCCGGATTGCTCGAGCCCGGGGCGAGGACTGGTGGCTCACTGGAGAAGCTACCATGAGCGTTGCGGATCTCGTGTCCCGGCTTCTTCTCAACGGTAGCTGGCCCGGAGAGAGTGCCTCGTCCGATGAGGTGCTCGCCCATCGGGAAGAGCTTCAGAAGCGAGCTGCAGTCTATCCCCTGGATCCTGAGCCCGAGGCTGTTCCCCGAGCTGAGATCCTTACGAGCTCAACGGTTGCTGAGCGCTTCCAGTTCCTCCTCTCGGAGCGGGGAGAGCGTAGCGCCGAGGGGCTCAACAAGCACGAGCTCCAGGACCTAAAGAACGCCATCGTGGGTCACCTTGGCTTCAACCCCACTGACTTCCTCCTTTCGGATCTCGGAGAGCTTCTCTCCGACAAGCAGCTCGAACTGGGTCGTACCTACGGTTTCGCTCGAGGGCTGCGCAGTGAGATCTGCTCGTTGGGCGTCGAGCTCCTCCTCGGCATCGAGGTCGAGGGCGAGTACTATGCGCTGAAGCTCGACGATGAGCAGAAGGCAACGCTGAAAGCAGCTGTGCAGAGCTATCGCACCGATGAGTACAGTGAGGAGGAGTTCCTTCGCCACTACGACTCAAGCCGCTGGCCTTCCTTCGGCGTGACGGTGGACCTGAGTATCTTCACCATCCGAGATGGTAAGCTTCAGGTACTCCTCATCGAGCGGGGCAATCACCCCGAGAAGGGTAAGTGGGCGCTCCCCGGAGGCTTTGTCAATCCCGATGAGTCCCTGGATCGGGCCGCCCGCCGGGAGCTCCAGGAAGAGACCGGAGTCGACCTCGAGGCCACTGGCTACCTCGAGCAGGTCAAGAGCTACGGCTACCCGGGTCGGGATCCTCGTGGCTCCGTGGTTTCCACGCTCTACGCGGCGCTGATCCCCGAGGACTACCTCCCTGAGCCAGAGGGTGCAGACGACGCTGCCAAGGCTCGCTTCGTGCCCGTGGAAGAGGCCGAGGGTGAGGGTTTCACGCTCGCCTTCGACCACGAGATGCTCCTCCGAGACGCGCTCCTCCGGGTGCGCTCCAAGATCGAGTACTCGCCCATGGTCTTCGACTTCCTTGAGACAGAGCCCTTCACTATCGAGGAGCTCCGGGAGGTCTATGAGATCGTCTGGGGCATGAAGATTCTGCCATCTGACTTCAGAAGACGGATCAGCCAGGCCCAGGGAGCTCTGGCTCCTGCGCCCAACGCTCGAGGCGAGGAGCTCCGCTGGTTCCGAGGCACAGCCAACCGGTTCTTCCCTCCCCTGGACATCCTGGAGATCGAGTTCATCCGGGACTAATCTAGGACCAGGCTGAGGGATATCCGACTGGGTCGGGAGGGAAGAGGTCAGAGCCTTTCCTCCCGACCCTCTTTCGTTAGGATAGCTTCGATCTTCCTCCGAGGGGCTGCTGGAATCGTGGCCCATGAAAGGTTCCATCATGGAAACTCCTTCCTCCATTTCCACCACCTTTGTTGAACCCACGGTGGAGCTTTCTGAGACCCGTATGGTCAATGAGTTCGAGAGTCTTCTCAACGGCTATAGTGATTTCCGAGCCATCGCGGTCACCAGGAGTGGCTGGATCCACTACGATGTGCAGAACGGTCAGCTCCAGAGCAGCTCAGGACGCTTCGAAGGTTCCTTCCCTCAGAACCTATTCTCGGGAGAGCAGGGCACCGGACTCCTTCGTATGAGACCTGACCTATTCATAGTCTATGATCTCGCTGAACTCATCGAGGCTGGCATCAGCAAGGGTGACCTCTACGACATCGCAGATCTGAACAATCTCGGCCACGGTCGCATCATGGGCTACTCTCGTGAGCCTCGAGGAGCAGCTTCCCAGCGCTCGATCCTCTTTGCAGATCTCTTCGTCACGGCCATCGAAGCTGGTCGAGATGATCTCATCATCAAAGCAGTGGAGCTCATCCGCGCAGACTGGAGCTGATCCTTGCGAGTCATCATCGCAGAGTGTTCAGCCGTCTACTCTGGCAGAGGTGCGAGCACCCTGGAGAAGGGGATGCGAGCGATCTTCGTAAAGAGCGACGGGTCGGTGTCGATCCACAACGACAACTCCAACAAGCCCCTCAACTACATGAAGACCGCCTCTCAGACCGTGACCACCAACGGTGATGGGGAAGAGGTCTGGACCTTCGATGCTCGCCATGAGACCCTGGAGATCACGATTCACCACACGGTGGGCGCCTTCGAGCAGCAGCTCCTCGACAAGAGCACTGAACCTGGACTCAAGGTGGACGGTACGGAGGCTCAGCTCCAGGAGTGGCTCTTCGCCAATCCGGAGCGGCTCGGCACCGGTATCGTGACGCTCCAGCGTGAGTTTCAGACGGGTGCAGGAGCTGTGGACATCCTGGCGGTGGGTCCTGACGGTAACCCCATCGCCGTGGAGATCAAGCGAACTGCTCCCACGAGCACGGCAGACCAGGTCCGGCGCTATGTGGAGAACATGGTGAACCTTCCACCTCAGAGCTTCATTCACCCCGTGACGGCAGAGGTCTACGATCTCGACTTCACCAAGACCACGGGGCTCATCGCGGCACTAGATCTTCGACCGAAGCTCCTCGATCTGGCCCACAAGCGCGGAGTGCCCACAGTTCAGGTGCCCGCCTACTGGAAGCTCGACGACTAATCTTAGTAGAGCTCTGAGATCAAACTGAGGATTTGAATGTTCTGCCAAGACACCATCCCTCGGTGCTTAGATATAGTGATCCCGACGGTAGATCTACGACAGGAAAGCAGCACATGACAGCAGGACACGATCACGACCTCCTCGTGGTAGGAGCAGGTCTCTTCGGGCTCACCGTAGCCGAGCACGCCGCCAGCGAGGGCCATCGAGTCCTCGTCCTCGAGCGCCGGGAGCACATCGGAGGGAACGCCTACGACGAGCTCAATGAGGAGACCGGTGTGACCAAGCACATGTACGGTTCCCACCTCTTCCACACCTCCAATGAGAAGGTCTGGGACTACCTCAACCGCTTCACCGAGTTCGCTCCCTACGAACACCGGGTCTTCGCCAACAGCGAGGGGCAGGTCTACTCCTTCCCCATGAACCTCGGGCTCATCGGCCAGGTCTACGGCAAGTACTTCACTCCCGACGAGGCCAAGGCACTCATTGCTGAAGAGGCCTCTGAGATCGACTCCGCCGATGCGAAGA
>Ga0308170_10002704_pt1 | contig 15039 bp, 14 predicted proteins | sample PhyBR2_2_FD_202136 | JGI IMG/M metagenome (GOLD analysis project Ga0308170, IMG submission 202136) | Phyllosphere microbial communities from UC Gill Tract Community Farm, Albany, California, United States - DLSLSB.R2 | ecosystem: Host-associated > Plants > Phyllosphere > Unclassified | place... | reverse complement strand
CCCGACTACTCGCAGCTCCGCCTCGCCGCTGCCCCGTCGTCGTCATCACCTTGGCCGGCCTCGAATCAGCTCGCCCCTCCAGCTCAGCACCGTGCACCCCTGCGACCGCCAGTAGCTCCTCTCAGCGAGCATGGCTACGGCGAGCGCTCGCCGCTCCAGCCGCTCGAGAACCTACAGGTGCACCACCCGCCGCTCGTCTCAAAGCGAGCGAGGCGGTGCACTCTTACCTTGCTCGAGCACAGCTTTGCCTTCTCCTACTGTGCGTGCATCTCGTCCATCTGGTCTCTCTCCCTACGTGTGCGCGAGCTGACCCTCTCCTCCTCACCAGATGAGCCCGCCGTCACCTCGTTCGAGCCGCCGGTCAACTGCGGCCCGCCTGGCTCGTGGTCAAGCGTCGTCCTCAACCTCACCGTCACCTCGAACGGCACCCAGTTCGACCGCTTGGCGTCCATCAGCCTCGCCCATGTCGAGAGTGCGTTCCTCTCGCCCCTGACCCCGGGCGTCGAACCCAGAAGCTGACCGCGTGCTCACGCAGTCTGGCGCACGAGCACGGCCGAGCCGACCCGCAACGGCATCGTGTGGACGTACGAGAAGGACGTGACGAGGTTTTCGCCCTTGTTCGCCAAAGGTGCGTCCTTACTCGCTGCCCGCGCGAGCTGTTCCTCGAGCTGACTCGAGTCACCTCCTGCAGGCGGCCAGCTCATGTTCCAGCTCGACAACGTCATCACCGACAAGTACACGGGTATCTTTGCGACAACGCTGAGCGCAACGTTCCACGAGGCGACGACCGACGTCCCGCCGGCCTCGACCGCCGACCTCATCCTGCCGCTCACGACTCGCAGCGACGCCTCGTCTCAGATGCTCGTCTACCCTGGGCACGCCTCGGTCAACACGATCCTGCCGATCAATGCGGCGCAGGCGTGGCTCGAGGTCATCGCGACCGGCGCAGCTGACGAGGTGCGTCCACTCTCGCGCTCAGGCCCTCCGCTTGCGCCCGCCTGACTCGCGAGGGCTGCCGCGCAGGAGTTCTTCTACGCCAACGTCCTCGAGCGGTGGGTCGACTACTTCCCTGACGCCGGGCTCATCGGCAAAGGACCGCTGCGCGAGGTGCAGGTCAGGATTGACGAGCAGCTCGGTGCGTTTCACGCTCTCCCTCCTCCCTCGGCTCTGTTCGACGCGCACGCTCACGCTCTCTCGCCCTCGGTCGACAGCCGGCTTCGTCTACCCGTTCCCGGTCATCTACACCGGCGGCGCCAACCCGCTCCTCTGGCGCCCGCTCGCCTCGCTGCGCGCGTTCGACGTCCCGTCGGCCTTCATCGACGTCTCGCCGTTCCTGCCCATGTGCGTCCGCCTGCTCTCGCTCACTTCGTGAGCTTGATGCTGACGTAGGGACTTGTGCAGGCTCAGCGACGGGCAGCCGCACGACTTCAGCTTCTCGGTCCTCGGCCAAGGCGCCGACGGCTCGATCAACGACAACTGGTGCGTCGCACGCAGCTCTTTCTTCCTCTGCGCCTCACCCAGGGCCGGACTGACCTTCTCCGAGCTCGCAGGTTCATCACTGGCGCGCTACACCTCGTCCTCGACCCGTCCGACCCGCCCATCCGCACGACCGGCCGCTTCCTCTCGTACGACGCCCCGCCCGCGCCGCTCATCCTGTCGGCCGGCTTCCCCTCGACCGACGGCGCGTCGCTGCGGACGGTTGTGAGCGCGCAGAGGACGCTGCGGATCTGGGCCGAGCTCGAGACGGGCGAGGCGGGGCGCAGGGAGGTGCAGGTCGTGCACGAGGTCGCGTTCGACAACGAGCAGCGGTTCGACGACAATGGGACGTACCAGGTGCGTCGGCTTCTCTTATACTCGCTCTCGGCGAGGAGGACGTGCCCCTGACGAGCGTTCCTCGTCTCGTCGACGCAGAGCGTCTCGCAATCCATCTCGTCGCTCTACACCTCGACGCACGGCGGCCGCCTCCTCTTCCGCGACGTCTCGTCGTTCCCTCTCTCGCTCACGACCAACTACACGCTCCTCGCCTCGGCGCACCGCTTCTCGGCCGACCTCGACGAGTACGCCTACGACCGCGCGCTGTCGCTCCCTCCTGCGCTCGGCGGCCTCGAGGGCAAGGCGCGCGTCACGAGGAGCGCGCAGCGGGGGAGGGCCGAGATCACGGGGAGGGAGGGCGCGCTGTCGACGGGCTGGGGCAGGATGGACGAGCGGTACTCGTTCGTGAGCGAGCGGGACGAGACGTACGAGGAGCGGGTCCGAGGTGCGTGCTCTCTCTTCCTCTCTACTCGGTCCTGTCCTTCGCCTCCTGCCGTGCGCTGACGAGGAGTAGCTGCTCGCAGCCGAGAACGCAACGATCGTCGAGCGGACGAGGGGAGGCTCACTCGGCTCTTCAGCCTTCCTCTCCTCCTATTCTGTGTAGACCTGGGCTTGTACTTGCACTCCTTTCCGTGTCCTTCGCGCTGCGTCTCATCCGTTTGAGGAAGCGCAGGCAAAGTGAGAGCGTGAAGCTTTTCCCCACGCTCGAGCGAGAGAACGGGCGGCGAGGAGGAGAGCAAGGCGAGCACTCGCCGCTCCAGACGTGACGCTCCAGTGGGCGTCGAGCAGCATGTATTGACAGCTTGCTCGCTCACAAGAACGCCCCGGCGAGCTGTGTGTGTCGAGGTGCGCAGGCTCTCGTCGCCGGGGAGCGGCGCCATCCGGCTGCGCTCCTCCTCCGCCTCTCGCCCCGTCTCGCCGGGCTTGCAGTACTCGCCAGCCAGTAGCCGCACTCTCCAGCACCCGAGGCGCGAGCTCGGCAACGCCGCGCACCTTCGGCCTCGTCCCGAAACCTCATCCTCGCACCGTCGTGCTGATGGCCAGCCTCGACTCGCCTCGCGCTTCAGCAGAGCGTGTGTCTCGTCGCCTAGATCGTCTGCACGCACACAGAGTACTCGAGCTGACCTCCTTCACCCCCTCGCAGACCCGCCAGAGGGTGCCGCATCCTCCTCGTCCCTGGGTACCGGCCCAACTACGACCGACACCACCGCGGCTCCTGTAGCACCTGCAGCAGCCAGCATGACTTCGACAACGGTCAACAACCCCTCCAGCACCTCGGCCGACACCGCCCCGGCCATGTCGCTCGACCCACCGGCTCAGCAACCCTCCTCCACCTCCCCGCTCGCTCCGCCGCCCACCACCACCGCCGCCGAGGAGCGCGTCAGCAGCCTCAAGGCTACCGAGGGCGACGTCGTCGACGTCCACATGGGCGACGGCCCGCTCAACACGGACGAGCCGACCTCCGCGCTCGCCGCCCCCGCCCTGGCCGACGACACCCTCGCAGCGTCAGCACCCGGCCCCGCCTTCGACGCCTCGGCAGCAGCATCCACCTCGACTGCGGCAGCTTCCTCTACGATCACCTCTGCCGACACGGCGACGCCGGTCAAGGTCGAGAGCCTCCCCGAGCGCGAGGTCGCGCAGGAGAAGACACTCGTCGGCGTGCGCGACGCTGCGAGTGAGCTCACGCCGCTCGCCTCGCCCGTCCTCCGCGAGGCGACGCCGTCCGAGGCGGCGTCCGACACGACGAGCGCGGCCGGTCCCGCCGTCGCCGCCGGCAACGTTCCGCCCGAGCCCAGCTCGGCCCGCTCCGAGCTCGCGCACCCGCTCTCGGCCTACACGTTCGCCAACACGACCCTCGTTCCTGCCGACTCGACGACGCTCCAGCCCTTCTTCTTCGCCAACTTCCCTCCCCCCGAGATCGCCGTCTCGTGGGCGCGCAGCAAGCGCGGCGACGACCCCGAGGCCGACGTGCCGCCCGACCACGAGCCGGGCTACTTTGCGACAAGCGTCGAGCTCGTCGAGAGCCGCAAGCGCGAGGCGGCGCGCATGGCCAAGGTGCGCCGGCGCCTCGCCGAGATGGGCCTCGCCCCGGACGGGTCCGTCATCCCGCTCCCCGCCGAGGCGGCGCAGCCCATGGGCAAGGGCAAGCGTGCGCGGGCTCGCACGGCCAAGGCGGCGCGCGCGAGCGGCTCGAGGAGCAGGGAGGCGTCGAGCGGCGTCGACGGCGCGGCCGCCGCACCCGGTCCGGGCGCTCGCCGAGCTCGTGCGCCCAAGGCGTCTGCGCTGCGCGAGGTGCGGGCGCAGGACGGCGACGAGGTCGACGGCGACGAGTACGAGGTCGAGGCGCCGCGCTCGCACAAGGCCAAGGCGAGGAAGAGCGCTCGGTCGCCGTCGCCGCCCGCTCCTCCAGCGCCCGCCGAGCTCAAGGTCGAACTCGCTGCGAGTGCGTCCATCTCTCCACCTCGCCTTCTCTCTCCCTCTCTCGTGCCTGGCTGACGGGCATCCTCCCCCTCGCAGCCCTCCTTCAGGACGACCTGCAGACGTCCACGCCCCTCTTCCTCGAGCCGCACCCCACCTTCATCGACGAGTTCGACCTCCCGCCGCACTACCTCCCCGACGGCGCCGACCTCGACGACCTCCCCGCCGTCACCGGGCCAACCCCGGCCGTCATCGCTCGACTCGCCGCCGAAGCGCAGGCTGAGCAGCGGCGGGCCGAGGAGGCGCTCGCGCACGAGAAGCGCGCCGCCGCAAACGCGTCGACGATCAACGCCGCCCCTGCCACCGCGCCCGTCGCGCCCGAGCCTCCGATCAACGACGACTACTTCATCGAGAACGAGTACGGCGGCGGCGACGAGGAGCAGGTCGACGACGGCGACGACGACATGCGCGGCGTCGAGGTCGACGGCACGCCTGCCGCCGGCGCGAGCGACTCGGCGTCGGCAGCTCGAGCATCGGCGACGCCCGGCCTCGGCGAGGCGTACTCGGAGAATGAGACGAGCGCGCTCGGCAGCAGGTCGTCGTCCGTCGCCACCTCGAGGCGCGCCGGCGGCGCCAACCCGGCCAAGCGCGCTCGGCAAGCAGACGACGACGACGACGGCGCCAAGGCGGCCAAGAAGAAGAAGGGCGGGCGCGAGTCGACCGTTGTGTCGGACGTCGCGCCCGCGCCCGCTCCCGCGCCTGCGCCCGCGCCCGCCGTCGAGGAGGTGCCGCTCGGCCCGCCCGTCGAGTACATCCTCCAGTCGACGACGTGCCTCTCGAAGAAGGTCGACGGCCAGATCCGGTGCTGGCAGTGCATCGCGCGCAGCATCGGGCACGGCTGCTCGTTCATGGGCATCCGCTCCTTCGGCGTCGACCACCTCGGGCGCATCGTCACCGGGCCCGTCTTTCGGTCGGCGGTCGAGGCCGACGACGTGCCCAACCTCGACAAGCCGTACACGTCGCCGATGACCAAGACGCAGAGCACGCTCCTCAAGACGTGGCTCGCAAAGGACCTCGTCAAGCTGTTCGAGCGCGAGTGGCGCCACGCGACCGACCCCGAGACGATCAAGGTCCGCAACGACCTCGTCACGCACTCGACGTGCGACACGTGCAACACGGCGTGCGTCGGCGCCGAGTTCATCTGCCAGACGTGCGGCCGCACGGCGTGCACCATCTGCTTCGAGCGCCTCAAGACGTACGACACGATCGAGGCCGGCGGCGGCACGGTCCCGACGACGGCCGACAACCAGCGTCGCCGCAAGTGCATCGCCAAGAAGCGCGGCAAGGAGCAGACGGGCGGCGAGCCGCACCGGCCGACGCAGTTCATGTCGGTCACCCGCCTCGACGCGAGCAAGCTCGAGCGCATGCGCCAGGTCGCGCGCAACTGGCACTCGGCGCACAAGCTCCAGGCGTCGGACCCCAAGGTCGTCCAGTACATCATGGAGAAGTTCTGCATCAAGTCGAACCTCAAGGAGTACGACGCCGACACGCACCGCGTGTGGACGATCGCGCACAAGACGTTCGACGAGCCGTTCTTCTTCGAGGTTTGGCGCCGCGGCGAGCCGATTCTCGTGCGCCGCTGCCCGCCGGTCGGCCTCGCCAAGTACACGCCGAGCTACTTTGCGACGACCTGGGGCGACCAGCTCGTCGACGTCGTCGACAACCGCAGCCCGGACCGACCGACCCAGACAACCATGCGCGACTTCTTCTTCGGCATGACGCCCGAGGGCAAGGAGGCGCGCCGCGCGCACGGCCTCGACAACGAGAAGACGTTTCGCACGGCGACCGACTGGCCCAAGGCCGGCGCGTGGTGGGGCGACTTCAAGGAGCTCAACGACGACGTGCGTCCTCCTCCCACTCATGCTCTCTCTTGCGTACTGCCTCTACGTGATGAGCTGACGCTGGTCATCATCGCCGCTCGCAGTTTCTCTCGTTCCTCCCCCTCCCCAACGTCTTCCACCCCGACGGCGTCCTCAACTGCATCGGCCACACGCCCGACAACGCCGCGCAGCCCTCTCGTGGGCCTCGCATCGTCGCCTCGTGGGACACGGACGCTGCGACGCCGACGACCAAGCTCCAGAGTGCGCCCTCGTCCTCAGCCTCAACCTCCTCGCGCTCGGTGCGGCCTGCTGACGCCCTTCTCGCCTCGCTCGCAGCCTCGAACACGGACATCGCGAGCTACATGATGTGGGGCGGGCGCGACCCGAAGACGCACAAGGCGCTGCGCGTCCGGTGGGACATCTTCCGCGAGGAGGACGTCGGGAAGGTGCGTCTCCCTCTCTCGCTCTTCACGGCGGCGCGCTCCTCCCACGCCGATGCTGACGCTCCCTCTCTACAGCTGCGCGACTTCTGCTACGACCTCCTGCACTCGCAGCAGCCCAAGGGCACGAGCAACACCAAGTTCCGCGAGCTGCACGACGACCCGCTCCTCTCGCCGACGATGTACCTCACCAAGAAGCAGCGCGCGGCCCTCTTCAAGCGCTCGGGCGTCAAGCCGTACCCGATCTACCAGTACATGGGCGACCTCGTCATCGTGCCGGCCGGGTGCGTCGCCTCGCTCGCCGTCTGACCATCCCGAGGGGCTCGAGCGCTGACCCAGCTCGACCTTTTTGCTCCTGCAGGTGCCCGTACCAGGTCAGCAGTTGGATCGAGCACATCAACATCGAGGTCTCGTTCCTCGCCGGCTCTCGTGTCGCCGCTGCCATCAAGAGTGCGTCGTCGTCCACCTCCTCAGCCCCTCGCGCCCGTCGCTCTCGCCCTGACCCTCCTTTCCTCCCCCTCCTCCACCCTCGCAGCCAACACGGCGTACCAGCACTCGACGCGCGAGCGCACGCTCTGGTACCACGACACGATCCAGCTCGAGACGCAGCTCTTCTACACCTGGGTCCGTCGTCGTCTCGCTCGCTCCCTCCTCGCCCAGCTCGGCTCGCTGACGCTCTCCCCTCTCTCGCGCCCGAGCAGATGTCGTGCGACGCCTTCGACCGAGCCGGTCGGGTCGGCCTCAAGACGATCAAGAGCAAGCTGTCGTGGCCCTTCCCCAAGGACGACAAGAACCGGCCGATCGTGCCCGAGGAGGAGGAGAAGCGCCTCGCGGCGTTGAACGAGCTCGAGAAGCGCGGCAGCGAGATCAGCGCCAAGATCAAGGCGGACGCGGCGGCCAAGAAGACGGACGCGGCGACCAAGAAGGCGCACGCTGCACCGGCGGCGACTGCTGCTTCCTCTTCGGCATCGACACCCGCCGCGCCCGCCGCGCCTACGCCGCCCGCCCTCCCCGCCGCTGCCGCGCCTGGATCGGCAGCAGCACCTGCGCCTGCGGCGACGAACGGCGGCGCCGTCCGCCCTGCGACATAGCTCTCGCGCCCACCTCGTCGTCGTCGGCCCGACTCTCTCTCCCTCTCCGCCTTTTCTCGCCCTTTGTCGTACCGCCTCTCTTCGCTGCATTGCACGTGCTCTTTCTCGGGTCCCTTCGTCAGCCGGCGCAGCATCGAGAAGGGCGCGAGCGCGACCTCGACGAGGAGGAGGACAAAGGGGAGGGTCGAGCGCGCTCGAGCTCAGGGTCGGCGCTCCTCCTCTCGCAGCAAGCCATCGTTGTTCACAGCGAGAGTGCGCAGAGTTGCACTCGAGACGAGCGAGGCCGAGGTGCTGCTGCGCCGTCACATTTCTCGCCGCCGCCGTCGAGCACAATGTCAACCTCCCACGCGAGCGAGCACAGTCGCGCAGGAAGCGCTCGCAGCTGCTTTGCCTCTTGCTCGGCGGAACGTAGCTCCTCGAGAGCGAGCTGAGCGGTTCGTTGCATCGAGCGAGGACAAAGAAGCTGTCGCGTGCGAGGACAAGGGACGGCGCGCAGGAGAGCGAGAGGTGCGGGCGCGCGAAAGGTCAACGGCTCGAGCGGACGATGATCTGCACCGTGCGTCTGTGATCGCTTTTGCGGAGAAGAGGGAAACGCTCGTACGGAGACGCGTCGAGGAGCGAGCCGAGCACCAGCGCCGGCCCTTGTCCTCGTCGCTCTTTGTGCTCGAGGTCGTGCAGTTGCTGCGAGCTGTGGGCTTGCCAGCTGCGCCCTTCACCACGAGCCGCACCAGCGAGCAACGAGCCAGCGCACGACCAAACGCCAGCTCGACCAACTTCCCCGCGACCGACGCGCCGCACCCCTTTGAGCCGTTTCGCCGCCCTCGCTCTCCCTCAACCGTCGACCCTCGCGACCATGCCTCCCTCCTCTTCCCCTCACACCCTCTCGCTCCCTCGCCCCATCCACCGCCCGGCCCCGCTGCACCCCTCGCGCTCGACCGCCAGCAGCAGCAGCACCATGATCGCCTCGACCTCGCGCGACACGGCCGCCTTCGACGACGCGCCCTTGACGGCACCGGCACCAGCAGCGTTCGGCACCACCAAGCCGTTCAGCATGGCCGACATCGCCGCAGCCGCCATGGCCCGGCCTCGCACCGCGGTCCCCTGGGCAGAGCGCGACGACCTCGCAGAGTGCCCGCGGTCGCCCTCGTCGTCGTGCGGGTCCGGTTCGCCGTTCCCCTCGCTCCCGAGCTCGCCCTTCAGCGATGCGACGTCGTGCGCCATGACGCCGTCGTCGTCGGCCGGGTCGTTCTGCCTCCCGCCGCCGGCGCACCTCGACCAGGCCCCTCGTCCTCCCCTCCCCTCGTTCGCCTCGTCCGGCTCGACCCTCACCCACTCGACGTCGGCCCCCGCCCTCTCGTCGATCCTCCCGCCGCGACCGCCGCCCAAAGCGCCCCTCGCCGCGCCGACCACCCTCCCTCGAACCGTCTCGGCGCCGTCCGTCCCCCTCGTCAGCACCGACCCGTGGAACAGCGTCGACTTCTCGCTCAAGCTCCTCTTCACGTCGGGCAACGCGCCCGCGCCGAGCTCGCAGGGCGCGTCATCGGCGGCGGCGGCGCAGGACGAGCCCGAGCACACGCTCCCGCCGGCCTTCTTCCCGTCGCAGCGCATCTCGTTCTCGCCGCGGCTGCGCATCGCGTCGCAGGCCGGCCTCGCCTTCTCGTCGCTCGGCGGCATGCACCTCGGCGTGACGGGCATGTGCGAGACGCTCGACGCCGACGGCGCAGTCAAGTCGAAGCGCATGATCGCCGACTTCTGCATCGACCTGTCGAGCGGCCTGCGCATCTGGAAGCGCGACGCCGACACGGCGCGCAAGGCGGCCGCCCAGCGCCTCGGCCGCGTCGACCTCGAGGACGACGGCGAGACGAGGCTGCCGCCGGGCACGTACGTCCTCCCGCTCAGCATGAAGGTGCCCAACTCGGACCGGCTGTGCGTCTCTTTCTCTCTCTCCCTCTCTCTCTTTCTTCACCTCGCTCGGAGCTCGTCTCTGACTCTCGCACTCTTCCTCGTACAGCCCGCCGTCGTTCGAGTGCGCCCAGTTCCGCATCTCGTACACCATGTCGATCGCGCTCTTCTCGGCCGTCAAGAACGCCAACGGCACGCCTCGTCGCCTCAAGGTCTTCTCGGTCCCGTTCCACGTCCTCCCTTCGACGCTCCCGGCACCGGCACCCGAGCTCCCCGTCCTCACGCACGAGTACCGCAAGAGCGTCTTTGCGTCGCTCATGCAAACCCTCACACTCTCGTCGCCCAAGCCCAACGAGACGGGCTACCACATCGTCCACCCCTCGCTCCCGACATCGCACTTCTCGCCCGGCGCGCACGCCGCCATCCCCGTCTCGCTGCGCATCGTCGACCGGCCCCTCGAGCCGACCGACCTCTACGTGCGGCTCGCGCTCGTGCGCAAGACGTACGTGCGCGAGTCGTCCCAGGGCTCGCTCGCGCAGGCGATCGAGGACGAGTGGGGCCTCGGTCCGGGCGTGTCGCTGTCGGCGCTCGGGTACCCGGAGGAGGTCATCGTCGAGCCCTGGTGCAAGGAGGAGGAGGAGATCGTCTCGCGGTGGGGCTGGATCCCCTACTCGTCGCGGCCGGGCGCCGACCCGACCGAGAAGGCCGAGGTCGTCATCCGCGACATTGCGCTGCCGCTCCACGGCGCCGACGGCCAGGGCTGGGCGCACGGCTACTCGACCTCGCTCGACCTCGAGCCGACGTCGGTCCCGTCGACGACGCACGGCGAGTGCTCGTGGTTCTCGCCGGCGTTCCGAGGTCGCCCGCCGGTCGCCAAGGAGTACGGCAAGCACGTCCACGTCTCGACCCGGTTCTTCCTCTCGATCGAGGTCGGCTTTGCGACGCCCGCCCTCGGCGAGACGCTCGCCGCCCTCCACGCCGAGTCGCCCGACCTCGAGCTCCCTCGCCCCAACGCCTTCACGGCGCCGTCGTCGCCGCGCTCGAGCTCGGTCTCGGGCCAGTCGACGGCCAACCCGTTCCACGTCCCCGCGCCGCGCGCGCCGCGGCACCTTCCCAAGTCGCCCGCCGGCTCGCTCGCCTTCCCGGGCAAGCTGCGCGAGCTCCTCATCCCCGTCACGATCGGCTCGGTCGCCGAGCCGGGCCTCGCATGCCTCGCCGCCGACGGCGGGCCCGCAGGGAGCGAGACGGCGCAGCGGCGGCAGGAGCGCGAGGCGCGCGAGGAGCGCGGCGAGGACTCGCGCGCAACGCTCGGCGAGGGCCCCGAGGGCGCGTGGCTGTGCGCACCGCCTGGGTACGACGAGGCGCTTAGGTCGGCGCCGGCGTACGTCGTCTGAGCGCAGGACGGCGCCTCTCCTCGCGCGCCGCACGGACCCTTCCCCTCCCTCTCTCCTTCTCCCTTTCGTCTTTCTCTCCCTCTCGCACCTGCAGCACCTTCCCTACCTGATCATGTCTTTCATCGTCGTCGTCCTCCTCATGTCCGCGCAGGCTCGCGCTGTACCCTTCCTCTCTTCCTTGCCCCGCCCGTCTGTATCCTTCTTTCTTTGACGCCGTAGGAACTCTCTCTTCTCTTTATCCGTGTCCTTGCCAACAACAGTGCTGTCTCTCTCTCCTGAGCGTTTCGCGAGCGAGCGAGAGCGAGAGCGAGGCGAGCACGAGAAAGGAAGAGCACGAACGACCTCGCACTGCACGACCGGCCCTCCCTCGCTGCGCACCAACAGCTACTCGACGCCCATCTTGCGCACCCGGTCCTTGGCGATGGCCCACATGTCGCCGAGCCCGCGCTCGAGCTCGCTGCGCCAGGCCTGCGAGCCGGCGGGCGAGACGCGCAGGCGGGCGCGCAGGTCCGAGAGGCGGGGTTCGGGGGTCGAGGGCGAGGGAGGCGGAAGGGAGAGGGAGAGGAGGGACTGCGGGCGAGAGAGGCAAGAGTCAGAGCTCGAGGGTGCGGTGGACGGCAAGGAAGAGAGGAGGAGAGGGTCGAGAGCGGGGCGCACCTCGATCTCGGGGACAATCTCGGCGCGCGAGCGGCCGTTGACGAACGTGATGAAGCGCAGGCCGGGGAAGGCGTCCTCGTAGAGCGAGTTGAGGACCTGCGAGCGGGCGTGCACGAGCGAGAAGGCGGAGAGGGAGGGAAAGGACGGAGGGGGCAAAGCAGGTCAGCGAGTGCTCCCTCGCACGGCGTCCGGTGATAGAAAGGAGGAGACGCACCTGTAGACGCTTGAGGACCTCGCCCGGGGTGCCCTGCTGTCCCTGCTTCGGCGCCTGCTCGCCCTGGCTTGCGGTGCTCAAGTTCTTGGTCTCGCCGATGCGCGGGTGGGCGGCGAGGAAGGCGGCCTGGTCGTCGACGTCCCAGCTCGCGACGACGTCTGCTGCGAGGTCGACAAGGGCGGCGTAGGACGGTGGGCGGGACTGAGGCGGGAGCGAGGCGATGCGGGTGTGGAGCTGCGGTGCGAGGAGGGACTCGAGCGGGGGCGAGGGCTCGAGGAGGAGCTTGAGGACGGGGACGTAGGGTGCTGGAGTGGGCGAGTGGACGAGCAGGTCGATGCGCGGGGGAGGGAGAGCGTCGGCCATGGGTTTGGCGAGGGGAGGTGGGGGGCGGAGTCGACGAGTTGAGGACGAGGCGGGGCGGGTGCCGGACGGGTCGAGTCGGCCGAGGAGTGCAATCGAAGCTGGACTGTGTAGGTACTCGCTGGAGCAGAGGTCGTGGTGGTGCGCAGGAGCGGGGCGAGATGAAGAAGCGGAGACGGCGAAGCGAGATGAAGGATGTCGCCCCCGGCCATCTCTGCGGCAAGCCTATGTGTCGGACCAGCTATGCGATTGTATCACGAGCTCACATCTTCACCCACAAGCCTTGACCGGGTCGAGGTGGGCGAGCGTCTCGCGAGGCGGAGGTTTCGCCGCCGAGCCGCTCTCGCTCCTCTCCCTCTCCTCACACACCGCCAGGCCAGCTGCGAGCATCATCTGCTGCGCAACCGACCGCCCAGCTACCCACAGAGCCGCCACCAACCCGCCTGCACCTCGTCTTCGCCCGCCCTCACCGCCGCAGACCCCACTCTCGCCCGAACCACCTCGCCCAGCTCTCCGCCAGCGCGCACGACACCATCATGGCTCCTCTACCAGCACTGATCATCGTCATGGGCACCTCGGGCTGCGGGTCCGTCCTCGTCTCACCGCGTCCTCACACCTCGCCGTCTCGCTGACCTCGCCTTCGGTCAACCCACCTCGTCCTCCCTCGCTCTCGCCCGCACCACCTCGCTCTGCCCTACTCGCCCTCGTACCGCCATGCAGCAAGTCGACCGTCGGACTCGCCATCGCAAAACAGCTCGGCATCCCCTTTGTCGACGGCGACGACCTCCATCCGGCCGCCAACGTCGCAAAGATGTCGCACGGCCACCCGCTCAACGACGAGGTGCGTCCCCCTCTCTCGTCCCGGCATGCTCAGAGAGCTCGTGCTGACCCGTGCGGCGCAACAGGACCGCATCCCCTGGCTCCACCGCATCCGCGAGACGGCCATCCTCCTCACCTCGCCCGCCGGCCTCACCGCCCTCGACCGTCCCTCGCACCCGCCTTCGCCTCGAGAGGTCCACTCGGAGCCTCTCTCGCACGAACTCGCCGGCGCCCTCCAGCACGTCCACCCGGACGCCCTCGCCGCCCGGCTCGAGCGCACCCACGAGCAGGGCATCACGCGCGAGCGCGCGGCGTGCGTCGTGGCGTGCTCGGCCCTCACCAAGGAGTACCGCAAGCTGCTCAGGGGCGAGGAGGCGAGGTTCCACCTGCCCGACGGGCGCGAGGTCGTGTCGGACTCGCACCTCGAGCCGCACATCGAGACCTTCTTCGTCTACTGTGCGTCCCTCTTCCCTCTTTCGCTGTCCTGCACCGACTTTTTCTGCTCGAGGACTTTTTCACTGACTCCCTTTGAACCTCGCCCGCAGTGCACGGCACGCGCGCGCTGCTGCTCAAGCGCATGGAAGCGCGCGCGGGGCACTTCATGAAGGCGTCGATGCTCGTTAGCCAGCTCGCGACGCTCGAGCCGCCGCACGAGACGGACGAGGTCAACGTCGCCGTCGTCAAGCTCGGACAGGGCGACGCCGAGGCCGAGGAGAGGGGCAAGGAGGCCGTGTGCCAGGATGCGGTCGAGCGGGCGAGGAGGTTCGTCGGCTAGAGCGGCTCTCGGCGAGGTAGACGGTATCTGAGCTGCACATGGAGTCTGTGTCATTGCTGCACGGCCTACAGGAGAGCACAGAGAGAGCTCGTCTCGGAGTTGTTGGCCGTCTCTCGCGCGTCGCGCCGCGGCCAGGACGAGCTCCCCTCCTCCCCTCGTTCCTCCCACCCGCCTGCACCCGCTACCGCCATGGACGCCGAGCCATCCGCCAAGCGCCCCCGCCTCTCGCAGGGTGAGCCGCCCCTCCTCGCCGGCGAGCCCACAGCCGACGCCGTCCTCCCCGGCGACGACGCACCTCCCCCGACGACGACGACGACCACGACCACGACCGACACGCTCCCAGACGAGGAGCACGCCGCGCCGCCCTCGAGCGCAGCAGGCGCACACGCCAAGCCCCTCAGCGCAATCTGGGCCGCCAAATCGCCCTCGCCCCGCAAGAAGAAGCAGGCCGTCGACCTCAAGGGCAAGGGCAAGGCGCGCGCGCACGGCCAGGGCCCAGACGACGACGACAAGGAGAACTTCACGACCTTGCTCGAGCGTCTCGAGGCAGAGAGTGCGTCCCTCTGCTCTGCACACTCCTCCCCACCCCGCTCGCCGTCGTCGTCGGCCTCATCTTGAGCGAGCGCTGACCCCTCTCGCGCTCTCCTTCTCGTGCGCAGCTTCGACCGGCGAGCAGGAGAAGTGGGGTCGTCCTTCCGCCCCCAAGCTCACCCCGCAGCGCGATGGCTTCGGTCCGTCTCCCCTCCTCCTCCTCGTGCCTGCCGCTCAGCCTCGTAGCTGACCCTCGCCTCCTTCAACGCGCGCAGTGTTCCAGCAGATCGATCTCGAGGAGTTCTCGGCACCCGGAGCGGGGCCAACCATTCGTGCGTTCGGCGTGAGCAAGGTGCGTCGTCGCTCGAGTCGCTCGGTCCACTTCTGCTCCTGCTGAGCGCAGAAGCTGACCTTTGCGTCTGTCGCCACCTTCGCAGGCCGGCCACTCGGTGCTCCTCCACGTCAAGGGCTTCCTGCCGTACTTCTGGGTCGCCGCGCCCAAGGGCTTCACCAACTCGGACTGCGTTCCCTTCCTCGAGCACCTCAACGTGCGTCCCCTCTCGCCTGGCTTCTCGGCGCTTTTTGCAGCTCGAGCTGACGTCGTACTTGACTATATTGTGGACGCAGACGAGCTACTTCAACGGCACGCGCCCGATCCGGTCCATCACGCTCGCCAACAAGCGCAACCTGTGGGGCTACAAGGGCGAGGCCGTCGTGCCCTTCATCAAGATCACGACCGTCGACAC
>Ga0308170_10002701_pt1 | contig 15051 bp, 21 predicted proteins | sample PhyBR2_2_FD_202136 | JGI IMG/M metagenome (GOLD analysis project Ga0308170, IMG submission 202136) | Phyllosphere microbial communities from UC Gill Tract Community Farm, Albany, California, United States - DLSLSB.R2 | ecosystem: Host-associated > Plants > Phyllosphere > Unclassified | place... | reverse complement strand
TGCGCGGGTCGACGAGTGGGAGGGGGGAGGAGGAGGCGGGGAAGGGGGAGAGGACGAGGGCGACATGGCGGCGGCGCGGGCGGACGACGGCGAGCCGGGCTTGTTCGCTTGCGCGTGGGGGGACAGGGGCAGGCGGACCTTGACTTGTGCGAACGGCTGGCCGCGGCGAACCAATCTAGGCGCGGCGATGGTAGCCGGAAGTGGGTGGGCGGCGCGCGGTCTGGTGGGCACGTGGGCTGAGAAGGCTGTTGTGCGCGGCTTTGTGCGCGGGGCTGAGTTTGGCGCTTGTCGTACTGTACTTGGTCGAGCGTGGGTGGGAGAGAGGAAGAGAGCAGCAGAGAGGACCCGTCCGCCGCTCGACAATCTGGATGGCCTGCGTCCAGAGGTTGCTCGCTCCCCGAGCAAACGGCTTCCCCAGCCTCCTCCTCCGGACTCTGAGCGAAAATCGAGGGTCCGGGGACGAAGCCGCGAGCCAGCGATCGAGCGCACGTGGAGAGCGGAGCCGCGCTTGCTCCTGCCTCGTCGAGTGAATGCGCTCCGCCTGTCTCTCGCGCGCGGCGTGCATGCGCTCTGGACAGCCGGCTCAGCTCTGCAGACAATGGGCAGCACGGGCAGCAGGCGCGAAGCGAGGACAGGGGAGCAGCGAGGAGAGCGAGCCGTTCGTGCACGAGCCGCATCGAGGAGATCCGCGCAGAAGGGCGCAGAAAGCTTGCCCGCGAGCCGGGCAGGTCGGCCCAACGTCCACCAGCCACGCGCAGCACGTGAAAGGGAGACAGGCTGCGATTCCGGGCGGCCGAGCAGTACTGCCTGGATCCCCGCGAGGCGGCGAATCGACGCGCTCTCGAGCTCTCGAGGCTCGGTCGGGCGGTGCACAAGGGATACGGATGCGGCTCGAGTTGCAGCACTCACAGGAGCGTATCGAGAAAGTCCTGCCCTTGAGCAGCTGGCCGAACGATCGGCTTGGTCGGCGGGGCGGCCGAGGTGGACGACGAGGACGAGGAAGGGAGGCCAGTGCGGCTCGAGGCGGCAGGGGGCGGTCGAGTCGAAGGCGGCGGTGCAGACCGTGGCGCAGAGCCGGAGAAGCGGTCCTTGAGGTCTGCTCGAGCGTGCGCGAAGAGTCAGTCGGGAGCGCAGGCAGGGAGAGAGGAGCTCGAAAGAGGAGGACGAAGGGACGCACCTCGCACAGCCTGCATCCGCCTCGCCTCGTCCTGCATCCGCCTCAGCTCCTCCTTGTCCTCGTCCGTATCGACCTTGGCCTTGAGCCCGACAGGCGGCGGCCGCATGCGGCCCTTGCCGCCGAGTCGCAGGTGCGCGAACGAGTGGTCGACGTCGTCCTCGTCCTCGTCGTGCTCGCCCGGCGCGTCCGACGGCGTTGCGAGCTTGTCGCGCTGCCGCGCGAGGAAGGCGTCGAGCTGTTCCTGCTCCTCGGCTTTTCGTCGCTCTGCGTGCGCGCGAGGAAGGGCGTCAGCGAGGGGTCGGGCGAGCGGTGTGCAGGAGCGAGGGCGCGAGGAGGGACGCACCTTCCTCCTCGTCGACTTCGTCATCGCCCTCCTTGGGCGGTGCGAGCCCGAGCTCCCTCGCGCGCTCCTCGTCGTCCTCGCGGTAGCGGTCGGCGTTAGTCCCGAGGCGACGGCCTTCAGCCTCGCGGAGGGCGGCGTCGACGGCGGCGTGGTCGGCGGCCTCGTCGGCGGTCGGGGCGTGGGTGCGGGCGTACTTGCGCGAGGCGGCGCGCGCGTACTTGTCCTGGAGGACCATATCGGCGGAGGGCGAGGAGGGTGGAGGAGCGGGGCGGTGCAGGGAGGAGGGGGTGGTCGTGGGCGGGATGTGCTGTAGTTCTGCTGTGTGGACAAGCGAGTCAGCCTTCGTCCGGCATGGTGTCCTACCTACAGGCTCGCCTCGAGGTGTGCGCGAGGAGTGAGGCTGATGACGGACGAGATGAGGACGAGGGCACACACCTCGTCAAGCGGTGGGTGGGCGGCGCGGGCTGGCTGTGCTCTTGTCGCTGTTCAGTCGGTGTAGCTGCTGCAGCGGCGCAAGATGGAGAGCTCGCGGCCTCGAGTGCGGCGCAAGGTCAAGCCTGTCCTCCTCCTCCCCACCTCGCCCCTCTCGCTCTCGTCGTCCGCCCAGCTCACGCTCCTCCCCCTCCTGCGCCCAGTCGTCCACCTTCACCCTCTCGAGAGCGAGCACCGCCGCGTCCTGGGCCGCTCTCGCCGCCGCACACCCGACCCCGCCCGTCGACGACACCTCGACCTTCGACTGGGTCGGCCCGCCTCCCGCTCACTCGAGCTCGACGGCCACCATGAGCAGCACCACCAGCATGGCCTCGAGCTCGCTCTCGTCCGGCTCCGCACCACCATCTTCAAGCGCACAGGGCGGCGGCTCGGTCGGCAGCGTGCCCAATGTCCCCGGCACCAGCCTCGGCTCGACCCTCGACGGCCTGCGCACCCTCGTCGGCAAGCGCATCACGGCGTGGACCTACCTCAAGAACGCCGGCGAGGGCAGGGTCTACTGGTTCAACGTGCGTCGCCCTCTCTCTCTCTTGTCCTCCTCTCGCTCGATCGACCTCGCACTCTCAAGAGCCTGACCCGCTCGTCTATCGCACGCAGACAATCCTCCTCACGACCGAGGACCTCAAGAGCACCTTCCCCAACGACAAAATGCGCAACCGGTGCGCCCACTCTCGCTCGCCGCCTCTTAAGCGCTCGCTGAGCCCCTCGTACACGCCCGCAGCACGACCCGCTTCGCCGTCCTCGGCATGTCGCTCTCGTCCCTCCTCGACATCGCACCCGCGCACGACTTTCTCCGCGGCCTCCTGAGCCTGACGCAGGAGTTCGAGGCGGTCCCCGAGGACCGCTACGGCGGCAGAAATGTGCGTCGCGGCTCGCTCTCTTTCATCCTGCGCACCCGCCTTGGGGCCTCAAGCTGATGCGACTTGACTACGCTCGTACAGCAGCAGCAGAAGAGCCTCTTCAAGGTCGGTTCCAGGTCGAGACGGGCGGGCGGCGCAGGGTCGGCGGCGAACGGCGGCGCCGACTTCCCGATGGGCCTGCCGCAAGAAGGCGGCGAGGCGAGCTTCCTCTTCACGCCCAACATCGTGCGTCCCCTCTCTTGCACCTCCCTGTCGCGCTCGAACCGGATGAGCGAGCTGACGCGCCGCACTTCCTCCCTGCCTCCTCCCCGGCCCTCCCTGCTCGACTCGCCTTCCGCGCTCGCCCTCATCCCGCAGCCGTTCGACCTCGACTACTTCCAGGTCCTCGTCACGACGTGCGAGCTCCTCATCGAGACCTACTCCAAGATCGCGACCTACCTCGGCCCGTCTGGCTCGGGCGCAGGCTCGAGCGCTGGGACGAGCGCGTTCCCCTCGCCGCCGGGCGCAGGCGCAGGCGCGCAGCAGCACCGCGGGAGCGTGACGAGCCCGGTCACAGCGGGAGGCGGTGTCGGTGCGGGCGCAGGAGCAGGAGCGGCGGGCAGCGCAGGGCTGAGCCAGGCGCTTGCGGACGTCGTTTACAAGGTCGACGCGAGGCTCAAGGTACGCTCTCCTCTCCCCCCTCCTCACTCCTTCCTCTCACCTAGCCCTCGCTCGGCATCGCTCGACGAGGGAGCGGCGCCAAGGCTAAGCACTGACCCTCCTCCTCGCTCCTCGCTCCTCGCTTCCTCCTCGCCTTCCGCTCTACCCCTCGTCGCCCTCGCCCTCTCGCAGAAACTCGTCGCGCTCCTCTCGAAGGAGATCGACACGCTCGCGCGCCAGACGATCAAGCACGAGCTCGACTCGCTCGGCGGCGGCGGCCTGCTCGACTTGCTCGAGTGAGCTCGCTCAAGACGAGGTCCGAGCGGGCCGGGCGAGGAGGACGAGGAGCGGGAGGAGAGAGTTTATGTTGTTGTCCGTCTAGATGTGCATCGAGTACTGCTTCCGAGCTCTCCCCTGTCGTACTGAGAGCGCGTCCCCGCACGGATCTTCCTCTCTCGCTCACGCTCTCGCTCCAAGTGTGCGACCCAGCATGCCTGAATAGCACGCCCGCTCTCTATCTACTTGCCCTCCTCCCCTGCGCTTCCTCGAGCCGCCCCAGACCCGAGCGCCGGCGCCGCCCGCCCCTCGTCGATCCACGCCGGGCGCACCTCGTCGACCTTTTCGCGCGCAGCGTCGACCTTGCCCTGCATGTCGCCGACGAGGTCCTGCCGGCTCGAGAGGCGCGGGCCGCGCGACGAGAGGAGGAGGCCGCGCGCGGCTTCGGGCTGGTGGGAGGGCGAGGCGAGGACGAGGCGAGGGCGAGGAGGGTGAGGAGAGGAGGGTGCGAACGGGGCGAGGGCGAGGCGGGCGAGAAGTGCGGGCGAGGGGGTGTGCGTGAAAGGAGCAGAAGAGAGCGAGGAGAGGAGGCGTCAGCCACAGAACGTCGGGCTCGAGGGAGAGAGAGCAAGAGAGAGAGTAGAGAGAGGGCGGGACGCACAAGTGCCTCGACCTGCTCGAGCATGGCCTGCGCCGTCTCGAGCTCGCCCTGCGCCTCGACGTACGCGCGGTTAACCCTGTTGCGCAGAGAAAGAGTGTCAGCATTCGCTCGAAGGGGCTCGAGCGTCTGAGCGAGAGAGAGAGAGAGAGAGAGGTGGAAAGAAGGACGCACTCGGCCCACTCGCCGTACGCCATCGCGCCCTTGTTGCTCCTGATGAGCTCCTCGGCGTCGCCCTCGACCTGGTCGAGCAAGTCAAAGCTGCCCTCCTCGGCCTCGTCCTTGAACTCGGTGAGCGCCTTGAGGAGCCGCGGCTGAAGGCCGGCGACTTCTGCCGGTGCGGGCGGAGCGCTCGAGGGCGAGAGGATTGGGCGGCCCGTGATGCTGAGCGAGACCGAGTCGGAGGGAGGGAGCCACGTCGGCGGCTCGAGGAACTGCGGGTAGACGGCGAAAGCCTGCGGGCGCGGTTGAGAGGGAGGGGGTCAGTCCGGGATGCAGGCGTGCGAAAGGGCTCGAGGAAGTAGGAGCGTCGACGCACCGGTCCATCGACCGTCGCAAACGCCGCCGTCGTGACGCGCCGCTCGCCCTCTGCGCCCTCGTGCGCAAACTCGCCGAGGTACAGCGGGAGGTACATCGGGTACGCCGCAAAGAGCGTCTCGTCGAAGCTCTTTGGGTCGAGGCTCGCGCCGAGCTCGTCGTCGCCGTCCTCGGTGGCGGCCGGCGCCGAAAACTTGCGCGGGAACGCCTTGAGCTTGGAGACGAGGTCGAGCGGGTGGCGGGTGAAGGGGACGAGGGTGATGTCCTGGCCGTGCTGGGTGAGGTGCTCGGCCGAGGAGAACGGGACGGGTTCGGCGGCGAAGGGCGGCGAGACGGTGAGGTCGCTGAGGGGAGGGAGGCGGAAGCCTGGGAGAGACGAGTCGAGGGCGGTGACTGCGAGCACGACGGGCCGGGTCAGCTAGAGGGCCACAAGCAGGAGGGGCGCGCACACAAGGAGAGGTAAAGTTCGACGCACTGTTGAGCTGCATCTGGACGTCACCGACGAGGGCCTTGCCGCGCATGGCGAGGTCGACCTTCCACACGGGCACGAGGAGCGGGGTGAAGGCGATCTGGCGGATCTCGTCGTCGAGGGCGAAGCCGAACCAGCGCTTGAGGAACCTGGACGCGAGGAGGCGGAAGACGTTCTGGACGCCAAAGGCCGAGGCTGCGGCCGTCTCGCTCACGCGGAGGGCGGCGTCGGGTGCGAGCTGGAAGGGGATGGTCTGGATCGCACCGCCTGCGCTGCCTGATGGATAGGCTGGTGCCGGTGCCGAGTCGTGCTTGACCTGGGCGACGGACTTGCGCTCGCGGGTTGAGCGGGCGAGGCGGTGGCTCGATGATGACAGAGGGCGGAGGGTCGAGGAGGAGGCGGTGGTGAGGAGGGCCGAGGTGGACGAGCTCGGCGCTGCTCGTAGTAGTGCGCCTGTTCGTGCGAGTGTGCGCAGCATGGCCATGGCTCCTGGCTGCGGTTCGAGGGAGAACGAGAGCGAGAGCTGGCTCGCGAGCGATGAAGACGGCCTCGCCTCCTCTGCCTCGCGCCCCCGCACCAGAGCTCAGCCTGCGCGCTCCAGAGGCTGCTCACGACGCGCCTCGAGCACGTCAGCCCCTCGTCTAGCTCGCACACGCGCCCGCGAGCGAGTCGGGCTCGCTCCAACACCGCCACACTCGAGCAACCCTCCGTCGACCACACCACAGCGACAGCAGGCCCCAGGCGGGCACTTGGCGACGCGTTGTCGGCGACCATGGCCTCGCTCGACCCACCCATCTCGCCACCAGGCCCCGTTCCGGCGTCGGCTCCCCCTCCTCCCGCCACGACCGACGACGACTCGCCTCCGCCTCCCGCCGGCGTCGACGCCCTCGAGCCCGACAAGCGCGTCAGCTTCTACGTCCAGGCCGTCGACGAGATGCTCGACGCCGTCCTCGCCCACGAGGCTTTCCTCTTCGACCCGAACGAGCTCGCCGCCCTCGTCCGCTTCCGCAACCTCGAGTGTGCGTCTCGCTCTCCCCCTACCTGCGCGTGCTCTTTTGGTCAAGGGTGCTGACGTACATTCTCGCCCTCCTGCAGACCAGTCGCGCTACCTCTTCTCGCGCCTCCTCCTGCGCAAGCCGACCTGGATCCGCCTCTCGTCCCTCCTCGCCTCGTCGTCCTACTCGACCGACATCTCGGACCTCCCCGCCGCGTGCGCCGAGCTGTGGCGCATCGCCGAACCCGTCGCCGGCCCCTCGACCCCGCCCAAGCGCGAGCAGGTCGCCGCGCTCGTCGAGCCCAAGAAGGAGGACTCGCGCGAGGGCTTCCTCGACCTCACCCTCACCGACTCGGACGACGACGTCCCGCCGCCCGTCTCGGTCAAGGGCAAGAAGCCGGGCGTCAACAAGGGCAAGGCGCGCGCGACACCGCGCACCCTCATCTCGGACGTCCCCGAGTCGCTCGACCTGGGCGACCTGTCGCGGTTCGCATTCGACCAGGCCGTCCTCATCGACGAGCCGCCCGAGCACACGCTCGCGCTCTTGAGCATGGACGAGCTCACGGCCCTCGGCAAGCGCATGAAGGTCCCCTGCAAGAGCGGTGCGAGCGTGCGTCCGCCTCTTCCTCCTTCCCCTCAGGAACACGTCCTCGTGCGACTCGGCCTGACTCCATGCCTCTCTCTCTCTCTCTCTCCGCAGCGCGGCGAGTGGACCAAGGCGCTCCTCAAGACGTCGAACCAGTCCACCCTGTCGTTCTTCATCGCCGCACCGCCGCCGCCCAAGATCCAGTCGCCCCCTGGCTCGGCCGACATGGAGCGCAAGCCGTCGCTCGGTTCGGTCGGCGTCGGCTACGACGCCAAGGGCAACAAGCTGTCGCAGTCGCGCGTCGTCGCTGCCCAGGCCCTCAAGCTCATCGGTGCGTCCCTCCCTCCTCGCTCTCGGACCCTCTCCCCCTCGGGCTCACGGTGTTGCCCTTCCTGCAGGTCCCGTCATCCGCCTCTCGCCCGCGCTCTTCACCCTCTTCAACCGCCTGTCGCTCGTCTACCACCGCACGTCCTACACGGCCGGCACCTCGTCGACGTCGGCGTCGCCCCTCACGGCGTCGCTGCTCGCCCGCTTCGGCAAGCGCGCCTACCCGACCTACACCGTCTCGCGCTCGTTCGCCCTCTTCCCCTCGCGCGCCGTCCTGCGCGAGTTCGAGGCGGCCATGGCGGTCGAGCAGCGCGTCGAGGCGGCGCTCGACGGCGTGTGGGGCCCGGGCGTGCCGAAGCGGGCCGAGCGCGAGACCAAGGAGGAGCGGCTCGCGCGGTACGGCGAGGGGGTCAGGGCGTGGGAGGAGATTGAGGGAGAGTGGGCGAGGCTGTGCGGCGAGGCCGAGGACGAGGCGAGGAGGGTCAAGAAGGAGGAGGACGAGGCGGTCGCGGCGGCGGCGGCGTCGGGAGAGGGCGAAGGCGAGGGTAAGGGGCAGCGGGGCGCGCACGGGCGGCTCTACTATCGGAGGAGGTTCCACCCCGGGTGGCCGCTAAGCCGGGCGGCGTACAAAGCCGCAGCCTGCTACGCCAAGCTGGTGCGTCCTCCTCTCCCTCTTTCCGGCTCGCTCGGTCGCCCTCTCCTGACGTACGTCTCTCCTCGCTCGCAGGGCGACCACGACTCGGAGGTGGCCATCCTGCGGCACCTCCTCGCGCAGACGTCGTTCCGCCGGGGCAAGCGCGGCGACTGGTACGACCGGCTCGCGCTCGTCCTTATGAAGTACCCGCTCGGCGACGAGGCGCTTCTCGGCGACGAGGTCAAGGGCAAGAAGCGCGAGCGCAAGGACCGGCTCTTGCGCGAGAGGAGGGACGAGGCGCTGCGTGTGTGCGAGGAGGGGCTCAAGGACCCGTTCACCCACCTCAGTGCGTCTCTCTCTCCTTCTCTCCCCCTCCTCAACCTCCTCGATGCCTGGACTGACGAAGCTCTCGCTCCCTTGCAGTCTACAAGTCGTCCCTCCAGCGCCGCATCGCCCGCATCGAGTCGGCCCTCCAAGTCCCGCCCGACGAGCGCCGCACGTTCGACGTCCTCCTCGCCAAGGCGACGACGCGCGTCATGGAGGGCGAGCGCGTCGATACGCCGACGATCGGCAAGAAGAGCGTGTGGCGCGCGAGCGACGGCGCAGAGATCAGCGTCGAGGAGCTGTGTCTCGAGCAGTACGTGCGGGAGGGCTGGAAGGGGTGCGTCTCGCTTTCGCTCTGCGTCGCGCCCGAACACTCGCTCGAGTGCTGACGACCGTCTCGTCCTGCAGCTTCCACTCGGAGAACGGCGTCCTCACCATGATCGTGCGTCCTTACCTCATCCTCCCTCGCGCTCGCCCTCCTCGTGGACTGACGCGCTCGCCGCCCCCTGCAGTTCGCCCTCACGTTCTGGGACATCCTCTTCGCGCCCGTCGACGGCGTCTTCGAGACCGCCTTCCAGACCGCCCCTCTCGACCTCTCGTCCGACGCCTTCGCCATCGGTGCGTCGTCGTCCCGCTCGTCCCCACTGTCTCCTCTTCCTCCTGCTCGCCCTCACTGACGCTCTTCGTCGCACGCAGTACGTCGTCCCGCCATCGACGCCCGCCTCGCCTCGATCGCCGCCGGCGAGGCGCCCGCCCTCCTCCGCTCGACCGACGGGCGCGAGCGACCTCGCGGCACGTTCGCCGTCGGCACCAACTGGGAGCGCTACGCGTGCGAGGATCTCGAGGAGATTGCGCAGTGCATCGGCGGGCCGGCGTTGGCGTCCATCCTCACGGTCTTCGTCGAGGAGTACGGGCACCGGACCGGTGGCATCCCCGACCTCTGGTGCGTCCCTCTCTCTCTCTCTCCACCTACCTCGGCATCTCGACGACTGCGCACACGCTGACGCTCGTCCCTCCTGCTCCTCGTGCGCAGCCTATGGAACCCGACGACCGGCCGCGCCCTCTTCGCCGAGATCAAGGGTCCGGGCGACCAGCTCTCCGAGACGCAGAAGGTCTGGATCGACGTCCTCCTCGGCGCCGGCGTTGGAGTCGAGGTGACGCGCGTCGTCGAGAGCCGCGAGGAGCGCGAGGCGAGCGTCGAGGAGCGAGAGGGGGAGCAGGAGGACGGCGAGGAAGGAGGAGGCGCTGGGAAGAGGGCGCGGGCGAGGAGCAAGAGCGCGCCGAGGAAGGGCGGCAAGGGCAGGAAGAGGGCCAAGACGGCCGAGGAGAGCGAGGGCGACGAGGAGTAGCTTGCTGTGCTGTCGATTGCGAGGCTGGTCCTCGCAACTCTGCACTCGTCGTCGTCGTCGAGACAAGAGCTCGTCGTCGTGATGAGTGGCTGTCTCTCGCTGTCGACTTTCGCACCTGCACGTGTGCTACCTTGACTTCGAGCAGCTCGCAGATGGTCGCGAGGAGAGCTGCTCGCCCGCCGCTTTGACCTCTTCCCGGGCTCGAGACGACCGACTCGCGGACTCCGAGCTAGGGCTCGGTCCGTCGCACTCGTTCGTTCGCACTTTCACTGCACTCCTGGGCTCGTCGTGGACGGACCGGACTCGCCGCGGAGCGTCCAGCCCGTGCGCGCGGTCGAGCTTCTCGCTCGCTCTCCCTTTGCCCTCTCGTCCTGCGCTTTGCGTCTCTGGCCTCCTCGCTCGCTTCGCTGAGCTCCTCATGGCCAACATCGTGTCGACCTGGACGGCCGACCGCAGCTGCCGGCTCGCGGCACAGGCGGTCCTCAACCAGTTCCAGCCAGCGCACCGCACGCCCGCTCTCGTTGGTACCTTTGTCTTTGGCGGTGCGTCGTCCTCTCTCTAGGTCACATTCGACGACGGGCGTAGAGCTGAAGAGCTCGCCCGCCCGCAGGCTTGGCCGCTTTGGCCTGTCACGCTGCGCCGGCCGCGCACGGACGCCTCGTCGTCGATGCGTTTCACACCGCCAATCTGCCGACCCAGGACACGGTGCGTCCAGCTTCCTTCTCCCCGAGTGCATTGGTGAGTCTGATTTGACGTCCCTCGCCCTCGCAGCCCATCATCCTGTACAAGACCGTCAGCTTGCGCGGGCGAGAAGCGGCCGCGCAGGCTGCGTGCGCTCGAGCCGCTCACGACGCTTCGCTTGCCGCTTTCGAGGGCACTTTGCAAGAGCCTTTCTCGGTGCGTCTGGTGACTCTATTCGCCTCCTTCGTTCGGATCGAGCAGCGATAAGAGCGAAGCCGGGATGCTGACCCTGCTCTTGCAGACGAACCTGTTCCTCGCTCGGGAGCCACCTCAAGGCCCTACCTCTCGTCGTTCGGCCGCACCTTCTTCGGGCGGCGAGCTTCGACGGCTACGACGTCCGGCGCAGCCTGGGACGCCGTCGTCGCTGGAGAGCTTCTCCTCGGGGCCGACGCCGACTCTCCTGCGCCGTTGATGGTCATCCGGTGGGCTCTCCTCCTCGGTATCGACGAGGTCCGAGCGTCGCACCCGGACGTCAATCCCGCCGACCGCGATGACCTCGTTCACTCGCACGTCGCCGCGGCTGTGCGCGACATGAACCCGGACGTGCACCGCGGCCATGTCGTCGCTCGATGGCTCGCCAAGCTCAACAACGCACTCCTGCGCACAACGGCCGAGTACGAGTGGCGTCAGTCGGCCGGCAACGAGGCGCGCCTCGCCGGCGAGCCTGCCGCTAGTAGCTTCGAGGAGCTCGGGCGGCGGTACATTGAGGTCCTGACGAGCCTCCGAGCGATCCTCATCGTGCGTCGATCCTCTCTTGCTCTCTACGCCCCTGCTCGAGACGGCTGCATACGCTGACTCGCCGTACGCCTCCTCGCAGTCGGTATGCCGCTCGCTCCCCTCGTCGCCACTTCTCGACCGTTCAGCGGGCTCAGTTGACCTCCTTTTCCTTTTCATCGCTCTGCAGGTACGGCCGGCGGGCGCGCACTCGCTCAGCAAGTCGGCGTACGAGCCGGCGGTGCGCAGGCGGAACGAGCGCTCGGTCATCTTTGCGTAGACCCTTTCCCCTGCACTCTTGCCCTTCTATGTAATCAGCTCTATCGAGAGCTGTCACTCGTCAAGCTGCCTTAATCCTAGAGGTGAGAGCGCAAGCAGTCGAGGCGAGGAGAGCGTCGCTTCGACCTTCCCAAGCTCGCCTTCTTCCTGTTCTCGTTCGTTCCCTTGCCTCTTTTATGCACTCGCAGTAGTCGCAACAGGCCGCAGGTCATGATCTCTGTAGAATGAAGGTGCAGCGCCCCAAGCCTAGCCTGCACGAGCGCCTTGTGCTCCTCCTCGAGCTCTCGCGGCGTGCCGCTTTGACCTCTTCGTCCGCCACCTGCGTCGTCTCTCGATCGGCCGTCCGCCCGCTCGTCGCGAACGTCTCGGGTCGGGCCTGGCGGCGGCCTGTGCGGCGCACTTTTGCAGCGCTCTCCTCTCGCACGCGGACGGACGAGGGCCGGTGCGCGGAGGCCGCCGAGGCTTTGGCGCCTCTCGTCCTCGCCGGTTCACTTTCTCGCTCTGTGAGAGCACTCGCAAAGACTTCAAGGATGACCGTCTCGACGCAGCCGAGCTCGCCAGTGCAAGAGGTGCGTGGTCCCCCGCGCTCTGCTCCACCCTCGGCCGGCACGCGCTGACGCAGGGCAGCTTGGGCGGCTCCTTCTTTCCTCGCCCTCCTCCTCCTCACCCACCCCTCCAGGCCATCCCGATCACAGCACCCGACATGCCCGGCGGATCCTTCAGCGACAGCACCGGCCAGCGCAGGCGTTCGAGCGTCCGGTGAGCACCTCTCCCTCCCTCCTCGTCCGCCCCCACCTCGTCGTCGTCCCACGGCTGATTGAGCTCTCGCGCTCGCGCGGCACCTCCTGCACGCAGCCGCCCGTCCATCGCCAACTCGCGCCTCCAGCCTCTCACGCACCACAAGAAGCCTGAGCCCGGCGCGCCCTTTGTGCGTCTCGCACCTTTTCGAGCGCGCGTGGAGGAGGCGGACGAGACCGAGCCGATGAGCTGACCTCGAGCACTCTCGCCCTGCAGAACATCGTCTTTGTCGGCGCGGGTAACATCAACTTTGTGCGTCCTGCCCTCCTCTCTGCGCGAGCGGCGATGGCGAGCGAGGGCGAGGATCCGGATCCGGCGAGAGCGGCCGCTGGAGAGGCGGTGCTCTCGCTCGGCACGAGGACCTTGCTCTCGTCTCTGCAGGCCCTGCGAGAGCACTATGCTGACGATCCCGCTCCTCGATGTCCCTTTGCACGCGCAGGGTAGCGATGAGGGTGCGTTCCTTCCCTCCCTTCCCTCGCTCGACCTCGTTTCGAGCTGCCTGCTCTTCGCCCTGCTTCATGGGCAGCATGCTGACGTTCTTAGACGACTCGTGCAGGTCCCTGGGACCACTCGTTCCGCCTCGAGAACAGGGCGCGTCCCGAGCCGTCCACGTTCCTCCCTCACCCTCGGTGACTAACCCCTCTCTTTCCCTCGCTCGCAGCTCGGCCCGCGTCTCAAGGTCGTCGCCATCATCGACCCGGTCGAGGCCGTCGCCAAGCAGCGCCTCGACGTCAAGCGCTCGTCGTTCGTCGAGATGGCCTACCGCGACACGCGCATCTGCCCCTCGCTCGACGACTTTGTCTCGACCATGAAGGAGCACGAGCGACCGCACGCCTTCATCGTCGGCTCGCCGGCCGCCTTCCGCGGCTCGACGCAGCAGGGCCGCGACTTTGAGCTCCAGGTCCTCAAGCTCTTCCCGGAGAACACGCCGGCGGTGCGTCGCCTCGCTCCCTCCCCTGGCTCGTCACCGGGCGCATGGTAGCTGACGCAGAGCTATTTGTTCGTCTGCAGATGTTCATCGAGAAGCCGCTCTCGGCGGACTCGGTCGAGAACGCGCTCCAGGTCGCCGACGCGCTCGTCAAGTCCAAGGCCGTCGTCTCGGTCGGCTACTTCCTTCGCTACCTGCGCGGTGCGTCCCTGCTTCTCTTCATCGTGTACAGAACCAGGCGACGAGGACGCGCGCTGACTCTTGTCCTTCTCGCGCGCGCAGTCGTCCAGAAGATGCGCGAGATCATCGAGGAGAACGAGCTCGAGGTCATGGCGACCAACGCCCGCTACTACTGCTCGTACGCCAACATCGCCAAGCCGGCCTGGTGGATGAAGAGCAAGGACTGCGGCCCGAGTGCGTCCCCTTCTCTCGGCGTCCCTCTCTCCGCGCCCGCACTGACCCTCTCCTCGCCGCGCCGCGCAGTCGTTGAGCAGGGCACTCACCTCGTCGACCTGTGCGTACGAGTTCCTCTGTGCGTCGATACGAGTGCGCACGGCGCTGACTCGCCCTCCTCGCCCGCAGGTCTCGCTACTTTGGCGGCGACGTCGACCTCGAGTCGGTCCAGGCGCAGGCCCTCGAGTGGGACGAGCCCGCCGGTCAGCTCTCCGCCATCCCGGTCGACGAGTCCAAGATCGCCGAGGACGACCGCATCCCGCGCGTCACGAGTGCGACCTGGAAGTACGAGAACGGCGCCATCGGCAGCCTCACCCACGCCCTCACGCTCCAGGGCTACAAGTACAAGTGCGTCCCCTCTCTCTGCACCTTACTACCGTGCGCGAGAAGCGGTGTTGACGCTCCTCGTCTGCGCGCAGCGTCGAGCTCGAGATCCTCGCCGACGGCTACCAGCTCCGCCTCATCGACCCGTACAACAACCCCGAGCTGCGCGTCCGCACCCCGGGCGGCGACGACGAGCAGGTCTACCGCGTGCGTGCACTTCTCTCTCATCATCGTCGGCGCAGGGGACGTGAGGCGGGGAGGCGAGGCGGGAAGGCGGCGGTCGGCTCTCGGGCCTCCTCGTCCTTCCTCCTCCTCCCTCCTTCCCCACCCTCCCTCAGCACTCCCCTCTCTTCCTGAGCACCATTCTGACGCCTCTCATCGTCCCCTGCAGTTCGGCGACGACGACCCGTACGCCGGCGAGCTCAACGCGTTCCTCGACGAGATCCCCGCTACCGCCGCCGGCGCTCCCGCCGCCCATAACGACAGCGCCATCGCCGACGACGACGAGTCACCCGCTTTCGCCATTCTGAGCTCCTTTGCCGACGCGAGCAAGACGTACGCGCTGTCCTGGGCGATCCGCCTTGCGTCCGAGGCGAACACGACCAAGTTCTCGAAGAAGGAGAAGAAGTAGACGCCCAGATTCCCCCTCCTCTTGCTCCTCAGTACCCCCACCTCGAACTATGAACGAAATGCTAGCCTGTACACAGCTTGCGAAGCCGGTCGAGCGGCGAGAGCGTCGAGAAGGTCGAGCGAAGCAGTCGAGCCGAGAAGGTCAACTTACGCTCGAGAAGGTGCTCTCCCTCGAACGGCTCGCTTTGGCTGGCTCATCCGTGAGAGCTGTCGCTCATGCAGTCGAGCTCGCAAGGAAAATGGCGCCGAGGAAGAACCTCGGTGAAGACGCAGCTCGAGCAGGCGTCATGCGGGGAGGCGGGGAGGGGACGACGACGAGGACGAGCGGTTCGCTCTCTCGCTCTCTCCCACCACTCGCTCCTGCACTTCCACCCACTCCAGCACACTCAAAGAGTGCGTCCTCTTCTCTGCGAGGCCGAGCGCACGCGCCCCGCTGACGCTCCTCTCCTGCACGCAGCAATCATGTCGTCCAGTGCGGCCCCACCGACCTCGCTCCTCTCGTCGCTCGTCACACAAGCTAAT
>Ga0308170_10002700_pt1 | contig 15056 bp, 14 predicted proteins | sample PhyBR2_2_FD_202136 | JGI IMG/M metagenome (GOLD analysis project Ga0308170, IMG submission 202136) | Phyllosphere microbial communities from UC Gill Tract Community Farm, Albany, California, United States - DLSLSB.R2 | ecosystem: Host-associated > Plants > Phyllosphere > Unclassified | place... | reverse complement strand
ACTTCTTGGTGACGGTCCACAGGCGCCACACGAAGAAGCCCTCGACGCTCGCCTCGATGAGAGTGGCTGCGGGCGAGAAGGGGAAGAGTCAGGACCGCCGCTGGGAGGGAGGGGGAGGAAGGAGGGGCTCGACGACGCACTGACGACGGTCGACCATATCGTCAAGTAGCCCGGCCGCTGTGCTGCACCGCCGAGGACGGCGTCCGAGGTCGTGATCCAGGTCGCGGCGAAGCGGATGGCGAAGAACATGGCCTCGAGGAAGGCGAGCCAGGCGGCGAGGAGCTTGAACCGGACGTGGTCGTTCTTGAAGCGGGACCAGTAGCGCTCTTGCTCAACGCAGAAGTAGCCCTGTGTGCGTGGGACCGAGTCAGCGTTGCCTGCGAGCAGGAGCCGGGGCGAGACGAGGGGGGAGGCCGGCCGAGTCGAGGGAGAGAGGGCGCACGAGGAGGATAGAGATGACGGCGAGGAGGACGAGGTCGGCCTGGAGGGTCGGCAGTCGCTCTTGCGCGGCGATGCGGTCGACGACCTTCTGGAGCTCGCCCTCGACGACGGACGCCTCGTCGGCCATGTCGAGGAGGAGGAAGAGCGAGGTGGCGAGGTCGCGCTCGCCGGTTGTCGGTGAGTGCGCGTAGGTCGAATGTCAGAGCAGCGGGCTCGACGAGCAGTGAGGCATGGCCCTCCTTGGCGGTGGTGAGGAGGGAGAGCGAGGAAGGCGAGGAGCAAAGTGGGTCGGCGGCCGCGATCGCCGGCCCCGCACGCGCACGTTGTCGCCGCGATAAGTGTGTTTCGCCAAGCCAGTGGGTCCTTTCGAGCGGCTCGAAATTGAGCGGAACGACTCGAAGCGGTAAGCCAGCTGCCAGCGCGAGGAGGAGCTCGAGGAGGAGAGGGTCGGCCTTGCTCCACAGGATTCGGCACAGCTGCAGCCTGCGAGCTTCAGCATCACTTGCAAGGACCTTCTGTCCACCGCACGCCGCTCCAAGGGCGGAGGAGGGTCGCCGAGAGCTGGATGTCAACTGCAGAGCGGCGGGCTGCTCTCTGAGCTCTCGCTCTTTCGCCCACCGGCTACCAGCGTCACCAAGGAGAGCGCAGAGCAGCACAGCTACTCCGTACCAGCACCACCACCGCCGCCAGGCCGGTCCACCGCGCGCCGGCACCTCCTCGCCCTCCTCCTCCGCCGCCCTCGCTCAACCCGCCCACGCCCGCGCACCATGGCCCACCCGGCACCGCCAGGTCCAGTGCCAGGGCCCAGCCAGCCCAACCAGAGCATGCTCAAGCGCATGGGCGGGCCGAGCGACCTCAAGGCTGGCGTCGGCAAGGGAGGCGCGCGCACGACCGACGAGATCGCTCAAATCACCTACGACGCGTCCAAGGTGCGTCTTGCAGCCTGCTCAGCTTGCACAGTCCCCATCGAGCCGAGCTGACTCGCCTGTCTCTGCCGCGCAGGGGTCCAAGTTCTTCCGTGAGTCGACCGTCTCCTCCTCGCCGCCTGCTCGCCCGTCCTCCGAACGAGCTGGACTTGCGAAGCTGACGCTCTGTCCCTCCTTGCCCGCAGACGACCAGAAGCGCCGCGACGAGGCCGTCCAGGTCAAGGTCGTGCGGCTGCAAGGCCACCTCGCGCGCGAGCTCCTCACGGCGAGCGGCGACGAGGAGCACAAGGTCGACGCCATCATCGACGAGCTCAAGCCGAAGCGCGACCTGTCGCGCGTCATCGCCCTCATCGACGCCGACATGTTCTACGGCGCGTGCCACGTCCGCAAGGACCCGTCGCTCAAGGGCAAGGCGTTCGGAGTCGGCGGCGGCATGCTCACGACGGCGAGCTACGAGGCGCGCAAGTACGGCTGCCGTTCGGCAATGCCGCTCTTCATCGCCAAGAAGCTCTGCCCGCACATCATCTCGCTCCGCCTCGAGCCCGAGCTGTACGTCCAGGCGTCGCGCGAGATCTTCTCCGTCCTCGCCAAGTACGGTACCATCGCGCCTGCGAGCCTTGACGAAGCCTGTGCGTCCTCTGTCCTCCCTCCCACTCGAGGAGCGCGAGCGCTCGAGCACCAGGAGCTGACCTTGCCGTCCGGCGTGCGCGCAGACGTCGACCTCACCGACTACTGCGCCAACCAGGGCGCGACGCCGACCGAGGCCATCACGCGCCTGCGCGCCGAGGTCGAGGCGACGACTGGCCTGACCGTCTCGGCCGGCGTGTCGCCCAACAAGACGCTGTCCAAGATCGCGGCCGACGTCAACAAGCCCGACGGGCAGTTCGTCATCGACCCGACGCCCGAGGCGTGCATGGAATTCATCGGGCGCCAGCGCCTGCGCAAGTGCTACGGCATCGGGCGCGTCACCGAGACGCTCCTCAACGGCCTCGGGCTCGAGACGGTCGGCGACATCTTTCGCGACCGCAGCAAGCTCTACCTCGTCGTGCGTCCCTCTCTCGCTCCTCGTTCGCGCCTTCGAGCATGAGCACCCGATGCTGATGCTGAGCGCCCTCACCCTTCGCTCGCAGCGCCACCACCTCGGGCAGTCGGCCACGTTCCGCTTCCTCCTGAGCCTGTACCTCGGCATCGGCTCGAACCGGGTCAAGCGGGCCAAGCGCGGCGACCGCAAGACGTACGGCGTCGAGAAGACGTTCCACCCGAGCTCTGACCCGGACAAGCTCGACGACGTCGTGCGTAGCCTTCCTCTCCCTCCTTACATCCCTCCCCTCACCCCTCCTCCTCTCGTCCGTCCCTCCGGGTTCCACCTCTCCTCCCACCTCGCTTCCTCTCTACTTCTCACCTCTTCTCCTTGCTCATCGCTCTCCGCGCAAGAGGCCGTATGCTGACTCGCTCGCCGCGCTCGCCGCTCACAGATCCGCCACGTCGCCAAGTCGCTCGCCAAGGACCTCAAGCGCTCTGGCTTTTCGGGCCGCACCGTCACGCTCCGCATCAAGCACGCCAACTTCCAGTCGATCACGCGCGCCCACACGCAGGGCAAGAACATCTACGTGCACGACTACAAGGAGCTCGTCAAGCTCGGCATCACGCTCCTCCACAAGGAGCGCGCCGACCGCGCCAAGGCGATCAAGCAGGGCAAGGTCGTCAAGGGCGGCAACAACCCGATCCTCAACGTGCGCCTGCTCGGGCTCCGGGTCGGCAACCTGCGCGACGAGAGGGCGCTCGCAAAGACCAAGAAGCTCGACGGCGTGCGTCCCGCTTTTCTCTTTCTCGTCCCTCTCGGTCCCGACCATCGAGCCCGTGACTGACTCGTCGCCCTGCGCCCGCAGTACATCAAGCGCTCGCCCCGCCGCACGCCCGAGGTCGACCTCCAGAGCGACTCGGAGGACGCCGACCTGCAGCGCGACGACGAGCTCGAGTCGGAGGACGACTACGACGACGACGACCCCGAGGCCGACCCGGGCAAGCGCGCGCTCAACGCCGTCATCCGCGACGCCGCCATCGACCCCTTCGCGCCCGAGGGCGGCGACGAGCAGGACGAGCCCGGGGCCGGGAAGGGCCCGAGCGCCGCCAAGAAGGAGCGGGCGCACGACGGCGCGGCGTTCGGCGGCGCGAGCGGCAGCAACAGCGGCAGCTGGATGTGCGTCGACGAGTGGGGCGAGGACGCCGACGACGAGGCGGCCGTCGTGCCCGGCCGGTTCGGCGTGCACCGCAAGGCGACGGCGAGCGCTTCGTCGGCGCGCCGCCGCTCGTCGCCGTCGAGCTCGTCGACCGTCAAGCAGGGCTCGTCGTCGCCGCCGTCGAACAAGCGCAGGTCGCCCTCGGTCGAGGACTTTGTCGGGCTCGGCGACGGCGACGACTCGTCGGCGCGCCAGCGCCAGAAGAAGGTCAAGCGCGAGGCGGGAGCGCAATACGAGGACGTCAAGCTCGCGAGCAGCAACGAGAGGACCTGCCGTGCGTGCCCTCTCTCTTTGATCCCGCTCCCTCTCTTCTCTCGCTCCCTCCCTTCGTTAGCTCCAGCCCTGACCTCTCGGCCTCGGTCTCTCGCTCGCAGCTGTGTGCGGCAAGGTGTTTACGGGCAGCGAGGCGGCCATGTCGGGCCACATCAACCAGCACTTTGGCGAGGAGGACAAGGTCGAGTCCAAGCCCAAGGCCAAGGTCAACGTCAAGAAGGAGCGCTCGCCCTCGATCTTCGGCTTCCGCGTCGCCGCCGCTAGCAGCGGCAAGAAGAGCACGTCGGTGAGGAAGGGCGAGAAGGGCCGCAGGGGCAAGAAGTGAGGAGGACGACGAGGAGGAGCGAGCGAGCGAGGGTCGCCTTTTTTTCCTCTCTCTCTTTCGCAGTCTGTGCCGTCCGTGTTGCTGTAGAACTGCTTGCCGCTTTGTCAATGTCCCGGTGTCTGCTCAGCCGTAGCCGTTTGAGGGTTGCGCGAGAGCTGAACAGCGACCTCGCCGAACGGTCCCCGGGTGCCGGACTTGGTCGCGACGAAGCCTAGTCGAGGCTCGCTCCTCTCTCTCCTGCACCTCCACCACGCCGCACAACATGTCGATTGCCGAGTCCAACATCCCGTCTACTAAGGTATGCACACGTCTCGCCGAGCTCTTGCCTCGCCAAGATCCTCTCTCGCCGTGCTCGCTCGCTCATCGGGGTCGCCGTCCTCCTCCTCCTCCTCGCCGCGCAGCTCTTCGACCTCATCAAGGAGGGCCTCGAGGGGGTGCGTCCCAGTCTCTCCTCCTCCCTTGTTCGGCGTGTGCGCCCGCGCATCAAGCAGCGCTGACCCTCGCCGTTTCACGCCCATCCCGCCCCACCTCGCCTCGCCCGCCTCCTCTCCTCCGCCTTCACCCCCGCCTCGCGCATGCAGATGAGCGAGAAGGAGAAGAAGGACAACATCAAGAAGGTCAACGGCATCTTCGAGATGAACGTCAAGAGCGGCAGCAACGAGGCGACCTATACCATCGACCTCAAGAAGGTGCGTCGTCTCTCCCTCCCTCACGCCGCGCTCGCTGAACGTCCTGCTGACTGTCTCGCTCACCTCCCGCAGGAGGGCAAGGTGTACAAGGGCCCGGCCAAGCCCAAGGCGGACGGTGCATCCCCTCGCCGCACCCTCTCCACCGCCGAGTCGTCAAGCTGACCAGCTCGCTCGCCCGCCCCTGCAGTCACCATCTCGCTGCAGGACGACGTCTTCCAGCAGCTCGCCGACGGCAAGATCAACGGGCAGAAGGTGCGCTCCTCCTCGCTTTCTCTCTCTCTCGCCGCTCACGAAGCGGTCGCGCTGACGCTCCTCTCGCTCGACAGGCCTTCATGGTGCGTGCTGCTTCCTCGAGCTTCGACGACCGCACAATCTGCGCAGACGGCAGTAGTGTGGCTTACGAGAGGCGCGTGCTGACCCCTCTCGCGCCCGCAGTCCGGCAAGCTCAAGGTCCGCGGCAACAGTGCGTCCCTCTCTCTCCTCTCTTTGCCTGTCCCGCCGAGCCTCGCTGACACTAGCCCTGCTTCGTATCGCAGTCATGCTCGCGACCAAGCTCGACACGGTCCTCAAGGGCGCGCAGAAGAAGGCCAACCTCTGAGCGCATCGTCGTCGCCGACGGACGTTGTTAGTCGAGAACCCGCCCTCCCTCGTCGGGTTCCAAGCTGTGCATTGTACTCTTGTCTTCAGTGCCTCGTCTCTGTCCCGCCGCGAGAGTCAACCTGCAGCGAGAGCCGAAAGCTGGTCGTTGAGAGAGGCTAGAAAGCATCGGTTGAGCGGCGCACGAGCCTCGCACTCGCTGCTCTCGCAACTCGCTCTCTGCTCGATGATCTGAAGCTAGAGGCGGTCCTCTCCGCAGCAGCAGGACGAAAGGAAAAGACGAAGGATGAGTGCAAGTGGGCGCTGAACGAGCGACAAAGGCGAGAACGAGAGGGGGTAACGGCGAGGCACATCGGCGGTGGGAATACTGGGTGAGGAAGGAGAGGATGCAGTCTACACGAGCCACCCGCGGGCACCTACTTGCGCGCCCTCAAACCCTCCCGCCTCGGTCGTGCCGCCGCACCCGTCGCCGCCGCTGCCGGGACCGCCTCCTTCTTCTCGCTCGCACCCTCGTCGCCCGACGAGCTCGCGCTCGACGACGACGCGCCGCTGCTGCGTGCGCTGCCGGCGAGGCCGAGCTCGGTCTCGCTGCCGAGCCCAGAGTCGACGCGCTTCATCTCGGGCGCGACGACGGCCTGTGCTGCCGTGCGCAGGAGCGCCGACGGTGCGTCGGCGAGCGTCGGCGAGGGCGAGGGCGAGGGCGTCGCGATGTCGAGCTTGGCCGGTGCCGGGCCCGTGGCGAGCGGTGCGGGCGCCGAGACGGTCGCGTGGTTGTTGGTACGGCCCGAGAGGATGGCGACGAGCGGGTCGTCGTCCTTTGCCGGGACGCGGAACGAGCTGAACGCCTTGTCGGCCCAGGTGAAGTACTGGCCGTACTGCGAGCGAGGGCGAGAGGAGAGAGAGGGTCAGAGCGCGCTCGAGGAGAGGAGGAGGGAAGTAAGGAGGGAGAGAAGCGGCGACGCACGTTGCAGGTGAAGTAGAGGTGGTGCAGCGTGTGGTGCGCCGGCCCGTTGATGTAGTGCTCGAGCGGGTGACCGCACAGCATGTCCGAGTCGTGGATCTGCGCGAGGGGACGAGAGTCAGCGAGAGGCTCGAGCGAGAGAGCCGAGGAGCGAGAGGGAGGGCGAAACGCACAAAGATGGACCAGAGGTTGACGAACGAGAACAGGCCGATGAACATGTACTTGTGGATCGGGAACATGTAGCACGCCATGTGGTACGGCACCGACTGGAAGTAGCCGTCGACCGGGTGGAACGCGTGCGAGGCGAACGGCGTCGGGACTGCGCGCGAGTGATGGGACGAGCGGTGGGTCAGCAGCTGCACCTCTCACAGCAGAAGTGAGAGGAGGACGCACTGATCCACTTGTGGTGAGGCTTGTGCAGGCGCTTGTAGAGGAACGGCAGGTGGAGCCACCGGTGGACCCAGTAGATGGCGAAGTCGGTGAACCACAGGAAGAGCGCCGCGCTGAAGGCCATGTAGAGCCAGGGGAGGACGCCGCCCTTGTCGCCGAACGGACCCTCGGCGATCGAGTCGTACAGCTGGCTGTGGCCGCGCACGTCGCCGACGAACCAGGGGAGGGTGAGGAGGTCGAGCATGGGGAACGCCTCGAGCGAGAAGGCGATCTCCTTGGCGACCTGGTTCTTGAGGAAGCGCGGGTGCTGCTCCATGCGCTTGTCGAAGATGAGGTAGTAGGACGCCGTCGCGACCGAGAAGTAGAGGACGAAGATGCCGACGTAGGTGATGCCGTACAGCGAGATGGCCTGCCGCAGCATGTTGTCCCGCGGGAGGGACGACAGGCCGGGGACGGCGGCGAGGTAGGCCGCGACCGACGAGGCGGCGGCCTGCGCCGACGACAGGTCGAGCGACGCGAAGGACGGCGACGACGACGAGGCGTTGGCGAGGGACGCCGAGAGGCCGAGTTGGGGCGCGAACTTGGCGAGCGGGTTGTCGAGGTACGAGTAGAGCTTGTCGCCGACGTACTCGTCGAAGAAGTCGAGGGCGATGTCCATGGCGCCGGGGTGTGTGCGGCGGTTGAGAAGGTGCCGAGGAGGAGCTGTGGCACGAGCGAGAGTCAGCTCGACTGCTCTCCTGTCCTCAGGGCGCACATGCTGCTGAGGCTGCCGTCACGTCCTGCCTCTCGTCTGCTCGCGCGGATGCGGCCGTGCGAAGGATGCCGAAGCTGGCGGTCCCTCTTCCGGCGAGGGTCGAACCACGTCCACCCCGAGTCCGCCACCGCAGGATCCGCCTCGAGACACGGCGAGCGGCGCTGATGAAGGTCGGAGAGAGGGCTCACCTGGTGGCGGAGCTACTGCGAGGGGTGTGTGGCGAGTGCGGCGAGGCGCGTGCGAAAGATGGGGGCGGCGGCGGAGAGCGAGGTGGTGGGCTTGAACGAGTGGCCTGGGTCGGGGCTGGTGGGTGGTGGTGGCGAGAGGGGGTGTGTGTGGGTGTGCAGGCAGACGGGCGCAGGGTCGCTCTGCGGTGGTGGGAGGGAGAGGAGGGACGACGGCGAGCTGGCCTCCGTCCTCCGCGGAGCCGCCGGTGCTCGGGTCGAACGACGCTCCAAACAAGCTCGTCTCTCGTCGCCTCTGTCCTCGTTCGGCTGCGTTCCCGGACTCGCTGCAATCCCACCTCGACGCACTCGAGCCACCCGCGCTCTGCACCCTTCCCACCGTCCCCGCCCGTCGTCCCGCTCGCTCTTTCCGCTCGCGACCACGCTCGCGCTTCCCGCCTGGCCCGCTCTACAGCACGCGCGTCCTCCGACCTCGGTCCAGAGCGTGCACACGCTCGCTGCGGGTCGTCTGCGCGGGCCCGCTGTCCGGCGTCGGGCCTCGGACGAGAGCGAGAGCGCGAGCCGGCAACATGACCCAGCTCACCGCCCTCTGCAGACGCTGCTCCAGGCTGGACAATTCTTGTCACGATGTAGCGAGAGCATCGCACGAAGCGGATCCGCGGAAAGAGGGTGAGAAGCGGCTCGACTGCAGGACTCCGCCGCGAGCGAGCGCTGTCCCATCTCTCCGCCTCATCAACCAGCTCGAGCTCGCTGCTGCGATGGCTGACTCGCTGCCGTCGATCGACCACCTCGTCAAGACGAGTGCAAAGCGCGCCCACAGCCTGTTCGCCGCCGAGCAGGCCTTCCTCGTGACCGACGACGCCCAGTCGAGGAGGTGAGTCCACCACCACCGCCGCCCTCCTGAGCCAGTGCGACCGAGCTGACTCGAGTGCACCCGCAGCACCAAGATCCGCCTCGCGAGCAAGATCGACGCAGAGTACCGCAACGCCAAGGTCCTCCCCGCCGCCCTCGTCGCCCAGCAGAAGGGTGGAGCCGGCCCTGCTCGCCCTGGGCCTGCGTCGGCAGCACCAGGCATGAAGATGATCGCAGGTGCGTCCAGTCTGTGTCCCCTTCTGGTCCTGCAGGCCGAGCTGTCGCTGACTCCCTTGTGGTGCTCGCAGGTCCGATGGCGCAGACGGTCGAGCAGCTCAGGTGCGTCCGGCCTGCTGCCCTTGCGAGCCTGCGCACAAGCTGATCCTGTCTTCGTGCAACTCGCAGCTCTCAAGCCCTGACGACCACCGGCTCGGCGCCGGCGCCCGTCTCGCACGCCCAGCCGACCCTCCTCTCCCAGTCCCTCATCCGCCGCCGCGAGGCCCGCCAGGTCAAGCCCGACTACCACGCCAACTGGAAGCTCACCCGCGTCATCTCGGGCCACCTCGGCTGGGTGCGAGCCGCCGCCGTCGAGCCGGGCAACAAGTGGTTCGCGACGGGCGCAGGAGACCGGGTCATCAAGGTGCGCGCCGCCCTCTCGCCCTTCCTCGCCCCCTCTCCTGCGCACAACAAGCTGACGTGACGACGCGCACGCAGATCTGGGACTTGGCGTCGGGCGAGCTCAAGCTGTCGCTCACGGGCCACATCTCGACCGTGCGCGGCCTCGCCGTCTCGTCGCGGCATCCCTACCTCTTCTCGTGCGCCGAGGACAAGGTGCGCCCGCTCTTCCCCTCTTGCCTGCACGTCTCGATCAACGAGCTGACGTCGACGTGCGCGCTCGCAGATGGTCAAGTGCTGGGACCTGGAGACGAACAAGGTTATCCGGCATTACCACGGCCACCTCTCCGGCGTCTACTCGCTCGCGTGCGTCGCTCTCGCCCCTCAACTCGCCCCCCTCTCCCTCGCTCTCGTCGAGATGCTGACGTAGGCTCTTGCGCGCAGGCTGCACCCGACGCTCGACGTCCTCGTCACGGCCGGCCGGGATGCGTCGGCACGAGTGTGGGACATGCGGACCAAGTCGCAGGTGCACATCCTCACCGGCCACACGGCCACCATCTCGGACGTCCAGTGTCAGGAGAGCGACCCGCAGGTCATCACGGGCTCGATGGACTCGACCGTCCGGTGCGTCCCTTCCCCCTCCCCAACCCAACCCCTCTTTCGAGCCGACGCTGACGCTCGCCCGCCTTCCTCTCCCCCTCCCGACAGCCTGTGGGACCTCGCAGCCGGCAAGACGATGACGACGCTCACGCACCACCACAAATCGGTGCGCTCGATCGCGATCCACCCGACCGAGTACTCGTTCGCGACGGCCTCGGCCGGCGGCAACAACATCAAGAAGTGGGCCTGCCCGAACGGCACGTTCGTTCACAACTTCAGCGGGCACGACGCCATCATCAACAGCGTCTCGGTCAACCACGACGGCGTCTTCTTCTCCGGCGGTGCGTCCCTCTCTCCCTCCTCCTCGACTGGCTCCTCTCCAGCACGAGCTGACGCTCTCTCCCCTGCAGGCGACAACGGCTCGATGACGTGGTGGGACTACAAGACGGGCCTGCCGTTCCAGACCGAGCAGGACAAGCCGCAGCCGGGCTCGCTCGACGCCGAGAGCGGCGTCTTCTGCTCGACCTTCGACCAGACGGGCACCCGTTTGATCGTGGGCGGGGCAGACAAGACGATCAAGGTGCGTGAGAGGACGTTCCTGGCGGTCTCTAGGGCGTCCAGGGGACTAACGGCGACGTCTCTGCGCGCAGATCTACTCGGAGCAGTCGTGAGGAGCAGGAGGGGCCGTCCCTCGCCGAGTCGGGCTCGGGCGAGGCTGTACTTCGAGATGTGCGTGTGCAGGTGCGCATGCAGTGTACGCTGTGCCAGTTCCGCATCGTCGTCGCCGTCGTCGCCGTCGAGGAGAGTGAGCTCGAGTCGGCGGAAAGCTCCGTTCGGTCCTGCCGCTCCTCTCTCTCCTGTCCACTCGGCTCTCGACTGCTCTCACGAGAGTGACTGATCCATGGCAGAAAGCAGCGGCGAAGAGCTGGTACGAGGCGAGCAGCTCGGGCGACCGCGGGGAGCGAGCACGAAAGAACGGCGACCCGTCTCTCGCGCCGGCTCAGAGCTCGCGCAGAGGGCCATTATGTACTGAGAGCACTGTTCGCACGCTCCAGGCGAGCCAGAGAGGCGACGAGCGGGAGAAGTCGCGGCTCGTCGCTCGTCGGGGCCAGCGACTCGTCGGCCCTGCCGTCCTCCACCACCCGCACTCGCTCTTCTTCTCCCCCTTAGCCTCGCCAAGGGCTGTCGTGGGCTTAGTTGCAGTCTCTGTGCCTTCTCTACCACCTTACGCCGCGTCCAGCCACCGTGTGAGTCCCCCTCAGCCTCATCGCTCCGAACACGCCCAACACCCGCACCCCTCGTCGACCACTCGCTCGGGCGGCCTGTGGCAGCAGTAGTACGGTTGCTGCAGCACCCAGGAGCAGCTTGCGCCCGCGCGCACCCCTCGGGACGAGTGCTGACTCTGCTCGAGCCCCGCCTCCTCTCCGCCGACACAGCCCCACTCAACCTCCTCGACCCTCTCACCACCCCCGAGTACACCACACACCATGGCGGCCGACCTTCCGCTCGCGCTGAGCATCAGCTTCGCGCCCGACTCGTCGACCATCTCGATGACGCTCTTCAACCAGCCCGAGGCGACCAAGCCCTCGCTCCCGCTCGAGTTCAAGTACCAGTACAACCCCTCGACGCCGTACGCGCCCATCCACGAGGTCGTCGACGACCGCAACGCCCGCATCAAGCAGGTGCGTCCCTCTCTCTGCTCCTTCTTGCGCACCCGAGCCTGAACCCTCCCGAGCTGACCCGCACCCTCCTCCTCCTCCCCCCTACCGCAGCACTACTGGGACCTTTGGAACCTGTCGGACGACAAGACGCAGGCCTTCAACCAGCTCAAGGTGTCCGACTCGTTCGAGGGCGAGCTCGTCGAGATCAACGCCGACGACATCGAGTCGTTCTGCCGCGTCGTCGGCATCGACGGCGAGGCGTACAAGCAGACGTACAAGGCCGGCATGGAGGTCCCGCTCGACTTCTCGATCAAGCTCAGCTGGAAGGTGCGTCCCTGCGTCCGCCGCCTCTCGCCCGCTCGAGCTCGTGCTGACTCTCGCTCCTCGCCGTCCCGCAGAGCATCATGAAGCCGATCTTCCCCTCCGAGGTCGACGGCGACCTCCTCAAGCTCGTCCACCTCTCGAACGGCTTCCGCGTCCTCCCCGGCGCGCCGACGCTCAAGGTCGGCGACGTCGTGACGACCTCGTCGCGCATCGACTCGATCACCAACTCGGACACGGGCAAGACCGTCTCGGTGCGCGGCACCGTCTACCTGTGCTCGACGGCCGACGCCAAGGGCAAGGACGTCGCGACGGCCGACCGCATCCCCGTCATCGAGGTCTCGTCGTCGTTCTTCTACCGCGGCAAGTTCAACGACTTCGCCCAGACGTTCTCGCGCGTCGAGCACCCGACCTACGCCGTCCCGCTCAAGACGCCCGAGAGCATCGCCGTCCTCATCTCCAAGGAGTGGTTCCAGTGGGACGACGACTCGAAGCCGCCCAAGGCGGGCACGACGCTCGAGTTCCGCGTCGAGTCCAACTACGTGTGGGCCGACAAGACGTCGTACGCGACGGCGACGTGCACGGGCGGCGCGTACATCATCACGCCCGAGCTCAAGCTCGCCGTCAAGGTGGCGACGATCGACTTCTCGTCCGAGGGCGAGGGCGTCATCAAGGGCAACCCGGTCCTCGAGTACCTCAAGCGTCACGGCACGCCGCTCGACCAGCCCATCATGCTCGAGAACGGCGGCTACTCGCTCACGGCGCCGGGCCAGTGCGTCTTTACGACGCCGGCGTCCAACCTCGACTACTCGTTGACCTCGGGCGACACGAACCCGATCCACACCAACCCGTACTTTGCGTCGCTCGCGTCGCTCCCGGGCACGATCACGCACGGCATGCACTCGTCGGCCCGCACGCGTAAGTACGTCGAGCAGGTCGTCGCCGACAACGTCGGCGCGCGCGTGCGCAAGTACGAGGTCGGCTTCACGGCCATGTGCCTCCCCTCGCGCAAGATGGAGGTCCGCCTCAAGCACATCGGCATGACGACTGGCGGCGAGCGCCTCATCAAGGTCGAGACGGTCGACGTCGAGGCCGGCAACGTCGTCCTGTCGGGCACGGCCGAAGTCGCCCAGGCGCCGACCGCCTACGTCTTCACCGGCCAGGGCTCGCAGGAGCCCGGCATGGGCATGGAGCTCTACAACTCGTCGCCCGTCGCGCGCGCCGTCTGGGACGAGGCCGACCGCCACCTCGGCGAGGTGTACGGCTTCTCGATCCTCGAGATCGTGCGCACGAACCCCAAGGAGAAGACGGTCCACTTCGGCGGCCTCAAGGGCCAGGCGACGCGCCAGAAGTACATGGACATGACGTACACGACGACCGACACGGACGGCAACGTCAAGACGCTCCCCCTCTTCGGCGACATCGACCTGCGCACGTCGCGCTACACGTTCTCGTCGCCGACCGGCCTCCTGTACGCGACCCAGTTCGCCCAGATCGCCCTCGTCGTCACCGAGAAGGCGGCGTTCGAGGACATGCGCGCCAAGGGCCTCGTCCAGCACGACTGCGCGTTCGCCGGCCACTCGCTCGGCGAGTACTCGGCCTTGGCGTCCATCGCCGACATCCTCCCCATCTCAGCCCTCGTCGACGTCGTCTTCTACCGCGGCATTACGATGCAGCGCGCCGTCGAGCGCGACTCGCTCAACCGCTCGAGCTACGGCATGGTCGCCGTCAACCCGAGCCGCATCGGCAAGTCGTTCGGCGACGCCGCCCTGCGCGAGGTCGTCGACACGATCGCGCGCCGCGGCAACATCCTCATCGAGGTCGTCAACTACAACGTCGAGGGCCAGCAATACGTCGTCGCCGGCCATCTCGTCGCGCTCCAGTCGCTCACCAACGTCCTCAACTTCCTCAAGATCCAGAAGATCGACCTCGTCAAGCTCACCGAGACCATGTCGCTCGAGCAGGTCAAGGAGCACCTGTGCGACATCGTCGACGAGTGCGTCGAGAAGGCGCGCGAGCTCCAGGCCAAGACGGGCTTCGTCACGCTCGAGCGCGGCTTTGCGACGATCCCGCTCCCCGGCATCGACGTCCCCTTCCACTCGCGCTACCTGTGGGCCGGCGTCATGCCGTTCCGCACCTACCTCTCGAAGAAGGTCAACCCGGCCCACTTCAACGCCGACCTCCTCGTCGGGCGCTACATCCCCAACCTGACGGCCGTCCCGTACGAGGTCTCGAAGGACTACGCCGAGCGCATCCACACCCAGACGAGCTCGCCGCGCCTCAACAAGATCCTCAAGGCGTGGGACGAGGAGAGCTGGGGCGCGCCCGAGAACCGCAACAAGCTCGGCTACGCCATGTGCGTCCTCCTCTTCCTCCTCCTCCTCCTCCTCCCTCCCTTCTGTATGCTCGTCCAGAGCATCCTAGCCTTCGTCGTGCGAGTGACTGACGCCGCTCGTCCCTGCGCGCAGCCTCATCGAGCTCCTGTCGTACCAGTTCGCGTCGCCGGTCCGCTGGATCGAGACGCAGGACATCCTCTTCAAGGAGTTCAAGTTCGAGCGCCTCGTCGAGCTCGGCCCGTCGCCGACCCTCACCGGCATGGCTACGCGCACTCAGAAGTGCGTCGCGTCCCTCGTCCTCTTCGGCTTCTCCGCTCGGGCCTCCTCCTTCTCAAGTGCGGTCGGCTGACTCGCTCTTCTCGCGCATCGCCTCGCAGGCTCAAGTACGACGCCCACGACTCGGCCCTCGGCGTCAAGCGCGTCATCTACTGCATCGCCAAGAACCAGAAGGAGATCTACTACCTCCACGACGACGCCGCCGGCGGTGACGACTCGCCCGCTCCCGCCGCCGCCGCCGCCGCCCCGGCTGCGCCCGCCCCGAAGGCCGCCCCGGTCGCCGCCGCGCCCCCTCCCCCCGCGCCTGTCGCCGCCGCCGCCGGCCCCGCCGCGTCGGTCGCCGACGAGCCGCTCAAGGCCGTCGACACGCTCCGCCTCATCATCGCGCAGAAGCTCAAGAAGCCCGTCGCCGAGGTGCCGCTCAACAAGACGATCAAGGACCTCGTCGGCGGCAAGTCGACGCTCCAGAACGAGATCCTCGGCGACCTCCAGGGCGAGTTCGCCTCGGCGCCGGAGAAGGGCGAGGAGATGCCGCTCGCCGAGCTCGGTGCGGCGCTCCAGCAGGGCTACCCGGGCAAGCTCGGCAAGTACACGACCGGCCTCGTGTCGCGCAT
>Ga0308170_10002695_pt1 | contig 15067 bp, 10 predicted proteins | sample PhyBR2_2_FD_202136 | JGI IMG/M metagenome (GOLD analysis project Ga0308170, IMG submission 202136) | Phyllosphere microbial communities from UC Gill Tract Community Farm, Albany, California, United States - DLSLSB.R2 | ecosystem: Host-associated > Plants > Phyllosphere > Unclassified | place... | reverse complement strand
CTCCCCTCTATTTCCTCCGATGTCGCTCCGACTGTCGCGGTAGTCGCCGCCTACGATTCAGCCAACGCGGAAAGCGACCTGAATGTCTACCGAGCGAAATTCGGACTTACAGCCTGTAACGCAGGATGCTTTAGGAAGGTTGATCAGCGGGGAGGGGAATCGACACCGGCGCCTGCCCCTGGCTGGACGCGGGAAATCGCGCTGGATCTAGACATGGTCTCGGCTGCGTGTCCGAACTGCCACATTCTTCTTGTGGAAGCGGACTCGGACCAGCTTAGCGATTTAGGAATGGCAGTCGATACGGCGGTGCTGCTTGGCGCTGTGTCCGTATCCAACAGCTATGGAACCGCAGAATCTGCTCAAACCTCAGGCTTCGACGTTCATTTCAACCACCCAGGTGTGGCCATCACGGCCAGCGCCGGGGATAACGGCTACGGCGTAAGTTATCCAGCGTCCTCACCCTATGTAATAGCGGTCGGCGGAACCAGCCTGAGGCCTAATGCAACCGGACCAGGATGGAGCGAATCAGCCTGGGGAGGGACAACAAGTGTCTCCGCTGGAGGAACGGGAAGCGGTTGCTCATTATTCGAAAGCAAGCCCTCGTGGCAGCACGACTCCGGATGCCCCCGGCGGACGGTCGCCGATATTAGCGCGGTCGCCGATCCCTCTACCGGAGTCGCCGTATACGACAGTGGGAGTAGCGACGGAACGACTGGTTGGGTCGTCGTCGGGGGAACGAGTGCATCAGCACCGCTAATCGCTGGGATGTACGCCCTGGCCGGCGCCCCGCAGGCCGGTGCCTATCCCGCCCAATTCGCCTACGCTTCAGGGACCGGTCTGCACGATGTTGACTCCGGAAGCAACGGGTCATGCGCTCCGGTCTACCTGTGCAACGCTGGGGCCGGATATGACGGACCGTCAGGCCAAGGTGCGCCACGAGGACTTGCGGCGTTCGCGTCACGCATCCCGCCACCAGTTGCCAGCCCCTCCAGCGATGTTCCTCCCGGAATGCTCTTTCACGATGAAATCACCTGGCTTTTATCGAGCGGTATAGCCACAGGTTATGGGGACGGAACGTACAGGCCGCGGCAACCCGTTACCAGAGACGCCATGGCGGCGTTTCTATACCGGTTGGCTGGCAATCCGCCGTATACGCCGCCTAAAGTGTCGCCGTTTAGTGACGTTCCCGCAAGCTCAATGTTCTATAAGGAAATCAACTGGTTAGCCTCTGTTCATGTCACCACAGGCTATCCCGATGGAACTTTCCACCCGCTCGACAGCGTCAACCGCAACGCCATGGCTGCCTTTCTCTATAGGTTCGCAGGCTCGCCCTCCTATGCGCCCAGCCAGATACCCGTATTTACGGATGTCAGACTAACGGATCCGTTTTATCGAGAGATCAACTGGCTTTACCACACCGGTATCACGACAGGCTACCCCGGCAACGAGTTCCGCCCGCTACAAGCCGTCAACCGGGATGCCATGGCAGCATTTATTTCCCGGTACAACCGCTCTTTTCCGCCCTGAAGCGAGGCTGTGAACACAACGTCGGGGAGCTGCAAAAATTGAGGCCTTCCGGCCGTGGTTCTCCTCTCTTGCCTCAGCAGTACCAGATCGACTTTCCCGCCCGGCGAATCATCGAGAAAACATTTACCTCACAGGTCACCTGTTCCCCATTGACCTCTTTGGCACCAACAGTGTTAGCATGTGCGGGGCGCCATCTGGATTTTCCAGATCCACATGGTCACACATAGTTAACTTCCGGACTTGGGGCCGGTCCAACATCGACCCTGACTGCTCTGGATTAGACAAGGAACTGTCCATGCACCTCCTCCATAAGTCCATCTGCCTGCACCCATCGGCGGTCAAGCTCGCTTCCGCCCTAACGGCTGCCGCATTTCTGGTGGCATTGACAGCAGTCACACCGGCCTCCGCCTCGTCCAGTGCCATACTCGATGTCACGGGCCCGGAAACCGTACCAGCCTCTTCCGCCGAGGCAGGTCACGTGATGGGGAACGCTGGAAGGAATGCGCCGACAGGTGCAACTCAAGGAGGAGTTTCGCCGCTAAATGCTGTCAATTCCAGTGGCTCGGGTGGGACTATGAGGATGGCTCCCCTAGCTACATCCGCCTATCAGCCAGCCGCTACTACAGGAATGCCGCTGGGCCTAGATGTTAGTGGATATCAAGGTAACGTGGACTGGACGGCAGCCTGGAACAGCGGTATCAGATTTGTCTACATCAAAGCCTCCGAAGCCAACTCGCCGATGAACGATTATTTCTCGCAGCAGTACAACGGCTCCGCCCAGGCAGGGATGCTCCGCGGCGCCTATCACTTTGCCCGCCCCAATCTGTCTAGCGGTTCCAGTCAGGCAAGGTCGTTTGTAAACAGTGGAGGAGGCTGGAGCGGTGACGGAATAACACTCCCCGGCGTCCTCGACCTCGAAGATAATACCAGCGACGACAGCGGAAAATGCTTCGGTCTATCGCCATCGCAATTGACCTCTTGGACAAAAGACTTCACAAGTACCTACAAGGCGCTCACAACCCGGGACGCGGTTATTTATACCGGTTACTACTTTTGGCAGGACTGCCTGCAGGGCGCCACTAGCTTCGGGCTGACGAATCCTCTTTGGATAGCCGCATATGGGGCAGCGGCAGACGATGTGTGGATGCCTGGAAACTGGCCACAATACACATTCTGGCAATACACGAGTAACGGTGCCGTTTCGGGAATCTCCGGGCCTGTGGATCAAAATTTGTTCAACGGTAGCTACGCCCAACTGCAGATTCTGGCCAAGGGAACCACCACTGCACCCGTGGTGGTAGCTCCTCCAGCAACGCAGCCTCTCACATACTTTTTTAGAGGACAAGGCGGAGCAGGAATTCAGTTTGGCTATACCTCAGGCATTCCGTTGACCTGTGATTGGAACGGCGACGGAATCAGCACTTTGGGTATATTCAGTAACGGGAAATGGGATATTCGCAATTCAAATAATGCCGGCCCAATCGACAAGACGTTCTACTTTGGAGATCCGGGCGACGAACCAGTGTGCGGTGATTGGGATGGAGACGGAGTAGCTACGCCGGGAGTCTTCCGAAATGGTCGTGTTTACCTTCGTAATTCCAATGCCTCAGGCACTGCAGACGGCGCCTTCAATTTCGGTGCCCCCGGTGATGTCGCCATCGCCGGAGATTGGAATGGGGACGGATATACCACTCTTGCGGTAGCAAGGCCTGAGGGAGGCGCGAAGCGATTTTACCTCACTGATAGCAACATAGCGCCGTCCGTCAGCCAGTCATTTCTCTTTGGAAACGCAACAGACTCTCCCATTTCTGGTGATTGGGACCGCGACAGTCGCGCCACAATTGGTGTCAAGCGTGGCAACGTATGGTATCTAGCGAATTCGCTATACAGCTCGCCGACCGTAGTGGCCTATGGCGACCCGACTGACCGGCCGATCACGGGCACCTGGAGCATTGGTGCCGCAACCGGTATTGGGGTGGCCCGATGAGCAGCCGAACGAATGCGGCTAGATCATGTTTTGGCTGAACGACACGCGATTGTGGTGACGTCGGCGCCTTACTGCCTCGAGCAGCGCCCTGAAGAGCATCACCCTGGCGCGCAAAATTGTCGGCAGGGATCTCCACCTGCGCGGGGTGACATTGTTATCGTGCAGTCGACGCAGCAACGTCGGCTCCTCGATGTGAGCCAACTCGCGAGAAACGTTGCCAGTCAAAGCCAGCCAAAGATCGTGCGACTCATGTAGGTAAGAGGGCATCGGCGCAAACAGATCCAGAACATCCCGCCGCAGCGCCATAGCGCATCCAAGGTATGGCCGATAGCCGATCATGATTGCAAAAATGTTCCGCAGTGGGTGGTCAGAGTCTGAAGCGCGCAGGCGCGGGCCTTCGAAAAGGCCGGTCGAGCCAAGCAATTCAAAGTTGCTTGCGACTATGCCATGGTCCTGCAGCCGCGACAGCATCAGCTCTAGCCGGCCGGGCATCCAGACGTCGTCCTGGTCCGAAAGAAGAACATATTTCCCCGTACTCAGCAGGACCGCCCGTTCGAAGCACTTGACATAGCCGCGGTTGACAGGCTCCTTCACCAGACGAATCCGACCATCCTGGAAAGCGAGGAGAAGGGCCGTTGTCCCATCCTGTGATGCATCATCGACTACTACGAGCTCATCATCCGGTCCCAGCTGGGCCAAGATCGAGGCTACCTGCTGCTCGACATATGCCTGCCCGTTGTAGGTTGCCATACAGACACTGGCCCTGATTACTGACTCGTCCGCTGCTTTTCCCGTACTCATTGATGCCATCTTACCGGACCTACATGCACCACTGGCGAAGGCCGAGGGCTTGGACCGTGTCCTTTGAAACGGCCACTGGGTCGGGTGCCGGATGAGATAGATTAGAGGCCATGGCCCCTTCCCCTTACTCACGTGCGCTGGTAATTATGCCTGCCTGGAATGAGTCGGAATCCGTCGCTAATACCGTACGCGAGGTCTTTGCGATGAATGCACAGTATGACGTGCTGGTTGTCGACGATGGTTCGACCGATAACACGGCTGCCGTTGCCGAAGGAGCCGGAGCGACTGTCCTGCGGCTTCCCTTCAACCTCGGAGTTGGCGGTGCTATGAGGGCCGGCTTCAAATATGCCCAGCGCTACGGGTACGACGCAGCGGTGCAGGTGGATGCGGATGGTCAACATGATCCCCGTGATATTCAACGCGTCCTCGGAGGGCTGGAGACGGCTGACATCTGCATAGGAGCACGGTTCGCTGAGCGCGGGAACTATTCCGTCACTGGACCGCGTAAATGGGCGATGCAGTTCCTTGCCAAAATCATCTCCCGCTTGGCCCACGTCCGTTTGACCGACGTGACGTCCGGATTCCGGGCTGCCAACGCCGCCGCCATTGCACAGTACGTTGATCACTATCCTGCGGAGTACCTGGGCGACACGATAGATTCGTTGGTCGTTGCTATCCGTTCAGGTCGGACCGTGACGCAGGTTCCTGTGGAAATGCGGGTCCGTCAGGGTGGACAGCCCAGCCATAATCCCCTGAAATCGACGATCTACCTTGGTCGTACGGGCTTCGCGCTTCTCTTTGCCCTGATCCGCAAGAAGTCGGCGCCCCAGGTAAGTTTGGAGGCTTAGCACGTGGGAAATCTGGCCGCATTTATTTTGGCGCTGATCATTGTGGCTCTAATCGTGGAGATGCTCAGACGCAAGATCCTCCGCGAGAAGTATGCCATCCTGTGGCTTGTTGTCGGTGTTGGGATACTAGTTTTGGCGGGATGGCCGGACTCATTAGCTTTGGTAAGTTCATGGTTCGGAGTCCAGATTCCATCGAATCTGCTGTTCGCCATCTCCATACTTTTGCTGGTGGGAGTCTGTTTGCACCTATCGTGGGAACTGTCGGTGGTCGAGGATGAGACCCGATCTCTAGCCGAAGAGGTCGCAATCCTCAGAGTCTCCATCGAAAGCATGCACTGCGATGCTCACAAGAGGGCTTCGCCTCGTAACGAGGATAATTCCCAGGGTGATCCAACGACGCATTAGTACGTGCCGCGAGTGGCCCGAAATCCGGTGAACGGCGCTGCTGCTTATCGGCCCAGCGCATGCCGCAGGAGAACGGCCAAAGCGCTGCGATCAGCCCGTGCCAACGTAGATGGCACCAGTACAAGGGCGTGCAACCGGGACGTGATATGCAATTTGGCTGCACGCTGAGCCTTCCGCCAACCAAGGGCTTTAGCCTGGACGGCGGCTGAATCGTAGTACTCGCGTTCCCCCTCAAAGCGCGATCCGTCAACCAGTTTCAAGGCAGATGCGCTGGCAGAATGGCGTCGGTAGCTGAAACACACTGTTGGCTCGACCAGGAGCTGGTCGCCCCGGCATATCATATCGACAACCAGCGCCAGATCCTGTATGACCGCAAAATTCCGGAAATCAACCCCTCTGATCCGCTCAGTTCGAAAGACCAGGGACGGCCAGTACAACCAATCCCCCTGCATTAGGCTGATCGCGAGTTCCTCCCCGCCAAACAAGGGCGATGTTTTGATCCTGGGTCGGATCAGTTTCTGTTTCACCACGTCGACCAACGTTGAGACAGGGTGCCCATCCTCATCGATAACCTGGACGCCCGGCTGGATGATGGATGCCTGCGGGTAGCGCCGGTGTGCATCCATAACTGTTTGGACATAATCGGGCATCAAGAGATCATCCGCACCTAGGATCATCATTAGATCCTGGGTTGCCTCGGCCACGCAGGAGCGGAAGTTCTCAGTGATGCCTTCGTTATGCTCCTTCCGGATGTAGCGGACCCTCGGGTCGCCCAACGTTGCAAGGTAATTACGGATCGTTGGGTCCTGGTAGGCGTCGTCGATGACGGTGAGAAGCCAGTCACTGCTGCTTTGCCGCAACACGCTTTCGACCGTCAGCCGCATTTTTCCTGGGTCTCCCCAATAGGGGATCAAAATATCCAACGGCAATGTTCAACCAGACCTTTCAGAAGACGACGGCCCCTCAATTTTGGCACGACGCATCACTGCGTCGTTGTCGCGTAACATGGAGTGGTGCTCTACTACCTCTTGGAATCCCTGCCTGACAATCTGGACCCAACGCTAGGACATCAGACGCTTGCCGGATAGAGGTCCTAGAATCAAGCAGCCCTCGGTCATAGGAAGGCGCGACGCCGTATCCGTGGGATTGGCATCCATCGCCGCTGCCGGATCCGGTCTGTTGATCCTTTTTATTAGCTCCCGATTTCTGGAGAAGGCTGACAACGCTGAATTCATCGTCTTCTGGTCCCTGTTGTTTGGACTTTTCGGTGTTTTGACGGGCATCCAGACGGAGGTCACCCGTTCGGTCCATATGTCGAAGGATGCAGGTTCTTCCTCCACACCCCACAAACACCCCCGGGTTCTGACCGCGGCAGCGGCCTTCGGCATCTCCCTTAGCCTCCTCGTAGGGGGAACCTCTTTCCTATGGGGATCGAGTGTGCTGGGGAAGGGCTGGCAGCAACTTGTAGCGTTCATCATCATCGGCGCCATTTTATTTTCGGTTGGTACCGGCCTCAATGGGGTGCTAAGTGGCAGTGAACTGTGGAAGCCATACAGTCTTATGGTCGCCGGCGAGTCCATACTCCGATTGATACTCGCTGCGCTTGCTGCAGTTCTTGTAAGCGGTGTCGTCGGTCTAGCCGCAGGTGCAGCCTTTGGAAGTCTGGCCTGGGTCTTTCTAGCCATCCTGTCCCCCAGTATCCGCCGCGCCTTCTCTGTCCGGGCTGATGTCCCCTTCAAGCAACTCCTGATTCAGATGGGCCATTCCTGCATGGCTACCGGGTCAAGTGCCGCCCTGGTGGTGGGATTCCCGGTACTTGTCCGTCTGACATCTACTGACGCAGTATTCCACCAGGCAGCCCCCTTTCTCATGGCGGTGACGTTGACCCGGGCCCCGCTTATGATTCCGCTAGGAACCTACCAAAGCGTGGCAGTTAAACATTTCCTGCGCCGCCGACATGAAGGCATCCGCGCCGTCATCCCTCTGGGTGGAATCATCCTGGGTGTGGGCGTCATTGGCGGCCTTCTTGCCTGGCTCATCGGCCCCCTGCTTATGGTCCTGCTTTTTGGTGCCGGTTACCATGTGGACGGACCCGTACTGGGAGGACTCACATTCGCCGCCTCGCTTCTTGCATTAGTGACGATCACCGGATCGTTGTGCCTGGCCCTTCATTTGCACCGGCCATTTTCAATTGGTTGGCTGACCGGGACAGTCCTGGCCATCCTTGTCCTCCTGCTGCCACTGCCACTGGAACCCCGAGCCCTAGGTGCGCTGACTGCCGGTCCACTTTTGGGCGTGGTCATCCATGTTTGGGCAGTCCTACAGTCCGGGTCTAAACACGTGCCGGTGACTTCACCCGTCGTTGCCACGGATCTTGAAGGCTCTTAGCCGCCCAGCTGATCGACCCGGCGTTGGGGCTACTCATTTGTTGTAGGACGCTCAGTAAGGAAGGATTGAGTGGGGAATCCGCCTGCTCTGTACTGAGGGCGGGGCTCCCGACTCGCCTAAAAAGAACCCTCGAGCTTGGGTTTGAAGCGGTAGGGCTCCGGAATACTCTAATGACCCGACCCTGCGTCGGATCGGATCCAGCGGTGTTCAGAGGCTGGCTGCAGCATCCATAAATCGGTGCTGCTCGTTACTATCGGTCTGCAGGTGAGTTGAAACCTTGAATTCAGACCGATGGACTATTTTGAACGGAACGTAATGCATTGGCTCTCAACTTTTCCCTTGGCCTTCGCCTGCCTGGCGGTGCTATTTGTGCCCGGAGGGCTGATCTCCTTGGGTTTGGGAATGCGTGGTCTGCCCGCCGTTGCTATCGCCCCTGCTTTCACTGTCACCGTCGTTTCCCTGACCGCAATGGCACTGCCGTACCTGCACATCCGGTGGGGGACAGGCAGCGTTCTTGCCGTCAGCCTGCTTGTTGCACTTGTGCTCGCCGGACTGCGCCTTCTTGGGCGGAAAGAAGGCACATTCCGGCGCTCGGCACTAAATTGGAAAAACATCTGGCCCAGTCTTGGGCTCACTCTGGCATTCCTCGCGGCCGCTGGGATCATTGCATGGCAACTCGTACGGGTGATTGGCCACCCGAGCAACATATCGCAGACCTTTGATAACGTCTTCCATCTAAATGCGATCCGCTACATTCTCGACACCGGCAACGCCTCTTCGCTGACAATCACCGCAATGACCAATGGCGATCAGGCACCATATTTCTATCCCGCTGCCTGGCACGGGCTTACAGCCCTCATTGTCCAGCTCACGAATGCGCCGATACCCGTAGTCGTCAATCTGGTAAATATTTGTATTGCCGCCGCTGTCTGGCCGCTTGGATGTATGTTGCTGGCGCGGGTCGTAGTTGGAAGCCGACCAATGGCGGTTATGGCTGCCGGACTCATCTCGACGGGATTTTCCGCCTTTCCCATCCTGCTGCTGGATTTTGGCGTTCTGTATCCGAACTTCCTCTCGCTATCTCTGCTACCCGTCGGGATTGCCGCCGTGGCAATTTTTTTCAATACGGTCAACAGCCTTCCTTCCAGCCGGCTGATCCGCTACGCAACCGCGCTGCTGGTCGTTCCTGGCGTCGCCGTTGCGCATCCGAATGGTTTCATGTCCCTCCTCGTTCTTTCGCTACCGATCGTGGTCGAGGCGTTCTGGTGCCGGTTCCTCAGAGGAGGTGGTTTCCGAGCTGACAAAAAGCTCTTCGCGACAGCGACGGCCGCATTCGTCGCCGGCCTTGCCGTCCTGGTCGTCATGTGGATCTACATCCGTCCCCCAGCGGAGGCTGCAACCTGGAACCGCATCCAAACATCGGGTCAGGCCATCGGCGAGATTCTCACCAACTCCCCCATCCACCGCCCGGTTGCCTGGGTCATCAGCGCCCTCGTCATTATTGGCCTGCTGGAGTGCATGCGGAAACGGCGGCACTTTTGGGTCGTCGGGGCCTTCGTAATCACCGGCACCCTGTTCATGGTCGTCTCAGGCTTCGAGCCAGGCGGCCTGCGCAACGCCATCACAGGTGTGTGGTACAACGACAGCTTTCGCCTGGCGGCACTTCTACCATTGACAGCCCTGCCACTGGCCACCCTCGGGTTCGTTGGGATAGCTGACCGCTTGAACCTTCTCGTACATCATCTGTGGAATCCCAAAAAGCAGGCGTACGCAGCAGTTTCGGCGTTGCTTATCGTCGTTATCGCATTCACTATCCAAGGTGGGTCCATGCAATTCGCCATCAATTCCGCGAAGGGCGTCTACGCTGAAACGCCAAACGCCGCCTTACTCTCATCGGACGAACTTGCACTAATCGATTCCTTGGACCGCATCGTACCGAAGGACGCTGTCATCGCCGTCCAGCCGTGGACTGGAAGTGCGCTGGCGTTCGCGCTCGCAAACCGGCAAACCACCTCCAGGCACACTTTGTCGACGTACACGAAGAATCAGGAAATCATCAACACCAAACTCAGGGACGCCGGAACTGATCCCAGTGTTTGCCCGGCTGTTCTCGCCACTGGCGTCCAATTCGTGCTCGATTTCGGCACGAAGGAAGTCAATGGGGGGCATCATGACTTCCCGGGCCTCGATGACCTAAGTTCGTCAACGGCTGTCAGCTTGGTACAGCAGGACGGACAGGCTAAGTTGTACCGCGTCATCGCCTGCCGGTAGCTCCAAGCTGCGCGGGTTTACGGTCCCGAATATTCAGTGGGCACGCAGTTTGGCTACGGCGGACTCGACGGGCCCATCGTAAGCGACCCGGCCGCGTTCCAAAAGTACGCCCCGAGAACAGATTTTGGATACCAAATCCAGGTCGTGGCTGACCACCACGAGAGTCCTGCCCGCCTCCGCGAGTTCTTTGATCTTGTCGAGGCACTTCTTTTGGAAAGGTTCGTCTCCCACCGCCAGAATCTCGTCGATGAGGAAGATCTCGGGGTCGGTATGAACCGCTATGGAGAAGGCCAGCCGGAGGTACATCCCGGAGGAGTAGAACTTGACCTCAGTGTCGATGAACTGGCCAATCTCGGCGAACTCGATGATCGAGTCGAAGCGCTCATTAATCTGGTCCTGGCTCATCCCCAGGATCGCGCCGTTAAGATAGACATTGTCCCTGCCGGAAAGATCATGGTGGAACCCGGCGCCGACTTCAATCAGGCCCGCCACCCGACCGCGGGTTCGCACGGATCCCGAATCTGGTAGCATAACGCCCGATATGTGCTTCAGCAGCGTTGATTTGCCGGATCCATTGAAGCCTAGTAGGGCCACTGTCTCGCCCTGCTTGATGTCCAAGGTGACGTTATTGAGGGCGTAGAACTTCTCTGACAGATCTCCCTTGCGTCCCTTGATCAGCCAGACCAGGGCTTCTTTCAGCGATCTGGTGTGCCGAAGCACAAACTGCTTGCTGATATTGCTGACTTCAATGGCGGTTGTCATTCTCGAAATGGCCGTCGTCATCTCAGAGCTCCTGGGCAAAGCGGCCCTCAAGCCTGCGGAAACTCAGTTGCCCCAGCAGCAGGACAAGGATGGAGATCGCCAGTCCCACAGGCATCCACAAGGTCAGCAAGTGGGGTGGGATGCCGGCGCTGCCGTCCGTCGTGGGAAGCCAAAAGGCGTAGTGGAACCCTTCAACGGCGATGGTGACGGGATTGACCTGGTACAGCGTGTACCAGGCCTGCAGTTTTTCCTGAACCATCGTCCAGGAATACATCACGGGCGAAGCCCACGTAGCGATCATCAGCAGCATATCCACGAAATTCTCCGAATCCCGGAAGTAGACGTTAACGCCGCCGAAGAAAAGTCCGAGTCCTGTGGCCAGCAGCGCCACGATAACGAAGCTGAGTACGGCTGTCGCCAGCTGCAGCACATCCGGGTGCCAGCCGGCAATAAAGCAGGCGCCGACCAAAACTACCAGCTGAGGGAAGAAGTGCACGGCCGAAACCCATACAGATGCCACCGGGAAGAGCTCGCGCGGGAGGTAGATCTTTTTGATCAGGCCTCCATTGCCGACGATTGACCGGGCAGCATTGCCCAGAGCTTCGGTAAAAAAGTTGATCAGCACAATCCCGGAAAACAGGTACACCGCGTAATTCGGCAGTCCGTCCGGGTTCCGCGGGCTGCGTTCCAGGCCCAGGAAAACACCCAGCGCTAAATAGAACACCAGGAATTGGACGCCGGGTTTGACGTAGGACCAGAGCAGCCCCAGCACGGATCCCCGGTACCTGACTTTCAGCTCCTTACGGACTAGGAGCCTAAGCAGGAACCGGGAACGGAAGACGTCGGCCAGCCCGCCTCCCATCCCCGGCTTAAGCAACGCATCGGTTCCGGAACTCATTTACCGTCGTTCTCCGTATGTGCCTCGAAGGTCTTCTTCCAGGCATGCATCGAGGTGATTGCCGGCAGGGCGTCCCGGTATTCCTGCCGCAGCCTTGGCCATTCCCGCAGCAAAATGGCGTGCAGGCGCATTCCTTCTGCCAGCATCGACCGCATCTGCTTAGGATCGCGCTTATACCAGGAAACCCCAGTCCCTTCTGCGTTTGACACCACGGCACTGTCATACTGGGACATCCGCCACCACTTGTTGTCCTGGTGGGCGATATGCGCCTGGGGCCGGTTCTCGCTCTGATCCGAGACGGGTTTCATCAACTGCCGCGCCACAGTTTTCATGGCCCATGGAACCAGCGAGAGGCGGGAAGGCATAGCAAAGCCGAGTCCGTGTCGTGGCGGTTTGTCCATCTTCGGGACCGGATAGGACTCGATGTCCGGCGCAAACTGCGAATCGGAGAATTTGGACGTCAGGGCACGGATTTCCGGCAGCTTCGTGGCCAGGATGTCATGCAGGTGGCCTGGACCACGGAGAAGATCCTGCAAAGCCATGATGCGGCCCTGCTCCGTGAAGTACTGCATGGAGATGAGGTGCTTGACGTCCATATAGCTGGACTCCCGAATGACCCTCCCCCCTCGCTCATACGGTGTGTGGATGAGCGTAGCGATCATGCGGTTGCGCTCGTGGAAGTAGGATTGCCAGCCGACCAGATCGTCTTTGTCGATCCAGGAGACGTGCCAGACCGCAGCGCCGGGCATTGACACCGTTGGATAGCCGGCGGCCTTGGCCCGCAGACCGTATTCGGCGTCGTCCCACTTAATGAAGACCGGCAGGGAGAGGCCTATTTCCTTGATGATGGAGGTGGGAATGAGGCACATCCACCACCCGTTGTAATCGACATCGACGCGGCGATGCAGCCAAGGAGTCTGCCGGAGGTTGGAGCGGACAAAGTCGTGCCCGAGTTCCTGGTCCTCGTGCGGCATGGACGGCTGGAACCGCCACGGGTTGACGACTTCGCCGAAGGTGTGCAGGACGGTGCGGTTGTAGAGGTCGAACATGTGGCCGCCGACGATGGTGGGCTTGCGGCAGAGGTCCGCGAAAGTCAGTAGGCGGATCAGGCTTTCGGGCTCGACGACGACGTCGTCGTCCAGCAGGAGGGCATAATCGCTCCCATTCTCCACAGCCTCGTACATTCCCCTGGCAAAGCCGCCTGATCCCCCCAGGTTCGCCTGGTTGATGATCCGCAGTTTGCCGCCAAGAGCCTCAGCAACGGCTGCAAACCCGGGCTCGTCCGCCACCTTCTTGGTTCCCTGATCGACGATCAGCAGTTCCTTGACGACGGCCAGCGCTTCCGGGTGTTCGGCCAGAATCTGGAGATTGTTGAGGCAGAAATCCGGCTTATTAAGGGTCGTAATCTCCAAAGTGACGGATCCGCGGCGGTCGGGCACATCCTGCGCCTGCCACTGCGCACTGTCCATAACGAAGGCGTCGTTTCCTGCCACCAGGTCAAACCAGTACCAGCCGCCGTCCCCGAACGGTTGCAGGCTGAGGTCGAAGGTGCTGGACTCCGTCCCGCTGATCCTCTTGCTGTCCACCCGCTGGAGGGAACCGCGGGCATTTGATTTGTAGACGATGATGGTTCCGGTGCCCGTGGTCCTGACATCAAGACGGACGCTCGTGAGATTAGTCCACCGCCGCCAATAACTGGCAGGAAAGGCGTTGAAGTAGGTGCCGAAGGACACCCGGGATCCGGCACGGACCATGGTGGAGACACGGGATAGGAAATCCTCCGCATGTGCCTCTTGGCCGCCGCTCTGGGCGGCCGGCGCCTTGTCGGGCTTGCCCGCGGAACTTCCGTTCATCGTCGAGAGCTTGACGCCGGTTGCTGATCCACCGTCGACATAAAGCGGAACGGTGTCCGTTTGGCTTTGGCTTGGCAAAATGACGCGCTGGAGAGTCTGCCAGCCCGCCTCCGTGTCCGTCTTCTGGTCCAAAGTCGCCAGATTCGTCGTTGTGCTCATGCGTCCACTCCTCCGCTTTCCAGCTCCGCTCCGCCGGTGAAATGCGGCTTGATCTTGTTGTCGTACATGCTCAGGGCCGATCCGATGGCCATGTGCATGTCGAGGTATTTGTACGTGCCCAGACGTCCGCCGAAGAGCACCGACTTCTCGTCCTTGGCCAGGTCGCGGTAGGCCAGCAGCTTGGCACGGTCCTCAGCCGTGTTTACCGGATAGTACGGCTCGTCACCCTTTTGGGCAAAGCGGGAGAATTCCCGCATGATGACCGTGGCGTCCTTGGTGTAATCGCGCTCCGGATGGAAGTGCCGGAACTCGTGGATACGGGTGTAGGGAACGCCGTCGTCGGGGTAGTTCATCACCGGGCAGCCCTGGAAGTCCTCGATCGGCAGGACTTCTTCTTCCAGGTCGATCGTCCGCCAGGACAGGTCGCCTTCCGCATAGCCGAAGTAGCGGTCCACGGGACCGGTGTAGATGACCGGCACCTGGCCGAGCACCGTGGACCGGCCGTATTCGCCGTCGTCGAAAAAGTCCGTGTTCAGCACCACTTCAATGTTTGGGTGGTCAGCCATCCGCTCAATCCACGCCGTGTAGCCGTCCACCGGCAGACCCTCATAGGTGTCGTTGAAGTAGCGGTTGTCGTAGGTGTAGCGCACGGGCAGCCGGGAGATGATCTCCGCCGGCAGGTCCTTGGGGTCGGTCTGCCACTGCTTGCCCGTGTAGTACTTGATGAAGGCCTCATACAAGGGACGGCCGATTAATTGGATGCCCTTGTCGTTGAGGTTCTGCGGGTCGGTTCCCGCCAGCTCGCCGGCCTGCTCCTGGATCAGGGCCTTCGCCTCGGCCGGTCCCATTGAGGCGCGGAAGAACTGGTTGATGGTGCCCAGATTGATGGGCATGGGGTACACCTCGCCCTTGTGGCTGGTGTAGACCTTGTGCTGGTAGTTCGTGAACTGGGTGAAGCGGTTCACGTACTCCCAGACGCGTTCGTTTGAGGTGTGGAAGAGGTGCGCGCCGTAGCGGTGGACCTCGATTCCGGTCTGCACCTCATTCTCGCTATAGGCATTGCCTCCGACGTGGTGGCGGCGGTCCAGAACGGCCACTTTCAGGCCCAGTTCGGTGGCGGCGCGTTCCGCGATAGTCAGGCCGAAAAAACCCGAGCCGACGACGACAA
>Ga0308170_10002694_pt1 | contig 15070 bp, 12 predicted proteins | sample PhyBR2_2_FD_202136 | JGI IMG/M metagenome (GOLD analysis project Ga0308170, IMG submission 202136) | Phyllosphere microbial communities from UC Gill Tract Community Farm, Albany, California, United States - DLSLSB.R2 | ecosystem: Host-associated > Plants > Phyllosphere > Unclassified | place... | reverse complement strand
CGTGCGCGTGCGCCCCCTGTTCCACCGACACCGAGACTCTCGCGATCGACCGTGGAGCGGGCACCGTCGCCGACTCGGCGCCAACTCAGCGCTCGAGGACAAATGCTGCGGCGAGCGGCAGGCGGGGAAGCGGCGGCGAGAGCTCGCTTCCTCCCGCTCGAGCGGACAGCAGCAGCTCTGCAGCTGTGCAGGCTATAGCCGTGAAGCTCTTGATCCTGTCCGAGCGAGCGCTCGCTCGTCCTGGGAGCGCGCCCGTCGCTGCCGGCCGACCCGCTCGACGATCTCTTCGAGCCGCCCTTGTCCTCGACGACGGCTCGCGAGACCGTGCAGACTGGTGCAGGAGCGCAGCAGAGCACGACATGCAGCTCGGCAGAAGCAGAGGACTGCAATCGAGAGCCATCCCGGACGAGAAGCGGCTCGCCTCGCTCGTCGAGGTCGACGAGCGCAAGGACAAGTGCGCTCGCCTGCTCGAGCCGAGCTCGCCCGGCGCGAGAGCTCGGGCGTCCACGACGGTGCGGCTGCGCTGCGCGGCGGGACCGGCGAGAGGGCGTCGGTGGGCGAGACGGACATTGCGCTGGGCGGACGGCGAGTCGAGGAGGGAGAGGGGGAGCGGCGCATCGTCCCTCGCTCTTGCTGCCGGATGTAGTGCTTGCTGGAGCTCCTATGCTCGTCGTGCTGGTCGATACGCTGCTCGGCGACGTGTGCGATGCGGCAGGGCGAGGGTGGAGCGGGGTCCGGGTCGGCGGTGGGCGAGCGAGGTGGGTAAGGCGTGCTGGCAGATGGGCGGGTCTGCTGGCGGGCGCTGTCGCTCGAGAGCACTGTCTGGCGCCGTCGCACGCAAGACTGAGCCGTCGAGGGCGAGGGAGAGCGGCGGACTGATGAGAGGGAGGACGACGACGAGAGGGTCCGACGGAGGTGCCGACGAGAGCTCTGACGGCGTCGTGGTGCGCTCGCCGGGTCGTCGGTCGCCGCAGAGCAGCGCAAGAGAGCTTTCGTAGGCGGCGCAGCTGCTGCGATGGTACGAGGGCAGCGTCGGCGACGAGCCCGACCTTTGGCTCGAGCAACGGACGGCGCACGCACGTCTCTCTCGCTCTGCCGAGAGCTGCAGCTTGCGCGGCTCTTGCCAGACAGTTGCACAGCGGTTCTACAGCGGCGCGTCACCGGTTAAAGATGAGCTCGACCTCGTCAATGGCCGGGCCCGAGTGAGGCGAGGTCGGCACCGGACCCTCCTCCTCCTCGCCCTGGACAGCGCTCCCGCTCGCCGAGTCGTCGTCGCGGTCGATGAGGACAGGGCGCAAGGCAGGCGAGACCGGGCCGGTGCTCGAGCGGCGGCGTATGGGCCGAGGCGAGTTGGGGACCCGGGCGGCGGCGTCGCGCTCCTCCTCGAGCGCCGAAATCGTGTCGGGGCTGCACGGCGCGCGCACAGCGTCAGCAAAGCTGCACATCGTCGACAGCAGGAGAAAGCGAGAGAGAGCGAGGACGCACCTGATGTGCTCCCACTCGTGCCGGCTCGACCGCTCGTCGAGCACCTCCTCTCCGTCGTCCGCCACCGTGCCGGTCGTGCCCGCCGCGACCCCGCCCGGCCCCTCGCCCGCCGCGAGGCCGAACCGCATAAAGCCCCACCCGCCGACGCTCTCGCTGTCGCTCACGTCGTCCCACGCGCCGTCGTACCCCTCGTCGAGGCCCATGCGCTCCCACGCCGCCTCGCCGACGGCGAGCGGGTCGTTGAGCCAGTCGAGCGACATGTCGGCGCCCGCGCCGTGCATGCCCTCGGCGCCCATCGACTCGTGCGCCGCGCCCGGATGCCGCGCCGAGCCGAGCGAGCCGCCGCTCCCCGCCTCGAGCAGGTCGTCGACGGCGAAGCTCCCAAAGTCGTCGTCGTCGTCGGCCGGGTCGATCGAGCCGTACGCGAGCTGCAGCGGGACGTCGGTGCTGAGGTCGATCGAGGCGATGCTGCGCGGCGGCGGGAAGACGTCGTCGAGGGCGTGCTGGTCGGGCGGCGGCCCGTGCGGCGACAGCGGCGGGAGCGGCGCAGAGGCGACCGGGCCCGGGTTGAAGTCGGGTGACGGCTCGTTAGGGTTCTGCGGCAGCGACGACGAGCGGCGGTGCAGGCCCGGGGCGTGGTTCGAGTAGTGCTTCGTGTTGAAGAAGCGGACGAGCGAGCGCAGGGCCTGCTCGTGCGGCTGCGGGCATCAGATACGACGTCAGCCTCGAGCTCTCTTGCTGAACGGCGAGCGCAGTACGTCGAGGAGAGGGAAGAGAGAGAGCAGGACGCACGAGGGAGTCTTCGACATCTGCATCGACGTCGACGCCGGCGAGCCACTCGTCGCGCAGGTCGGGCCGGCAGTGCAGGTAGATGGCCGTGATGACCTTCATGTTGGCTGCGAGCGTGTGGGAAGACGTCAGAGTCAGGAAGTGAGGCTGCAGGAGGGCGAGAGAGCCGAGACGGCGACGCACCTTGCCGCCACTTGCGCCCGCAGTAGGGGACCTGGCTCTTGATCACCTTGAGGACGTACAGCTGCAGCGTCGGGTGCGACACCTTGAGGATGCGCTTGAGGATGGCCTGCACGAGGAGGGAGAGAGAGGGTCAGGTCGGCAGCTCGCAGAGGAAGAAAGAGAGAGGAAGGAAGGAGGGAGAGGACGCACCGAGCTCTTGTACTGCACCATGAGGAGGACGCGGTGCGTCTTGCGCTTTGTGAGCTTCTGGAGGATGTGCACAAAGTTGATCGTCGAGAAGAAGTTGCGCCACGAGTAGTCGCTCACGAGCTCGACGTCGTCGTCGTGCGCGTTGGCGGCGCTGCCCCAGCTCGACGACGACCGGTTGGCGCCCGTCGACGAGGCCGACGTCGGCGACGAGCCGGCGCTGTTGGGTGCCGAGCTCGGGTCGGGACGAGGAGGCTGCACGAGGTCCTCGGGGCGAGGCGACGAGGAGGACGAGCCCGGGTTGAACTGCTCGTCGCAGAACTTGAAGAAGCTGTGTGGGCGTACCTCACGGTCAGCTTTCACTCTTCAGAGAGGTAGAGGAGCTCGAGCAGAGAGGGCGACGACGCACTTGTGCTCGGGGCGGTCGTGCTTGACGCGCACGAGGGTCGACACCTCCTGCATGCCGAACATCTTGAGGATGAGGAGCAGGCAGTTCGAGTCGACGAGCAGCTGCGAGAAGTAGTGGAATTTCATGACGTCTGCGAGCGAGAGGGTGAGAGTCAGGGGCTGCTCGGCGAGGGCGACGGCGAGGAGGGAGAGAGAGAGGAGAGAGGGGACGCACGGCTGGTCTTGAACCACTTGAGGGTGAGGATGAGGATGGCCGACACGGCCTTGGACGTGATCTCGCGGTGCCGCAGGATGTCGCAGTCCTCGAGGCTGAGGTCGGGAGGAGGATCTGCGCGGCGAGTGGGGGGGCACAACGTCAGCACGGGCGACGAGAGGAGGCCGAGGGAGGAACAGGGACGCACCGCTCGAGGTCGGCTCGCCGGCCTGGCCCGGGTTGGGCAGGTTCTGGTTGGCCGTGACGGTCGCGAGGAGGAGCTTGAGGAGGACGATGACGGCGCTCTGGAGGTGGGCGAGCGTCTCGCGCTGCGAGCGAGGGTCCGAGCGTCAGCTGCGCGATCCAGGTCGCCGTCCCTCGAAAGACGGGGAGCACGGCCATGACGAGCGAGACGAGGACGCACGTAGAGGATTTCGACGCGCTCGAGCCGCTTGATGTCCTGCCGGCGGATGTCGAGCGTGCGCTTGCGCTTCGAGTCGACCTCGGCGTCGGCCTCGCGGCGCGCCTGGCGCCCGAGCTGCTTGAGCACCGTGAGCGGGTCCATCGGGTCGTCGTTCGAGTCGTCGTCGTCGTCGTCGCTCAAGACGGCCTCGTCGTCGTCGCCCTCGTCGCCCGGCCGGAACACGCCGCGCACGCTCGCCGCCTCGCTCGAGCTCGCCGTGCCCTGCCGCTGCAGCTTCTTGGCCCCGCCGTCGCCGATCACGAGCGCCTCGAGGCGCCGGCCGAGCGCGCGCGCCTTGCGCCCGACCTCGCCGCCGGCGAGCTCGCGCGCGGCGTACTTGCGCCGCTCCTCCTCCTTCTCGACCTGCTGCCGCTCGACCTCCTCGGCGCGCGTGAGGCCCATCTCCTCGCCCGTAAACTCCTCGCGCACCTTCCACGCCTGCCACAGCTCGGTGCTCACGCGCAGGTTGGCGCGGTACAGCTCGCCGGCCTCCTCGACAGCGCGCGGGACGGCCCGACCGCGCGACGCGTTGGCGGGGGCGAACGGGAGCGGGAACGGCCGCGTCTGGTCCGTCTGGAACTGCTGCTTCTTGGGCTTGGCCGGCGGGCCGGCACCGTTGCCCTGCGGCCCGCCGAGCGTGCTGCCGTTCGGGAGGTGGATGACGGGTGCGGGCGAGGGCGGAGGCGAGGGAGCGGGCGTCGGCGGCTGCTGCGTCGGCCATGAGGCGGGAGCAGGCGCAGGCTGGTTCGAGGGGAGCGACGGGTCGTGGTTGGCGTTGACGTGGTAGCTGAACGTCGGGCGGACGGGCGTCGGTGCGGCGGCGGCCGAGAGGCGGTCGAGCGTCTGCGGGTTGGACCCGAGCGCGGCGAGGGGTGCGGGGAGAGGGAGGAGCGAGGCGGCGGTCGGCGCCGTGTACGAGGGGTACTTGGCGAGCGTCTCGTTGCGGAACTCGAGCAAGTCGGGCGGCGCCGACTTGGTCCAGGGTCCTGCGCGTCGAGGAGGGGCGTCAGGACGAGCTCTCGTGCTTAAGAGAGAGAGAGCTGGAAGAGGACGCACGGTAGCTGGGTCGGTCGCCGGGCTCGTCCTTGGGCAAGCCCTCAATCTCGCGCACGAGGACCTTGGTGCGGTCGGCGTCCCTCAGTCCGCCGACCGTGCACAGCATCGACTTCCACAGGAGGAGGAGGAGCTGCGAGCAGGTCAGGAAGAGTCAGAGAGGCACGGCGGGAGAAAGTGAGCGGGACGAGAGAGGGAGCGGACGGACCTTCTTGACGGGGTAGCCGCGCGCGTTCTTCTCGCGCAGGCCGGCGACCTGGTTGTACAGGTAGACGGGCATCGGCGGCTCGAGTGCCACTGCAGGAGGTGCGAGTGCGCACGTCAGCGTCGAGTGCGCGACTCGAAGGGAGAGGGAGAGAGGAAGAGGGACGCACTGAGCTCCTCGCCCCACGCCTCCTCGCCGCGGAAGCACTCGACCATGAAGTAGAGCGTCGCGAGGAGCAGCGCGAGCTCGGCGTTGACCTCGTCGAGGTGCTCCTGACGCTCGCGCTCGCGCTCCTCCTCGGCCTCCTCGTCGAGCGGCGCCTCGTGCGCGCTGCGCCGCCTCGCCGCCTCCTGCCGCGCATAGTACTCGCCGCCCGTCCCGCCCTCGTCCTCGTCCCCACCACCGCCGTGGCCCGGCGCGGCGGCGCTGCGCGCGGCGTGCGCGGCGCTGAGTGCGCTCGCGTCGTCCCACTCGCGGCCGAGGCGGCGCAGGGCGAGCCACACGCCGGGGAGCGCGCCGGCCTGGCGCAGGACGCGGCACGCCGTGAGGATCAGGTGCAGGTGGTGCTCGGGCGAGGTGCTGACGCCCGGCCCGAAGCAGCCGTGCGCGAGGTGGAGGAGGTGGCGCGCGGCCGACTGGCGCTGCGAGGGCGTCGAGGCCGACGAGTTGAGCGTCGTGAGGAGCGAGGCGACGGCGGCGCGCTGGACCGACGGCGGCGACTTGTGGAACTCTGCGGGCGTGGGCAGTGAGCGTCAGCGAGGGAACCTTCGAACGAGACGGCGAGTGCAGCGTCGGGGCGACGTGCACGCGCTCTCGACGAAGAGGACCGCGCGGCGACGCACCTTGGTCGCCGTCCCACCACTCGCGCCAGCTGTCGGCATGCTCGAGGACCTGGGGCACCTCGACGTAGCTGTAGAACTCTTCGAGCTCTGTCAAGAGGTCGGCCGTGTCGGGTGGGGGCGAGGGGAACGTGTAGACGAGCTGCTTGGGGCGGGCGGGCGGTTGCGGCGACACTGCGAGCGGGGCTCTGGAGAGTCAGCTCCAGAACGCCGAGCTCGAGCGAGAGAGGGACGCACCTGCTTGAGGCTCCTGCTGCTGCTGGCCGGGGCCGGTGGACCCAGGTGCGGCCTGCTGCTGGTTCTGCTGCTGCCGTTGGGCTGCTGCTGCTGCCGCCGCTGCAGCGTAGCTCTGGGGCTGCGGTGCCCCTGGCTGCTGCTGCTGCTGCTGCTGCTGGTGGGCGGGCTGCATGGCGTTGGACGAGGTCGCGTCGGTGCCGGTCGCGAGCGGGGCGAGGGGCTGAGGTCGGCGGGGCTGGGGCGGGATGCTGACGCCCGGACGGGTGGATGCGAGGCCCTGCTGGGCCTGTGCGAGGGACCTGGAGCGGAGCGAGGCCGTGTGGGCCGGGTCGACGGGCGCGGCGGACGAGGAGGACGAGGCGAGAGGTTGGAGCGGGTGCAGCTGCTGAGATGGGTCGCCCAGTGGGTCGCGGGTCGGTCTGGCGGCCATGCACCTCGTCGGGGAGGTGGCTGCGCTCCTGGCGGGTCGAGAGATGGACGAGGGCGCGACCCTTCGCCTCCTCCTCGCGATGAGGCGGAGCCTGTCCTCCTTCTCCACCCTCGCTCGGCTCAGGGCCGACAGCCGACTGCAGCCATGCCCACAGCTGGGCACTGGCTCGCACTCGCCCTGGCGTGCGCCCTCCCCGCCGCCGTCACCGCCAACCTCGACCATGCCGCCCCCACCTCGTTCCTCCGCGAGCAAGGCCGCTGCGCCATGCGCGACTCGTGCGGCCGCAAGTCGGCATTCGGCTCCGACATCCCCTGCCCGGACAACAGCCTCGCCCAACCAGTGCGTCCCTCCTCCTCTCCCTCCTCGCCCGACCCCCTCCTCCTGAGGCTGACCCCTCCCTCTTCCCCCGCTCCGCAGCACGACCTCGTCTTCAAGGCCACCCTCGCCCAGGTCTGCGGCGACGACTTTTCAACCACGACCTGCTGCACCCTCGGCCAGCTCAACCTCCTCCAGGCCAGCCTCGCCCAGGCAGAGCCCCTCCTCGCGTCGTGCCCGGCGTGCCGCAACAACTTCCGCCAGTTCTACTGCCACTTCACCTGCTCGCCCGACCAGTCGCTCTTCGTCGCCGTCGCCGCGACCCAGACCCTCACCGACAAGGCCGGCAAGCCCGTCGAGGCCGTCCAGCGCGTCGAGTTCAGCGTCGCGCCCGAGTTCGGCGCGGGCTTCTTCGACAGCTGCAAGGGCGTCAAGTTCGGCGCGACCAACGGCTACGCCATGGACCTTATCGGCGGCGGCGCGACCGACTACCTCGCCTTCCTGCGCTACATGGGCCAGGAGCGCGCCCTCGGCTCGCCCTTCCAGATCGACTTTCCCTCGCCCTCCCTCTCCTCCCTCCCCAACGCCTCCCTCTCCGCCCCTTCACCTCCGCCAGCAGCGCCCCTCGACCTCCCGCCCATCTCGTGCGCCTCGCCCGACCCACTCCAGCGCTGCGCCTGCCCCGACTGCCCGGCCGTCTGCGCCGCCCTCCCGCCCGTCCGCTCGCCCGCCGAGCGCGCCTCGCAGCGCTGCCGCGTCGGCCGCATGGACTGCTTCCCCTTTGCGCTCTGCGTCGCGTACGCCGCCGCGCTCGGCACCGCGCTCGCGGCGTATGCGGCGCGCGGGGCCGGGAGGCGCTGGGGGAGGGGAGGAGCGCGCGGCGCGATCCACCTCGGCGCGGGCGACGGCGAGGACTCGGACGACGAGGGCGAGGTGGACGACGCGCGCGGCCGCGACGAGCGGCAGCGAGGCGGCGGCAGCGGGAGCGTGTGGGCGCTCTTCGGCGATCGGCTCGGCGGCGCGCTGAGCGGCGGCGGCGGCGGCGGGTGGGCCCGCTCGTCGCGCCTCGCGCCGGGCGACGAGGATGCGCCGCTTCTCAGCGACGAGGCGACGCGGCGGCCGGGCCTTGCGCGCTCGCGCTCGTCCGGGAGCGGTACGGGCGGCGGGCTCGTCGGCGCGCGGTCGATCGCGAGCGAGCTCGACGGCGGCAGCGGCGGCGGCGGCGGGCGTGCGCGCAGCGGGACCGCAGGGAGCGGCTCGTCGCCGTCGACGTCGCGCAGGTCGCTGCACCACTCGACGGCGTCGTCCGGCGGCATCGGCGCCGCGTCGCTCTCGCTCTTCGACTCGGACCCGCTCCGCGCCCCGCCGACGTCGACTCAGCCGCGGTACTACGCCCTCAACACGCTCCTCACGCGCGCGTTCTACCGCCTCGGCCTGTCGTGCGCGCGCCGCCCGGCGCTCACGCTCGCCGCCGGCCTCGCCGCGTGCGCCGTCGCGCACCTCGGCTGGGGCCGGTTCGCGATCGAGCGCGACCCGGTCCAGCTGTGGGTCCCGCAGGGGAGCGAGGTCGCGCGCGAGAAGGCGCGCTTCGACGAGGCGTTTGGCCCGTTCTACCGCACCGAGCAGGTCTTCCTCTCGGCGCTGCCGGGCGGGCCGCGCGAGGTCGACGGCGAGGGCGAGGACGACGAGCGGGCGCAGAGCGCGTGGACGCCGAGCGACGAGCCCGTCCTGAGCTGGGAGACGCTCGAGTGGCTCGTCGGCGTCGAGGACGAGATCCGTGCGCTGCGCTCGTCGGACGACGACGAGGGCGGCGTCTCGCTCGCCGACGTCTGCTTCGCGCCGACGTCGTCGGCAGCAGACGGCAAGGCGCCGAGCGTCGACGAGTGCGTCGTCCAGTCGCCGCTCGGGTACCTCTCCAACTCGCTCGACGGCGTCTCGCCCTCGACCTGGGCCTCGGTCCTCGACGACTGCGCCGCGAGCCCAGCCTCGTGCCTCCCGCCCTTCGGCCAGCCCCTCAACCCCAAGCTCGTCCTCTCGGTCGCCCCCTCGCGCGCCGCACACGACGCGCGCGCCGTCATCCTCACGTACGTCGTGCGCAACTCGCTCGACCCGCTCGAGGTCGCGCGCGCCGAGGCGTGGGAGCGAGCCCTCGCAGCGTACCTGCGCGCTCTCGCTGCGCCTCGCGGCGGCGCCGCACGGCGCGGCGTGCGCGTCAGCTGGAGCGTGGGCACGAGCCTCGAGAGCGAGCTCAACGCGGCGACCAACACGGACGTGCCCATCGTCGTCGGGTCGTACCTCGTCATGTTCGTGTACGTCGCCGTCAGCCTCGGCGGGAGCGGGTCCGGGCTCGTGCGCGCCATCGTGCGCGCGGCGGCGCTCGCGCTTGCGGCGCTCGCCAGCGGCGGGAGGTGGCTCGTGCGGCGGGCTCGCGGCGGCGGCGGGGCGATCAAGCTCGGCGGCGAGGAGCGGGTCCAGGTCGGCGGTACAAGGTCGAGGAGCGCGAGCGCCGAGCCAGAGCTCGTCAACGGGACGAGGGCGCTCGGCGCGTACGTGCGCAAGCAGGTCCTCGTCGACTCGAGGTTCCTTCTCGGTGCGTCCCCTTCTTCCTCTCTAAGTTGTTGAGGCGTGCGACGAGCACCTTGAGCAGAAGCTGACTCTGACACCTCGCTCGCGCAGGCCTGTGGGGCATCCTGATCGTCCTCCTGAGCGTCTCGACCAGCGTCGCCCTTTGCTCCGCCGCCGGCGTCAAGGTCACGCTCATCATCGCCGAGGTCATCCCCTTCCTCGTACTCGCCATCGGGTGCGCTCGTCTCTCCTCCTGCATTTTCATGCGAGCGAGCGAGCGAGAAACTGACCCGCTCGAGCCTCTCCTCTTCGCCCGCAGCGTCGACAACGTCTTCCTCCTTTCGCACGAGCTCGACCAGCAGAACGCCCGCTCGTACCGCCAGGGCTCGCTCCTCCTCCCGGGCGACGACGACGACGACTCGGAGCTGTACCTCGAGGTCGAGGAGCGGGTCGCGCGCACGCTCGCCCGAGTCGGCCCGAGCATCCTCCTCAGCGCGAGCTGCGAGACGGTCGCGTTCGCGCTCGGCGCCCTCGTCGGCATGCCCGCCGTCACGAACTTTGCGATCTACGCAGCGGGCGCGGTCGTCGTCAACACGATCCTCCAGGTCACCGTCTTCGTCAGCCTCATGGCGCTCGACCTGCATCGAGTCGAGGTGCGTCTCTCTTCCTCTCTTTCTCTCTCTCGACGTCCTCGATTGCGTAGCTGATGGGGTCACTGTCACCCTGCAGGCGAACCGGGTCGACTGGTGAGTTGCCCTCCCCGCCCCACTTCCCCTCGGCCAGCTCGAGCTCATGGCTGACCCTCTTCCTCCCGCGCAGCTTCCCCTGCCTCAAGCTTCCGCCTACGCCTTCCCTCGCCGTCAGTCCCGGTCCTCGCGAGAGCCTCCTCGCCCGCTTCGTCCGACACGTCTACGCGCCCAACCTCGTCCGCAAGCCCGTCAAGTTCCTCGTCCTCACGCTCTTCTCGGGCTTGTTCGTCCTGAGCTGCATTGGTGCACGCCATGTCGACCTTGGACTCGGTGCGTCGCATCTACCTGACTTGGCTCGGCTCGTCCGAACCCCCTCGCTGACGGCGCACGAGCCTCTTCTTGCAGATCAACGTCTCGCCCTCCCCTCCTCGTCCTACCTCGTCGACTACTTCAACAGCATCGACGCCTACCTCGACGTTGGCCCGCCCGTTTACTTCGTCGCCGAGAAGATCAACACGACCGCCCTCTCGAATGTGCGGCACCTGTGCTCGCGCTTCTCGACCTGCGACGAGTTCTCGCTCGCCAACGTCCTCGAGGCCGAGCGCAAGCGGCCCGAGAGCTCGTACCTCGCTGAGCCACCGTGCGTCCTTTCTCCTCGAGCTTCTCTCCGGCTCGGCGCGCTCGTCGTCGGCGCCGTGCCGACCCTTCTCGTCCTGCGCCCGCAGCGCCGTCTGGCTCGACGACTTCATCTCGTGGACCAACCCGATCCTCGAGGACTGCTGCCGGGTCAAGCGCCGCAATGATACCGAGTTCTGCGGGCCGACCGACCCGGACGGCGCGTGCGAGCCGTGCTTCGAGGATCGCGAGCCGCCCTGGAGCACGACTCGTACGTCCCTCTTCCTCCTCGTCCCTCGTCTCGACTGAGCCCACCGCTGACGTCCTTCACTCTGCAGTCGAGGGCTTCCCGCAGGATGGCGAGTTCATGCGCTACCTCGAGCACTGGCTCGAGTCGCCGACCGACGAGTCGTGCCCGCTAGGCGGCAAGGCGGCCTACTCGTCTGCGCTCGCTCTGCACGAGGACGCCGATGGCATCAAGGACGGCGTCGCCCTCTCGCACTTCCGCACGTACCACACGCCGCTCAAGACGCAGGGCGACTTCATCGAGGCGCTCGCCGCCGCGAGGAGGATCGCGAGCGACCTGTCTCGGCGCACCGGCGCGCACGTCTTCCCCTACTCGCTCTTCTACGTCTTCTTCGCATCGTGTACGTTTTCCTTTCGCTCCTCGCAGCTCCTCGAGCCTCGCTCGGCGTCGGCCGTCGCTGACGAGCTGCCGGTCTTTCCTGCCTCGCAGACGACAAGATGTGGGCGACGGCTCGCGCGGTCCTCACGTTCGCCCTCGCCGCCGTCTTCCTCATCACGTCGCTCCTCCTCGGGTCGTTCCGCACGGGCGCCGTCGTCGCCTTCACCGTCTTCCTCTCGCTCGTGTCGGTCCTCGGCTCGATGGGCGCGTGGGGCGTCTCGCTCAACCCGCTCTCGCTCGTCAACCTTGTCATCGCCGTCGGCATCTCGGTCGAGTTCTGCGCTCACCTCGCGAGGGCGTTTGTCGGCGCCGGCGGCGGCGTCGCAAGGGACCGAGACGAGCGCGCCGTTGCGGCGCTCGACGACGTCGGCGCGAGCGTCGTGAGCGGCATCGGCGCGACCAAGCTCATCGGCATCGCCGTCCTCGGCTTGACCAAGTCGGCCTTACTCAGGGTGAGTCCCTCCTCTCTCTCGCTCGTCGCCGTCATCGTCGTCAGGCGCTCTCACGTCTTTCGCGCTCGGACCTCTCGCTGATCCTCTCCCCGCCTCTCCCTCACAGACGTACTACTTCAAGATGTGGCTCGCCCTCATCGTGTCGAGCGCGCTGCACGGACTCGTCCTCCTGCCCGTCCTGCTCAGCCTCTTCGGCGGCCGTGTCGGTGCGTCCCTCGTCTCCCTCTCCCTCTGTCACCGCACCCTCGCCCGCCGCTCTCACAGCAGTCGCTGACGATGCTCTCTTGATGCAGGCTACGCTCTCACGACGCAAGACTCGGACGGCGGCTGGATCGAGACGAGCGTCGCTCGGCGGTACGAGCGCGAGAGCCGGCCTTTCATCGACGACGACGACGGGAGCAGCGTCGGCAGCGGCGAGTACTGAGGGCGATTCATCGACCTGTGCTGTAGCGCTACTTGTTGAGAATGTACAGCGCTGTCTAAACGAGAATGGGCTCGAGCGCGCGCGCGAGTTGGCCTTCTCAAGTTGCGGCCGACCTCGCACCTCGTCGTGGGGACGCTTCGGTGCCCTGCTTTCGCTGCCAACGTGCACCGATACTCTTCTCGCGCCCGTCTCGAGGCAAAGTGAGCTGGATGCGGCAGCGTGAAGGCGAAACCGCCTGGTCCACGGTCGTCCTGCACTTTGTCGCCCAGCTTCAGCTCGCCCGGGCTCGTTTCGCAGTGCTCTCGAAGTGAGTCTGAGCGACGCCAGACACGAGCGCAAGCTTCGAGACCCCTCGTTCAATTGAGGCTTGCCCGACGTCGGCGCTGACGAGGACGAGCCAGCCGCCTTCCTGAAGCGGCCCGTTCGCCAAGTTGACCTTCCCGCCTCCGGCCAGACCGCGCAGAACGCTTGCATGGGCTGGCCCGCCAACGTCGTTTGGTGCACAGGCTGCCCACCTGGTCCATGAGTGCATCTGGAGCGCTCGAAGAGGGACCAGCCGCTTGCGGTCGGGTCAGACGAGAGGGGTCCCGCCGCCCGCCGGCGGACGGTGGCCGGCCAACTTGGTCATTGCTCGCTCTCCCTCTCACCTACTACTGCTCGTCTGCTGCTACACGTCGACGCGTACGTCTCGACGAGCCACGCTACCTGCGACCACCGCCCTCAACTCCCGAGACTCGAGCCGCGCGAAGTCAAAGCCTCGGTGCGTCTCGACTCCTCCGGCTCGCTCCCGCTCACGACGAGGATCTGCGCCTGCTCACCTGTCTTCGTCGTCGTACAGCAGCGCGCAACATGTCTGCTCCTTTGCCGAGCACGTCCCAGCTCGCGCCGGCCTTCATGCAGTCGCCCGCGCCTCACCGTCGCCGTCCTTCGACTCCGCCAAGCCCGCCGGGCACGCCCATCGACGGCTGCTTCCCGGACCTGCCGTCACGGTCGACGACGCCTCCTTCGACCAAGCACGCCCAGACGAGCTTCCCGCCCTCGCCGCCTGCGACGCCCGAGCGAGCGACCGCCGCCGAGGCGGCCAAAGCGCGTCTCGCTACGCACGAGAGGACGGCCGCGCCGCCGCCGCCTCCCGGCACCGGTCACCGTCGTCCCCCGTCCAAGGCGTACGCGCACCACCGCCGCACGTCGACGGCGACGATCCTGCGCATGGCCATGGCCGGCGCGAGCCGCTCTCGACCACCGTCCGGCGGCATCATCCTCACGCCCTCTAAGGCGCTCACCCTCTTTCTCATCGTTCTGAGCGCGACCTACATTGCCTCGTTCCTCCCGATCCCCGCGGCCCTTCGCCGAGCGCACCCGCCGCACTTCCAGAAGCCGCAGGGCTACGTCCCGCCTGCCGCGCCGACGTACGCTCGCGCCCAGGCGCCGCGCAAGGTCGCGAGCCCGGCATCGTCGCTCAAGCAGCGCGTCGAGTATCGCGAGGCGCTCGCTCGGCGGATCCCGCCGGGCGCAGGCGCAGCGAGGTCCGTGCCCGGGCGGCGCGAGTACGACGAGGTGGTTGCTGCGGCTGCGGCTGCGACGGCCGCTGCCGTCGCCGAGAGCCAGGACGGCGAGTTTTGGCGTGCGCACCCGGAGGCGCTCGCGCGAGGGTCGCACCCGGTCCGGCGCGGCTCGTCGTCGTCGTCGTCGAGCAAGGGCCAAGCACCCCTCGCCGCCGCCGCCGCCGCAGCCGGTGCGGGCTCTCCCTCCTCCTCGTCGTTCGGCGCCGACGTCGAGACGAACGACACGTTCGACTCGCCGACGTACCGCAGGCCCGAGAGCCCCGAGGCGATCGCAGCGGCGCAGCGAGCGGCGTACCACGAGCGCGAGGCGCAGCTCGCGCGGATGCAGCGCGTCGCGATCGCGCACCGCGAGGCGCGCCGGCAAGGGTACGTCCCTGTCGACTCGAGCGCCCAGCGGGCGGTCGCGCTCGCTGAGCAGGAGAGGGTGTACGCGGAGAGGAGGCGCGGGTCGGCGTGAGCGGGCGGCCGAGGAGCCGCAGGGATGGGCGGCAGCGGGTGCGCGCGCTCGAGCGAGAGCGGTGGAGTCGTCGGGCGAGCTAGTCCGTCCGCGCTGGGAGCAAGCGGTGGAGGAAGGAGCGAAGGAGGAGCGGAGCCGTGCGCGGGCGAGCTGGATCTGGTCGACCCCCTTTACTGGTCCTTGTAGCTATAAGCTGTGCCTTTAGTCCATGCACTCTATGTAGCCTTGACTCCATTCGCTGTGTGCGCGAGAGCGAGGAAAGTGCGAGACACGGTCGACCGCTTCCGCGGGGACGACGAGGAGCTCGAGGCGAGCGGAAGCCGGTCCAGCTCTCCGCCGTCGACACTCGCTCGTGCACCGCGCATGGTGCCATCCCGCGACTCTCGGTCACCACGGCCACCGCACGCCCAATCGCGCCCTTCGCCCGCGCCGCCCGTCGCCTCGGCAGCCTCCCCGCCAAACGGTGAGCCCGCGTCCCACCTCCTCGAGCGCCCTCCCCGCGGCGCAGAGAGCTGATCGAACGACTTCTACAGCCACCGCACACGCCCAGCAACCGCCGCCGCAGCATCCTGCACGCCCTTGTGAGCTCGCTGTCCTCCTCCCCTCACCCGCCCTCCTCCCACCCGCATGCACTGACGGCGCTCGCTCTCGCCGCAACAGACATGCCCGGTCCGCCCATGACTTCCGCCGAGAAGTCGCTCTTCCCCAACTCGATGCCCGTGCGGCAGCTCCCGGGCATCCACTCGTTCTCGCCCTCGCCCGCCCCGCCCTCGTCAACCACCGCGGCAGGTCAAGCCGGCTCGCCGCCTCCACCCTCGAGCGCGAGCGCAGG
>Ga0308170_10002693_pt1 | contig 15073 bp, 13 predicted proteins | sample PhyBR2_2_FD_202136 | JGI IMG/M metagenome (GOLD analysis project Ga0308170, IMG submission 202136) | Phyllosphere microbial communities from UC Gill Tract Community Farm, Albany, California, United States - DLSLSB.R2 | ecosystem: Host-associated > Plants > Phyllosphere > Unclassified | place... | reverse complement strand
TTCCACAGCCCCCCCACGCCTCTGTCGAGTGCACCTACACCCCGAGCACAGGCCTAGCAGCACGCCAGCCGCCAGCCTCGCCTCCCCCTCGCCCCGGCCGAGCCACCAACGAGCCCTCGCCGACGCGTCGAGCGCGACCTCGTCCTCGCCGCCTCTCACCGTGCAGCCACCGCCCCAGGCGCCGCGCAGCCACCTCCACACGCTCTTGAGCACCTTCAAGCACCGGCCAAGCACCCGCCGCACCTCGCCCAAGGCCCAGCTCGCGCTCGTCAACAAGGACGCGCGCCCGACTCCGCATTCCGCAGCGACTCGTCGCTCAACCCTCTCGTCCTCGCCGTCTCGCCCGCCCGACCCGCACCCTCGAGCGACACCCACACGCCCCTCTTACCGTCCTCGACCACCTCATTCGCGAGCGCGCACCCGCATGTCCGCACACCACGCCCCCGCCCCATCGGCGGCGGCGGCCACCACCTCGGCTTCGCGCCCGCAGCGCCCGGCGCCGAGCGCGCCCCAGCAGCAGCAGCGGCGCGAGGGCGGGCGCACCACGGGCGGCGCACCGGGCGAGCCGCAGCAGAGGAGGCACGCCCGCGAGGAGCCCGCCATGGTCGGGCCGTGGCGGATCGGGAGGACCGTCGGCGAGGGCTCGTCCGGTGCGTCTCTCTCTCCCCCCCCCTCTTCACGCCCTTCTCGCCCTCATGACTGACAGGATGCTGCACCAACAGGACGCGTCAAGCTCGCCAAGCACAAGGCGACCGGCCAGTACGCCGCCGTCAAGATCGTCCCCAAGCCGCGCCGGCAGAACCAGGAGAAGGCCGACAAGGTGCGTCGCCTCGTCCTCCTCTACGAGCCCCTCTCCTCACTCTCATTGACTCGGCTCGACGCTGTGCGCAGATGCTCCTTGGGATCGAGCGCGAGATCGTCATCATGAAGCTCATCGAGCACCCGAACGTCCTGCGCCTCCTCGACGTGTGGGAGACGGGCTCTGAGCTGTGCGTCCCTCTCTTCTCTCCTCTGGACGATGCAGCACGAAGAACGAGCCCCTGACGCCGAGCGTCGTGTGCCGCAGGTACCTGATCATGGAGTACGTCGAAGGCGGCGAGCTGTTCGACTACCTCGTGCGCAAGAAGCGCCTGCACGCCGACGAGGCGCGCCACTACTTCCAGCAGATCATCTCGGGCGTCGACTACTGCCACCGGTTCAACATCTGCCACCGCGACCTCAAGCCCGAGAACCTCTTGCTCGACTCGGAGAAGAACATCAAGATCGCCGACTTCGGCATGGCGGCGCTCGAGCGCGAGGGCAAGCTCCTCGAGACGAGCTGCGGCAGCCCACACTATGCCAGTCCCGAGATCGTCGCCGTGCGTCCAGCTTCCCTCGTCCCCTCGTCCTCGTGCACGAGCCCTCTCTGACACCTTCTCGCTCGCGCGCTCGCAGGGCTCGACCTACCACGGCTCGTCATCCGACATCTGGTCGTGCGGCATCATCCTGTACGCGCTTCTCACGGGCGTGCTCCCCTTCGACCACAGCGACATCCGCACCTTGCTCGCCCTCGTCAAGCGCGGCGAGTACTACATGCCGCCCGAGCTCCCGACCGACGCGCAGGACCTCCTGCGCCGCATGCTTGTCGTCGACCCGGAGCGCCGCATCAAGATGGAGGACATCCGCGCCCACCCGTGGGTGACGCGCCAGCCGCCGCGCCTCATCTACGGCCAGGAGCCGCCGCCGCCGCCCGACGTGCGCCAGATCGCGCGCCCGGTCGGCAACCGCGACGAGATCGACCCCGAGATCCTGAGCAACCTCAAGACGCTCTGGCAGGGCGCCGACGAGACCGAGATCGTCCAGGAGCTCCTCTCGCCCAAGTGCGTCCCCCTCTTTCCCTCCTTCTCTCTCTTCTCGCCGGGGCCCGCACTGACCCTCCCTCACCCTCTCGCGCGCAGCAAAACGTGGGAGAAGGTCTTCTACTGCCTCCTGTACCGCTACCGCACGCGCAACCTCGAGAACTTCAACATGGAGGACGAGGAGATCCGCAAGCCGCGCAGGACCGCCGGTGCGTCCTTGAGCTTCCTCTCGAGCCCTCCTTCCGCGCTCGAGCACCCTCACTGACTCTTGCTCGACCTCCCTGCGCAGAGAAGCGCCAGCACGTCGTCAACGCCGGCGCCGTTGCGTCTCGGACCCGCCGCTCGCGCACGTCCATCTCCAACATCGCCGCCGTCGCTTCGACCGCACCTTCAGCGAGCAAGCGCGCCAAGGCGAGCTCGCCGCCTCCACCTGCCGTCACCCGCCCTGCGCCGCCCGTCCCGACCAACTCGGCGCGCAGCACGGCGACCGTGACGACCGTCTCCGCGGCCGGCGCGAGCGCCTCGTCCTCGACGCCTGCGGGCTCGCCTGCACCTCGTGGGCCTCGTCCGCTCCCGAGCGCACCCGGTCGGGACGTCGCAGGGACGCCCGTCGCCGCTGCGAGGGTGCCGGCGATCCAGCTGCAGGAGGCGACGCCGGACCACTCGGGCCTCGGGCTCGTCGCGCCGGGCAGCGCCGCAGCCGCAGGGCATCGGCACTCGGGCTCCGAGTGGGAGAGCGCCCCGCCGTCGCCGTCGCCCAACGCCGTCTCGTCGTTCGCCGCCGACGACAGCGGCGCGTCGTCGTCGTCGCCGCGCTCGTCCGGCGGCGCGCCCGTCCTGCCGATCCACATCCCGCAGACGGGCGACGCTGCGATGCAGCAGTTCTTCCACGACATCGTCGGCCAGCTGCACACGATCTCGCTGCGCAACTCGCTCCCGCCGACCCCGTCGGCGTCGCCGGCGGGCACCTACATCTCGAGCTTCCTCGACGGCGGCAGCGCCTCGGTCGTCTCGACGGCCCCGACGACGCCTGCGATGCCTGCGTCGTCGGGCGGCGGCAACGGCGGCGGCGGCGGCGGCGAGGGCGACAACTCGCGGTTCGAGGACGCCGAGGACGACGAGAGCGACGTCGGCATGGCCTTCACGTCCGAGTACGGCATGGCGTCGAGCGGCCTCGACCTGTTCCGCACGGGCACGCCCGTCTCGTCGATCGGCTCGTCGAGCTACCGCGCAGGGAGCCCGGTCCTGTCGGTCGGCGGCGCCTCGTCGTCGCACCGCCGCTCGGCCGACGTCACGTCGATCGGCGCCTCGGGCACAGCACCGCTCGCTCGCCCGCGCATCAGCGTGCGCGCCTCGTCGCGCGAGAACGGCGGCGGCGGCGCGGCGGGCATGGGCAACACGAGCCCGCAGCGCCCGCAGTCGCGCCAGACGGCGTCGTACGCGAGCTACGCGACGGCGGGCACGAGCGCCGACAAGGAGAACAACCACGCGCGCTTCTCGGCGTCGAGCGGCAACGGCGGCGCGGCGACCAATGCCGGTCTCGGCCTGTCGTACCCTCGAGGAGCAGGACCCGGCGGCCCTCCTCCGCCGCTCGCGCCTCGCCCGGGCCAGGGCGGCAAGCCCGTCCTCGGCAGGGAGCAGCAGCAGCGCCCGGCACTCGCCGCGCGCAACGACGGCGCGAGCGCGAGGCCCGACACGATCTTCGGCGACTACGAGATGGTCGAGCGGCCGAGCCTCGACGAGCAGATGATCGCCGACATGATGCAGCCTCGGCTTAAGAAGAAGAAGCGTGCGTCAAGCTTCTCCTCTTCTCGATCGGCGTTCGGCCGCTCGACACGGCCTGAGCGCGCTCGGACGAGCCTGACTGACCCTCGCCTCGCCCTCACGCCCGCAGCCTCCGTCTCGTTCGCGCCCATCCCGTCATCTCGCTCGGGTGCGAACGACCCGACGAGCCCGAAGCAGAGCTGGTTCGCCGGCCTGTTCAACTGGAAGTCGCTCGTGCGTCCCCCCTTCCTCTCGTCCTTCTCGTCCTCCTGATGCGCTTGTCCTGACTCCTCATCTCCTCCTGCTCCCGCAGAGCTACACGCTCATGTCGACCGACTATGCGCACCCGACGAGGCTCGAGTGCAAGCGCCTGCTCGAGTCGATCGGCGTCTCGGTCGTCGTGCAGAACTCGGAGGGCATGGCTCTGCTCAAGTGCCGCATCACCGAGCGCCGAGGTGCGTCCCTCTCCTGCTTGACGTGCCCCAGTCGATCGTCGAGCTGACGCTCTCACCGCACCTGCTCGCAGAGTCGTCGTCGGTCGGGCCCGCCAAGTCGGCCAAGTTCCGGGTCGAGTTCAGCTCGCACACCGGGTCGACCTCGTCGTCGCCGCAGCTCGGCAGCCAGTCGCCGAACCCGTCTTCGTCGTCGACGCCGTCGGCGAGCGCGCACGAGCTGCGCCAGCAGTACCCGACCGTCGTGACGCTCGTCATGGAGAAGGGCGCCCACTCGACGTTCAAGGCGACGTACAACCGCCTGCGGCACCGGTGGGTCCTCGACGACCCGCGGTCGCAGGGCAGCAACGCGCTCGTCAACGCCGTGCGGCTCATCCCGAGCCCGATGCCGTCGCCGCACCTCGGCGGACCCAGGTCGCCCATGCTGGCTTGAGCGCGCGCGCCGTCTCTCTCTCTCCTCCTCTCACTCTCTGTCTCTCTCGTGTCTCGCTCTCGTGCATTCGCCTTACCCTATACCTCGCGGCCTACGCCTCATCCCCCTCATCGTGTCCCTCTCGCCGCATCCCGTCATCCTCATCCTCGCCGCCTTCCCAACTTCGCCTTTTCGCCTCGTCGCCCCTTTTCTTTCCCTCTTGCACAGCTCTCATTTCTCGTTTTCTCTCTTGCAGTAGGAGCCCTTCTCTTCACCCCTCTCGCCCTGCAACCAGCTGCACCGTCTGCGCTCCTCAGCTTGCGTCTCGCCGTCGTCGTCATCGCCGGCTCGCTCGGGAGAAGAGCGAGAGCAAGTGGGGCAGGCCCCGCAAAGCCAGGCTCGGACGAGCAAAGAAAAGGAGACAGAGCTCCAAGCCGAGGGCGCAGCGGCACGAGCGAACGTGCGCACGAACCGGAGAGTCCGGCGGCGAGAGAAGGAGCGACGCTGGCGTGAACCACAGGGCTGGGCAGGATGTGTGAAATTGCGAATCAGGTGGACGAAGTGTTTCGGAAGCTGCGGGCACGGCGAGCGGGGTGGGGCGAGGGAGAGACGCGGCAACGAGGGCGAGGCGGCGAGCGACGGCGTGGGCGGCATCACTGCTTTTCGTGCCGGCCTCGCTCTCGACAGCGCCCTCCAGCAGAGCTCGGCTCAAGCCTACCAGGTCCAGCTCGCCCGGGACTACCAGCAGCACCCGCGCAAGGTCCAGCCGAGAGCGTGCCAGCCGCTGAGCTCATCGTCGTCGCCCTCGCCCTCGGTCTTGGAGCCAGACCTCGGACGGCCGCCCTCCGTCCTCCTCGCCCTCCTCCTCCTCTCGCCCTATCGACTCCTCGACTCGCTGCGGCACACGCCCCGACCAGCCATGTCTGCGCCGGCCAGCCCCGTCGTCGTCGCCTCGCCCGCGCCCGCCGTCGCGCCCGCCGTGCCAGGATCGGCCGACGCGCGCAATCCCCTCAGCGTGCCCCACCTCGCCTCGCCCGCCGACTCTGGGCCGTTGACGCCGCACTCGGTCGCCGCCCACTCGCCCGCACCCTCCGAGGGCAGCGCCACCGGCACCGCCAACCCGCACTCGCGCTCGTCGACCCTCAACACCGTCACCGACTCGTCGTCCTCGTCGTCCGACCAGCCGGGCACCTGGACCCCGAGCGACAGCGGCAGCCGCTCGGGCCTGTCGTCCCGCAAGGCCTCGAGCGTCGGCCTCGGCATGTACGACCCCGACCGCGAGCGCGACCGCCGCGCGAGCGAGGCGACGACCGCCTCCGAGGCCGACAGCACCTACTCGGGCGCCTCGACGACGCACACGACCCGCGGGCCCGGCCACCCGCACCTCAACCAGGGCCACCGCATCCAGCGCGTCAACTCGCACCACCGCAGCCTCGAGGAGCCCCCCTCGGCCGACGACGACGCCGACCCCGGCCCGCCCGACCACTCGCGCCTGCGCGCCGCCGCCGAGGGCCTCCCCGGCCCCGAGTCGCGAGGCGTCGGCTACCGCGCCGGCTCGTTCCGCGGCGAGTCGCCCTCGTCCCAGGCCCACTCGCCCTCGATCGGCGCCTCGGGCGCGACGACGCCCGGCGGCACGGCGACGCCGCCCCAGTTCATCTTTGCCAAGATCGGCGAGCGCAAGCGCGCAGCGTCGCACTCGAACCTGTTCTCCATGTCGCGCCAGTCGACCAAGCAGCACCACCCGGGCCCGCTCCACGACCTGCGCCGGTTCCTCAACGACCACCTCCACCACGGCAAGTCGGGCTCGGGCAGCAGCGACAAGTCGTCGGCGTCGCGCACGGCGAGCATGTCGTCGTCGCACGGCCACGGGCACGGCGGCAGCGCGTTCGGGCCGGGCAGCCACAGCGCGAGCGCGAGCGGGTCCATGTTCGACCTCGGCGGGCCCGGCGGCGACGCCGGCGGGACGGCCGGCTCGACGCCGCGCAGCGGCAAGTCGTCGCCGCGACACGGCTCGCAGCCGGGCACGCCGTCGGGCGCGCGCACGCCCGTCGAGCGCGACTACACCGACACGCTGTACCACCCCGAGTACCACGGCCACGGGCGCCACTCGCCGCCGCTCGGCGAGGACCACGCGCACCTCTCGAAGAAGTACGGCAAGTGGGGCAAGGTCCTCGGCTCGGGCGCCGGCGGCACGGTGCGCCTCATCCGCCGGGGCAAGGACCACTCGGTCTTTGCGGTCAAGGAGTTCCGCGCGCGGCGAGCCGGCGAGACGGAGCGCGAGTACGTCAAGAAGGTGACGGCCGAGTTCTGCGTGCGTCCCCTCTCACTCTCTCGCTGTGCGGTGCGTCTCGGGCGAGCGAGGAGCTGACTCGGCGGCGAGCGCACCTTGTCGCAGATCGGCTCGACGCTCCACCACCCCAACATCATCCAGACGGTCGACATCATCTCGGACCACGGGCACTACTACGAGGTCATGCAGTACGCCGAGTTCGACCTGTTCTCGATCGTCATGTCGGGCAAGATGTCGCGCCCCGAGATCTACTGCGTCTTCAAGCAGATCGTCGACGGCGTCGACTACCTGCACTCGATGGGCCTCGCGCATCGCGACCTCAAGCTCGACAACTGCGTCATGACGCCCGACAACACGGTCAAGCTCATCGACTTCGGCACGGCCGTCGTCTTCCGGTACCCGGACCAGAAGCCGACCAAGGCGTCGGGCGTCGTCGGCTCGGACCCCTACCTCGCGCCCGAAGTCATCGGCAAGAAGGACTACGACCCTCGCCTCACCGACGTCTGGTCCGTCGCCATCATCTTCTGCTGCATGGTCCTGCGGCGCTTCCCCTGGAAGCTGCCCGACACCAAGTCGGACGCGTCGTACCGCCTCTACGTCTCGTCGCACCCAGAGCTGTGCCGCGCGCCGTCGTCGCCCAACGCCTTCATCGGCGGCAAGCCGCTGCCGTCGCGCGCATCGACGTTCGACCCGGCGTCGCGCACGTCGACCAAGTCGGGCTCGAGCACGCCCGCCGAGTCGGCGTTCAACACGGCGCTCGCCGGCGCCAACGTCGAGACGGCGCACGACCGCCGTAAGGACTATGCGCACCTCTCGATCACGCAGCTCGACCGCGTCGAGTCGCCCGGGTCCATGTCGCAGCCCTCGCCGGCTCTGTCGGCCAACGGGCGCGACGATGCGCTCGCCGGCTCGGTCGGCTCGCTCCGCATCGACGAGGAGGAGTCGGGCAGCACGGTCGGCTCGGCGCTGCACCGCACGCCGTCGCGCGAGAGCGCAGCGACGGCCGTCGAGCAGGAGGGCGCGAGCACGATGATGGGTCGCCCTCGGGCGGCGAGCTCGGCGACGCGCCCGCGCACCGCCGACGGCCCTCCCCCGTCGTCGTCGGCCTTCTTCAACGCGGCGTCGCAGGCGCAGCAGACGCCCGGCGCAGCGTCGTCGGCCTCGTCGACGACGTCCGGGAGCGGCGCCGGCGCCGGCGGGCGCGGCCGCAGCGACTCGGTCGCGTCGAACGCGACGTGGACGACGGGCGCGGCCGACTCGATCTTCCGGCTGCTGCCGCGCGAGACGCGGTCGTGCCTGACGCGCATGCTCACGATCGAGCCGAGCATCCGGTGCACGCTCGCCGACCTGCTGCGCGGCGGCGAGGGCGACGACATCGACGAGCGCCGGCGCGACGACTGGCTCACGAGCCTCAAGCCGTGCATCTACGACAAGGGCGCCATGCCGACCGACAAGGACAGCTACCACCAGCACATCAAGATCCGTGCGTCCTCTTCTCCCTCCCTGCTCCCTCTCCTCGCTCTCGAGCCGCCCGAGCTGACGAGCTGTCCCCTCTCTTCTCGCTCGCAGCCGCCGACAACAGCAAGATGCCGCGGCAGAAGAAGTAGCGCTCGTCGACAGCGCCTCTTCTCCCCGGCCTCGAACCCCTCCCTCCCCCTCTTCCTCTTTCGCCCGCCCGAAGCCGCTATTCCGGCTCTCGCCCTTTGCTGCCACCTTCCTCTCCCTGTCTGTGCACCGAGCCTCGACGCCCTCACCCCTGTTTGTATCGACTAGCAAGAAGACGATCCGCCCGTGCGCTGCCGGAGGAGGAGGAAGACGAGCCGAGCCTGTTCGAGAAGGAAGTCCGAGCGGACCGTAGCCTGTGTTGGACTGAAACTAAGGAGCCGTAGAACATCTCTTGTTGCCATTCGCCCTGCGAGCTCAGCTGAGAGCGGACTTGGCGCTCGAGGAGGCGAGGAGGAGCACGTGGGGCTTGTTCCGCAACGCTCTCGCCTCTCGACCTCGAGCAGCCCGGTCGACCAGCTGCGAGCACCTAGCAGCTCGCCCACTCGCCCCTCCACCTGCGCGCCGCACCACCAGGCCTGTCGCCATCGCACCTCGCCGCGCCATCAGTCGCCGACACTTCGCTCGCTTCAAGCAACCGCGCGACCGCCTTCCAGCTCATCAGTGAGTCCGTCAGCTACTAAGAGTGCACTCTAGAGTGTGCTGCTGACCCCTCTCGACCCGCAGGACGCGAGACGCCGACCCTCCCCTCCACCTCGACGACCGCCGACCAACTCGCCATGGCGCCATCGCTCTACCACGTCCCGCTTGCGGGCTACTTTGCCCTGATCGGCGCGCTCGGTCTCAAGGTGGCGCCCGCCTTCACGCCCAAGCGGCTCAACCGCCCCGCCGTCGCCTTCCTCCTCCTCGCCTTCGTCGCGCTCGGCTTTACCTGGTCCTACATGTTCGCCTACTTCCGCCTCTCGTTCAAGGAGTCGGCCCTCCGTCACGGCACCCTCCCCGCACTGTACTCGACGCACGACTGGCTCGCCGACGTGTCGCTCTTCCACGAGGCGTGGCACTACGTGTGCGACGGCCCGCGCAGGTGGTGGTGGTCGCAGCAGCTGTGCCTGTGGACGACCGGCCCGCTCACGCTCCTCTTCATGGCAGACGGTGCGTGATCCTCTCTCTCGAGCGAGCGGTCGGCCCCAAGTGACCGCGCCGAGTGCTGACCCGCCTTCCTCGCTCCTCGTCGCAGGCAACAAGTACGGCGTCAAGCACCTCTGGGCGTACATGCTCCTCGGCCAGGTCGTCGCCATCAGCTTCGCCCAGTCGCTCTGGGCCGCAGCAGTCATCGTCGCCGCCACCTCGGCATACTCGCGCTCGGCCGCCGTCGCCGCCGCGACGCCGGTCCGCCCTCGTCCCCGGCAGAGCCAGATCACGGTCGGCCTCATGGCGGCCATCGTCATCGCGACGACGAGCGTCGTCTTTGTGCCCCGCACCCTCACTTCGACGATGCCCCTGTTCCTGCCCAACCTCGTCCTCATGCACGCCGTCCTCGTCGTCCCCTTCATCCCGGCCGTCGCCAAGCGCGACTGGGTCGTGTCGCCGCGCCTGTCGCGCTTCTACCTCAATGGCGCCTTCATCTCGCTGCGGTTCCGCGCGCCGCTCCTCATGGAGCTGCTCGGCAAGGACCAGCCGTTCTCGCTCGAGGGCGTGCGGGACCGGCTGCCGCAGCTGCTCGCGCAGCAGTGGGACACGCTCAACGAGCACCCGGCGCAGGCGAGCATCTCGTGGGACGTCGTGTTTGCGAGCGTGTCGGCGCTCGCGTACCTGGCGTGGTCGTCGCGGTCGCGCGCGGCGGGCGTGCACGAGGGCGAGCAGGTGGCGTGGCCGATCCTGGCGCTCATGGCGGTCGCGACGCCGCTCGTCGGCATCTCGACGAGCGTGTCGGTCGGGCTGGCGATCCGCGAGGGCAAGCGCGAGGCGAGGGAGGACGCTGTCGCCAAGCTCGACAAGGCGAGGCGCGAGCAGGCGGTCAAGGAGCTGCAGGGGCTCGGCAAGAAGGACGAGTAGCTGGGCTGCAACGGCGAGCTACACAATGACTTGGCGAACCCTGTGCATGGCTTGCTCGAGCTTGAGAGAGGCCAGTTGTGCGCAAGGCCTAGGCGAGTCGCTCGGAGTCTCGACGCGCGAAGGGGAGCGCGTCCCTCGCCTCCAGAACCCTCGCCGCCGCCTCGCCAGCCCTCGAGGACAGCGAGAACGCGCTCAGATCAGCTCTCGGTATATCTAGGACCCTCGCCCGACCGTCCCTGGCCCTGTGCGTCCTCTCTGCGCCTCATCGCCCCCGTCCCTTGTCGAGGACGTGCGCCGACGTGAGAGAGCCGCCGGCACCGTCGGGGGAGGTCGCCGAGCAGCACAGCGGGGCTCTACGAGGACCTGGGCTGACCTGTGCCCCTCCCTTGCCTGCCCTCGCGCTACAGCCGAGCCTCTCTGCGCCGCGTGATCAGCTCCGCGCGAGCTTCTCATCCTCATCAGCTTCGAGCAGCCACCGCCGCCGACCGACGTACAGCAGGGCGTCGCTCAAGCACCGAGCAGCTCCTCGAGGTCGCAGCCTTCGAGCTTGTCAAGGTGCGCTCCCCTCTCTCTTCCCTCGAGTCGCCGCCGCCGCCGGCTCACCCTCTCGTCCGGCTCCCACAGAAGCGCACCGTCTCGACCGAGGACCTCCAGACGCACAAGATGGCCAGCTCGCAGTACCAAGACACGGGCGTGTCGTACCCGAACCCCAAGTGCGCTCGCCGTCCGTCCCTCTGCTCGCTCGTCGATGGGCCGCTCGCTGACTCTCTCCCTTTCGTCGTTCCCCCCGCAGCGTCCAGGGCAACCCGTACATCTAGTGCGTGCACTCTTCGCTCTCGCCTCTCCTGCTACGCCCCGCGCTGACTCCTCGCCCCTTGCTCGTCCGCAGCCTCGCCGTCTACTCGTCGGTGCCCGTCTACGAGATGATGGTCCGAGGGATCGGAGTCATGCGCCGCCGCGTCGACAGCTGGCTCAACGCGACCCAGATCCTCAAGGTCGCAGGCGTCGACAAGGGCAAGCGCACCAAGATCCTGGAGAAGGACATCGCCCAGGGCGTCCACGAGAAGGTCCAGGGCGGGTACGGCCGGTACCAAGGCACTTGGTGCGTCCCTCTTCCCCTCTCACTCGCCGGTCGAACCTCATCCTGACGTCTAGGTACCCGCAGGATCCCGTTCGAGCGCGCCGTCGAGCTCGCCAACGCGTTCGGCGTCTCGCACCTCCTCGCCCCTCTCTTCGACTACACGGCTCCCCCTCCACCCGCCTCGCTCGGCGGCGCCGCCCCGCCACCCGCCATCGTCAACCCATACGGTCCGCCTCAGCCGCATCTCCCCCCGCCGCCGTCTCTGCAGCCGCAGCAGCAGCAGCACCACCTCCCCTCGCCGCAACCTCGCGCTCAGGACGCGTCCGCCATCCTCCATCACGCTCGTCAGCAAGGCCTCCTCCCGCACGCCGAGCAGCAGGACCACCAGATGCTCCCGCCGCCGCCGCCAAACCTCAAGCGCTCGGGCGACTCGCTCGACCAGGACGAGATGAAGCGCGCGCGGCTCGAGTCGATCAACGGGTTCCGCAACAGCAACGGCTACGCCGCCGCACCTCTGCCGACACCTCCACTACCCGCACCTCTCCCGCCCAAGCCGCTCAGCAACTTCCGCACGACGCTCAAGCTGTCGAGCAAGGCGCCCTTCGACCCGGCGACGATGGACCAGGCCGTCCTCGAGCGCGACCGCACGGCGCTCAAGTCGATCTTCGCCATGGAGCCCGAGCAGCCCGTCGGCGGCGGCCCTGCGCTCGTGCCCGACCTGTCGACCGTCTTCCCGCCCGATCTCGACGCCGACACGCCGATCGACGAGAACCTCCACACGGCGCTGCACTGGGCGGCAGCGCTTGCGCGCGTCTCGCTCGTCCGGGCGCTCGTCGCGTACGGCGCCGACGCGCACCGTGGCAACAACGCCGGCGAGACGCCCTTGATCCGCGCTGTCCTCGTCACCAACAACTCGGACCAGGACTCGTTCCTGCGCCTCCTCGAGGTGCTCGCGCCCGCCCTTCGCACGGTCGACGACCTCGGGCGCTCGGTCCTGCACCACGCCGCCCTCGTCGCCGGCGTCAAGGGCCGCGCCGCGAGCGCGCGCTACTACATGGAGGCCGTGCTCGAGTTCGTCGCGACGCGCGAGGGCGGCCGGTTCAAGGACCTCGTCGACGCGCAGGACGCGTACGGCGACACGGCGCTCAACATTGCGGCGAGGATCGGCAACCGCACGCTCGTGCGCATGCTGCTCGACGTCGGCGCCGACAAGCTCAAGCCGAACAAGCTCGGGCTCAGGCCGACCGACTTTGGCGTCGAGGACCCGGTGCGTCCCTGTCTCTCTCTCCTTCCTCGACACGTTCTGCGCGAGACTGACGTGCGGCATGCATGCCCGCAGGAGCTCACCGTCAACGCCGCCGAGGAGACGATCCACGCGCTGCAGAACACCGACTCGCCCTCGACCTCGTCCATCCCCATCCAGGCGTCGAGCGACGTCCTCCGCACCCTCTCCGACACCCTCTCGTCCCTCTCATCGTCGTTCGACGCCGAGCTCCAGGTCAAGGCCGACGAGCTCGCCGCCAAGAAGGAGCACCTGCGCGCCGTCGCCGCCGAGCTGGCCGACGCTCGCGGCGCCCTGTCGCACTGGCGCGCCGAGGCGGCTCTCGCCGACGAGGCGGCGCAGCGTGCGCAGAACCTCGCTCGCGCGATCGACGACGAGGACTCGTTCGACTGGACGGGCCGCACCGAGATCGACGGCCAGCCGGCGTCGCAGCTCGCCGGCCCCGGGTTCGCGTACCGCGGGCCCGAGAGCACGCTGCGCAACCTGCCGAGCGGCATGAGCATCGAGTTCGACGCCGACCCGGCGCTGCCCGACCTCGACGACCCCGAGGGCGTCTCGGGCGAGTCGCTCGTCTTCCTCCTGCGGCTCCAGGCGTGGTACGAGCGGGTCGAGGGCCTCACGAGGCAGCGCGTCGAGCGGCTCGAGGGCGGCAACGGCGAGCTCGAGGCCAAGCTGCGCCGCATCGTCGCCGGGTGCTGCGGCGTCGACGAGGAGCAGGTCGACAGCATGCTCGAAGGCCTCGTGCGCTCTCTCGAAGCGTGCGTCCCTCTTCCTCCTTCTCTCCTTCTTCTCTTTCTCTGGCACAGCGACGGCGTGCTGACTCTGGCTACGTCCAACCCCTCGCAGCGATCCGTCAGCGATGGACCTCCCGCGCGTCGCGGCGTTCCTCAGCCGGGTCAAGGACGGCTCGTTGGCGTAAGGGACGGTCGAGCGGGAGGCCTAGAGGTATCTGTGCGGTTCGTGGTTTGTACTCGGTCTGTGCGCTCTAGCTGTATCTACGCGCTGCGGCGCTTCCCTTCCTCCTCGTCGCTCGGACCTCCCTTTTCGCCTTGGTCGCGCGCACGGCGGCCTCGGGCCTCTCGCTCGGCTCGGCACTCGCGGCTCGCTTGCGTTGTGTCACTTTCTCGCTGGCACAGGCTTCAAAGTACGAGCAGAAGATGCTAGAGAGAAGTCGAGCCTCGCACTCGCGCACGAGCCGCTCGTGGCCAGTGTTCCCTTGTCCCTCTCGCGCGTCCACTTTCGCGCTCTCGCTGAGCAGGTATTGGTGCTCTCGCTCGGACAGCTATGCGGTGAAAGAACAATGGCATCTAATCAAAGTCGCGTCGGCTCGGACGAGCGCGAGGTGGACAAGGTACGGAAGCCGAGGCACATAGAAAGACAGGAAGGGCATGGACGAGGAGGAGGACGATGACATCTAATCAAAGTCTACTCGGATAGTGCGAGGTAGACGAGGTACGGAAGCCAGGGTAAACAGAGAAGAGAGGGACGGCACGAAGAGAAGGATCGAGAGACGGCGAGCGAGCCCGACGACTCGGTCGAGGCGTCGCTGCCGCACTTTTTTGGGCGGTGTCGAGAGACGCCATGTAGAGTAGAGGTTGTCGACGTTGTCGACGGCGAGGACGAGGTTGTGCGGCGAGGTGTAGGCGGCGAACCCGAGCCGAAGCTCGAGGGTCTGCTCGTGCCGAGGGCGAGAGGTGGGCCGTCGAGAGCTGTACGAGGAGGGAGGCGAGAGTGCGTCAGTCATTGTCGTAGCTCGAGCGAGCGACATGGAGAAAGAGGACGCACGTTGCGAGGTTGAGTAGAGCGAGAGAGAGAGAGTCCGAGGAGCTGAGCTCGAGGCGACGAGCGCGCCGACGAGGTCGACTCGTTCGACCGCGCTGCACGGCCCGAGGCTCTCGAGCCGATCTTGTGCGCACGTGCCGACGAGTAGGTGCCGTGAAGCCGACCGAGTCGCGAGGAGCGAGGCGGCAAAGTCGAGACGACCCTGGAGGGTCCGTGCGCGGCGACGGTGGAGCTCGGCGAGTTCTGCAAAAAGAGAACGACGATGTCAGCTACCACATCGAGAAGACACCGTTGCAGATAGAGAGAGAAAGAGGTGACGCACGTCGGTAATACAGTACACGGCGAGGACGAGTCGGCTCGAGCAGGCTCGAGGAAGAGGTCAAGGCGGCGCCCGTGAGGTACTGCGGCGAGGTACGACGCGGCGGTACTGCGACGACGACAGCGGTACGACGACGATGTTGACAGCTTGAAGGAGGCTCGCTCGAGGCGAGGAAGAAGAGGGACCGGGTCGAGCTGCGTTTGAGAAGGTCGACAAGGTCAGCCGAGCTCGACGACTGCTTCGATAGGAAGAGAGACGACGCACCTTGCACTCGATCCGAATCCGAGTCCGAGTC
>Ga0308170_10002691_pt1 | contig 15074 bp, 15 predicted proteins | sample PhyBR2_2_FD_202136 | JGI IMG/M metagenome (GOLD analysis project Ga0308170, IMG submission 202136) | Phyllosphere microbial communities from UC Gill Tract Community Farm, Albany, California, United States - DLSLSB.R2 | ecosystem: Host-associated > Plants > Phyllosphere > Unclassified | place... | reverse complement strand
CGGCAGAGCAGCCAGGACGAACAGAACAAACAGGGCGGTCTTGGGCACAGCCTGGACCAGGATGTGATGGGCAAGGAGCAATAGCCTCGTACCGGCAACTCAGCGGCGCGCCGCCAGGGCGCGCGTAAGCCAGGGCGAACGTCCCCGTTTCTACGGCGGGGCGTTCGCCTTGTGACGTCCGGCCTGCGCATTCTGAATGGAGCGCGGGCCCGGCCGCATGGCCCCCAACCTGGAGACGCGATGCGACTATTTCTCCGCACCGCCGTTCTTGCGCTTCTCCTGCTCGCAGGCTACGCCCTGCTCGGCCCTTACCTCGGGAGCATGCTGTATGCGATGCGCCTGGCCGCGATGCCCGCCCCAACGGTGCTGCCGGTGCCGGTGCGCGGGGTCGCGCGGCAGCGTCTGGTGGACACCTGGCATGGGGCGCGCAGCGAGGGACGCAAGCACGAAGGGATCGACATTTTTGCCCGGCGCGGTACGGCTGTCGTGGCCGCTACCGAAGGCATCGTGCTGCGCGTGGGGACCAACAGGCTGGGCGGACAGGTGGTCTGGGTGCTGGGGCCGGGTGGACAGCGGCATTATTATGCGCACCTGGAGCGGTATGCGGATATCGAAAACGGGCAGCGCGTGCGGGCGGGGACGGTGCTCGGGTATGTCGGGACGACGGGGAATGCGGCGGGGACGCCGCCGCATTTGCATTACGGGATTTATGAGGTGGGGGGTGCGGTGAATCCGTATCCGATGTTGCGGGTTCGGGTGAAGGCGGCGTTGGCACGCGATCGATAGGCGACGGTGGCGGTCTGGTGGAGGCGGTATGCCAGTGCATGGGTGCGAACGCGTGGGCACGAGTGCCCACCCTACGGTACGCTACGGTCAACATGAGATCTGAAGAGGATAGCTATGCCAAACGCGGAACCGGGCGAACTTGATGACGACACGCTGGCATTTGCGCGGCGCGTGTTCCAGTCTGCGCGTATGGGCGAGACCGCCGAGCTTGCCACTCTGCTCGGCCAGGGGCTGCCGGCCAACCTGCGCAACGAACGCGGCGACAGCCTGCTGATGCTGGCCTGCTACCACGGCCATCTGGAGACGGCGCGCGTGCTGCTCGACGCCGGGGCCGACCCGGAACTGCTGAACGATGCCGGCCAGACGCCGCTCGCGGGCGCCGCTTTCAAGGGCGATGCGGCGGTCGTGTCCCTGCTGCTCGAACGGGGCGCGCAGGTCGATGCCGCCGGGCCCAACGGCAAGACGGCCCTCATGATTGCGGCCATGTTCAACCGCGTCGAGATGATGCGGCAACTCATGGACCACGGCGCCGATCCACGGGCGGTGGACGTGGCCGGCATCGACATCCGCGAGGCGGCGGCCAGGATGGGCGCGGTCGAGGCGGTCGACTTCCTCAACAAGACGCTCGACCCGCGTTGAAGACCGGTCTCAATGCCTGCTGCGGAGAAAATCCGTCGCCAGCTGCGCCGACATCGGCCGGCTGAACAGGAAGCCCTGGAACAGGTCGCAATCGCAGTCGGCTAGGGTCTGGTGCTGCTCGGCAGTTTCCACGCCCTCGGCCACCACGTGCATGTCGAGCTTGTGGGCCAGGGCCATGATGCCGGCGCACAGGTCGGCGTCTTTCGCGTCGACGGCGACATTGCGCACGAAAGAGCGGTCGAGCTTCAGGTAGTTCACCGGCAATTGCCGCAAATACGACATCGAGGAAAAGCCGGTGCCGAAATCGTCGATCGAGAGCGCCACGCCGCCGCCACGCAGCCGGTGCAGGATGGCAATTGCGAGGTCCGGGTCGGACATCATCATCGATTCGGTCAGTTCCATTTCCAGGCCTCCCGCTTCGATCCCGTGCTCGCGCATCAGCTCGAAGACATAGTCGGGCAACGCGGCGCTGGTCAGCTGGCTGGTGGAGAGGTTGACGGCGACCGGGATGGTGCCGAGCCCGGCGTCGCGCCAGGCGGCGATCTGGCGGCAGGCCTGCTCGATCACCCAGCGTCCCAGGTGCAATAGCAGGCCCAGCTGCTCGGCCAGTGGAATGAAATGGTCGGGCGGCACCAGGCCGACGCCCGGGCGGTTCCAGCGGATCAGGGCTTCGAAGCCGGCGACGCTGCCGTCGCGCCGTATCTTCGGCTGGTAATGCAGGGCGAACTCGCTCGTGCCGACGGCGGCGCGCAGGTCGCGCTCGAGTCCGACGCGCTGGGCGACGGTGGAGCCGAGCTCGGGCGAATAGAAGCGGTACTGGTCGCGTCCGTTGTCCTTGGCCGAGTACATGGCCGCCTCGGCGCGCACCAGCAGTTCCGCCGCGCCGTGGCCGGTCGCGCCGGACAGGCTGATGCCGGCGCTGAAGGTCAGGTGCAAGGGCTGGCGCAGCAGGGGAAACGGCTGCGCCAGGCAGGCGCGGATCTGCTCGACCTGGAGCGCCACCTCCTCGCTGGTGGCCGCCTGCGGCAGGATGAAGGCGAATTCGTCGCCGGACAGGCGCGCCAGGCTGCCCAGCGTGACATTGCAGCGCTGCAGGCGCTGTCCGACGAGCTGGATCAACTGGTCGCCGATGCCCTGCCCGAAATTGTTGTTGATGAACTTGAACTGGTCGAGGTCGATGATGACGACGGCCAGGCGGCTGCCGCCAAGCGCCGCCGTGACCAGTTGCTCCTCCAGCGCCGACTCGAACATGACCCGGTTTGCCAGGCCCGTCAGCGAATCGGTGACGCGCTCGCGCTCGAGCCGCGTGCGCAGGCCGCGCAGCTCGGTGATCTCGGTCGAGAATCCGATCAGGCAGACCGGGTGGCCAGGCAATTGCAAGGCCACCTTGCGCGACCTGAAATGGTGCTTGCAGCCGTCGGCGCCGATAATCGTTTCTTCGCGCTCGTCCTCCCCCGCGCCCGCCAGCACCTCGGCATCGTATTCGGCGACCCGCGCGGCGATCTCCGGCGGCATCAGTTCGCGGTCGCTGCGCCCGATCAGGTCGGGCAGCTTGCGCCCGTACAGGGCCAGCACCGGCCCGTTGGCGTACATGTAACGGCCCTGCTGGTCCTTCAGGTAAATAGCCGCGTCGACATTGGCGAGGATGGTGTTGAGCAGTTCATTGCGCTCGATGAGCTGCTCCACGGCGCGGCGCTCGTCCGTGATGTCGGTCGAGATGCCGCACAGGCCGCGCACGCGCCGTTCGGCGTCGAACAGCGGCAGTTTCACCGTGCGGAACATCCGGCAGTCGCCATTGCGCAGGCAGACCAGTTCTTCCGTATCGACTTTTTCCCCGCGGATCAATGCCTGGCGGTCGGTAGCGCCGATGCTCGACGCCGACAGGTCGACGAAGGGCTCATCGGTCTGGCCGACGATGCCGGCCGGATCGGCGCCGAACACCGTGGCCAGCGCCTGGTTGACGAACAGGTAGCGGCCATCGAGGTCCTTCACGTAGAACAGGGCATCGAGATTGTTGACCAGGGTCCACAGGCTCTGCAGCTGGGCCGGATCGACGCCCGGCGTGTCCGCGGACGGTCCCTGCGGTGTATTCATCCTGCCTGTCCTCCTCGCGGGTGCGGCGTGATGGAATCGGTGCGCGGCGTCCCCCATGCGGGGTGCATGCGCTGCCAGTGTAGCGCCGTTGGCCGCGATTTCGGCACATCGGCAGCGGCCGTCGTTAAAAAGATGCAAAGCAGCCACAACAGCAAACCTGCTGTTACCTTGGCAATATATTTACGCTAATCTATTGCCTGCTGATTTCTCGAGGAAGTCCATGCCCTTCGCCCCGCTCCGCAGGCGCTGCCTGTCGCTGGCCTTGATTGCCGTCCTGTCCGCCTGCGCCCTGGCGCCGCGCGAAGCCGTCCTGGTGCGCACTGTCGAGGCGCAGCTCGCTCCCGATTACAACGGCGTCGTGCTGCTGCGCCCGGCGCGCGACAGCGCCGCCGTCGTCAAGGCCTTTGGCCTGGCGCGATTCGACACGCCGGTCCCCTTGACGCCGGACACCCGTTTCATGGTCGGCTCGGTGTCGAAATGGATTACGGCGGTCGCCGTGTTGCGCCTGGTCGACCAGGGCAAGCTGGACCTGGACGCGCCGGTGACCAGCTGGCTGCCCGAGCTGCCCGCAAGCAGCAGCGGCGTCACGCTGCGTTATTTGCTGTCGAACACGAGCGGCATCGAAAACGGCCTGAACCTGGCAATGAAGCGCGACAGCAGTCCCGGCCGCATGACGATCTCGGCAACCGAAGGCGCGCTCAGGTTCGGGAGCGGCCCCCTGGCGTTCACGCCGGGTTCGAAATTCGATTATTCGTCGACCAACTGGCTGATCGTCGCCGGCGTCGTCGAGCGCGCCACCGGCGAAGCCTTCACCGACAGCGTTGCGCGCCTCGTGTTCGCGCCGGCGGGCACGCGCAATACCGGTTTTGATACCGGTATTGCCGGCCCCGGCCTGGAAACGCTGCCGCGCATGGCCCTCGGCTACGCGGCGGACCGGAGCACGCGCAAGACGGTGCCCTCGCCGCCGATGGCGGCAGCCGCCGGCACGGTCTACAGCACGGCAAGCGACCTCGTGAAAATCGCCGATGCGGTCTATGGCGGCGACTTGCTGACGCCGGAATCGCGCAGGGAACTCCTGAACGTCCAGCACGCCCCGGAAGACTATGCGCTCGGCGGGCGGGTCCGGCTGGTGCGAAGCGGCGCCGGCGTCCGGATCATGGCCTGGGAAAGCGGCGTCAGCGGTGGCTATAAAACCCTGCTGGCGTATGCGCCGGGCGACGGCCGCGCGGTGGTCCTGCTGAACAATACCGACATGGCGCAGTCCGAGCAGGCCAGGATCGCCCTGGCCCTGCTGGACGCACTGGGGAAGTGATTACTTGGTGACGGCCAGCACCGTGCGGCGCCCGCCCTTGAAGGTGTAGAGGGTGATGGTGCCGTCGCGGACGTCGCCACGCGCATCGAAAGCGATCGGGCCGGTCACGCCCTTGTACTGGATCTTCGCCAGCACCGGCAGGTATTTGGCAGGGGCCGTCGAACCGGCCTTCGTCATCGCGTCGGCCATCGTCATCACGGCGTCATACGCATACGGCGCATTGATCTGGACGTCGATGCCGAAACGCTTCTTGTAGGCCGCGCGGAACTGCTCCAGGCCGGCGCGCCCGGCCGCATCGCCCCCGCCGGCTTCGGCGCAGAACACCTGGCCGTCCGCCATGGCGCCGCCGGAGAGCTTGTTCATCTCGTCCGAACAGATGCCGTCGCCGCCCATCATTTTCGTGTTCAGGCCGAGCTGCTTCATCTGGCGCAGCATCGGGCCGGCCACGGCGCTCATGCCGCCGAAGAAGACCAGGTCCGGCTTCGTCGCGCGGATCTTGGTGAGGATGGCGTTGAAATCGGTCGCCTTGTCGTGCGTGAATTCGCGCGCCACGACCTGCGCGCCCTGCTGCTGCAGGCCCTTGGCGAATTCCACGGCCAGGCCCTGGCCATAGGCGGTGCGGTCGTCGATCACGGCCACCCGTTTGGCACCCATGTTTTTAACGGCATAGTGGCCGAGCGCCTGGCCCAGCTGGACGTCGTTGGCGACCACGCGGAAGGCCGTATTAAAACCTTGCTGGGTGTATTTCGGGCTGGTGCTGGACGGCGAGATTTGCGGGATGCCGGCCTGGTTGTAGATTTTCGAGGCGGGAATCGTGGTGCCCGAGGTTTCATGGCCGACGACGCCGTTGACGCGGGCGTCGACCAGTTTCTGGGCGACGTTGGTCGCCTGCTTCGGGTCGCCGCCGTCGTCTTCGGCGACCAGTTCGAAGCGGACCTTCTTTCCGCCGATCGTCGCGCCGCGCGCATTCAGCGCCTCGATCGCCATGCGCGCGCCGTTTTCGGTGTCCTTGCCGAAGTAGGCGACCGGGCCGGTGACGGCGGCGGAGTGGCCGATCCTGACGACTTCCTGGGCGTTGGCGAAGGTGGCGGTGGACAGGGCGATGGCGGCGATGACGGTGTGCTTCATGGGTTCCTCAAGATTGCAGTGACGCAGGCGCGGGGGGCGTCGAAAGGGGGAATGATATCAAGGATGAGTCCCTGGCGTGCGGGGGTGGGCATGCTTTACGGCGGTTGACGATGGTACGGTTGTTTCCAGTGGCGCTATCGGTGTGCACGGTCCGCGTGGGCACAGGTGCCCACCCTACGGTGCACCACCGCCCGTAGCAAGTTCATGGGACCGTTGTGTAACGTAGGGTGGGCACTCGTGCCCACGCGGATTTGGAGAACCGCTAACGCGTCACGCAACAACCCCAAGCGACATCGGCCCGCAATGTGTCGCGCCAAAGCGCCATGCTGATGCGCCCGAGGCTCGGTCCGCAGCCATTGCATGCCCTACGTCAACCCTGCCGGTGCTGCCCGGAGAGCCGCGCGCCAACCCCCACCCCGCTTGCGGCATACTGGTCCGAACCGCGACAAGGAGCCCGCATGACCACCGAGCAATTGCGCTTTCGCACCCTGCTCTACCGCTTCATCTTTTTCGACTGGCTGTTCCAGGACGTCGGCGGCGCGCGCACGCCGATCGAACGCCATGCGGCCACGCAGCACAACCGGCGCATGAGCAAATACCTGCCGGTCTACCTGCGCCGCTGGTCTTTCCTCACCGTCGTCGATTTCGCGCTTGGCTGCCTGGTCGAACGCGCGCTGCAGGCCACCCTGCTCTCGGCCTGGTTTTTTACCTGGACCTGCATCACGGCCACCGGCACCGTCGTCATCACGGTGTGCTGGATCTTCCTGACCCAGCCGCAACAGCACTGAACCATGCCGACTTCCGCACTGCACAAATAACTGCTTGACAGGTCGACAGCTTCGCCCTTAGAGTCAAGTCAATGACTTCCCAACTGCATCTGTCGACGAATTTCTCGACCTTCCTACCGCTGACCGGCCTGCTAGCGCCGGCGCTACTACTACGCGCCTGATTCAATCGCGTTCCGGCCCCCGCCGGTGTTCAAAGTAGTCACAGGAAGCCGCACCGATGTTCGATTCTCCGCACTCCACCAAGTTGTCCTTCACGCTGCCACTCGGCACGCGCGCTGTCGTTCGCCTACTGCTAAAACTACCGATCGGTTGCCGGGCCTAGCGTTTCGTGGCCCGTCCGGCAGCCCTCCGCCACTCCCGCGCCGATCCCGGCACCCGAACCTTTAGCAGGAGTACGAACATGTTGACCAACCCATCCGCCAAATACCGTCCTTTCCCCGCCGTCGACCTCGCCGACCGCCAGTGGCCGGCCAAGACCATCACCGAGCCGCCGATCTGGATGAGCACCGACCTGCGCGACGGCAACCAGGCGCTGATCGAGCCGATGAGCCCAGAGAAAAAGCTCCGTTTCTTCGAAATGCTGGTGAAAATCGGCGTCAAGGAAATCGAAGTCGGTTTTCCCTCGGCCTCGCAGACCGACTTCGATTTCGTGCGCATGCTGGTCGAGGAGAACCGCATCCCGGACGACGTCACCATCATCGTCCTGACCCAGGCGCGCGAAGAGCTGATCCGCCGCACGGTGGAATCGGCCGTCGGCGCCAAGCGCGCCATCGTCCACATCTATAACTCGGTGGCCCCGGTGTTCCGCCGCGTCGTATTCGGCATGAGCCAGGACGAGATCGTCCAGATCGCGGTGAACGGCACGCGCCTGATCAAGGAACTCGTCGCGCAGCATCCGCAAACCCAATGGGGCCTCGAATACTCGCCCGAATCCTTCTCGACGACCGAACTCGATTTCTCGAAGCGCATCGTCGACGCCGTCAGCGCCGAATGGCAGCCGACGCCCGCCAACCGCATGATCGTCAACCTGCCCTCGACCGTCGAAGCGAGCACGCCGAACGTGTATGCCGACCAGATCGAATGGATGTGCCGCCACCTGGAACGACGCGAATCGCTCGTCATCAGCGTCCACCCGCACAATGACCGCGGCACCGCCGTGGCGGCGGCCGAACTGGCCGTGCTGGCCGGCGCCGACCGCGTCGAAGGCTGCCTGTTCGGCAACGGCGAGCGCACCGGCAACGTGGACCTGGTGACGCTGGCGCTGAATTTGTACACCCAGGGCGTGCACCCGGGCCTCGATTTTTCCGACATCGACAGCGTGCGCCAGCTGGTCGAGGAGTGCAACCAGTTGCCGGTCCACCCGCGCCATCCGTATGCGGGCGACCTCGTGTTCACGGCCTTCTCTGGCTCGCACCAGGACGCGATCAAAAAGGGCTTTGCAGTCCAGCCGAAAGACGCCATCTGGGAAGTGCCGTATTTGCCGATCGATCCGGCCGACCTCGGACGCAGCTACGACGCCGTGATCCGCGTGAACAGCCAGTCGGGCAAGGGCGGCATGGCCTATCTGCTCGAGCAGGAATATGGCCTGGCCTTGCCGCGGCGCCTGCAGATCGAGTTCTCGCGCGTGGTGCAGCAGCTGGCCGACAGCAGCGGACGCGAAATCGCGGCCAGCGATATCCACGCGCTGTTCGTGCGCGAATACCTGGAACAGGAAGCGCCATATCGCTATGCCTCGCACCGCATGAGCGAAAACACCGCGGCGGATGAACCGGTCCAGCTGGAAGTCACGGCGCACGACGGCCACGTGCAGCGCGCGCTGCGCGGCGCCGGCAACGGCCCGATCGACGCCTTCGTCAACGCCCTCGGCCTCGACGTGCGCCTGATGGACTACCACGAGCACGCGATCGGCTCCGGTGCGAATGCGCGCGCGGCCTGCTATGTCGAGCTGCGCGTCGGGAACGGCCCGACCCTGTTCGGCGCCGGCATCGACAGCAATATCGTGACGGCTTCGTTCAAGGCCGTGCTGTCGGCCGTGAACCGGCATATTGCGAGCGCGCCGGAGAGCGTACCCGCACTCGCGGCCTGAGGCGGACGGGCGCGGCTGGGACTATAATTCCCGCAGCCGCGCTGGCCGACGACGCCGCTGCCCTCAGCTGCGCCGTGTCAAGTGACGCGGCCAAGCGCATGGATCGGACACATGAAACGTACGCCGGAAAAGCGCCAGGCCATCCTCGACGCCGCCGCCGAGCTCTTTCGCGAGAGCGGCTACGAACGCGCCTCGATGTCCGACATCGGCCTGCGCACCGGCTTCTCGAAAACGACCCTGTACGCCTATTTCGGCGCGAAAGAGGCGCTCCTCGCCGCACTGGCCGAGGAGGCAACCGAGGCGGGAATCGCCGCGCTGCACGAGGCGCTGGCCGCACCCGGCGCGGGTTTCGCCACGACGCTCGAACGCTTTGCCGGCCGCTACCTCGCCTTTGCGCTGTCGCCGCACGTGTGCAGCCTGCGCCGCGTGCTGGTGTCGACCGCCGGACGCGCCGGCCTCGATCCGCGCTGGCGCGACCTCGGCGCGGCGCGTATCGATGCGGCCCTGGCCGGCTACCTGCGCACGCAAATGGATGCGGGCCTGCTTCGCGCCGGCGATGCGCTCGCCGCCGCGCGCCAGTTCAAGGCCATGCTCGCAGCACCCTGGCTCGACCAGGTCTTGTTCGACAGTGAGCATGCGCCGGCGCCCGCGAACGAAGACGCGCAGCTCGCCATCGACGCCTTCCTGCGTGCCTGGCGCTCGACCGCCAAACGCGGCGCGCGCGCCCTGCCCGTCACCGGCACACAATGAAGAAACTGCTCCTCTTCCTGCTCGCGTTTGCGCCCCTCGCCCACGGCGCCGACCTGGCCAAAGGACAGCACCTGTTCGCCTTGCGCTGCGCATCCTGCCATTCGGTCGGACCGTCGGCGCGCGCCGGCTTCGGCCCGCAGTTGAACGGCCTCCACGGCCGCCGCGCCGGCACGACACCCGACTTCCGTTATTCACCCGCGATGGCGAAGTCCGGCATCGTCTGGAACGAGAAGACGCTGGCCGCCTTCCTCGATTCGCCCGGCGACCTGGTGCCCGGAACGAAGATGCGCTTCTGGGGCATGAGCGACCCGAAACAGGTCGGCGACCTGCTGGCTTACCTGCGCAGCATGCCGCCGGTCCCGCCACGCTGAATTCAGTCCTTGTCGACCGCGTCCAGATTGGCGCGCACCCGTTCCAGCAGCACCAACAACTGTCCACGCTCGGCCTCCGGCACGCCTGCCAGCGCCTCTTCTGCGGCTTCGGCGCCGTGGCGGTGCCATCCCGCGTGGATCGCCTCGCCGCCGGGACTCAGGCGCAGGCGCGTGCTGCGCCGATCGAGTTCGTCGGCCCGCGCTTCCAGCAAATCCCTTTCGCGCAGCGCCCGGATCAGGCGCGTCAGCTGGGCCTTGTCGCGGCCGGAATGGGCCACCAAGTCGCTCAGCGTCGCCCCCGGATGGCGCGCAAAAAAACCCAGCACCTTGCCTTCCATGTGGGTCAACTCCGGCTCCCCGCCGGCCGGTGCGCGCATCTGGCGCGCACGGTAGAGATGCATGACCGCATGGATGGCCTCGAACACGTCCTGTGCGGACACGGGCGAATTTTGGTTGACTTTATCAACGTGTTTTTTCATAATAGGAGACATTATCAACCAATATCCGGATCCATGATGGAACAATCCAATCGCAGGACCATCCAGCGCGTGCGCCATGAACTGCACCGGCGCGACGTCGTGGTCGCGCGCGTCGAAGCGCTCGGCGCGCATTTTGCGGCGATCACCTTCCGCGCCGATTCGCTCGAAGGCTTCCTGTCGCTCTCCTTCGACGACCACGTCAAGTTCATGTTCGAAGGCGAGGATGGCGAGCAGGTGCGGCGCGACTATACGCCGCGCCGCTTCGACGCACAAGCGCGCGAGCTGACGATCGAGTTCGCGCTGCACGGCGATGGCGCGGCCTCGCGCTGGGCGCGCCGCGCGCAGCCGGGCGATGCGGCCGTTATCGGCGGGCCGCGTGGCTCGATGATCGTCCCGCTGGACTACGACTGGCACCTGCTGGTCGGCGACGCCAGCGCGCTGCCGGCGATGCGCAGGCGGCTGGAAGAATTGCCGGCCGGCGCGCGCGCGATCGTCATCGCCGCCGTCGGCGAAGAAGACCGTCTTCCCTTCGCGGGCACGGCGCAGGCCGAGCTGCACTGGGTCGATGACGCCGACGCGCTGGTCGAAGCCGTGCGTACGCTGGACCTGCCGCCGGGCGAAGGCTTTGCCTGGGGCGCCGGCGAGGCGCAGGCTATGCGCCGCCTGCGCGAGGTGCTGGTGACGGAGAAGGCCTTGCCGAAAGAGGCGCTGCGCGTGTCCGCCTACTGGAAACGCGGCGTAGCCGACCACCACGAAAACCTCGAATAGGCAGCGCACACGGTATCCGTGGCCGGGCCGGCGTCGTGGGCTCTTGAACCGCCGGCGCCCGGACTTGTTCCTGGCTAGGGGATGAAATGGGTGTGAAGGGGCGCATCGCTGGCGCCGGCCTGCGGCCAGCCGATCCTCGCCGCGCGGCGCAGGCTGGCTTTGACGACCAGGCGGTGGAAGGGAGCGATGGAAAGGATGTAGGACCGACCAAGCAGGTTGTGGCAATGGACCACGGTCGACACGGTCAGCCGGGCACCGCTTCCCCGCGCCGCGCCGCCGGAATACAGCACCGACACCCTGAAATCGAGGTGCCTGTCGTCCTCCCCCAGCACGATCTCGCTCGCGCTGCTGGCGTAGATCCGGAATATGCCGACACGCGCGGCCTGCGCGCCAGACGCCAGTGCCGCCAGTTGCCTGCCGGTCTTCAGGCCGAAGCAGGCGACAAGCGCGTCCCGGACGCGCATGAGCCCCCCGACCCACGCCGGCTGCTGCGCGAAAAGAAACCGGGCGAGCACCTCCGGATCGGCCGATCCACTTGCCGGAAGCAGGATCGCGAAGGCATCCGCCAGGTGGACCCGCTCGTAAAGATGGGTAACGGAGGATTGCGCAGGGAGGGCAACCGGCGTCGCGCTGCCATATTCAAGAGCATCCATGCATTCCTGCGTTCGCGCAGCGTGACCGCGGCCGGGCAAGCGGGCAATCGCAGCGCGGATTGTCGCCAGCCAGGTCGATAACAGCCGGAAGTACAGGCTCATGAAGGGTTTCCTTTTTTCGGCTCATTCGTGGAGTTGCTGTCCAGGCAAGACTATAATGAGCTTTGCTCATCTTTCATACTCGCCTTTTGCTCAGGTTTCCGACGATCGTCCGCCATGCCGACAAAAATCCGCCCTGCCGCCGTTTCTCCTTCCGCGCCGTCGCGGCGCATTCCGTCGCAGGCGCGCGCCGAGCAGACCATCCGCGTCATTTTCGAAGCCACGGCTCAGGTTTTGAATGAATTTGGCGAGACGGCGCTGACGACGAATCGCATCGCGCAACGGGCGGGCGTTTCCGTCGGAACGCTGTACCAGTATTTCGACAGCAAGGAAGCGATCGTGATGGCCATGCTCGCGCGCGAACGGGAACAGTGCATGGGCAAGCTCGACCTGCTGCTGGGGGACGCCGATGCGGCCAGTCCGGACCCGCGCAAGTCCGATCCGCGCCTCGTGCTGCGCGCCTTCATCCGCTTCTATCTCGAGGCCTTCGGCACCGGCGCACCGGGCCGCCGTCCCTTGGTCCGGTTGGCATGGCGGCTCGACAGCCAGCAGGTCCTCGTGCAATACCTGCGCGAAGCGAGCGAGCGCATCGGTTCGCATATCGGGCGCATGCAGCACCCGCTGCTGCGCGCGCCATCGCCGGCGACGACCTTCGTCCTGACGCGCCTGCTGGCCGGTACGGTAAGGTCGGCGTCGCTGGAAGACTCGCCGCTGCTGGGCACGCCGGAATTCGAAGATGCGGTGGTCAATGCCTGCTGGGGCGTGATGCAGGCGGCAGATCCGCGCTGATGCGATGGCGCTGTGAGCGGCGCAGCGTCCTTGCCGCCTAGGCCTGTTCCGGCACGGTCAGCGGCGCCGGCATCGTGCTCACGCCCTGCTCCCGCGCCGCCGCGGCCTCCGCTTCCTGCGCGCGCCTGAACCCGGGCCGCTCCTTCAGCAACGCGAGATAGCGCGCAACCGCAGGCGGAAACTCGGCCGCCAATCCAAGGTATTCGGCCAGCAGCAAGGCATAGCCGACCGAGATGTCGGCCATCGTGAAGCGGCCGGCGCAGATGCTGTCGCGGCCCTCGAGCACGGGCTCCAGCGTGCGCACCCGCCCCAGGAACCAGCGTTTATAGTCCGACGCCACCTGCGGCGAACGCCGCTCGGGGGATTCGAAACGTTCGTAGCGCAGGATCAGCGTCTGCGGGAACGTCAGCGTGGCTTCGCCGAAGTGCAGCCAGTTCAGGTAGGCGCCGAAATCGGGATCGGAGGGCGCGACGTCGAGGCGGCCAGCGCCGTAGCGGGCGCCCAGGTACTGGCAGATCGCCGACGATTCCGTCATCCGCACCTCGCCGTCGAAGAAGGCGGGCACGGTGCCGAGCGGGTTGACGGCCAGGTAGCCGCGGTCCAGCGCACGCGGCGGGAACGGCAGCATCTTGAGTTCACAGGTCAGTTCGAGCTCTTCCAGCGCCCAGAGCGGCCGGAACGAACGGGCGGCGATGCAGTGGTACAGGGTGATCATCGGGCGGGTCTCGTGAAATGAAAGTCAGGCCATGTTTATACCATCGCGCGGCAGCGAAACGTAGGGTGGGCACTCGTGCCCACGCGGTCGTACCCTCGCACATCGAAGCGCTTCGAAAGACGTTTCGATATGCATGCCGTATACCGCGTGGGCACGAGTGCCCACCCTACGGTGCGCGGCAGCCGCAAGGCCCTCTTCAGGGCTTCCGGCCGTGCAGCGCCTGGCGCGAGCGTTTGCGCTCCTCGGCCTTCTCGAAGCGGCGCTTCTGCTCTTCCGACTCCAACGCCAGAGGCGGCACCGCCTGCGGCTTGCGGTTCGCGTCCACCGCCACCATCGTGAAATAGCAGCTGTTGGCGTGGCGCTCGGTGCGCGCCTGGATGTTTTCGGTGACGACGCGGATGCCGATTTCCATCGAGCTGGTGCCGGTGTAGTTGACGGAGGCGAGGAAGGTCACCAGTTCGCCGACGTGGATCGGCTGCAGGAACATCACCTGGTCGACCGACAGGGTCACGACATACGAACCCGAATAGCGGCTGGCGCAGGCATAGGCCACGCTGTCGAGGAATTTCAGGATGGTGCCGCCGTGGACGTTGCCGGAAAAATTGGCCATGTCGGGGGTCATCAGGACCGTCATCGTCAATTCGTGGATGGGTCTGCCTTGGTGGTCGTTCATGTCGGTCTCGGTCAATGATGGTTGAATGCGCGGCCTGCGCCGCCGAACCATTGTACGGGGCTTTGCGCGTCTTTACTTTCAACCATGCAATTTTTCGACCGCGCTTCAGGCAAGCGTGTATGCGCCCTCGGCCGCCAGCACGCCGTCGCGCAACAGCGCATAGCGCCCGGGTTCGCTGCCGGCCGTCAGCACGGCCGTGGAACCGAGCGGCACCGGCGCCGTGAAGCGCACCGAGATCGACGCCACCGGCCGCCCGGCCGCGTTCTCGAGCGCGGCGCAGGTTTTGGCGAGCGAATGCATGCCGTGGATGATCGGCGCCGGCAGTCCCATCAGGCGCGCGCTCCAGCGCGTCAGGTGGATCGGGTTCCAGTCGCCGGAGATGCGGGCGTAGGCGCGTCCGCTCGATGGCGATAAGGTCCAGCTGTCGATGACGGCGCCCGGCTGTGCGGGCGGCCGGTCGCGCTTGCCCTTCCCTGCGCTGCTGCCGCGCACGGCGAGGTATTTGCTGGTGCAGGTGAAGATGCGCGCGCCATTCGACGCGCCGACGGTCTCGAGCGCGCAGTAGACGGCGCCCGAGTGTGAAGGCGGCAGGATGTCGATGCGGGTGGACAGCTCGATCGGCGCGCCGGGCGGGACGGGCGCGTGCGCGATCAATTCGTTCTCGACGTGGACGATGCCCGCCAGCCGGTACGGGAAGGCGTCCGACAGCAGGGTCGCCATGTGGGCGCGCTGGACCGGCAGGTACCAGTAGCTGAGCGGGACCCGACCGGCAGCGAAGCCCAGCGCGGCGGCATAGCGCGCCACGTGGTCGAGGTCGAGGCCGGGCAGCGTGAAGGTCGACAGCAGAGGCCCGGGCGCCGTCGCCGGCACGGGCCGGGGACGCTTGGACAGGACCCGCAGCACCAGGCCGGGCCCCATGGGCGGCAGGGCCGGCGCGGGGCCGG
>Ga0308170_10002683_pt1 | contig 15101 bp, 20 predicted proteins | sample PhyBR2_2_FD_202136 | JGI IMG/M metagenome (GOLD analysis project Ga0308170, IMG submission 202136) | Phyllosphere microbial communities from UC Gill Tract Community Farm, Albany, California, United States - DLSLSB.R2 | ecosystem: Host-associated > Plants > Phyllosphere > Unclassified | place... | reverse complement strand
TCTTCAAGTCGAACGGCGAAGTAGTGAAGGGGTAATAAGAAATGGCCCGTCTGCAACAACTGTATAAAGACAAAGTCGTCTCCGAACTGACCGAGAAATTCGGCTACAAGTCGGTGATGGAAGTGCCGCGCCTGACCAAGATCACCCTGAACATGGGTCTGTCGGAAGCTGTCGCCGACAAGAAGATCATCGAGCACGCGACCGGCGACCTGACCAAGATCGCCGGCCAGAAGCCGGTCGTGACCAAGGCTCGCAAGGCAATCGCAGGTTTCAAGATCCGCGAAGGCTACCCGATCGGTACGATGGTGACCCTGCGCGGCGCCCGCATGTACGAATTCCTGGATCGTTTCATCACCGTGGCCCTGCCGCGCGTGCGTGACTTCCGTGGCGTCAGCGGCAAATCCTTCGATGGCCGTGGCAACTACAACATCGGTGTCAAAGAGCAGATCATCTTCCCGGAAATCGATTACGACAAGATCGATGCGCTGCGTGGCATGAACATCTCGATCACCACCACCGCCAAGACCGACGACGAAGCCAAAGCGCTGCTCGCGGCCTTCAAATTCCCGTTCAGGAACTAAGAGCATGGCAAAACTTGCACTGATTAACCGCGAAAAGAAGCGTGCAGACCTGGTGGAGAAATTCGCCCCGAAGCGTGCCGCTCTGAAAGCAATCATCAACGACCAGTCGAAGACCGAAGAAGAGCAATACGAAGCGCGCCTGAAACTGCAGGCACTGCCGCGTAACTCGGCCCCGAGCCGCCAGCGTAACCGCTGCGCAATAACCGGCCGTCCGCGTGGCACCTTCCGTAAATTCGGTCTGGCCCGTACCAAACTCCGTGAATTCGCCATGAAAGGCGAAATCCCGGGTATGACCAAAGCTAGCTGGTAATAGGAGAATAAGCAATGAGTATGAGCGATCCTATCGCCGATATGCTGACCCGCATCCGCAACGCACAAGGCGTGCAAAAGACCAACGTGTCGATGCCGTCGTCGAAAGTGAAAGTTGCGATCGCCAACGTCCTGAAGGACGAGGGTTACATCGAAGATTTCGCCGTGTCCACCGAAGGTGGCAAGTCGGAACTGAACATCGGTTTGAAATATTACGTTGGCCGTCCGGTTATCGAGCGCATCGAGCGCGTGTCCCGTCCTGGCCTGCGCATCTACAAGGGCAAAGACGAGATCCCTCAGGTCATGAACGGCCTGGGCGTCGCAATCGTCTCGACCCCGAAGGGTGTGATGACCGACCGTAAAGCACGTGCAACCGGTGTCGGTGGCGAAGTGCTTTGCTACGTGGCTTAAGGAGTAGACGATGTCTCGAGTAGCTAAGATGCCAATCGCCGTCCCGGCCGGTACCGATGTCGCGATCAACGCGTCGTCGATCACCGTCAAGGGCCCGCTGGGCACCCTGACCCAGCCGCTGAACGGCCTGGTCAAAGTAGAAAACAACAACGGCACGCTGTCGTTCGACGTCATCGACGATTCCCGCGAATCGAACGCGATGTCGGGCACCCTGCGCGCCCTGGTCAACAACATGGTTACCGGCGTCACCAAGGGCTTCGAGAAGAAGCTGAACCTGGTCGGCGTGGGTTACAAGGCAGCAGTGCAGGGCAACGCCCTGAACCTGTCGCTGGGCTTCTCGCACCCTGTTCTGCATGCGATGCCGGAAGGCATCACCGCAACGACCCCGACCCCGACCGAAATCCTGATCAAGGGTATCGATCGTCAAAAGGTCGGCCAGGTTGCCGCAGAAGTGCGTGCTTACCGCTCGCCTGAGCCTTACAAGGGCAAGGGTGTCCGTTATTCGGACGAAGTGGTGAAGCTTAAAGAAACCAAGAAGAAATAATCGGAGCTGACGATGGACAAGAAAGAATCGCGTCTGCGTCGCGGACGCCAAACCCGCATCAAGATCGCGCAGCTGGGCGTGAACCGCCTGTCGGTGCACCGCACCAACCTGCACATCTATGCGAACCTGATCAGCCCGGATGCGAAGGTCCTGGTTTCGGCTTCGACGCTGGAAGCAGAAGTGCGCGCCGAGCTGGGCGGCAAGTCGGGTGCCGGCGGCAACGCTGCTGCAGCCGCACTGGTCGGCAAGCGCGTCGCAGAGAAAGCACTGAAAGCCGGGATCACCGAAGTCGCATTCGACCGTTCGGGTTTCCGTTACCACGGCCGTGTGAAGGCGCTGGCAGAAGCCGCGCGTGAAGCCGGTCTGAAGTTCTAAGGAAGAATCGTCATGGCAAAAATGCAAGCGAAAATGGCAAGCGACAAGCCGGATGATGGCATGCGCGAGAAAATGATCGCGATCAACCGCGTGACCAAAGTGGTCAAGGGTGGTCGTATCATGGGTTTTGCAGCGCTGACCGTTGTCGGTGACGGCGATGGCCGCATCGGCATGGGTAAAGGCAAGTCGAAGGAAGTTCCGGTCGGCGTGCAGAAGGCAATGGAAGAAGCCCGCCGCAACCTGATCAAGGTGCCCCTGAAGAACGGTACCCTGCAGCACACCGTTACCGGTCGTCACGGCGCCTCGCGCGTCCTGATGGCTCCGGCCAAGCCGGGTACCGGCGTGATCGCCGGTGGCGCAATGCGCGCAATCTTCGAGGTGATGGGCGTGACCGACGTGGTCGCCAAGTCGACCGGTTCGTCGAACCCGTACAACCTGGTTCGTGCCACCCTCGACGGTCTGGCGAAGATGAGCACTCCGGCTGACATCGCTGCCAAGCGCGGCAAGTCGGTCGAAGAGATCCTGGGTTAAGGGGAATTACCATGGCAAACACCATCAAAGTCAAGCTGGTCAAAGGCCTGATCGGTACCCGTCAGGATCACCGCGCCACCGTGCGCGGTCTGGGTCTGCGTCGTGTCAACTCGGTTTCCGAGCTGCAGGACACCCCGGCGATCCGCGGCATGATCAACAAGGTCAACTACCTCGTGAAAATTGTCGACTAAGCCGCGGCTTGGTTAACGGAGAAAACAATGCAACTCAATACCATTCAACCTGCTGACGGCGCCAAGCACGCGAAGCGTCGCGTCGGTCGCGGTATCGGCTCGGGCCTGGGCAAGACTGCCGGCCGTGGTCACAAAGGTCAGAAATCGCGTTCGGGCGGCTTCCACAAAGTCGGTTTCGAAGGCGGCCAGATGCCTCTGCAGCGTCGTCTGCCGAAGCGCGGCTTCAAGTCCCTGAACGCTACGTTCAAGGCTGAAGTCCGTCTGTCGGACCTGAACAACCTGGCCGTCGGCGATGTCGACATCCTGGTGCTGAAGCAAGCCGGTGTGCTGCCGGTCGTCGCTCGCGATGTGCGCGTGATCCTGTCGGGTGAAATCACCAAAGCGGTGAACCTGAAAGGCATCAAAGCCACCGCTGGCGCGAAGGCAGCGATCGAAGCAGCTGGCGGTTCGGTCGCCTAAACGCGGCCGCTGCCTGATCGGAGCAAAAATTGGCGACTAATTCACAACTTGGTAAAAGTGCCGCATCCGGTTTCCCCTGGGGCCGGTTGTGGTTCCTGCTTGGGGCATTGGTCGTGTACCGTATCGGCGCTCACATCCCGGTCCCCGGGATTGATCCCGCCGCTATGGCCAACCTGTTCAAGCAGAACGAGCGCGGCATCCTGGGCATGTTCAACATGTTCTCGGGCGGCGCGCTGTCCCGCTTTGCCGTGTTCGCTCTCGGTATCACGCCTTACATTTCGGCTTCGATCATCATGCAGCTGGCATCGATCGTCTCGCCGCAGTTGGAGGCGCTGAAGAAGGAGGGCGAAGCCGGCCGCCGCAAGATCACCCAGTACACCCGTTACTTCACGGTTGCACTGGCGTTGTTCCAGGCGTTCGGCATCGCGGTCTGGCTGGAGTCCCAGCAAGGCCTCGTGCTCGATCCGGGCATGGGCTTCCGCTTCGTGACCGTCGTGACCCTGCTGACCGGCACCATGTTCCTCATGTGGCTGGGTGAGCAGATCACGGAACGTGGTCTTGGCAACGGTATCTCGATCATCATTTTTGCCGGTATCGCGGCCGGTCTGCCGAGCGCACTGGGTAATCTGTTCACCCTGGTGTCGCAAGGTTCGATCAGCAGCATTTCCGCAATCTTCATCGTGATCCTGGTGGCCCTGGTGACCTACGCGGTCGTGTTCGTGGAACGCGGCCAGCGCAAGATCCTGGTGAATTACGCGAAACGCCAGGTCGGTAACAAGATCTACGGTGGCCAAACCAGCCACCTGCCGCTGAAGCTGAACATGGCCGGTGTGATTCCGCCGATCTTCGCTTCGTCGATCATCCTGTTCCCGGCCACGATCGTCGACTGGCTCACGCGTGGCAAGGACTCCTCGAGCCCGTTGGTCGGGTTCCTGAAGGACCTGGCTGCCTCGCTGAGCCCGGGCGAACCGATCCATGCGTTGCTGTATGCGGTGGCGATCGTGTTCTTCTGCTTCTTCTATACGGCGCTGGTATTCAACAGCAAGGAAACGGCGGACAACTTGAAGAAGAGCGGTGCATTCGTTCCAGGCATCCGTCCGGGCGAGCAAACTGCGCGCTACATCGACAAGATCCTGATGCGCCTGACCCTCGCCGGTGCGGTCTATATCACCCTGGTGTGCCTGCTGCCGGAGTTCATGACGTCGTACTGGAAAGTTCCAGTGTATTTCGGCGGCACTTCACTGCTCATCGTGGTAGTGGTGACCATGGACTTCATGGCACAAGTGCAGAACTACGTCATGTCGCAGCAATACGAGTCGCTGCTGCGCAAGGCGAATTTCAAGGGCGGGATCCCGTCGCGTTAAGCGGCGTGTGATACCCAGAAGTGGAATAGACCGAATGGCAAAAGACGACGTCATCCAAATGCAAGGGGAGATTCTCGAGAATCTCCCGAACGCGACCTTTCGCGTAAAGCTGGAAAACGGGCACGTGGTGTTAGGACATATCTCGGGCAAGATGCGGATGAACTACATTCGCATTTTACCTGGCGACAAGGTAACGGTAGAATTGACCCCTTACGACTTGTCCCGGGCCCGCATCGTGTTCCGCACCAAGTAAAAACTGATTTCGAATTGATAAGAGAGTGCAAAAATGAAAGTTAACGCTTCAGTCAAGCGGATCTGCCGCAACTGCAAGATCATCAAGCGTAAAGGCGTGGTCCGTGTGATCTGCGTCGAGCCGCGTCACAAGCAGCGTCAAGGTTAATACGAGGAATAACGAATGGCACGTATTGCAGGGGTCAACGTCCCCAATCATCAGCACACCGTCATCGGCCTGACGGCGATCTACGGCATTGGCCGTACCCGTTCGCAGCAGATCTGCGCAGCGACCGGCGTTGCTACCAACAAGAAGGTCAAGGACCTGGACGACAACGAACTGGAAAAGCTGCGTGAGCAGGTTGGCAAGTTCGTGGTCGAAGGCGATCTGCGCCGCGAACTGTCCATGAACATCAAGCGTCTGATGGACCTGGGCTGCTACCGCGGCATGCGTCACCGTAAGGGCCTGCCGGTCCGCGGTCAGCGCACCCGTACCAATGCACGTACCCGCAAGGGCCCGCGCAAGGCCGCTCAATCGCTGAAGAAATAATCTAGGAACTGACAATGGCTAAGCAACAAAGCAGCGCGGCAGCAGCACGCATCCGCAAGAAGGTCAAGAAGAACGTCGCCGAAGGCATCGCACACGTCCACGCGTCGTTCAACAACACCATCATCACGATCACCGATCGCCAGGGCAACGCCCTGTCGTGGGCAACTTCGGGCGGTGCTGGCTTCAAGGGTTCGCGTAAGTCGACCCCGTTCGCGGCTCAGGTCGCAGCTGAAGCCGCCGGCAAGGTCGCTCAGGAATACGGCGTGAAGAACCTGGAAGTGCGCATCAAGGGCCCGGGCCCGGGTCGTGAATCGGCTGTGCGCGCGCTGAACAACCTGGGTATCAAGATCACCGAGATCCAGGACGTGACGCCGGTGCCGCACAACGGCTGCCGTCCGCCGAAGCGCCGTCGTATCTGATCCGACTGGCGGGTTCGCCCGCCTGTTGCCGATACGCGACGAGATCGTCGTCAAAGAATCGCCGGAGCAGTGAATCCAGAAATGGGTTATACTGCCCGGCTATTGTCGCCTTGCGTCGTCTCGATGCAGGGTTTTTGTAAGCCACGTCCGGTCTCATGCAGAACTGGACTAGCGCCTGTTGCGGCGGCATTCATTCGCACCGTATCCGGGGCGTGATCATTCAAACAAAGGAAGTTTAACGTGGCACGTTATATCGGACCAAAAGCAAAACTGTCGCGCCGTGAAGGCACCGACCTGTTCCTGAAGAGCGCACGCCGCTCGCTCGACTCCAAGTGCAAACTGGACGTCAAGCCGGGCCAGCACGGCGTCAAGTCGGGCCAGCGTACCTCGGACTACGGCAACCAGCTGCGTGAAAAGCAGAAGGTCAAGCGCATGTACGGCATCCTGGAGCGCCAGTTCCGCCGCTACTTCGCCGAAGCGTCGCGCCGCAAGGGCAACACCGGCGAAACCCTGCTGAAGCTGCTGGAAGCCCGTCTCGACAACGTCGCTTACCGCATGGGCTTCGGCTCGACCCGCGCCGAAGCGCGCCAGCTGGTCAGCCACAAAGCCTTCACCGTGAACGGCCAGGTCGTGAACATCGCTTCCTACCAGGTCAAGACCGGCGACGTCGTCGCTGTCCGCGAAAAGGCGAAGAAGCAGACCCGTATCGTCGAAGCGCTGTCGCTGGCTGAACAAGTCGGCATGCCGAGCTGGGTGTCGGTCGACTCGAAGAAGATGGAAGGCACCTTCCGCTCCTTCCCGGAGCGTAACGAGATCGCCGCCGACGTCAACGAAGCACTGATCGTCGAACTGTACTCGCGTTAATGCAGGTTGATGGCGAGGGATGGCGTCGCCTCCCTCGTCGTCCCCGCCTCCGCGGGAACGACGGTTTCCCGTCAAACACAGAATTCGCCGTACCCGCCCGCCATCGCAGCGGGCGTTTCTACTGATGCCATCAGCCTTATCGGTGTAACGAGCCGAGGGTATTGATAAAGGACCTTTCATGCAAAATAGTCTGTTGAAGCCACGTATCATCGATGTCGAAGCGCTCGGCGCCGGTCACGCCAAAGTCGTGATGGAGCCGTTCGAACGTGGTTATGGCCATACGCTGGGCAACGCGCTGCGCCGCGTGCTGCTGTCGTCGATGATCGGCTACGCGCCGACCGAAGTGACGATCGCCGGCGTCGTGCACGAGTACTCGTCGCTGGACGGCGTGCAGGAAGACGTGGTCGACCTGCTGCTGAACCTGAAGGGTGTCGTGTTCAAGGTCCACAACCGCGACTCCGTGACGCTGACCCTGAAGAAGGAAGGCGAAGGCCCCGTCCTGGCATCGGACATCGACCTGCCGCACGACGTCGAACTGATCAACCCGGAACACGTGATCGCTCACCTGACCGCCGGCGGCAAGCTGGACATGCAGATCAAGGTCGAGAAAGGCCGCGGCTATGTTCCGGGTAACGTGCGCCGCCTGTCGGAAGACACCAACAAGACCATCGGCCGCATCATCCTGGACGCATCGTTCTCGCCGGTCCGTCGCGTGTCCTACGCCGTGGAATCGGCCCGTGTCGAACAGCGTACCGACCTGGACAAGCTGATCATCAACATCGAGACCAACGGCGTCATCACCCCGGAAGAAGCGATCCGCCAGTCGGCACGCGTGCTGGTCGACCAGCTGAACGTGTTCGCCGCCCTGGAAGGCACCGAAGCCGCTGCCGAAGCCCCGTCGCGCGCTCCGCTGGTCGATCCGATCCTGCTGCGTCCGGTGGACGACCTGGAACTGACCGTCCGTTCGGCAAACTGCCTGAAGGCCGAGAACATCTACTACATCGGCGACCTGATCCAGCGTTCGGAAAACGAACTGCTGAAGACCCCGAACCTGGGCCGCAAGTCGCTGAACGAGATCAAGGAAGTCCTGGCTTCCCGCGGTCTGACCCTGGGCATGAAGCTGGAGAACTGGCCGCCCGCAGGTCTGGAGAAGTAATTTGCAGTACCCGCCCGCGCAATTCGGCGCGGGCGTTTTATTCAAACTTTGAACCGGTCCGCGTTCCTGCTTTGCTTGAACGATCGAAGAACTGGAATATAAAACTCGAAAGGATTTACCATGCGTCACCGTCACGGCCTCCGTAAGCTGAACCGTACTTCGTCCCACCGCCTGGCCATGCTGCGCAACATGACCGTTTCGCTGCTGCGTCACGAAGCGATCAAGACCACCGTTCCGAAAGCCAAGGAACTGCGCAAAGTCGTCGAGCCGATCATCACCCTGGGCAAGAAAGACACCCTGGCAAACAAGCGCCTGGCATTCGCCCGCCTGCGCGACCGTGAAATCGTCCAGAAGCTGTTCGCCGACATCGGCCCGCGCTTCGCGAACCGCAACGGCGGCTACACCCGTATCCTGAAGATGGGCTTCCGCGTTGGCGACAATGCACCGATGGCCTACGTCGAGCTGACCGACCGTCCGGAAGTCGGCGTCGACGAAAACGCACCGACCGCCGAGTAATCGGTAAGTCAGTACGAAAAAAACAGGCCTCGCGGGCTAATGCCGGTCAGTTAAGGCATTGACCTGCTGGCTGCCAGAGCTAAAACGGATTCATGTCCAACATGAATCCGTTTTTTATTATGGCTCTCCAACTTGACCTGGGCTATGCAGCCGAGCTGACGCCGCATGAGTTCGAACGTTTTGCCAGCCTGATTGATCCGGCATGGATCGATGAAGCCCATCGGCAGACTGGGACGGTGTCGCTGCGACGCCGACGATTACCTGCCGAGCGCATGGTCTGGCACATCGTGCAGCAACTCGATCCCGCCGACGGCCCGGCATCGAGCGCGCCTGTGCCCAGTGCCGCGGTGGCGGGACGCGAGCGCTTGGTTTTTTTTCGCCCGTGCATCGCCGGCACACCCGGTGTACCATGCTGCTGGCTAAACCAACCCCTGTGCCCATGCTCCGATTCCTGCTTTCCCTGATCGCCTGCGCGTTCCTGCTCGCGCCCGCGCACGCCGACGACGACTTCCTGCCGCCTGAACAGGCCTTCAAGTTCTCGGCCCGCATGGTCGATCCGCACACGGCCGAGGTCAGCTATGCGATTGCCGACGGCTACTATATGTACCGCGAGCGCTTCAAGTTCACGGCCTCCGGGGCCAAATTGGGCGAGCCGCAGGTCCCGCCGGGCAAGGTCAAGTTCGACGAAACCTTCAACAAGGACGTCGAAACCTACCATCACAGCGTGGCGATCCGCATTCCGGTGCAGGGAGAGGGACCGTTCACCCTGACCGCCACCGGCCAGGGCTGCGCGGACAAGGGCCTGTGCTATCCGCCGCAGGACGCCAGCATTCGCCTGGTGGCAGCCGGCGGCGGGGCAGGGCAGGCGCAGCCGCAGATGAGCCTGCCGGCAGGCCGGCAAGCTGCCGGTCCGCTCGGCGCGGCGCCGGCCGCCGAGGGCGCAAGCGGATTCACCTTGCCGGGCCAGTCCGCGCCGCCGGCGGCATCCCGGCCGGCAGCCGCCGGCTCATCCACGACCGAAGCCGCGCCGGCGAGCAATGCCGCGCCTGCGGCCGCACCGGCCACGGCGACCGCCGCACCGGGGGCCAGCTCCGCTCCGTCCGAACTCTCCGGCATCGCCGCCCTGCTGCAGGGCGGCCGCCTGCTCGCCATCATCCCCGCCTTCATCCTGCTCGGCCTCGGCCTGGCATTCACGCCCTGCGTGCTGCCGATGGTGCCGATCCTGTCCTCGATCATCGTCGGTGAAGGCCAGCAGGCCGGGCGCGGGCGCGGCTTGGTACTGTCGCTTTCGTATTCGATGGGAATGGCGATCGTCTACACCCTGCTGGGCGTGGCCGCCGGCCTGCTCGGCGAAGGCTTGGCCGCGGCTTTGCAAAATCCCTGGGTGCTGGGCGCATTTGCGCTCCTGATCGCGGCGATGTCGCTGTCGATGTTCGGCGTGTTCCAGCTGCAGGTGCCGGCCGCGCTGCAGACCCGCCTGGCCGACGCCTCCGGGCGCCAGGCCTCCGGCAAGCTGGCCGGGGTGTTCGCGATGGGCGCGATCTCGGCCCTGATCGTCGGTCCCTGCGTGGCGGCGCCGCTGGCCGGCGCCCTGGTCTACATCAGCCAGACCCGCGACGTGCTGATCGGCGGCGCCGCGCTGTTCGCGATGGCCATCGGCATGAGCATCCCGCTGCTGCTGGTCGGCGTCTCGGCCGGCTCGCTGCTGCCGCGCGCCGGCTTGTGGATGGAGTCGGTCAAGCGCTTCTTCGGCGTGCTGATGCTGGCGATGGCCTTGTGGATGGTCGCGCCGGTACTGCCGGGCCTGGTGCAGATGCTGCTCTGGGCCGCGCTGCTGCTCGGTTACGGCTTCTACCTGCTGCGCGCCACCGGCAAGCCGCGCCACTGGGCCGGCATGGCCTTTGGCGCGGCGCTGGCCGTGCTCGGCGCGACCCAGCTGGTGGGCCTGGCCAGCGGCGCGCGCGATCCGCTGGCGCCGCTGTCGCGCTTTAGCGGCGGCGCGCCGGCCCAGGGCCTGGCCTTCACCCGCATCAAGACCGTCGAGCAGCTCGACGCCGCGCTGGCCGCCACCAACGGCAAGACCGCCATGCTCGACTTCTACGCCGACTGGTGCGTGTCCTGCAAGGAAATGGAAAAGCTGACCTTCGTCGACCCCAAGGTCAGGTCGCGCCTGGCGAACACGGTGCTGCTGCAGGTGGACGTGACCGCCAACGATGCCGCCGACCGCGCGATGCTGAAGCGTTTCGGCCTGTTCGGGCCGCCGGGCATCATCCTGTTCGACCGGGCAGGGAAGGAGATTCCCGATGGGCGGGTGGTCGGCTACCAGGATAGCCAGAAGTTCCTGGCTTCACTGGCGAGGCTCGAATAACGTCGCCCCCGCGCAGGCGGGATGGTGCCCGCGGCACCATCCCCAAGTTCTGCGTGCATTTCGGCAGCTCAGCCAAACCTGGATCCCGCCTTCGCGGGGAGTCGTTTCGGGCAATGCCCGGCACGACCCAAATTACTTAACCACGCGCAGCGTCGCCGCCGCGCTGCCAGCCGCCGTGACCGCCATGGCGGCCGAAGTGCGACTGCATCTGCGCCGCCTTCTCGTCGAAGACCTTCTTCTGGTCCGGCGACAGCACCGAATAGAAGCTGTTCAGGGCGCCCAGGCGCTGCTCCATGAAGGCGGTGCGCTGCTTCTGCAGGTCGATCATCTTCTGGGCGCGCTGCGGCGCCGTCAGGCCGGCCCAGGCGGCGCGGTCATGCTGGCCGGGGCGCTGGGCCGGTTTCATCGAGGCCACGAAGCTGTTCCAGGCGTTTTCCTGGGCCGGCGTGATCCTGAGCTCGTCGTGCAGTCTGGCGATGCGCTCGGCGCGCACCTGCTCGTGCCTGGCGGCGAATTCGGCGCGCTTGGCCTGGCGCGCTTCCTTGCTCAGCTGCGCTTTCGGGTGTGCGTCCGGCGCCTGGGTTTGCGCCTGGGCGCCGATCATTGCGCCGCCCAGCGACAGGGCGGCCAGTCCGGTGAGGAGGGTTTTGCGTAAGGTGTTCATCTCTTTTTTTCCTTATCCACTAGTAACGTTGAATGTGGCGGCTGCCACGGCGGCGTGCATCCGACTTCGGATAACTTCCGGGAACTTCGGAGAACATCTTGCTGCACGGTGAGTCCATCATCGGTGAAAGATGTAAGCGCAGCGTGTCCGCTGTCTCGCCCTTTGTATCAATTTGTTTCCCTATGCCATCCATATACATGCCGATACAAAGTCGCTGTTCAGGGGTACGCTAAGTCGCGATAATGATGTCATGGATACTCCATCTACCATTCTGATCGTCGACGACGACCGTGACATCCGCTCGCTGCTGGCCGATTACCTGGAAGCGAACGGCTACCGCGCGCTGGCTGCCGCCGACGGCACGGCGATGTGGAAGACGCTGGATGAGTCGCGTCCCGACCTGATCGTGCTCGACCTGAACCTGCCGGGCGACGACGGCCTGACCCTGTGCCGCAAGCTGCGCGCCACCTCGACCCTGCCGGTCATCATGCTCACCGCCCGCAACGAGCCGCTGGACCGCATCCTCGGCCTCGAGATGGGCGCCGACGACTACCTGCCCAAGCCCTTCGAGCCGCGCGAACTGCTGGCCCGCATCCGCAGCGTGCTGCGCCGCAGCCACGCGATGCCGCCCAATTCCCAGACCGAGAACGTGCAGCAGATGAAGTTCTCGGGCTGGACCCTGGACCTGACCGCGCGCCACCTGGTCAACCCGCAGGGTGTGGTCATCATGCTGTCGGGCGCCGAGTTCCGCCTGCTGCGTGTGTTCCTGGAACATCCGAACCGCGTGCTGAACCGCGACCAGCTGCTGAACCTGACCCAGGGCCGCGACGCCGATCCCTTCGACCGCTCGATCGACATCCAGATCAGCCGCCTGCGCCAGAAGCTGGGCGAGGACGCGCGCATGCCCCAGATTATCAAGACGGTCCGTAACGGCGGCTACGTGCTCGCCGGCCAGGTGAGCGTGGAGCCCGGCGCGTGAAAGCATTCTTCGGCTCGATGACGGGCCGTGTGTTCATCACCCTGCTGCTGGGGATCCTGCTGACCGCCGCGCTGACCCAGCTGCTGGCGGACGCCGAGCGCGCGCGCGTGATCGACGAGTACCGCGACCTGCATTCGCTGGATCGCGCCGAACAGCTGATCATGGCCACCGAGATCGTTCCCGAATCGGCGCGCAGCGCCTACCTGGAAGTGGCGAATCGCCCCGGCATGCGCCTGGAAGCGGCGGGACCGGTGCTGCCGGCCCTGGCGCCGGCGCCGACCGAATTCAGCCAGTTGCTTGCCGCGCGCATGAACAAGGCCGCCGACAGCCGGCCCTATCGCATGCAGTCGGTGGCCGCGCGCCCCGAGTCGTGCGCACTGGCGCGAGAGCAGTCGGTGATGTTCGGCCTGCTGCGCATGAAGTGGCGCGGCACCTGCGAAAGCATCCTGATCGGCCTGCGCGACGGCACCCCGCTGATCCTGTCGGTGCTGCCGCCGCGCTTTGCCACGTCGCCGGAGCGCACCGACTATCGCGGCACGATTTCGCTGTTCCTGGTCAGCATCGCCTTCCTGGCCTACCTGGTGGCGCGCATGACCACGCGTCCGCTCAAGCAGCTGGCCCAGGCCGCGAAAGACCTCGGCAACGACATCAACCACCCGCCGCTGGACCTGACCGGCGCCGACGAGATCCGCCAGGCCAGCGCCGCCTTCAACGCGATGCAGGCGCGGATCCGCCAGTACATCTTCCAGCGCACCCAGATGCTGGCCGCGATCACCCATGACCTGCAAACCCCGCTCACGCGCATGCGCCTGCGGTTGGAGAAGGTCAGCGAGGAAGAGCTGCAGCAGCGCCTGATCGGCGACCTGTCGGCGATGCAGGCGATGGTGAAGGAAGGCCTGGACCTGGCGCGCAGCATGGACACCACCGAGACCATGCAGATGATGGACCTCGATTCGCTGCTCGATTCGGTATGCGCCGACGCCGCCGACGCCAGCCAGCATGTGACCCTGAGCGGCACCGCCAACATGGCGCTGCTGGGCCGTCCGATGGACCTGCGCCGCTGCCTGGTCAACCTGATCGACAACGCGGTCAAGTACGGCCACTCGGCCAGGGTGTCGGTGGACCGCATCAACGGCGCGGCGCGGATCCGTATCCGCGACGGCGGCCCCGGCATCCCGGGCGCCGAGCTGGCGCGCGTGTTCGACCCCTTCTACCGGGTCGAAGGCTCGCGTTCGCGCGAGTCTGGCGGCACCGGCCTGGGACTGACGATCGCGCGCAACATCGCCGAGCAGCACGGCGGCAGCATCGTGCTGGCCAACCACCCTGAAGGCGGGCTCGAAGTAACGCTCATGCTGCCGGAGTATTACCCAGGGAAGTAACGACGCGGTCATCCCGATGTGCGAAAATCGCCGCGGGGACCACGTGTCGACCGCGTGTATCTCATCCTCATCGATAATCATAAAAATGAAGCCGCCGGCACTGGCGGCATAGGGAGTGGAATGAAAAGGAATCACCTCGGACTCATCGCCGCCGCCGTCATCATCGCGGGCGCCGGTGTCAGTGGCTGCAGCCAGGAAAAGGAAGGCGCCAACGCCGGCGCCAAAGGGAAGGGCGGCCAGCCGCCCGCGGTCGTCAACGTGGTGGCGCCGCAGCGCCGCGACGTGCCGGTGGTCCAGCAGGCCAACGGCACCGTCACCCCGATCCGTACCGTCGACCTGCATCCGCAGACCACCGCGACCATCCGCCAGGTCCACATCAAGGAAGGCCAGTTCGTGAAGGCCGGCGAACTGCTGTTCTCGCTCGACGACCGCGCCGACCGCGCCAACCAGGACAAGGCCCAGGCCCAGGTCGAACGCGACCGCGCCCAGCTGGCCGACCTCGAGCGCCAGTACAAGCGCAGCCAGGACCTGTTCGCCCAGAAGTTCATCGCCCAGAGCGCGGTCGACACCCTGAAGGCCCAGGTCGACCAGGCGCGCGCGACCCTGCAGTCGGACATCGCGGCCGTGCGCGCGGCCGGCGTCTCGACCAGCTACACCGCGATCCGCGCGCCGATGTCCGGCCGCGTCGGCGGCATCGGCGTCTATCCGGGCAGCCTGGTGCAGCCGTCCACCTCGCTCACCACCATCACCCAGCTCGATCCGATCACGATCGCCTTCACGCTGCCGGAATCGAGCCTGCCGTCCCTGCTGGCGGCGCAGAAGCGCGGCAAGATCGAGGTGCTGGCCAGCCCCGGCGCCGGCCTGGAGCCGGTCACCGGCACCCTGAGCTTCATCGACAACACCGTCGACCCGACCGCCGGCACCATCAAGGTGAAGGCGGAATTCGCGAACCGCGACACCACCCTGTGGCCGGGCCAGTACGTGAACACCAAGGTCACGGTGCAGACCATCAAGGATGCCGTGGTGGTGCCGCAGAGCGCCATCATCACCAACGCCCAGGGCACCTTCGTGTACGTGCTGGAAAAGGATCACTCGGCGCGCCAGGTGCCGGTGCAGCGCCTGTACGGCGCCGGCGTCGATGCCGCCGTCAGCGGCTTGAGCGGCAACGAGCAGATCATCACCGAGGGCAAGCAGAACGTGCGCCCGGGCG